>ENA-ORMO01003056-ORMO01003056.1-human-gut-metagenome-genome-assembly--contig:-NODE-3056-length-11736-cov-2.603116_pt1 | contig 11736 bp, 8 predicted proteins | sample MGYA00242106_ERZ509001 | MGnify/ENA primary metagenome ERZ509001 (study PRJEB26280, sample SAMEA2338736) | human gut metagenome | biome: human gut; feature: human-associated habitat; material: faeces... | reverse complement strand
AAGGAGTTGTACCTATATGATACCATACAATCAGCTTTCTTTGGCAGATATTTTTGCAGTTTGCCAGGAAATTTATGAATCCGACAAACCCCAGTTCCTCTCCCTCTTACAACATCACATTGACCTTGATGAAATTGTTCCTGCCTCCTTCCGGAAGCATTTCTATGCATCCACAGGAAGATCCCGTAAATACCCTTTGAATGCTTTTTATGGGCGCTCATCATCCAGCGGTTCTTTTCCATCCCAACGGATTCCCTTCTCCTTGTCTTTCTCCGCTATTCTCGCCATCTCCGCGAATTCTGCGGCTTTGACAAGGTTCCTGACGCCTCTAAAATTACCCGTTTCAAACAGGACTTCTTTGATGACATCCAAACTGTCTTTGCGCGGCTTGTTGATCTTACTGAGCCAATCTGCCAGGAAATTGACTCTGCCAAAGCCGACATGGCGATCTTTGACCCCTCCGGCATTGAAGCATGGGTAGCGGAAAATAACCCCAAGTATGCAAACCGCATTATTAAGCAACTCAAAGCTTATTCGAAAGCCTTGCATTTTGATGACAGCTATGATCCCTACAAGGCCGCTTACGCTTCCATGCCCTCTCATTCTTCCTCAAATCCTGATATTAAGCAGCTTTACATTGACGGGCATTTCTGTTATGCCTATAAATTCGGCATTGTAACCAACGGCTTGGGCATTATCCGCCATATCGACTTTTACAACAAGGATTTCTTTGGAAAACATCCTGAAATCGTTATTGAAAAGAAGTCGGATTCCCCTGATGAGGATAAATCTGTCCATGATGCCAGACTGCTTATTCCCACTTTAAAGGATTTTTTTGCCGCCCACCCGCTCATCAATCCCAAAACTTTCCTCGGTGATGCCGCTTTCGATTCTGTCATGCTTTATAAGGAACTTCTTTCCGGCAATACCTTTGGCACAGATGCCGATGGCAATGGCATCCATTTTCAAAAGGCCTATATTCCGCTGAATTCCCGAGCTGGGCTGGAAAATAAGGATTATTCCCTGAACCAGGACGGCATTCCCTTCTGCCCCAATGATGCTTCCCTTCCTTTGAAACCGGAAGGCACCAGCAAACTCAAAAGCGGCGTTACCCGTTATAAATTCAGCTGCCCAAACATCAAATGGGAAAAAGATGCTTCTACCGGGAAATATCACCGTATCTGCCATTGTGACAATCCCTGTACATCTTCTCCCTGTGGGAGAATGGTGTACATCTATCCGGAGAAAAACCTCCGGATGTACCCAGGCACCCTGCGTGGGACTGCTGAATGGGAGGATACCTATAAAACCAGAACCACCGTGGAACGCTCCATCAATCACATCAAAGACAGCTTCGGGCTTGCCGGGCGCAAAACCCGGAACGAAAAAACGCTTCACGCTGACTTGCTCCTGGCAGGAATCACACAGCTGATCGGTGTAATTCTTGCTGATAAGCTCCACCAGCATAAATACATCCGGAGCCTGAAGCCCCTGGTCGCATAGGGTTTTCCTCTTTCATAAAGGTTTTCCACGTCCCCCCCTCTATAAGTGCGCTCATTTTTCACAAATCTTAACACTCAACCATATATTGCAGTGCCTCCCCTATCCTTTCAGCCGTAAAATCATAATCTGCCCAACCCAGGTATGCTTTAGGGTGAAATTATAAACCCGTTTCGCAATTACCTATTATATTAGATAAAATCATGGTATGTATAGAAACCTTTTCCGGTTTTCTTACCTAAGCAACCAGCTGAAACTAACTTTTTTAATAATGGACAGCATCTGAATTTTTGATCTTGATAGCTCTCATACAAAACATTTAAAGAATCTACCACAACATCAAGTCCAATCAAATCTGCCGTTTCAAGAGGCCCCATACTATGACCGTAACATTCTTTAAAAATATCATCAACTTGCTTTGCATCCGCCACCTGATCCTGTACGACATAAGCTGCCTCATTCATAAATAGATGGGAAATACGATTTGCTACAAACCCCGGATAATCATTTACAAGGATTGCTTTCTTTTGAATACTTGCGAGGAACTCTCTCACAATTTCAATACAAGCATCACTGGTATAAAATCCTCTGATCACCTCCACAGCACCTTTTAAATACACTGGATTCATAAAATGGATTCCAATGATTTTATCTGCCCTATTCGTATGTGCAGCAACTTCTGTAATCGAGATGCAAGAAGTATTTACCCCAAAACATACTTCCTGATTCATTAATAGATCTAATTCTTCATAAAGTTTAAACTTCGCTTCTTTCTTTTCTGAGATGTTTTCAATAACAAAATCACACTCCTTGATGTCACTTAGCCGTGTTGTCAATGTCAGTTTATTTAAGACTGTTTTTACATCCAATGTTTTCATGTTCTTTATTAATAACGGAGCCATCCTGATTACATTTTTAATTTCCTTTCTTGCTTCATTCAATTGGTCTTGATTGATATCCACAAGAGTAACCTCATATCCTTTTAAAAGTAAATCACTACTAACGCCAGTCCCCATAGTTCCTGCCCCAATTACTGCTATTTTTTCAAACATGACTTCATCTCCATTTCTTTTTTATTCATTTATTTCTTTCAAAATTATTGATGCAATTTTTTCAGCATTGCGCTCAATAAAAAAATGATTTCCAGAAAAGCCATAAATACTGCATCTCTCTTTTGTCATCTCCTGCCATATTTTAGAATCGGGACAATTGAATTTATCATCTTCCATCCCATAAAACACAGTAATAGCACAGTCTAAAGGAAGCCTTCCCTCAACATAGGAATAATCTTCTAATAATTGATGATCTTCATATATTTGTTTCAAAAAGTAATTTAACATCTCCGGATAGTTCATTAGTTCCTCAGGAATTCCACCTAATTCAATAATGTACTTCTTGAATTCCTCTGGCGTTTTATTCGTACTCTTCTCATATAAACCACTTTGTTTTGGTGCCATTCTCCCTGAAAAAAACAGATGTTTCGGTAATGGAAGTTTTCTCTCCATAATCTTATATGTCAGTTCATACACCATCGTACTTCCCATACTGTGTCCATACAAAGCATAATCACCGCCTTTAAATAGATATGCATATCGGTCGCAGATATCCTCAATCGCATCACGAAATACCAGACATGCCTTTTCATGCATCCTTGTTCCCCTTCCTGGCAGTTCCACTGTTGTTAAACGAATAGATTCTGACAAATACTTTTTAAAGAACGAATAACAAAACGGAGTTGCCCCTGCATAGGGAATACATACTAGATTCATAATGTCACCTCTTGTGATGAAAGATAGTTTAACACTTCAGTAAATACACTCTTTGCATCTGCGACAATTCCAATATCGCATACTTGAAAAATAGGTGCATTCCTGTCTTTGTTAATTGCGATTATCTTTTTTGCGTCTTTTACCCCAACAATATGCTGGCTTGCTCCTGAGATTCCAACCGCAATATAGAGAGCTGGTTTAACACTAGCACCTGACTGTCCTATTTGATGGCATCTCGGCATGACCTGACTCTCTACCAAAGGGCGAGTACAGGCTAGTCCAATCTTAAGACGTTTAGAAACCTCCTGAATAACTTCTAACGTTGCTAAATCAACACCTCTTCCAATCCCAATTAATACTCTTTCCTCTCCAATATCCATGGTTTTCAAATGTTCTAATACTTTTTCCTGTACTATTTGATAAGAAACCTCTATTTCTCCATGCTCCTGTTCCATCCATTCAAGAACACATTCCTTTTTCTTATAAACCTGCAGTTCCCGGTGAAAAACATTACTCTTAATGGTACATATTGCTGTCTCACAATTCATTGCTTTAATTTCAGCAATACATGAAGTTCCTAACGCTGTACGAACAAAGATATAGTCTCCATCTTCGTATCGTAATTCAATACATTCAGCTGTAAGTGCACATCCTAGCCGTGTAGCTGTAATTGATGCTACTAATTTACACAAATCACTATCCGGAAAAATAACTAATTTCGGCATAATACACTTCTCTATCACATGAACAACTGCCTTACTAAACGAACGATAATCATTAGCAGCCGAAGCTTTTGTGCAAATCAGCCTATTAATTCCATAGCGTGATAACTCCCCATAATATTCTTCAGCCTGTTCTCCTGTGTATAAAGCAGTAACCTTCTGACCATTTTTCCCTGCCAAATAGACTGCTTCTCCGATTAGCTGCAAATTCACCTTATTATAACGATTCACCCTAGGCTCTAAAACCACTAATACCCCGTCTGCCATAATTCGTTCTCCTTATAGATTCTGATAAATCTGCTGCATTAACAAACTCATTGTCTCATTCGTTATTTCTTCTAGCATCATAGGTGTCCTGTTATTAACAAGAGATTTGTTTGTAGAACTGACCACTTTCGTCTTTGACCCTTTCTGCCCACAGTCTAAACCATTCATCTTTAGGTCATCTGCATTCCAATGAATAATTTCTCTCCTTTTCGACTGTTTCAATTTCAATAAACTGATATTTCCATTCATACTTAAATCAGAAAAAGAAACCACTGCGGGCAATTTTACATCTACAATTTTTTCACTATCATCATCCAAAATCTTAACTCTAATCCACTCCTTTTTCTTGCTTTCAAGGAGTCTCTCTACCTTTTTCATACAAAAAAATGACAATCTTTCTGCAACACCCCCAACTACCTGTCCTGTTTCTCCATCAATTGCAACATTGCCACAGAATACCAGATTATAATCCAATTTCTTTATTGCTTCTGAGAGTACTTTACTTGTTGCATATGTATCAGCTCCTGCAAACAAACGATCCGAAACTAAAACGACTTTATCAGCCCCCAACGCATAACATCTTTTCAATACAGGTTCTGCACTAACCGGCCCCATGCACAGACATGTAATGTATAAGTCTAAATCCGTTTTTCTTTCTACTACTTTCTGAAGTGCATATACATCATATGGGTTCAGCACCACACCACCATTTTCTTCTGTCTCCATATTGATGAGACGAGTGGGCACGACCTTTACACAAACTACTGCGTTCATTGCTTTCTCCTTCTCTTTGCTTATTAGTCCACAAATTTATTGAAATATAGAATCAAGTTCCTGTTGCGTAAAATCTACTGCATCAAAATCCGAAGGAGACAAAAAGCATTCATTTTGCGCCATACAAATACTCACAACTTCATTCAAAGATTCAAGATATTCATGAATGAAACATTCTAGATCAACTTCGTTGCTAATCCTCTCCACAGAGTTAAAGCATAATATAATTACTCCATCCTCTACGAGAATGTCAAGATTGACATCATTGGCATTATTTCGGTTATAATCAAGTGAATTAACTACCTGAAAATATCTATAATTTTGATTAAGATTTCCCAAGTAATTAAAGGAAACCGTAACATTATCCTTCTTCACTCGGCTCCATGGGCTCGACCGGTCTTTGCTACGATTTTTAACTTCCTTACGGTAGTTCTCCTTAATATCTACAATTCTGGTGAAAAGATCCTGTTCTTTTTCTATACCGTTCAGCAAAAATAAATCAGTAAACCATCCCACCGTACGGTCAAGATTTAGTTCCTCTCCAATGTCTCTTCCGTGCGATTCTATAATAACAGAAATCCGATCCTGAAGATGCAACTTTGCGATCGTATCATACATGGCTATCAATAATAATTCATTTGGCCTGGTACGAAAACTGTCATTGGCCTCTTTCAACAAAGAAATGCTTAGATTGCGATCAAGAGAAATCAATCGCTTACACATTTCTGACCGTTTTGGCTTCTTCAATACAACTTCAGCGTGTCTACCAAAACCTTTCCGATATAAATACTCAGAATAATCTTTATAAGAGCAACGCTCTGGCGGCAGTTTGAATGGTTCCCTACTGTTCCACTGACCAAGTAGTGTTTGAATATCATGAAATAGGATTTCCCAAGATACACCATCAATTACAAGATGATGTGCGATGAAAATCCAGTAATCTTCTTGTTCTGTTCTTATGATATACGAACGTATTAAACGTTCTTTTGCAATATCCATCTGCTGATTCAATAATTGATTCACCACTTCATCGATATTTTTCTTCTTTTCTCCAGTATCTGACAAAATATACTCTTTTATATGTTCAGACTCCAGTACATTGTTGTTATAGAATAGTACCTTTGTTTCCAAATTATAATTTAATCTCAATGCATCGTGATTCTTTAACAAAAGAGAAAACATCTGTTCCAGCGTATCGTTCTCCACCTTTTGTTTCAATCTCAAACAACTACACTGCAAATATTCATTAGGATTTTCTTCATACCGTTTTAAAAACCACTGGATAATTGGTGTTAGTGGAACTTCTCCTTCCGTAGAAATTATTCTCTCCTCCTCATGAATTTCCTTCACAAACTCTGCAATTTCACAAATGATGGGATGTTTAATAATATCACTTACTGTTATAAGATATCCTTTATCTCTTAATCTAGATCGAATCTGAATTGCCTTAATAGAATCTCCACCTAGATAGAAAAAGTTATCCGCCTGCTTAATTTCTTCTAACTCTAGAATCTCGGAATATATGCTATAGATTACTTTCTCTTTCTCATTCCCCACCTTCCATAGCACATTTGCGTTCTCCTGAATCTCTGGTCTTGGCAGTAAATGATAATCCACCTTGCCGTTATACGTTAATGGAATCTCTTTTATTTCTAGGAAGAACTTTGGAATCATATAATCATTTAATTTCTTTTCCAAAAATGTTTTCAAATGGTCTCTATCAATGATACAATCAGAAACATAATAACCGCATAATATCTGAGATTCTCCCACTTCTATTACTGCTGCCAGTGCTGACTTGATCCCCGGATACTCCTGCAGACAAATCTCTATTTCTTTTAATTCAATCCTATATCCGTTAATTTTAATTTGTTGATCTATTCTTCCAATATAATCCATGCATTGAATCCCACTGAAATAAACAAGATCTCCAGTCTTATAGATTCGCCCACCATATCTTTCATCCATGAGAAACCTATCATCTGCAGCATCTTTCTCTAATAAATATCCACATGCCAGACAATCTCCACCAATGTATAATTCTCCTTTGCTCCCCACTGCTGCAGGATATCCGTCCTGATCCAGAATATATAGTCTTGTATTATCAATCGGGACACCAATCGGAACTGTACTACCACAATCCTTTTCCATAGAAAATAAATGTGTCATACAGCCTACTGTTGCTTCTGTGGGGCCGTATTCATTATAGATCCGTACATTTTTCCCAAAGTTTTTCGTGATTTGTCGGGCGGTTTGCGTCATTAATTGATCTCCGCCCACAATAAATTGTCTCACTTTAGATGTAGTATAATCCCGATCTTTTAACAACATCAGATGTGCAGGCGTCAATTTTACAGTCGTACACAACCCATCCTCTACAATTCTCTCAATCATATTGGTATCCTGATCGTCGCGATAAACTGCAATGGAATTGCCACTAACTAATGGCGTAAAAATTGAGGTTACCGTTAAGTCAAAACCAATGGACGTATACAGAGGAAATACCTCCTGTTCGCTTCTGACATATATGTTCTTTGCCCAAATGATATAGTTCAACAACGATTTCTGTCCAATGACTACTCCCTTTGGCCTTCCAGTTGTCCCCGAAGTATAAATAATATACGCTCTTTCATACTGAATTGGCTCAAAAGATTGTCTCTCACTTCGATCAATTGTCTCCATAGAAATCATTCTTCCTGCAAACTCGAATGATGCCTTGCTAGCAGTTTTCCCTTTAACAAATAACAATTCTGTTTTTGAATCGGAAAGAATATACTGCATTCTTTCCACCGGTGTTTTTATGTCAATCGGAACATTCGCATTTCCTGATTTTAAGATTCCCAGAATCACAGCAACTGTATCAATGGAATTTTCCAAGTAAAAGGCAATGTTTTTCCCTATAATCCCCAACTTATGTATATATGCTGCGATTTGACTGGAATACCGATCTAATTGCCAATAACTTACCTGAATCTCCTTATCATAAACTGCAGTTTTATCTGGAACAGTCATGACCTGTTCTTTAAATAACTCAATCACCGTCTGATTCGGACGGGCAATTTCTGTTTGATTATACTGAAGCAGATATATCTCTTGGTCTACTTTACTCATAAGACATAACTCTGAGATTTTTTTTCGTGGCTGATTCAGTATTTCCATACTGATGTAATGCATTGAATTCATTATTTGATCAATAGCAGCCTCATCATATACATCCAGTTTATAATCAACATCAATATGAATGCTATCATCATTCCATTCCCTGATGACAAATTGTTTGGTATATTCTTGTTCTCCGTTATATAACTCTGTATAAGTTGTCTTCACTTTTTCATATCCATTGGACAGATTTGTTTTGTAATAATTGATGCAAGTATCATATAAAGCATGTCCCGCCAAGGATAAATCTTTTACCATGTGATTATACGGATACTTTTGATGATAAAAACAATTCATCATTTTCTTCCCTATGAACTGCACGGTATTTTCCAAACTCTCTTCCTTGTTAATCTGAAAACGAAACGGCATGGGACTGACAAACATACCCATTGTGTTATTTTCATACATATTAGAGCGTCCAAGCACAGGAATTCCAACCATTTGATCTGTCTGTCCGGATGTCTTATAGACATACATCATATATACTGCAGTATAAAACGTATTCAATGAAATATGTTTCTCTATTGTATATTGTTTGATTTTTGCACTATGCTCTACACTAATGTCATATGTTTTCCTTTTTCCTTGAAGAGATTTGGATACTGTATTTTCTATTTCTTTTACGTTATCCAGTTCTTTCTTCCAGAATTCTTTATCTTTTACATATTTACATGACTGAAGATATCGAGTGCTATTCAAAATATAGCTTTTGTAACTATATTGCTCACTTTCTATTTTTTCATTGCCTTCTTTCAAACTTTCATAAACACGATTTACCCGCTGGGCGAACAGTGCAAATGACCATCCATCCGCAATAATGTGATGCATTTTCAGTAGAATTCCATAATAGTCTTCTTGTATTTTGAAAGTATACACTTCATACAACTTTGAATCATAAAGCTCATACACTGAACAAGCACACTGATTCACCCATTCCTCAAACATCTCTTGTGGTTGCTCAAACTCATGAAAATCTACAACCGGAATCTCTTCTGGCTGTATCTGTTCTTCCTCAAAGTACTGGACAACTTCATCATCTCTTTTTACCAACCGAATCGAAAATACATCATAATGATTTATTACATTGGAAATAGCTTTTTTCAAACATGGTAAATCGATGATTCCCTGCATACAGACCGTTCCACCTATGGAAAACATCGATGATTCCGGATAAATTTCCTGGGTATAACATATTCTCTTTTGCGGCTCTGTAATTGAATAATATTCTCTTGACAATTGTTCATTCACTGTAATTCACTCCACCTCAATTAATTCATTAATATATGCACATATATCATCAACATTAGTGAATTTTTCCAAAACAAGAGCTTCATCATCAAACTCAATATCAAATGTGTTTTCAATCTGAACAACAATTTTAATATATTCCAAAGAATCAATACTTAATTCACTGAGCATTCCTCCTCGTTCCATCCAATTCTCCGGTATTGTTCTGTTAACTACATCTTTTAAAATTCCAATCACTTTTTCCTTATTCTCCATGGTCTTAATACCCTACATACATATATTGCATGTCCTTTCTTATATTTTGCATATATCTGATTACTCACGTCCTTGACGAAGCTTATTCATTCTAGATAAGTTTCTGCTTCGTGCCCTTTTCATTGAAACAGATTCCTTATGTTCCTGAAGCTCAATCATTTTAGGCACCTCATCATTTGTTTCTTTTAAGATTTCCTCTCCTAACAAAGAAGCTAAACTTGCAATGGTGGAATACTGAAACAGCTGCAAATAATCAAACTCAACACTGATTCTTTCTTTAATTGCCATTGAGATACGAATCAAATCGAAAGAAGACGCTCCATAATCAAAGAAATTCTGTTCAAGCTCAATGTCATCACTGCCAAAATGGTTCGTAAAGATCTCAAGAAGTGCATGTTGAATGTCCTCCACACACTTAAATTGTAATGGCTGTTGATTACTTTTTTCTTTTTCCCGCTTATTTTCCTGCTGAAGCTGTACTATGGTTCCTCTCTCATTGGTATCATGTATCACATCCTTTAGTCTATTCTTTGCAACAATAATCTGTGGCTCTTCTGCCAAAATAACACTGTCAAAAACATTTGCTCCTTCTTCTGGTGAAATTAAATTATTCTGCACAAATGTCTCTGTTCCTGTCTTTTGGTTCTGTTTCTTTAAAGCCCTGTATGACATCCCCACTGAATCCCACGCATCCCATGAAATACTGATAAAATTTCCTGAATAGTGCTCTTTCTGATAGGAAGTAAAGGCATTCACAAATGCATTAGCTGCACAGTACGCTACCTGACCAATAATTTTTAAAAATGCAGACAATGAAGAACTCGCTACCATAAAATCTAGTTTTCTAGATGCAAATACTTGTGACAGAATTATCGTTCCATATATCTTTGCCTCAAATACTTTCTCAGAATCCTTATCCTCTCGCATCTGGATTAAACCACCGTCTGCAATTCCCGCACAATGTATCACACCATTGATTAATCCATATTCCTCTTCCATCCTGCTTATCAAGTTATTCGTACTATCATAGTCCGCTATATCAAACTGACAGATTACTACCTCAGAACCTTTCATCTCCATCTCCTGGAGCGTCTGGATCTTTTGACTGATCTCATCATCCATTCCCTTTTGTTCTTTCCAGTTTTCCCATTCTTCTTTTGGCAAAAACTCTGACCGTCCTGCTAAAATCAAAGTCACCGGTTGTACTTCTGCTAGTTTTTTCGCTAATGTTAGCCCAATACCCCCAAGGCCGCCAGTAATGAAATACACACCATTCTTTCGTAATATAAGCTGTTGTTTCGGCGAATATTCATATGGAATAAATTCTCGCTTCCACCGATAATTTCCTCGATATGCGATAATCTCTTCGTCCGAAGGGTGATCTAGATCATACTGCAGTTTCACAATGCTTTGCTGTATATGATTTTCATCTAAATCAATGAATCGACATGCAATATTTTTATATTCAGCAACAATTGTATTGACAGCCCCTATTACAGGTGCATATTCTGGATAAATAAGATCATTTCCAATAACCTCATACAAATTAGCTGTTATCACATGTATCAGCATCTTATGTGTAAACTTAGCCATCATCATTTCTTTTACAAAATGAAGCAGAGCATAGTATCCCACATGTAATGCCTCTCTGATCCGCTCTTTTGTCAACTTCTTCTTTTGTTTTCCTACACTCCAGAAGTATACAACCTGATTTGGACGTATCTTTTCCTTAGCAAGTTCATTTATGAGAAAACGCCAGCAATTCTCACTATATAAATCCACAAGAATCATATTCTCTCGACTCTCATTGCTTGTTCCTGCTTTTACAAAAACGACACGGTCACCTCTGCGAACAAACGATTGAAACAACTGACTATAGTCCTGATCATCTTCTATGAAAACAAGCCAGCTCTTTTTTTCCCCATACTTCATATTCTTAAGCTTACTGTTTGTCTTTCTTGACCATACTGGTATATATAACAGGCTCTCTTCTAACTCTTTCTGTTCTTCTGTATTTCGTTCCAGCTCATGCTCTTGATTCA
>ENA-ORMO01003049-ORMO01003049.1-human-gut-metagenome-genome-assembly--contig:-NODE-3049-length-11762-cov-7.399419_pt1 | contig 11762 bp, 9 predicted proteins | sample MGYA00242106_ERZ509001 | MGnify/ENA primary metagenome ERZ509001 (study PRJEB26280, sample SAMEA2338736) | human gut metagenome | biome: human gut; feature: human-associated habitat; material: faeces... | reverse complement strand
GAAAATCACTATGGATTTTTTCTTAGGTGTCCAACTTCATTTTACAATCGACCATCTGTTTTAAACATATACAGAAAGAGGTGATTCCATTGCAGCCGTCAATATAAAATTTCTGCCAGGGTATTTAATCGACGCATGCTATGAAAGGTATGGTGTATCATGAAAAGAAAACTGTTAGGCTTTCTCTTGGTGCTGTCCATAAGTTTATCTTTGTCCACTCCAGCACTAGCATCGTCTACTAATTTGTCCTCTGAACAACTGCCAAGCCAAATCCTCATTTCCCCTGTTGGACACGGTGAATACCGTCTTGCTAACAAGTGGAGTAGAAGTACGAACGCTCAGTTAGCTATTCAATCACAAGATATTCCTGAACTATATCAATCAGGCAGTCAAAACTTTCTGTTAGTAAACGAACACACTCTGCAGGCAGTTCAAGTAAAAGACTTGAGTAACTGTTCACTGCAGGATGTCACCTTCCTGAATTTGCCAGAAGAGGTGTTCTCTTCTATCAAATGCGATTTCGAAAAAAACGGGTATATTAATGGCTCAGTTCTAATACCAGCTACAACATCCACAAACGAACCAGCTTATTATACACATACATATCGTGGAAATAACTATTATATGCAGGTATATACCTATGTCACTGAGTTAATTCGTACGCCCCCGGAGAAGATACTTAGTGGCCCTGATACCAGCAAAAAAATCGACTCAGCCATCAGTTTAGGATTGACAGTTGGTGGAGAGATAGTTGACAATCTTGGCCAGTTTACCACTGCTGCGTCCGTTCTTAAAGATATGTTTGTCCTGTTAGGCCTTCCTACTAATACAACCATCACCGGAAGTACCAGTGACTTAGTCCAGCTCAAAATTTGGTATAGTAAAAATGAAAAATATACTTATGTCAATGATTCCCCTTCTGGTGATGGAAACTATATTATTGGTGCAGTAACAGGTAAAGGTCTTATCGATGAATTGGTATTTGACATGTATTTCTATAATGGTGGTAATGCTTATGAAAAGATCTTAACATATAATGTGAACGAGCCTTTAGTGACTCCCAGCTTTTCAAAATCAGATGATGCTGCAATACAGTATCATACATCTTCTCCTCTAGTTGAACTTCCTATGTACTTCAGTTGTTTTAACCTTTTATTGATGCTTTGATGCATACAAATAAAGGAGGTAATCCGGTATTCTTTTGCAAGTTATTGTTTTGTTCTGTTCGATGATTCTGATTTTATCATTCGTCCTGTCCATTAAGCTTTTTATTTCCAAAGACCGCAGACTTGCCGCTCGTTGGGGATGTTCCGCGCTTGTTTTTCTGGTCCTGATTACAGCATACTTTACGCCCACATCCTTTCGATGGGACGTCCCCACCAACGAAACGACAATCAGAATTTCCTGTGACCTCTCAACTTTTCATCTCAGTAATCCACAGCAAAAAGAATCTCTGATCACCGCCCTGTCCTCTACTCCATTTTTCAGACCATTTTTTAACAGCAATCATGGAAGCTATGACCCGCAGAGAGAAACACATTTCAGTATATTCTTTCACTCCGAACAGAAATATGCGATAGTTCGGGTTGCGTTTTCAGCGATTGATCATAGTATCTTGTTTATTGAGACAGACACCGGCCTGCACTCAAAAGGTACAAATTCACTCCATGACATATTTTGCGAAATCTTTGCTCTTTAAGCACTCTTTTGGAGCACTGCGCACAAGAAGAAAAGACTCATCACGCGCAGCCTCTTCCCTTGACATTTTCCCGCCCCGGTGATATAGTGTTCCCGTTAAATCGGCTTTGACGGAGAAGAACCCGCAAAAGCGGCGGTCAGAGAGGGGCGCGGTTGCTGTGAGCGCCCTCCGCCCGCGGCGGCTGTACCGCTCCTGAGCCGCCCGGGACGACCGGGACGGGTCCTTCCCGTTACAGAAGGTCACAAGCGGCAGGAGAACCTACGCAGGCGTTATGTTTGCGTTTTTCTTGCAAGCAGGGTGGAACCGTGGAGTGTTAGACCGCTTCACCCCTGACACATTTCAGGGGTGGAGCGTTTTTTGTTCCTTCCCCTCAACATCGGAAAGGAGTTTTATCATGTCTGAAGAAGTTAAAAATGAGTTTACATTTGAAAACCCTGAGTACCGCCAGACCTACTGGCACACCTGCTCCCATGTGATGGCCCAGGCGGTCAAGCGCCTGTGGCCCGAGGTGAAGCTGGCCATCGGCCCCTCCATCGATGAGGGCTGGTACTACGATATGGACGCCCCCTTCGCCTTCACGCCGGAGCACCTGGAGCAGATCGAGGCCGAGATGCGGAAGATCTGCAAGGAGAAGCTGAAGCTGGAGCGGTTCGAGCTGCCCCGGGAGGAGGCTGTCAAATTTATGGAGGAGAAGGGAGAGCCCTTCAAGGTGGAGCTGATCCAGGATCTGCCCGAAGACGCCCACATCTCCTTCTATAAGCAGGGCGAGTTCACCGACCTGTGCGCCGGTCCCCACCTGGACTCCACCGGCCGCATCAAGGGCAACGCCCTGAAGCTCACTGCCTGCAATGCCGCCTACTGGCGCGGTGACTCCAACCGGGAGACCCTCCAGCGCATCTACGGCATCGCCTTCCCCAAGAAGGACGAGCTGGACGCCTATCTGGCCAAGATCGAGGAGGCCAAGAAGCGGGACCACCGGAAGCTGGGCCGCGAGCTGGGCCTGTTCATGCTCCGGGACGAGGGCCCCGGCTTCCCCTTCTTCCTGCCCAAGGGCATGACCTTGAAAAACACCCTGCTGGATTACTGGCGCCAGGTCCACAAGAAGTACGGCTATGTGGAGATCTCCACCCCCATCATCCTCAACCGTCAGCTGTGGGAGCGTTCCGGCCACTGGGACCACTATAAGCAGAACATGTACACCACTGTTATCGACGAAGAGGATTACGCCATCAAGCCCATGAACTGCCCCGGCGGCATGCTGGTCTACGCCAGCGAGCCTCACTCCTACCGGGAGCTGCCCCTGCGGGTGGGCGAGCTGGGCCTGGTACACCGGCACGAGCTGTCCGGTGCGCTCCACGGCCTGTTCCGGGTCCGCTGCTTCACCCAGGACGACGCCCACATCTTCATGACCCCGGACCAGATGAAGGACGTGATCCAGGAGACGGTTCGCCTGTTCGACGAAGTGTACTCCACCTTCGGCCTCAGCTACACCATTGAACTCAGCACCATGCCGGAGGATCACATCGGCACTGTGGAGGAGTGGGAGCATAACCAGGACATCCTGAAAAACGCTATCACCGACATGGGCAAGACCTTCGAGGTCAACGAGGGCGACGGCGCTTTCTATGGCCCCAAGCTGGACTTCCATCTGGCCGATTCCCTGGGCCGCACCTGGCAGTGCGGCACCATCCAGCTGGACAGCCAGCTGCCGGAGCGGTTTGAACTGGAGTACACCGGAGAGGACGGCCAGAAGCACCGCCCCGTCATGGTCCATCGGGTGGTTCTGGGCAGCGTGGAGCGGTTCATCGGCGTCATCACCGAGCACTTTGCCGGCGCGTTCCCGGTGTGGCTGAACCCAGTGCAGGTGAAGGTCCTGCCCATTACAGACCGCGCCCTGGAATACGCCGATCAGATCGCAAAGCAGCTGGATGCCGCCGGCTTCCGGGTGGAGGTGGACAGCCGCAACGAGAAGATCGGCAAGAAGATCCGGGAGGCCACCCTGGAGAAGATCCCCTATATGCTGGTAGTGGGCGACCGGGATATGGAAAACCAGACCGTCTCCGTCCGCCTGCGGACCGGTGAGGATCTGGGCGCCATGTCCGTGGCGGATTTTGCCGCCCGGCTGAAGCAGGACGTGGACACCAAGGCCATCTGGTAAAAATGCGTTCCCCTCACAGCGGCCCGGGGCCGAACCCGGACCGCTGTGTCCGATTCCGCAACGGGCGCTCCCGCATCCGGGCAGCGGAAAGATGGCGGGCATTTTCGGTGGTTCTGCACATTGCCGGGACCGCCCGGACGGTATACAATAGAAAAAACATCCGGCACTTTTTGCAGAGGAGGCGGCTATGAGTCAGGAGATTCACTATTTGGAGACCGGATCCCAGGACCCTTTTTACAATCTGGCGTTTGAAGAGACGGTACTCCGCAGCCGGCGGTCGGGGGAGTATCTGCTCCTGTGGCAGAACGACAACACCATCGTCATCGGGCAGAACCAGAACGCCGAGGGTGAGATCAACCGGGCCTTTGTGGAGGCCCATCAAATCCATGTGGTGCGCCGCACTACCGGCGGCGGTGCCGTGTACCATGATCTGGGCAACCTGAACTACTCCTTCATCACCGACGTGGGAGACGCGGAGCGGCTGACCATGGAGCGGTTCACCCGTCCCATTGTGGAGGCCTTGCAGGGATTGGGCCTGCAGGCGGAGGCCTCCGGCCGCAATGACATCCTGGTGGAGGGGCGGAAGGTGTCCGGCACAGCCCAGCGGCTGCTCCGCGGGCGCTTCCTGTATCATGGGACACTGCTGTTCGACGCCAACCCCGGCATGGTGTCCGGGGCGCTGAATGTGGACCCGGCAAAGTTCGAGTCCAAGAGCGCAAAATCCGTGCGCAGTCGGATCGGCAACATCCGGGAGTTCCTGAAGACGGATATGGATATGCCCGCCTTCTGGAGTTATCTGAAGAAAACATTGGCCGGCAGCGGTCTGGTGGAGGATCACCTGACAGATGAGGAACTGGCTGCTGTGGATGAGCTGAAGCGCACCAAGTACGACACCTGGGAGTGGAACTTCGGCCGTTCCCCCAAGTACAACCTGCGGAACAAGCGCCGCTGGGACGGCGGCACCCTGGAGCCCTGTGTGGAGGTGGACCAGGGGATCATCCGCCAGATCGTGTTCTACGGAGATTTTCTGGCTGTCAGCCCCATGGACGAGGTGACCGGCGCCCTGATGGGCACGCCATTCCGGCGGGAGGACGTGGGGGCGGTGCTGGACCGCTTCCCCCTTCGGGACTATTTCGGAACCATCACCCGGGACCAGGTGCTGGATACAATATTTTATGTGGACTGAGACAGCGTCCGCAGAAGCAAAAAGAGAGACGCGCCCGGCGCGTCTCTCTTTTTGCTTCTGTCAGGTCAGGATTTCCCGCTGGAACGGCTCCAGCAGCAGCCGGACATCCGGCACCCCCTGGAGCTGGCCCGCGCCCTTGACGGCGGCATCCCGATATCCCCAGCGGTCATCGTGGGAGAAGGGGAGATGGTATACCACCAGATGCTCCGGCCGGATGGCCTGTTCGATGAAGTGACGGCCCTTCCGAAGAGTCACCCAAGGGAAGTTCAAAAGGGCCAGATCAATGGGGCGGCTGCCGATGAAATCCCGCAGCTGCGGGTCCGCCACGGCGCAGTCTCCGGCGATCAGGACCCGGAAACCGTCATATTCCAGGATACAGCCGTAGTGGGGGACCTCCCGGTACTGTGCACCCTCGTGAGTCAGGCGCATGAAGTCCATGTGCAGCCCCTCCAGGGTGAGATGGCTGCTGGGACCGGCCAGCACCAGCTGGCGGTCAAACTCCTGCTCCGGCAGCACCAGGGCCACCTGCGGATTTTGGGCAATCACCTGCTCTGTCAGGGCGCGGGAGTAATGGTCCGGATGGCAGTGGGTGAAAAAGAGCAGATCCGGGCTGGCGAAGTCCGGATGAGCCTGAAGAATGTTCCAGCGCTCAGGGGTGACAGTGGAGAACCCCACAACCCGACGGTCGTGGAGCGCGTCGGACCAGACCCGCATGGCACCCAGATGCAGGGCGACCCCGGCGTTGACGCTGAGTGTGATTTGGCAATGGGACATGATGTCGCTCCTTGTGTGTACAGGATTTTTACTTGCGGGACAAACGTCTTTCAGAATAAAATTTCAAAATGCCATGATTTGCGTAAGGCTTGCGTAAGAATCGGCGCTTTGCGGTTTTATGGTTGATTATACCATACTTTTTCCGAAAAATCAGCAAAAAGTCCAAAAATAATTTATTTTTCTGTTAAAATTGCCATATTTTTGCTGTTTGTACAAAATTGGCAAAGAGCCACAGAACAAAAATGGGCAAAATGACAAATTTCCGATTGCTGATTGATATTGAATTGGCAAAGTGATATACTTGTCTCCGTTAACAGAAATTTAATATGTATTTCTGTGAAACAGGCGGCTTTGCGGCAGTTTATTCATACGGCATGATAGACAGGCAACTATTCATGCGCAGGAGACGTATAAATATTCTGTTAAGACGGGGCGCCACACTAACTGAAGGGATTGATCGAATGAAAACCTACAAGACGATCATGAACGGGCTCACCAAAGTCGAGGAATTCGTGCTCTGCGTGATTACCGTCGTGGTTACAGCGATCACGTTTATCAACGTGCTCTCTCGGTATGTTTTCCACTCCAACTTCGCGTGGTCCGAGGAGCTGGTCATCAACGTGTTCATCCTGATGATCATGCTGGGCTGCGCCCTAGCTACCAGAGACGGCAGCATGATTACGCTGTCCCTGATCTTCGACAATGTGGGCGTCGGGGGTAAAAAGATTCTGACCGTGATTGACACGGTCGTGAACCTGATCTTTTACGCCATCCTGATCTACACCGGCTTTAACAAGGTGTTCGATCAGATCAGCACCGGCAAAGAGACCTTCTCTCTGGGCTGGCCCGAATGGGTGTTTACCATCCTGCTGCCCATCGGCTCCATCTTCCTGGTGCTCCATGCGATCGAGTATCTGGTCGACGTGATGAGCAACAAGGCCGCCTGTGTGAAGCCGGCTGAGACAGAGGGAGGCAAAGAGACTGTATGATTAACTTGATCCTGTTCGGCAGCTTCTTCGTGATGCTGCTGCTGAATATCCCCATTGCCGTCAGCCTGGGTATGTCTTCCATTTTCGCCCTGCTCTTCAGCAGTTCCCCCCTGACGGTCGTCCCTACCAACGTGTACAGCGGCATGGCAAAGTTCCTGCTGCTGGCTATTCCGTTCTTTGTTCTGTCCGGCAACATCATGGCCAAGGCGGGCATCTCCAGCCGTCTGGTGGCGTTTGCTGATGACTGCGTCGGCCATCGGCGCGGCGGCATCGCCATCGTGGCTGTTATCGTGGCCTGCTTCTTCGGCGCCATCTCCGGCTCCGGTCCCGCCACCGTGGCGGCTCTGGGCATTATCCTGATTCCCGCCATGATCAACCGCGGCGGCTTCTCCGCCCCCTTCGCCTCTTCCCTGATGGCCAGCGCCTCCTCCATCGCCATCGTCATTCCGCCCTCCATCGCATTTGTGGTGTACGCCTCCATCACCGGCGTCTCCGTGGGCGATATGTTCATGGGCGGCTGGATTCCCGGCATCATGATGGGCCTGTCCCTGGTGATCATCATCATGATCGAGTGCCGCAAGAAGGGCATCCAGGCATCCAAGGCAAAGTCCTCCTGGGGCCAGCGCTGGAAGTCCTTCCGTGAGGCCTTCTGGGGCTTCCTGATGCCCGTCATCATCATCGGCGGCATCTACGGCGGCGTTTTCACCCCCACCGAGGCGGCTGCCGTCTCCGTGGTATACGGTCTGGTGGTCGGCGTCTTCATCTATCGTGAGGTCAAGATGAAGGATATGATCGATATTCTGGTCGACTCCGGCAAGACCACCGGCGGCATCATGCTGATCATCGGCGCGGCCACCCTGTTCTCCTATGTGTGCACGGTGTTCGGCATTGCGCAGGCGGCCCAGGCTCTGCTGCTGGAGATCTCCGGCAACAAGTACATCTTCCTGCTGATCGTCAACGTGATCTTCCTGATTGCAGGCTGCTTCGTGGACGCCAACTCCGCCATGTACATCTTTATCCCCATCATGTACCCCGTAGCCACCCAGCTGGGCATCGACCCCGTCCACTTCGGCGTGATCGCCACAGTGAACCTGGCTATCGGCCAGGTGACTCCTCCCGTGGGTGTCAACCTGTTCGTCGCCATCGGTGTGTCCGAGAAGCTTCAGGGCCTGCGGGACAAGACCAAGGTCACCATTGTCTCTATGTCCAAGGCTGTGTGGCCCCAGATTGTGGCATGCATTATTGCGCTGCTGCTCATCACCTATGTGCCCTGGTTCTCTACCGTGCTCTTGTTCGGTAAATAAGCATCTCCTGACTTGGCTGTAACCGCGCTTTGCGGTTTCAGATAATACCTGCTACAACTATTTTAAGGAGGCAAAACAATGAAAAAGTTTCTTGCACTGCTCCTGGCGCTCACCATGGCTCTGGCCCTGGTGGCCTGCGGCGGTGGCGATGACGCTGCCAGCGATACCACTGCCGACAGCGGCGATGATGCTGCCGCTTCCACTGGCGAGTTCGAGGAAATGACCTGGAAGTTCGCCTGCTCCGCCACGGAGACCTCTCCCTGGGTGGACGGCGCCAAGGAGTTCGCCCGGATCGTGGGCGAGAAGACCGGCGGTGCCATCACCGTTCAGTACTATCCCGCTGACCAGCTGACCGCCGGCAACCAGACCGACGGCATCCAGGCCCTGATGGACGGTACCACCGAGTTGTCCATGCACTCCAACCTGATCTGGTCCTCCTTCGACCAGCGGTTCAACGTGGTCTCCCTGCCCTTCCTGTTCAGCAGCACGGAAGAGGCTGACGCGGCCCTGGACGGCGCCGGCGGCGAGGCTCTGGGCGAGATCCTGGAGAGCACCTACAACGTGCACCTGCTGGGCATTGCGGAGAACGGCTTCCGCCACATCACCAACAGCAAGCACGCCATCGCCAGCAAGGCTGACATGAACGGCCTGAAGATGCGTGTCGCGGGTTCCCAGCTGCTGAACCGCTCCTATGAGCTGTGGGGCGCCGACTACACCAACGCCAACTGGTCCGAGGTGTTCACCGCTCTGCAGACCGGCACCTACGACGGCCAGGAGAACCCCCTGCCCACCGCTGATGCCGCTTCTATCCAGGAGGTCCAGAGCTATCTGACCTATTGGACCGGCGCTTATGACTGCCTGTTCTTCTGCATGAACGCTGAGCTGTACAACTCCCTGTCTCCCGAGCTGCAGGCCATCGTTGACGAGGCCGGCCAGGCTGCCTGCGAGTACGAGCGTGAGCTGAACCGCAGCCAGGATCAGGAGATCATGGACAAGTGGGCCGAGGCTGGCGTTGAGATCACCGAGCTGACTCCCGAGGCTGCTGCTGAGTTCGCTGAGGCTTCTGCCCCCGTGTACGACGAGTTCGCCGACGAGCTGACCCCCGAGCTGATCGAGGCTTTCACCAGCGTCACTCAGGCTGATGCTGGCACCACTGAGCCCGCCGCCTAATTGAAGAGGCAGCCTGCGTTTCCGTATAAACAACGGTTAAGGTTTCGTAAGTTGCGTTAGCTGAGAGGACGTGGCTGCAGGAAACTGTTGCCACGTCTTTTCAGAGAACATAGGTGAAAATTTTGACGATTTCACCGCCCAGCGCATCTGTCCCAGCAAATTTCAAAGAGTGCCGACAGGAGAGTCGGCAGAAGGGAGTTTTTCCTATGGCAGCAACAAAGGCAGCAAAATACACCAAGGAACTGGCGGAGCACTTTTATGAGACCATGTGCACCATCCGCAAGTTTGAGGAGAGCGTGAAGCACGACTTCCTGAATGGTGAGATTCCCGGCTTCGTGCACCTGTACATCGGTGAGGAGGCCATCGCCACTGGTGTGTGCTCCGCTCTGCGGAAGGACGATATGATCGAGTCCACTCACCGCGGCCACGGCCACTGTGTGGCCAAGGGCGCGGATGTGAACCGCATGATGGCTGAGATCTTCGGCAAGAAGACCGGCCTGTGCCAGGGCCGCGGCGGCTCCATGCACATTGCCGACTTCTCTGTGGGTATGCTGGGCGCCAACGGCGTCGTGGGCGGCGGCTACAACCTGGCCACCGGCGCTGCCCTGGCCAGCAAGATGATCCTGAAGAACGACCGGGTTTCCGTGGTGTTCTTCGGTGACGGTGCCTCCAACCGCGGCACTTTCCACGAGGCCATGAACGTCGCTTCCGCCTGGAAGCTGCCCGTGATCTTCGTCAACGAGATGAACTGCTGGGCTTCCACCACGCCTTACCGCACCACCTGCAATGTGGAGAACATCTCCGACCGCGCGGCGGGTTATCATGTGCCCGGTGTGATCGTGGACGGCCAGGATGTCTTTGCTGTGTATGAGGCCGCCAAGGAGGCTGTTGCCCGTGCCCGTGCCGGCGAAGGCCCCACGTTCATCGAGGCCAAGACCTACCGCATTGAGGGCCACTTCGTGGGCGACCCTGAACTGTATCGTGACCACGCCGAGACCCAGAAGATCTATCACGACACCGATCCTCTGAAGATGTTCCGCGCCAAGGCCGCCAAGCTGAAGCTGATGACCGCCGAGGAGTGCGACGCCATCGATGCCAAGTGTGAGCAGAAGATCAAAGACGCCAAGGAGTACGCTATGCAGAGCGAGTACGCCGATGCGTCCGAGTACATGAAGTACGTCTACGTGGATGACTAAGGCGAAGGAGGACAAATACGATGCGTAAGATCACTTTTTCTCAGGCCACTCAAGAGGCCATGGCCGAGACGATGGCGAAAGACCCCACTGTATTCGCAATGGGCGAGGACCTGGCCCGTCAGGGCGGTATCTTCGGTCAGTTCAAGGGCCTGCCCCAGCAGTTCCCCGGCCGGATCATTGATACCCCCATTTCCGAGACCTTTATCATCGGCGGCGGCGTAGGCGCGGCTCTGGCCGGCGCCCGTCCCGTGGTGGACATGCACTTCGCCGACTTCATCGGCGTGCCCATGGACGAGATCTTCAACCAGATGGCAAAGGTCCGCTACATGTTCGGCGGCCAGGCCAAGGTGCCCCTGGTCCTGCGTGCGCCCGACGGTTCTGCCGGCGGCGGCGCTGCACAGCATTCCCAGTGCGTGGAGTCCTGGTTCGCCCACATCCCCGGCATCAAGGTTGTGGCGCCCTCCAATCCCTATGACGCCAAGATGGTGCTGAAGGCCGCCATCGAGTGCGATGACCCCGTGCTGTACTTCGAGAACAAGATCCTGTACAAGGAGAAAGGCGAAGTGCCCGAGATCGGCGAGGAGGAGCCTTACACCCTGGGCAAGGCCCGCGTGGAGCGTGAGGGGAAGGATGTGACCATCGTGTCCTACTCCATCGGCATGAAGAATGCCCGCGGCGCTGCGGACCTGCTGGCCAAGGAGGGCATTGAGGCCGAAGTCATCGACCTGATCACCCTGTCTCCCTGGGATAAGGAGACCGTGCTGAACAGTGTGAAGAAGACCCACCGCCTCTGCATCGTCCACGAGGCTGTCAAGCAGGGCGGCTTCGGCGCGGAGATCTCCGCCACCGTCGCGGAGGAGGCCATGGAGTATCTGGATGCCCCCATCCTGCGGTACGGCGCTCCCTTCTGCCCGATCCCCTTCGCTCCCACCCTGGAGAAGATGGTGAAAGTGGTTCCGGAGGACCTGGTAAAGGGCATCAAGGGCATGTTTTAATGCCTGTTGAAAAGGAGATTTTCAAGTATGGCAACTGAAGTATTGATGCCCAAGCTCGGCCTGACGATGACCGAGGGCACCATTGAAGAGTGGAAATATAAAGAGGGCGACGCTGTCAAGAAGGGGGACATCCTGTTCTCCGTAGCGACGGATAAGCTGACCAACGACGTGGAGTGCGAAGAGGACGGCACCCTGCTGAAGATCCTGCTGCCGGAGGGCGAGACCGCCCCCTGCAAGAGCGTGATCGCCTGGATCGGCGCCGCCGGAGAGGCGGTTCCCGATGCTGCCGGC
>ENA-ORMO01003047-ORMO01003047.1-human-gut-metagenome-genome-assembly--contig:-NODE-3047-length-11764-cov-9.308481_pt1 | contig 11764 bp, 8 predicted proteins | sample MGYA00242106_ERZ509001 | MGnify/ENA primary metagenome ERZ509001 (study PRJEB26280, sample SAMEA2338736) | human gut metagenome | biome: human gut; feature: human-associated habitat; material: faeces... | reverse complement strand
CCCGACCGCGACATCTCCGACAAGTTCCAGCAAGAGCGCTAGAAGGGAGCCTGATATGACCCACATGAACGAGTACCTGCCGGAGCGCCTTGCGGCGAACCCCTTGCAGGGCATGGAGTCCGACAGCGACATCGAGGCCATCGCTGACGCGGTGATAAGCGCCAGCGTCCTGCGCGATGAGTGCGACGGAGACGCGGCTTTCAAGAACAGCGCGAGGCAGCTCCTTTACGCCTGCCTCGGCTACCTGCGCGATTGGTGCTTCTTGGAGCAACGGACGGTCGGAAACCTCAAGGCCCTCCTCGACGCGGCTTGTCCCTCCGCACCGGGTTCCACCGCCAGCGACCTCGGTGACTTGTTCTACGAGATAGAGTCTGGCTGCAAACGCGTCATCAGCGCGGACGGCATCACCATGAGTTGGGAGCCTACGGCTCTTGAGCGCAACGACGGCACCTGCCCCCGCGATACCAACGGCATCCGCCCTGAGGACGACTTCTGTCTCGGATGCTACAAGCGCTTCGCGCAGGGCACCGCTCCGAGCACCCGCGCCTCCATCGCCGTCTCGCTCTCCCGCGCCCTGTCGGGACGCGTGGATTAGGAAGGAGGGTCGCTTATGGCTCAATACAAGGGAAACCCAGAGACCAACAAAAAGGTCGCGACATCGGCTCTGTTGACGTTGTTGGCCTCCGCCGTAGGTTTCTATCTTGGCAATCGCTATTGGGAGGCGGTAGCATCCCTCGATGGGCAGTTCTTCGAGCACTGGGGAGATGGTTTCGCCCTCATGTGGCCCCTCATCGCCGATACACCTACCCATCTCGACATGTCCCCCAATGCCATGCTGGCGGGCCTGACCATGTGCATCATCGTCTGGCTCTTCTGGCTGCGCTACCTCGCCTTCGTGGGCAACTTCCGCGCCGGTGAGGAGAGCGGTTCGGCACGCTGGGGCACGCTCAAGGAGGGCAAGCAGTTCCGCGACCTCACCACGGAGGACAACAACCTCATCTTCACGCAGAACTTCGGCCTCGCCCTGCACCGCCCCAAGTTCAACCCAGAACTCGACCGCAACCTGAACGTGCTGGTCGTGGGCGGCTCCGGCTCCGGCAAGACGTTCAACTACGTCACTCCGAACATCTGCCAGCTCAACACGAGCTATTTCATCACCGACCCCAAGGGCACGCTCCTCAAGGACGCGGGGTTCCTGTTCACGGACAACGGGTACAAGGTGAAGTCCTTCAATACCATCAACCTCGATGAGTCCATGCACTACAACCCGCTCAAGTATGTGAAGACGGACACCGACATCCTGTCGTTCGTCAACTGCTACATCATGAACACCAATGGCGACGGCAAGGCGGGAGACCCCTTCTGGGAGAACTCCGAGAAGATGCTGTACACCTCACTCATCGCCCTTCTGCGCGACTGGTTCCCGCCGGAGGACTACAACCTGTCTAGCCTCCTGACGCTGCTCTCCATGGCCGAGGCCCGCGAGAACGACGAGAACTTCAAGTCGCCCCTCGACCTGCTCTTCCTCCAAATCGAGGAGGGCAAGCGCTACATCCCGAGCGAGGGCGGCGCCCCCGCGCCTTCGATGGGCGTCTCGGGTCTCTCCCGCAGCTTCGGCACGGGTGCGACAGGCGACTCGGACTGGTCATGGGAGCCGACGAACCTCAAGCGCAACTCCGACGGCGTGCGCCCCGCCGACTGCGGCGGTCTGTCGCCCGATGAGGACTTCGCGCTGATGAACTACAAGAACTTCAAGGTCGCGGCGGGCAAGACCCTCAAGTCCATCATCATCTCCTGCAACGTGCGCTTGGCTCCCATCGCCACCGCCGGTGTGCGCAGCCTGCTCGAATATGATGAGATGGAGCTTGACACCCTCGGAGACCCGGACGCGAAGGTGGCGGTCTTCGGCATCCTATCGGATACCGACAAGACGCTCTCCTTCCTGTTCGCCATCATGATGTGGCAGTGCATCGACCAGCTCTGCCGCAAGGCGCTCACCGACTACGGCGGAAAACTGCCGACACCGGTCCACTTCATCTTCGACGAGTTCGCGAACATCGGGACCATCCCGCAGATTGAGGAGACCATCGCCGTCACGCGCTCCCGCAACATCGGCATCACCATCATCCTGCAATCCATGTCCCAGCTCGAATCGAAATACGACAAGAAGGCGCAGACCATCGTGGACTGCTGCGACTCCACGTTGTTCTTGGGTGGCAAGTCCAACTCCACCAACAAGGAAATCGCGGAGATGATTGGCAAGCAGACCATCAACCAGATGACCTACGGGGAGAGTACGGGACAGTCAGGTTCGGCATCTAAGAACTTGCAGATACAGGGTCGCGACCTCATCGACGCGGCGGAAATCGGCAAGATGAGCCGTAGGAAGGCCATCTTGCTCATAGCGGGCACCAACCCGCTCATGGACGATAAGTTCGACCCGCACACCCACAAGCGATATTGCTACATCGTGGATAAACGCAATCCCAAGCGCCTGCACGACAAGCCCTTCGATTTCAAACGCTATCTTGAGGGCGGATGCGAGCCGTATGACGACCACGATGACGGTGGTGCCGGTGGGACGCGTTGATTTCAATCACGTACCGTAAACGGCTATGATCTATATGACTCTGCGGGGATGCTGTTCCGGCGGCGTCCCCGCGCTTGCAACCGCGATAGAAAGGAGAGGATGGTGAAGTCACAGTGGAAGAACTCGTCCGGCTCGCCGCGAAGCCCATCGCATATATAGGATGCACGGTCATCTTCCTCGGCCTGCTACACCTTGGGATGAACTTGAGGGACGGCTGCCGTGCGGGAGGCGGCGAACTCCGAAAGGCAATCGCGATGATTGCCGCCGGAGCCGCCGTGACCGGTTTCGCCGCGATATACGGTTTCGCCGGATTCTAATCACGTAAGCAAATCAAAATAGTCAAATCAGAAAGGAAGCAATCATTATGCTCGACAACGCAGTCAACATGCTCACTCAAGGCGTCACGTTCCTCGGCGGCGTCCTCGTCGTCTTCGGCCTCATCAACCTCGGCATGACCATCAAGGACGGCATGCAGGGCGGTGGCGGCCAACTCAGTGGCGCAATCGCCATGATTGTCGGCGGTGCCATCGTCGTGGGTGCGGCCATCTACTTCGGCCAGCTCAACACCGGTTGGGCTGGCGGACTCTAAGAAAGGGGCGGTGCTTATATGCTATCCGTAGCGGTACATAAGGACATCGCCGAGTACCAGCCCAAGGTCGTGGGCAAGATGACCGGGCGCACCCTCGCGTCAATCGCGGGGGCGATCGGTTGCTCCGTCCTCACCGGCCTCTACATCTACTTCGTGTTGGGCTGGAACGTCGGCGACAACATGATGCTCATCTACGCCGTGAGCCTCCCGTTCTGGTGCTGCGGCTTCATCCGCCCGAAGGGGATGCCCTTCGAGCAGTTCGCCGCGCTCTGGCTCAAGGCGAACTTCGGCGTGGAGCGCATCTTCTACGTCCCATCTATGCAACTCAGCGGTCTCATCGGCTCGCCCGATGGGAAGAACGTCAAGAAAGGAAGGGTCTATGGGAAACACTATCGAAAGCAATGCGCCCTCAAGGGAATCGAAGCCTACTCCCCCCGTGCAGGACGCGTCATCGGCTGACACCGAGGCGAACTTCGACATCGAGCAGTTCGTCCACACCTCCGGGGAGGGGTTCGGCAACGACCGCCCCATGGATGCCGATAACGGCTCGGTCGATGTGGCGGCGCTCGGCTCCGTCGCCGGTACCCCCACCGTGGCTGGCAAGAAGATGTCCCGCAGGGAGAAGAAGCAGGCCAAACGGGAGGTCGCACGCCTCAAGAAGGAGGCGAAGCTGGCCGAGAAAGAGGCCCGCAAGAGCTACACGTCCGTGAAGTCCCAACTCAAGGACCGCGATAAGGAACTCACCTCGAAGACGGCGGACGCACGCCGCAAGCGCGAGGGCGCGAAGGACGTGGTGAACTACATCGGCTACAACCGCATGTACCAAGACGGTATCTGCGAGGTCGAGGAGGGCCTGTTCTCCTCCTCCATATCTTTCAGCGACACCAGTTACCACTCCGTGCGCGACGAGCAACAAAAATCCATGTTCTCCGCGCTCACGCGCCTGTACGACCAGTTCGGCGCGAACACGCTGGTCCAGATGAGCGTCATCAACACACCGCTGCTCAAGGAGGAGGTCGGCAACCGCAAGTTCTTCGCTGTCGCCCGTCAGGGCAACGACGCCGCCCGCAACGACGCGCAGGTCTTCAACGACATCCTGAACGACAAGGTGCGCGAGGGCGTTTCCAACATCCGCCGCAACCGCTACCTGACCTATTCGGTTACCGCCGAGACGGCGGACGACGCGGCACGCCAGCTCTCCCGCATCGAGACGGAATCCAGCCGCATCCTCAACTCCATGGGGTCCAAGGCCCACCTGATGAACGGCACCCAGCGCTTGTCGGTCATCCATTCGCTCCTGAATCCCTACAAGCCGTTCTACTTCGACTACCAGAAGGACATCTCCGCCAAGCGCGTGCAAACCACCAAGGACTGTATCGCCCCGACGCAGATTGACTGGCGACCGGACGGCATGTTCAACGACTGCTTCAAGCTGGACAACGGGGTGTACGGTCAGGTCCTCGTCATGAAGAAGTTCGGTTCCGAGCTTTCCGACCGCGCCTTGGCCGACATCGTTGACCTGCCGCTTCCCATGGCGGTCACGTGGTTCGTGCAGCCCATGGACAAGTCCAAGGCCATCAACTTCGTCCGCACCCGCAGCGCGTGGATTGACAAGGAGATAATCGAGGAACAGCGCTCCGCCGTGAACAAGGGCTACGACTTCTCCATCCTGCCGCAGGAACTCAAGTATTCCAAGGAGGAGACCGAGGACGTCCTTGACCACTTGCAGAACAAGAACCAGCGTCTCTACGTCTTCACCGGCCTCATCTACACTTACGCGGAGAGCAAGCAGCAGCTCGACGCTCAGGTCATGCGCATCATCTCCACCGCCCGCCAGAACTCCATCGAGGTGGACACCTACGACTACCGGCAGCGCCGGGGCCTCAACTCCGTGCTGCCCCTCGGCCACAACCACGTCGAGATAAGCCGCATGTTCACCACCGCGCAGGTCGCCATCCTCGTGCCCTTCGCGACGCAGGAGCTTGACGATGCCGGTGGAAACTACTACGGCCAGAACAAGCACTCCCGCAACCTCGTCATGTGCAACCGCAAGAAGCTGACCAGCCCCATGGGCTTCGTCTGCGGCAAGACCGGTTCGGGCAAGGGCATGTTCACCAAGACCGAGATGACCGGCACCATTTTCTCCAACCCGACGGACGAGATTTACGTAATCGACCGCGCCGGTGAGTACACGGCCATCGCCGAGCGCTACGGCGGCACCACCTACCACTTCGGCGTTGGCACCGACACGTTCCTGAACCCCTTCGACACGGTGTCCGTGGAGCACATGCCCCGCACCGAGCAGATAGCGTTCAAAATCGACGCGATGCTGGCGCAGGCGGGTGCCTCCGCCGCCGAGTCCGGGCAGTCCCTCTCCGAGGTTGACCAGTCCATCATCCAGCGCTGCGTGGAGCTTGCGTTCCAGCGTGCCGAGGAGCGCGGCGACGGCCTCCCGCCGACATTGCAGGACTTCTATGACATCGCCCTTGAGCAGCCCGAGCATCAGGCGCAGACCATCGCGCTACGTTACGAGCGATTCGTCAAGGGGTCCATGGACTTCTTCAACCGCCAGTCCAACGTGGATTTCAACACCCGCATCGTGGACTTCAATTTGAAGGACCTGCCGGACTCCATGCTCGTCTTCGCCCTCATCAACGTCTGCGAGGCCGTGCGAAACCGCATGTACTTCAACGCGAAGCGCAACGTCCGCACATGGCTCTACGTCGAGGAGATGCAATCGCTCTTCGCCTACCCGACGGTGCTCAACTACTTCTCCCGCTTCTCCAACGAGGGGCGCAAGTTCGGCCTGCTGCTGACGGGCATCACCCAGAACGCGGTTGCGATGCTCAACAACGAGGCCGCGCAGAACATCGTGCTCAACGCCGACTTCATCATGCTGCTCAAGCAATCCCCGCTCGACCGCATGCGCTGGGTGGAGCTGCTGAACCTTTCCGAGCAGGAGGAGGAGTGCATCGACGAGTCCGCCGAGGCCGGTGACGGCCTGCTCATCGCGGGCAACGCGAGGGTGCCGATTCGCGGCAAGTTCCCGTCGGGCAACGTGCTCTACGACCTGTTCAGCACGAACCCCAATGAGACAAAGGAGCTGAAAATCGGCTCCAAGAAGAAGGACGGCAAGGTCATCTAAGCCGGGAAAGGACGGTGAACGTCAATGAAGCCATCTGATTTCGTATCGACATCCGGCCAGAAGCAGGACATGTCGCAATCCCTGTTGCAGACGGAGATGACGGATGCCGTCAACTCCGGCATAGTGGGACGTGCCGACAAGAGCGAGAAGTCGTTGAAGAGCGGCCTCTACTCAGTCGGCAAGAGGGCATCGACGGGCGGTGCCACCAGCGCCGCCCTCGCCGCCGTCACAAAAAGTCACGGTGGAAGAAAAGATTCCACCTCCGCTGCCATCAAAAATGGTGTCATCAACGGTGCTCTTTCAGACAGTGAACTTGAGGGTGCCGATACCGTCTACTATGGCGGCAAGGGAACCTATCGGGCGGTGCGCGGCATCCAGAAACGTATAGCTGGAAAGGATGCCCTTTCTTCTGAGAAAAGCCTCGGTAAGTTATCTGAGAAGAAATCGCAGTCCAAATCCATGGATACCTTAGAGGCTAAGCGAAAAGCGCAAGCGAAGGGCTATTTCAAGAAAACCGTCTACGACACGGCTGAGAAAGTCAAAGCCGCTGCGGTTGCCGAAAAGACCATCGGCGGAAAAGTACTGGTTTCCAAAGGTGGCTCCGGCCTCCTAATGTCCATCGCGCCTATCATATTGCCAGTGCTGATTATAGCGATGCTCGTCATAATCCTGTTTCTAGGCATCCTTGGAGGCATCGCCGGGGATGATGCGCAGAAAAAAGCATCTCTTGACGGTATGCCGAGTTGGGTGACTTACGACCTCGTGCTCTCCTGTCTTAAAGCACATGAGGAGTACGGGTATCCTCCAAGCGCCCTGCTCGGCCAGATGATGATTGAGAACGGCACGAGCGATGAAGGTTCCGACTTGGGACGTTTATATCACAATTACGGAGGCGTGAAATACTTCGGAACAATCGACGAGCTTATCACTGGCTCCGTGAGCATGCTAACGACCGAGTACATAAACGGCAGGCCTGTTCAGATGTACTGCAACTTCGCGGTGTTCGCCTCGGATGCCGCCTATATGAAGTATCGCTGCGAATACCTTTATAAGCAACCGAATTACACGAGCGTCCCCAATTTCCAGAAGGCCATAGACGAAAAGAACTCCGAGCTGTTCCTGAAAGCCCTCGGCGAAGGCGGTTACTACACCGCCTCAACGGACTCATATATTGCCCAGTATCGTTCAATCTGCGAAGCCTATCCACTTGTCCCGCGTCTCGACAGCATGACCTCCGAGGAGTTCGAGAACGGTTTCGGCAACGCGTTTTATCCGGGTGGCGGTCAGGATTATGCTAGTGCCGAGCAATGGCAGAAAGACATCGTGAACGCGTGCAGTCGAGTGAGTTGGCCGGGAGCAAGTCTTTGCGCAACTTGGACGAGCCGCGTCTATGCGGCAGCCGGTCATCCTTGCAGTGGAAACGGCAACAGCGTCCTCGGACATCAGGGATATGGTGCAAGCTATTATCCCTCCCGTGCCACGACGGACTTGTCCCAGATAAAGGTCGGAATGCTGGTATCGGCCCAGTTCGGTTCCAACACCGCTGCGGGTAACACCTACGGTCATGTGGGCATCTATATCGGTGACGGCATGGTCATGGATAGCGTCAACTCTGGAATCCGAACCATCTCCCTTTCCGAATGGGTCTCCCAGAACGGCAGGGGATGGGTCGTCTGCGGCTACCCTTGGGATTGGCGCTGACAGAAAGCAGAAAGGATATAGATATGGATAAGTTCAAGCAACTCATCATCGAGCACAAAAAGGCCACTCTCATCGCCCTCTTCTTCCTCATCGTATTCATCGGCGGCTCTGCCGTGAGCGCAATCAACGTGGCAAAGCACCGCGCCGAACAGGAGCAGACTGAACAGGATGCACCTATAACCGAAGTCGTTGACAAAGGGGAATCTGATAAAGAAGTAACCCTCACCGACACTCAGAAGAAGGCCATCAAAAATTACGATGACGATACGAAGGGGTTCATCGAAACCCTTTCTGCATCCATCTGGTCTGCGGACGGCGGTCGATACACCCTGCGTTTCTCAGATAATTCATACGTGGAGACTGCGAACGGGAAATCCAGTGTCCATAGTTACGCCATCACCCGTATCGACAGGGAGGGGGATGGTTATGGTGGGAGTCTTCTCACCATCGTCTTTGAGACGGATACCGGCACCCATATCGTCTCATACGTCGATGGAAAGGGTGCCGCTGTACATGATGGAGATTCCAGCAAGAGCGATTCCACCATCCTCACGACAATCCAGAGCGCTTCGATGTTCTCAAAAAAAGACACGCCTTATAAACGGGCAGAATCAATAGAGAACATCACCGTGAAAGGCCTGAACAGTGAAATCACCGAACTTCTCGGCGGAGACTCCAAGAAGCTCTCCGATGAATTGAGTAAATGGTGCTCCGTTCACTATCCGTCCGTCACCGAAGCGACTTGGAACAAAGTCGCTTCAATCGACTATGAGAACAAGGCCATCACCACTGGGTTCACGTTCAATACTGAAAACCCCTATGAGCTAACGGTCATCTACATGACTGAATCCAATGAGTTTGTCTTCGGAAACTAGTCGGGATAGGAACACGCAGTTTTTATCTGCGCATTCAGGGCTTTCCAGCCTTGCAGAAAGGCAAGTAAAAATATGAATGAGAAAACACCAAAATCGAATCTGATGAAAAGGATTCGCGACTTTATACTCAAACCAAAGTTCATGGCCGTCATGCCGCTTGCGCTGACGAGTTCCATGCTTCTCCCTAATGTGGCATACGCAAGTATCTTCGATGATTTAAGCAACTGGGTCGAAGGGTTCATGGTTGACATCGGAATCACGCTCTGGAATGCCTATTTCGGTATCATCGGCTCCGCATCTGATACCTCTACCATCGTGGGTAGCTTCACCACACTCTTCGGCAACGATAGCGTCTGGAATCTCGCAAAAACAGCCCATAGTACTGTCGTCATCCCATTGGGTGAATCAATCCTAGCGTTGTTCATGCTCGTGCAGCTCGTGAAGATAAGCCAGCGAATCGACGCGACGGCAACGCTTCCGGCGGTAAAAGACATAGTTTTCTTGGCCGTTGCCTATATTCTATTCCACTGGCTCATTATCAACTCGCTCGACATCATCAGTGCGATTTACTCCGAGTTCAACAAGATTGCCGCCAGTTTTGTCGGCGAGAACTCTTTAGTCTCATCCGCCTTGGATAAGGCTCAGTGGGACGCTGACCAAGCGAGTATCGGCGGATGTGCCCTGTTCATCGTCATGGGATTCTTCTCCATGTGCGTGGGATTCATCGCTTATGTCGTATCCCTTGTCGTGGCTTTGGCTCGCGGCATTCAGCTATATGCCATGGCAGCGTTCTCCCCCATTCCATTATCCCTGCTCGGATTCGATGAGACACGGCAAATGGGCATCGGATTCCTCAAGAACTTCTGTGCCGCCGCGTTGGCCGGTGCCATCATGGTCTTCTTGATGGTTGCCTATCCGTTCATCGTCACATCTATCGGTGGAAGTCCGACGGCGGGAAACACGATTTTCGCCCTAACTTATGAGGGAGAGTTCATCGACACTGTTGGTATCGTTCTAGGCTGGATTGCAACCTCCTTCATGTTAATCATCGGCCTTGTAAAATCCGGTGCTTGGGCAAGGGAGATTTTAGGTAGCTAACCGTCACCGAGAAAATGTCACCATCAACCGAAAAGGGGCGGTCTTCGGCACCGTCCCTTTCCTTTAATAATGTATTATTGGGCAATCGCAAGAGCCTTGGAAAGGAGCCAGCATGCCAAACTACAACGAAGCTCAGGGGGTCGCCGACCTCCTATCCCAATTCGATTTCAATATCATCAACGAGGGACCGGGTGACTTCTCGACCGAGCACCGCAAGTACACCTGCGAGTTCAGCAAGCCCGGTATCGAGTCCTTCACCACCACGTACCAGTCCAATCCGCGTTTCAGTGGGCAGCCGACCGCGACGGACGTGTTCGCCGCGCTGACGAGTGACGCGCTTGATGTCGCTGACCGACACGTCGATGACTTCGCTGATGAGCTGGGCTTCGAGAAGCCGTCTCAGGCCATCCGCGCCTACGAGTCCTGCCGCAAGACCCTCGACTGGCTCAAGAACGGCATGCAGCTCACGACCTCTGAAATCTCCGACATCGCGGAGACCCTTGACAACGAGCTTGATGAGGTCAAGGAGGAGGTCGAGCGCGTGCAGGCGGAACGCAAGGAAAAGCATGAGTTTGAGCACCCGCCGGTTCCCGAGGGCTTCACCTCCATCGAGGACTTGCAGGCGAACCTCGACCTCGGCGAGTACGGCGACCAAATCACGGATTACACCGGCAACATCGGTGACGCTTTCGTGGAAATCGCCGACTCCAACGTGGACCTCTATAACTATGACCTGCTCAAGTGGCTTCCCGACAACTACGAGTGGATTGAGGAGGCCGACGCGCTGGGGCTTCTCGAAGGCTGCAAGGGCAACCTCATGAGAATGGCCCAGATGGCCCAATACGAGTGCTTCACGCAAGACTTGTACGACCATCAGGAGGACATCGCCAAGTACGCCGCGCTCGAAGGCCTCAAGGAGGTGGGCGTGTACGCCCTCTCCGATGAGGTCTTTGACGAAGTGTTCTTCGACAGCGGCATTGAGTTCAATGACAACAATCAGCGAGTCGAGGCGCTGGTCGATGAGGTGAAGGGTGCGATTCAGGAGCATATCGAGGCTGCCGTCGCCGATGCCATCGGCGATGAGGATATGGCAGAGGACATCATGGACGAATATGATGCCGTCGGTAATGAACATAATGTCTTCGATACCGTGAACCCCTGCGTCATGAGCGTCGAGGCGGTACGCACGGTCAACGAGAAGGGCTACGGGGCAGCGTTCAACGAGTTCTGGAAGGACTTCATGCCCGAAGACCATGAAGTCGCCGCTGTGCAGGATGTGACCCTCATCCCCGTCACGCTCCACTTCAACGAGCCCCCCGACAAGTCCGAGAGCATGACTTTCTCCGCGCAGGACACCAATGGACTCGACATCGACGGCGAGGTGTTCTTCTGCGGTCTCACTCATGAGGAGCTGACCGGGATGGTCGGCAAGCAGACCGGTGAGGACTTCACCGTGGAGTCCGTCGGTGAGCCGTATCAGGTCGAGGCTCATCCCAAGTCCCAAGAACCGTCGCAGCCCCGTCTTGCCGAGAAGGCCAAGGAGACCCGTGACGGCTCGGGCAAGCTCGAACAGGAGAGCCATGACGGGCAGACGCCCGAGCGTGAGGATGAGCGTGCCGATGGGGACGCTGCGCATTAAATAAGACGATGACCGGGCGGCGCGGGTTCTTCCCACCCGCCCTTTTCATATGAAAGGAGCATTGACATGGACAAGACACCGAAAGAGCGCATCGTCTTCGACGAGGGCGTGTATTACGGCGATGAGG
>ENA-ORMO01003046-ORMO01003046.1-human-gut-metagenome-genome-assembly--contig:-NODE-3046-length-11783-cov-4.148789_pt1 | contig 11783 bp, 10 predicted proteins | sample MGYA00242106_ERZ509001 | MGnify/ENA primary metagenome ERZ509001 (study PRJEB26280, sample SAMEA2338736) | human gut metagenome | biome: human gut; feature: human-associated habitat; material: faeces... | reverse complement strand
GTTCGAAATTTTTGTAATCAGACACTAGGAACAAAGAACAGGAAGCTATGCGCAAGCATCTCGTCATCGCCACCCGCGGCAGCCGTCTGGCTCTCTGGCAGGCCGAACATGTCAAAAGCCGCCTGGAAGCCCAGGATCCGGGGCTCACGGTTTCGCTCAACGTCATCAAAACAAAAGGCGACATCATTTTGGACGTGCCCCTCTCCAAAGTGGGCGGCAAGGGGCTGTTCGTGAAAGAAATTGAGGAAGCCCTGCTGGACGGGCGGGCGGATCTTGCCGTGCACAGCATCAAGGACGTGCCCATGGTCCTTCCGGAAGGCCTGATTCTGGGCTGCGTGCCGCAGCGCGAGGCCTGCACCGACTGCTTCCTTTCCGTCCACTATGCCGACCCGGACGCCCTGCCGCAAAAGGCCCATGTGGGCACCAGCAGCCTGCGGCGGCAGGCACAGCTCTTGTCCATGCGGCCGGATCTGCGTATTTCCAGCCTGCGCGGCAATGTGGACACGCGCTTGCGCAAACTGCAGAATGGGGAATACGACGCCATCATCCTGGCCTCCGCCGGACTCAATCGTCTGGGGCTCAGTGCGCCGTACATGGCCCCTTTGGACCCCGAACGCTTTCTGCCCGCCGTGGGCCAGGGCGCGCTGGGCATTGAATGCCGCGAAGACAATTATGATCTGCTCGTCCTGCTGGCGAGCCTGGAAGATCGCGCCACCCGCGTCTGCGTGGATGCCGAGCGCGGCTTTCTGGCCGGACTGGAAGGCGGCTGCCAGGTGCCCATCGCCGGGCATGCCCGCCTTGTGGACGAGGAAACCGTCAGCCTCAAGGGACTGGTGGCCGAAGTGGACGGCAGCCTGATCCTGCGCGGCGAAAAAAACGGCAATGCCGCGGACGCCCGCGCCCTGGGCCTGGAACTGGCCGGGGAACTCCTGAACAAGGGCGGCCGCGCCATTTTGGAAAAACTTTACCAACAACAGTAAGAACTATATATTTATGCCAAGCATCACACCTCTGCCCACCACCCGGCTGCATGCCACGTTTGATCCGGCCCGCATTCCCTGGGAGGACAGCCGGGCCATTCCGCTGCCGCGCAACGGCAACAGCCGCAAGAATCCCTTCCAGCCACGGGCTATGCAGGCTCTGGACTTGGCCCTGCAAATCCGCACAGCCGGTTACAACATCTATCTTTCCGGCGAAGCGGACCTCGGCCGCAGCTATATGCTGCTTTCCTATCTGCGGCCCCAGGCGCGCAAGGCTCCTACGCCGCCGGATCTGGTATATGTGCAGAACTTCGCGGACCCGGACCGTCCCAGCCTGCTGGCCCTGCCCGCCGGACAAGGTAAAAAGTTCAAGCAATCCCTGAAAGAAACGCTGGAAAACGTCGGCAAAGAGCTGGCCCGGCGTTTTGAGGCCACAACCTACGTCAAGCAGCGGGCCAAGCTGGTGGACCAGTTCCAGAACGTGCGCATCGGTCTTCTGCACAAGATGAACTCGGTGGCCGTGCATAAAGGTTTCAATCTGGACATGGACGAAAACGGCGGCCTGACCCTCTACCCTCTGGTGGAAGGCAAGCGCCTGAGCGAAGAGGAGTTCGAGCGCCTGGACAATACGGTGCGCCTCAACCTCAAGCGTCGTGGCGACAGTCTGGTGCAGGCCATGGCCGGTTTCATGCGCCAACTGAACAAGGCCGAGGAATCCTTTCACGACGATGAACGCGACCTGGAACGCCAAGCCATGGCCCAGGTGCTGGACGCCCTGCTCACTCCGGCGCAACAGCGCATCCTGAAGGCCTGCCCCGTGCCGGGGCTGGCGGACTATTTCGCGGCCCTGCGCGAAGATATCCTCAAAAACACCGAATCCTTTCTGCCGCGCGACGGCATGCCGGGACAGCCCGGCGGCGAAGGGCACGCCCTGCCGCCCATGGAAAACATTTTCTACCGCTACGAAGTCAACCTGCTGGTGGACAACAGCGGGCAGAACGGCGCGCCCATTGTGGTGGAGGACCACCCCACGGCGATCAATCTGCTGGGCTGCGTGGAACGTGAGTCGGAAATGGGCGCGCTGGTCACGGACTTCACCCTGATCAAGGCGGGCAGCCTGCACAAGGCCAACGGCGGCTTCCTGGTCCTGCACATTGAGGACCTTCTCCAGCATCCCAATGCCTGGGAAGGCCTGTTGCGCGCGCTGCGCTCCAATCAGGCGCGCATTGAGGACACCGGCGACACGCCGGATACGGCCATCCGCACCAAGGGCATCACTCCTGAACCCCTGGCGCTCGATCTCAAGGTGGTGCTGATCGGCGGCGAAGAACTTTACGAAACCCTGCTGGTCAATGACGACCGCTTTGCCAAGCTCTTCCGCATCAAGGCCCACATGGCCGACGTGACTGAGCGCAACGCCGAGAATATCCGTATTTATCTGAGCCAGATCGCCAGGATCATCGAGGAAAACAAGCTGCGGCCCTTTGACCGCACGGCTCTGGCCTGGCTGGTGGATCTGGGCTCGCATCTCTGCGAGGACCAGCGCCGCCTTTCACTTAAATTCCCCCTGTTACGCGAGCTGATGATCGAAGCGGCGGCCTTGGCCGAGATGCGCCAGTTGCCTCTGGTCAGCGCCGCCATTCTGGAAGAAGCCTATGCCGCGCGTACCTATCGCGCCAATCTGGTGGAAGAAATCTTCATGGAGGAATACGACCGCGAGATGATCAAGGTGCGTACCTCCGGCTCGGCCGTGGGGCAGGTCAACGGGCTTTCGGTCACCTGGCACGGCGACTTTGAATTCGGCCTGCCGCACCGTATTTCCTGCACAGTGGGCGTGGGGCACGAAGGCATCATCGACCTGGAGCGCGAGGCGGAACTGGGCGGCCCCATTCATACCAAGGCCATGATGATTCTGAAAAGCTATCTCACGGACCTTTTCGCCCGTAAAAAACCGCTGGTGCTTTCCGGTTCGCTCTATTTTGAACAGAGTTACGCCGGCATTGAAGGCGATTCGGCCTCGGGCGCGGAACTGGTGGCCCTGCTCTCGGCCCTGGCCGACGTGCCGGTGCGCCTGGATCTGGCCTTTACCGGCGCGGTGAGCCATTCCGGCCAGATCATGGCCGTGGGCGGAGTAACCCGCAAAATCGAGGGCTTTTACAAGGTTTGCGCCCGGCACGGGCTTACTGGCTCGCAGGGCGTCATCATCCCCCGCGACAATGTGGACCATTTGATGCTTGCGCCGGACGTGCTGACGGCGGTGGAGAAAAAACAGTTTGCCATTTATCCGGTACGCCGCATTGAAGAAGCGCTGACCTTGCTCACCGGCCTGCCCGCCGGACGGCGACGCAAAAGCGGCGGTTTTACGTCGGGCAGTCTGTATGATCTGGCGGACAGACGTCTGGAACGCCTGGGGGGATATGCGCAAAATGCCTTCCGCAGGCCCCGCAAAAGTTGAAAATCGGTTCTTTTATTGACTTTGCCGTTCCCAGGCGGTAATGGTTTTCGGCCCTGACAATACTTCAGCCCGGCCTTGTACCAGCGCCACGAAATGAATATGAACAAAAGCAAAAAAGAAGCATTGCTCCAGGCGGCCAAGGAGCTTTTCGGCGAATGCGGCTATGTGGAAACCACATTCAAGAAAATCTCCGACCGGGCTGGCGTGGCTCTGGGCCTTCTGACCCATCATTACGGAAATAAAGAAAAACTGTTTCTGGCCTCCGGGCTGGATGTGCTGGAGCACTTCCTGACCAAACTGCGCGAGGCCACCGCTGACGCGGATTCCGGTTTTGACGCCGTGATGCACTTCTGCAAAGCTTATCTTGATTTTTCCATCGATAAAAACTCCAACTGGCTGGTTCTGGTGCGCTGCTCGCCCTACAGCGACATGAAGACCAAGACCGACCGCGACCTGATGGACTCCATGTTCTCACAGGTCCATCAGTTGCTGGAAACACTCATCGCGCGCGGCATCAATGACGGCAGCCTGGCCAGGGTGGACAGCAGGGCCACGGCCCAGGTAATCATTTCGCTGATGGTCGGGGCCAACCGTACTCAGGTGCTGACCCCGTACGCCCTGCCCTCACTGTACAGCGACGTGCTGGACTTTGTGGCCCGCTCCATCAAAGCCTGATCTTTTCCGGCGTATTCCACTGCGGGGGCATTGACAGCCCGCCCGGCGGAGGATAAGGGTACAGTCATGAATGCAGCCACGACGTTTCGATTTTTTCGATATTACGTCGCCAGAGTCAATCACTGACCCCGGTTCGGATGCGTCGCCGTTTTTTCAGACAGCATGCAAAGATGGTATATACCGCCGACCAATGGGGCCGGCGGTTTTTTTATGCCTGAAGGAGGCTCCATGGATACTCTCTCCACGCTTTTGCTGGCCGATACCGCCGTGTGCATAGCCATTCTCTCTCTGGCCGGGTCGTTGCTGCTGGCCCTGGTCGGCCTGGGCCGCCAGGTCCGCCGCCGGAGCTGACCATGCTGCTTGATGCCCTGATATGGATCGCCTACATCGCTGTTTTTGTCTGGCTGGCCCGCAAAGGCCAAGGGCATGACGCCCTGACTTCGGGTCGCGTGGGCTTCGGCATTCAGGCCTTTGCCTACGTGGCGACCTACATTTCTGCCGTGGCTCTGGTGGGCTTCGGCGGTCTGGCCTATGCCTACGGCCTGCAAATGCTCCTGGTGGCCGCAGGCAACGTCTGGCTGGGCACCTGGATCGTATACCGTTTTCTGGCCTGGCCCACCCGGGTCTGCCAGCGCAACCTCCAGGCCCGCACTCCCACCCAGCTCCTGGCAAAAGGGCACAAAAGCCCGTTTCTGGGCAAAGCGCTGGCTCTGCTCTTCGCGGTCTTTCTGGGCGTCTATGCTTCGGCGGTCATCAAGGGCGCGGCCCTGTTGCTGGCCCAGATTCTGCCGCTGCCGCTCTGGTCCCTGATCTGGCTGGTGGCCCTGCTGGTGGGCTTCGCCGTCTTTGTGGGCGGGCTGCGCGGCGTGCTCTACACCGAAGCCATGCAAGGCCTTGTTATGCTGCTGGGCATCTGCATGCTGGTCTGGGCCGTGTTCAGTAAAGTAGGCGGCCCCATCCAGGGCATTGCCGATCTGGCCCAGCTGGCTCCCACGGCCCAGGCCAATGAAGGGTTCCTGGCCCTGTCCAGCGGCGAACAAGGCTGGTTCATCATTTCCCTGGTGGTGGTGACCTCCATTGCCGTCTGGGCCCAGCCGCAGATGATCCAGCGCCATTTCGCCCTGAATTCGGCGAAGCAGGTCAACAAAATCACGCCTCTGGCCATGCTGGTGCTTACCGTGCTGGTGGGCGGAGCCTACTTCGTGGCCTCGCTTTCCCGCCTGATCCTGCCGGAAGTGGCCTCGCCGGATGACGTGATGCCCACTCTGGTCAAAATGCTGCTGCCCAACGTGGGCCTGCAGATTTTTGTGCTGGCTATTGTCTCGGCCTCGCTTTCCACGGCCACGGCCATCTTTCATATCGCCGTCTCGGCCATTGCCGAGGATCTGCCGGGGCGCAAGGCCTCGCGCTCCATGTGGCTGCTGGGTATCGCCTTCTGCGTGCTGCTGTCCGGGGGCTGCGCCCAGATCAAGGGCCAGCTCATCGCCCTGCTCTGCACCACCAGCTGGAGCATCGTGGGCGCCACTGTTCTGGTGGCCTACGTGGCCCTGGTGCGCTTCGGCAAGCGCAGCTCCCTGGCTGCCTGGATAAGCTGCGTGGCGGGCTTCACCAGCTGCATGCTCTGGTATCTGCTGGCGCACAAAAGTTTCGCGCTGACCCCCCTGCTCTGGGAACAGGCCGCGCTGATTCCGCCTTTCTTTGTGGGTTTCGCCTTCTCCCTGGCCGGCTGGCTGCTGGGCTGGGCCCTGGACAGAGAAGGCCGCAAGGCCTCATCTTTCTGGCCCGCGGCAAGCCCCTGAGCATGCACGCCGATAAAACCCGGCCTCTCGTTTTGATCAAACAAAGGGCGCGGCATCATCAGTGATGCCGCGCCCTTTGTTTGATCCGTGTTACGCGATCAGCGAGCAGTTTGTGCCTACTATCTCAGTCCGTCGCCTTGATCAGTCACTCGACGCAAAGCCGGACTTACGCCGCGACCGCTTCCGGATGCCGGGGCCCTTCCTTGAATACCTTCTGCAAGACATAGACCGCCGCCATCAAGCTAAGGCCGATGATATCCGTAACCAGTCCCGGCGTGATCAGCGTAATGGCCGCGGCCACCAGCACCAGGCGTTCCCAGAGATAAAGGTTGCGCAGCCAGTAGCCCACACTCGCGAAGGAGAGTGAGGCAATGCCCACGGCTGCGGTGCAGACGATGAAAACAATCTCCGTATTGCTGGCGCCGATCATCAGCAGGCCCGGATTGTAGCAGAAGATATAGGGTATCAGAAAACCCGCCAGAGCCAGTTTAACGGCCATAAAGCCCGTGGCGTTGGGTTCCGACCGGGCAATGCCCGCCGCCGCATACGCGGCCAAGGCCACCGGCGGAGTCAGGTCGGCCAGGATGCCGAAGTACATGATGAAGAGATGCGCGGCCAGCATGGGTACGCCGAAAGTCTGAATGGCCGGGGCTGCAATGGTGGCCAGCACGATATACTTGGCCGTGGTGGGCAGGCCCATGCCCAGCACAATGGAGGCCAGCATGGTGAAGAAGAGCGTCAGGGCAAAGCTGCCGGCGGAAAGGGTCAGAATGGCATTAGCCAGCTTGAGCCCCACGCCGGTGAGCGTCACCACGCCGATGACAAAGCCCGTGCAGGCGCAGGCCGCGGCCACGCCCAAGGCCAGGCGGCCGCCGTTTTCCATGGCCTGCAGGATATCCTTCCCGGCCTGGCGGTTGCACTGCGCAAGGGAATGCCTGACATTCAGGCCGCTGGAGCTGGCTCCGGCCCAGGCCTTCCAGTTATTGGCCACCAGGGAAATGATCACGGTCGCCAGAATGCAGTAATAAGCCGACTTGAGCGGCGTATAGCCCTGAATAAGCAGATAGATGAGCACAAAAATGGGAATGAGCAGATAGCCGCCCTGGCGCAGCACGAACCAGGCGCGCGGCAGGCGTTCCTTGGGAATACCCTTGAGGCCCAGGCGCTTGGCTTCCATGTGGACCATGAAGCCCACGGCCAGATAATACAACAGGGCCGGGATCAGCGCGGCCTTGGCGATTTCCACATAGCCCACGCCCAGAAACTGGGCCATGATGAAGGCCGCCGCGCCCATGATCGGGGGCATGATCTGGCCGCCCGTGGAGGAAGCCGCTTCCACCGCGCCGGCAAAAGCTCCCCGGTAGCCCACGCTTTTCATCAGAGGGATGGTGAAGGTGCCCGTGGACACGGTATTCGCCACGGAAGAACCGGAGATGGTGCCGAAAAAGCCGCTCGCCAGCACGGCCACCTTGGCCGGGCCGCCCACAAAGCGCCCGGCGGCTGCCAGGGCCAGGTCAATGAAAAACTTGCCCAGGCCCGTACTGTGCAGAAACGCGCCGAACAGAATGAACAGAAAGACGAAGGAGGCCGAAACGCCCAGCGGCATGCCGAACAGGCCCTCCGTGGTCAGATACATATGGGCCACGATACGCTTCATTGAGAAGCCGGGATGGCCCATCATGCCGGGGATCAGATTGCCGAACTTGGCGTAGAGCAGAAAGCAGACGGCAACCAGGGTGATGGGCAGCCCCACGATGCGCCGCGTGGCTTCCAGCACCAGCAGAATGGAAGCGCAGCCGAAAATAAAGTCCATCTCGGTGGGCGGCCCGGCATCCAGCACGATCACGTCGTAATTCCAGACGATATAGCCGCAGACCGCCGCACCGGCAGCGGCCAGCAACACGTCGTACCAGGCGAGCTTATGCTTGCTGCCTGTGGCCCGCGCCGGATACAGCAGATAGATCAGCACCAGCACAAAGCCCAGGTGCACGGCGCGCTGGATTTGCGGCGGGTATGCGCCGGTGGCCGCTGTAAAAAGATGGAATCCGGAAAGGGCGATGCAGAGCACGCGGATAAAAACTTCCAGTCCGCCCCTGAACGTACGATAGGCTGATTCCTTATCATACTTGGCTACGATTTCGGAAACGTCGACGGTGCCCTGCACCTTTTCCACCGTGGCGGAATCCAGCTTTTCCGCCTCTTCCAAGGCAAAACCTCCGGACCCCTCCTGTTCGATAACCTTCATCCGCTCTTTATGGCTCATCCTTACCTGCCTCAAAACTAAACGTTGTCATACGCTGCGGCGGCACCCATTCCGCTCACCGGATCACAGCCCCCGCGCGGACGCGTGGAGACAGCGTAAAGGTGACGGCGCTGCCCGGCGGAGCCAGTTCCGCCAAAGGAATCTCGCGCGTCATGCCGCGCGCGGATTTTCCTTCAGCCACGTCCTCCAGCGGCAACAGCAGCGTATGCTGCGCAATGCGCCCCACGCGCACATCAAAAGAAGGCAGCGCCTTGTGATAACCGCTGATTACAATGTGCCCGTCGCCGGTGGACATGGTCTGCCCCGGCCCCGGAGTGTGCGGCAGGCCCGCCCCGAAATCCTGATAAACCGTTTTTTCCAGAAAAATTGTCTGCTGACTGACGCGGAACCAGTCTTCCACCGGGCTTTTGGCCACGGAATGGATGTAACGAATGCCGAAGCTCAGTCCTTCCCGCGCCGGACAGGAAAAAAGCACAGCACCGTCAGCATTTTTCAGCACCAGGTCGCCGTCCGCTCCGTCCGGGGAAGCCGCCCGCGCTGCCCCTGCCCAGAGCAGTGTGCAGAGACACAGCAAAGCTGTCGGCATGTACAAAAAAAATTTCGGCATGTCCATTCCGCCCGCAGGCCGCATCGGGCGGAAGCCCCGCCCCGGCCGTCATCGTCTACAGCATTTTGCGTTTGAAATAGCTCTAAAACGAAACAGGGCGAGGGAAAGCCCCTCGCCCTGAGGTTTTTACTTCAACGCGCCTTTTTCCTTGAGGTACTTGGCCGCGCCGGGATGGAAGGGAATGGTCACGCCGTCAGCCGCATGCTGCAGCGAAATCTCCGCGCCCTTGTTGTGGGCCTTGGCAACGTCGCCCAGATTTTCAAACAAGGTCTTGGTCAGGGCGTAGGCCACGTCGTCGGGCATATTCTTGTTGGCCACCAGAATGGCCTGCACCGAAAGCGTGGGCACGGCATTTTCCTGGCCTTTGTAGGTCTTGGCCGGGATGGCGTCCTTCACCAGATAGGGGAACTTGGCCACGATTTCATCGGCCTTGGCCCCGTCCAGCGGCACGAAAACCACTTCCTGGGCCGTGGTGATGTCCTGGATGGCCGGATTCGGGGTGCCGATGGTAAAGACGAAGCCGTCCAGCTGGCGGTCCTTGAACTGGTCGGCGGTTTCGCCGTAGGGCAAAAAGATGGGCTCCACGTTCTTGTAGTCCAGGCCGTAGAAGCCGAAGATCTGACGGCAGTTCACTTCATTGCCGCTGCCGCGCGCGCCCACGGAAACCTTCTTGCCCTTGAAGTCTTCCAGCTTGGTCACGCCGCTGTCCTTGCTGGCGACCACGTGCAGGTATTCAGGATAGAGACGGGCAATGGCGCGCACGTCCTCGAGCTTGGTACGGAAAGGGGCCTTGCCGTTGAAGGCGGAGTCAGCCACATCGTTCTGCACGATGGCGAAATCCACGTCGCCGGCCTCCACCAGGCGCATATTTTCGCCCGAGGCGCCCGTGGCCTGCGCGGTGATCGCCAGAGCCCCGTTGCTTTTGGAGGTGAGCACCTGACCGATGGCGCCGCCCAGGGGGAAGTAGACCCCGGAGGTGCCGCCGGTGGCCAGGGTCAGGCGTTTGGCATCGGCAAAAGCCGTGGCGGCGGCCAGAATCAAAGCGCCGGCCAGAACAAGGCTGAAAACTTTTTTCATCTGGGGATACTCCTTGAACAGGGTTGACCCGTCAGACAGGCGGGCCGCGTCCAATGCGACCGCCGTGAGCCACGGGTGGAAAAACGATGGGAACTATGTATGCATACACCAGTGAGGTGCCAAAAGCAAATCAAGAGCGCTCCGGCGCGCCTGAACCAGGCTCTGGCGTCGGTCGGCGCGACAGAGGATTGCCGCTTGCCGTTTACCATTGCTTTGCAGTAAAATGCAAAAATACGTGGGTATTTCATAACCGCATCCGAGGAGGCCGTCCCATGCAACACCGCGTTTTTCTTCCGGGCCTGGCTCTGCTTCTGGCGGGGCTGTACATGCTGCTGACCTTCACGCCTCCGGGCTGGGGACCATTCGTCAATCCGCTGGGATGAGAGAGGATTTACTTTCCCGCCCATCTGTGGTACAATACGGACGCTGTATACAAGAGAATGCCGCCTCGCCGGGCTTGCCGGCGGGCATGAGGAGGAACTTCGCTATGAACGCCATCGTCACCGTCGTGGGGCAGGATAAGGTAGGCATCATCGCCGCCGTCTGCGCCCTGCTGGCTGAGCACAATGTCAATATCCTGGACATCTCCCAGACGATCCTCCAGGGCTCCTTCACCATGGTCATGGCCGTGGACGTGGGAGCGGCCAAGGTCTCCGTGGGCGAGCTGCGGGACCTGCTGGAGCAGTTGGGGCAGAAGATGGAGATCTCTATCCGCATCCAGCGGGAGGAGATATTTGATGCCATGCATCGCATCTGACTTCAAGAGGGAGCTGCGCCCATCCTTTAGATTCCCCCTCCCCAGTGAGACGTTGGTCACTGGGGACGCCGCCCCCGGCGGCTGGGTCAAGGAATTTTCGGCAGGTACACGCCCTGCCGAAAATGATTTGCTATTCTTCTTTTGCCGGAGGTAAAAGAACTGGGGAAAACCGGAGGTTTTCCCCTAGCCTCTTTTACCCGTTTCCGGAGTCCCTTTGAGAGAGAATTTGTACGTTGGGAGATACGTTATGCTGAACCAGAAGGAAATTTTATCTACCATTGAGATGATCGACCAGCAGCACCTGGACATCCGCACCATCACCATGGGCATCTCCCTGCTGAGCTGCTGTGACCCGGACCCGAAGCGGGCCTGTGAGAAGATCTACGACAAGATCACCCGGTATGCGGAGAAGCTGGTCAAGACCGGCGAGGACATCGAGCGGGAGTTCGGCATCCCCATCGTGAACAAGCGCATTTCCGTCACTCCCATGGCCCTGGTGGCCGGGGCCAGCGAGACGGAGGACTGCGTGCCCTTTGCCCTGGCCCTGGACCGGGCGGCCCAGACCTGCGGCGTCAACTTTATCGGCGGCTACTCCGCCCTGGTGCAGAAGGGCATGACAGAGGCGGACGAGAAGCTGATCCGCTCCATTCCGGAGGCTCTGGCCCGGACAGAACTGGTCTGTTCCTCCGTCAACGTGGGGTCCACCCGGGCGGGCATCAATATGGACGCGGTGGCCCTGATGGGCCGCATCGTCAAGGATACCGCTGCCGCCACGGCGGACCGGGATGGCCTGGGCTGCGCCAAGCTGGTGGTGTTCTGCAATGCCGTGGAGGACAACCCCTTTATGGCCGGCGCCTTCCACGGCGTGGGAGAGGCGGAGAAGGTCATCAACGTGGGCGTCTCCGGCCCCGGCGTAGTGTGTACTGCTTTGAAAGCGGTGAAGGGCCAGCCCTTTGACGTGGTGGCGGAGACAGTGAAGAAGACCGCTTTCCGGGTGACCCGCATGGGCCAGTTGGTGGCCCAGGAGGCCAGCCGTCGGCTGGACACGCCCTTCGGCATCGTGGATCTCTCCCTGGCGCCTACCCCGGCCATCGGAGACAGCGTGGCCCGCATTCTGGAGGAGATGGGCCTGGAGGTCTGCGGCACCCACGGCACCACCGCCGCCCTGGC
>ENA-ORMO01003042-ORMO01003042.1-human-gut-metagenome-genome-assembly--contig:-NODE-3042-length-11800-cov-5.899276_pt1 | contig 11800 bp, 12 predicted proteins | sample MGYA00242106_ERZ509001 | MGnify/ENA primary metagenome ERZ509001 (study PRJEB26280, sample SAMEA2338736) | human gut metagenome | biome: human gut; feature: human-associated habitat; material: faeces... | reverse complement strand
ATGGCGTCAGTCTCATTCATCTGGATGCCAGCGCTGAATGCCTGCCGGGTTTACCCACTTTCAACTGGTAACCAGGAACAACATGAAATCATTAACCACGGAAACCGCACTGGATATTCTGATTGCGTGGCTGCAGGACAATATCGACTGCAAATCGGGAATTATCTTTGACAACAATGAGGATAAAACGGATTCAGCAGCACTGTTTCCCTGTATCGAACAGGCCAGAGAGGATATCCGTACCCTGCGCCAACTGCAGCTTCAGCACCAGAACCGGTGAGTCTCACTCATCATCTCACTCACCAGACTTCATTCCACTGACGCCAGCCTGAACACGGCTGGCGTTTTCATTTATCTGCAAAAAGGAATATCGATTATGTCTGAAATCACAGTCTCCCGTCCGGAAGTGGTCAACGAGAATACGGACGTTATCTGCTCCACCTCAGTCAGGTACAGGTCACTGGAATATGATAATTTTCCGGAAATCAGCGAAGCGAACATTCTGAGCACATTTGTAAGCGTGCAGCAAGAACCGTATTGACGGGGATGTGTTATTCAGTCGGCAGTGCTACGCGCCAGGGGAGCAGTTCGCCGACCCGGTTTATCGGCCAGTCGGCTATGACGTCAAGGACATAGCGGAGGTAGCTTTCTGGCTCCACTCCGTTCAGTTTGCACGTCCCGATCAGGCTGTACAGCAGCGCTCCCCGCTCTCCTCCATGATCCGAACCGAAGAACAGGTAGTTTTTGCGGCCCAGACTGACCATCCGCAACGCATTTTCAGCGATGTTATTGTCCGCCTCAGCCCAGCCATCATCTGCATAGTACGTCAGCGCCGGCCACTGGTTCAGGGCGTATGCGAACGCTTTCGCCAGTTCTGAGTGTCGCGACAGGGTTTTCATCTTTTCACGCAGCCAGCTTTCCAGGGATTTCAGCAGCGGTTTCGTTTTCAACTGACGTTCGGCAAGGCGCTGCTCCGCCGTCATTCCCCTTATCTCTGCCTCGATGGCGTACAGTTCGCCGATCCGTTTCAGCGCTTCCTCCGTCAGGGCTGACGGGGTGCGAACGTGCACATCGTGGATTTTACGGCGGGCGTGAGCCCAACAGGCGGCTTCCGTTATCCGGCCATCCCGGTACAGCTCGTTGAACCCGGCGTATGCATCCGCCTGCAGTACACCACTGAACCCCGCAAGATGGGTCTGCGGATGGATGCCTTTTCTGTCCGGGCTGTAAGCGAACCACACCGCCGGCGCCAGCGTTGACCCGGCGTTACGGTCGTCACGAACGTAGGTCCATAACCGCCCGGTCTTCGTTTTCTTATTGCCTGGCAACAGCACCGGGACAGGCGTGTCATCAGCATGGAGCTTACCGTCAGTCAGCACATAGTCCTGAAGCGCTTCTTCCAGCGGTGACAGTAGCCGGCAGCATGCATCCACCCAGCCCGACAGCAGTGAACGACTCAGCTCCACGCCCTGGCGGCCGTACATTTCAGACTGGCGGTACAGCGGGGTGTGCTCTGCATACTTTGAGATCAGCACGCGGGCCAGCAGCCCCGGTCCTGCGATACCCCGCTCGATGGGCCGTGAAGGCGCGGGGGCCTGCACGATGGCATCGCACTGAGTACAGGCATGCTTTTCACGTACAGTCCGGATAACCCGGAAGGCGCTGCGCATCAGCTCCAGCTGTTCGGCGGCATCCTCACCCAGATAGCTCAGCGAGCCTCCACATTCCGGGCAGCATGACGCTGCCGGCAGCAGCCGTTTTTCATCGCGGGGGAGTGATTCGGGGAACGGTTTGCGGGTGCGGGTTTGACGCAGCGGGCGCTGCACGGCCGGGTCGTCAACCCGACCGGTAAGGGTATCACTTTCTTTCTGAAGTGCCTTCAGGTCAGCTTCCATCTGTGCGATACGACGGGAGACTTTTTCCGAGCGGCTGCCGAAGTTCATCCGGCGCAGCTTATCCAGCTGTGCCTGCAGATGGTCTATTTCGCGTTCACGCTCGTTCAGCTTTTCCAGCAGGGCATGGTTTAGCGCCTCCTGTTCGGCAAGGAGACGTTTCAGTGCATTGATATCGTCAGGAAGTGAGCTGCTCATACCGGGTATATTACCAGGCTCATTCAGCGTCGACCAGGATAAAGAGGCTTACAACATAGTCAGGGACGTAAGCAGTCTTTTAGGCTGCCGCCAGTCGATACCTTCCAGCAGCATCGCCAGCTGTGCCGGTGTGAGGAACACTTTGCCATCCCGGGCTGACGGCCAGGCGAAGCGGCCGCGCTCCAGCCGTTTGGTCAGCAGATACAGTCCATCGCCGGTAGACCAGAGGAGCTTTACCTGACTGCCATTACGCCCACGGAAGATAAAAACGTGACCTGACATCGGATCGTCTTTCAGCGTCGTCTGCACCTTTGCCGCCAGGCCGTTGAAGCCGTTTCTCATATCGGTGATGCCAGCGACCAGCCAGATCTTTGTCCCTGATGGTAATGGGATCAACGTTTGAGCTCCCGTATCAGCAGGTTCAGGATATTTTCGCTGATGGCACCATTCAGACGGAGTGATCCGTGCCGGAACGTCACTTCACAGCTGATATTGAGTGATTCAGGTGTCGCAGCAGCTACAGGTTGTGACCGGGGGGAGGTTGTAGGGACAACATCTTCGGCATCAAGTGTTATCGGGAGCAGCTCAGGCACGTTGTTTTCTGTTGTTGAAGGAGGACGTAGTTTTCCTTCGCGCCAGTACTGGCGCCACTTGAACAGCAAATTATCGTTGATCCCATGCTCACGAGCGAGTTGCGCTACGGAGATCTCTGGTCGATGCGAGAGTTCAACCATTTTGATTTTGAACTCAACGGGATAATTAGGGCTTTTTTTACGCACTGCGGTTAATGATTTCATGGATTGCGTCCACCATATTTGGTGTCCACTATTCTCTCAGGAATTTCAGGATCTGCCAGACGGTGCTGAGACGACGCTTACATAATTTTTACGTTCAAGACAGTTGATTATCGGCGCATATGACTCAAAAAGAGCCTGATGATTGCCTCTTTTCCATAGGCTCTTTCTCTGAAGTGAAGGAAGGCCCGGAAGAAAGCACTCGCTGGCATACGTGACTCCAGCTCAACCGGAGATAATCACCATTGTTATTTTTCTATTTAATAATAATCTCCTGAAAAATAGATATAGCAAAAATACAATCCGGCCAGATTTAATTCCGCATTCATTACCAGAAACAATCAACACCACAACTATCATATCATTCAATAGTAACTGCTAAAATTTTATTATTTCCCTCTTATTCACATAGAAATTGTCAACCTGTTTATTATGCCGCACTTAAATAGTTAATCACAAAATAACATCACCATTATTTGCGTGTTTTATTTATTAATAACATAGTCATACGTTCTTTTTTTACAAGGAAATAATCAATTGATAAATTGTTTTTGGTCTTAATAGTCAAGTAGGAAACATTTTAATAAATGATAAAAATCCTAAATTCCTTGTTCATAATGTAGGGGTGTGTTAAATAGGTGGGCAAAATTTGGTTCCCCTTCTCGCTGTAATATTGCAGCATCTTCGCACCTCCATGAGACATTGCGACTTAATAAGAAGGTGATAAGTCCTGCATATAAGCATGGACTGACCATGGTTTTATATTCATTAAAAATTTTGTTACAACCCATTGATTTAGCACAAATAAATTATAGTGTGTTCGGGTTTGTTGTGACTGTGGCATTATTTCCGTGCAAAGGAACTGATATGTCTGAAAGACATTTACCTGATGACCAGAGCAGTACTATCGATCCATATCTAATTACCTCTGTTCGCCAGACTCTGGCAGAACAAGGCACAGCATTACAAAACTTGTCTAAACAACTGGATTCCGGGCAGTACCAGCGTGTCCTTAATTTGATAATGAACTGTAAAGGTCACGTTATTCTTTCGGGAATGGGTAAATCAGGGCATGTCGGTCGTAAAATGTCAGCGACGCTGGCCTCTACGGGTACGCCTAGTTTCTTTATTCATCCTGCAGAAGCTTTCCATGGCGATCTGGGCATGATTACGCCTTACGATCTTCTGATCCTTATTTCTGCCAGCGGTGAAACGGATGAAATCCTCAAGCTAGTTCCTTCACTGAAAAATTTCGGCAACCGAATTATCGCCATTACCAATAATGGAAATTCCACGCTGGCGAAAAATGCTGATGCCGTGCTGGAACTCCACATGGCGAATGAAACCTGCCCGAATAATCTTGCACCAACAACGTCTACCACGCTGACGATGGCGATCGGCGACGCGCTGGCGATTGCCATGATCCACCAACGCAAATTTATGCCGAATGATTTTGCGCGCTATCACCCGGGCGGTTCATTAGGTCGTCGCCTGCTGACCCGCGTTGCTGATGTCATGCAGCATGATGTTCCTGCGGTACAGCTGGATGCGTCATTTAAAACCGTGATTCAACGTATCACCAGCGGATGCCAGGGAATGGTGATGGTAGAAGACGCAGAAGGTGGGCTAGCGGGCATTATCACCGACGGTGACCTGCGTCGCTTTATGGAAAAAGAGGATTCTCTGACATCCGCCACGGCTGCGCAGATGATGACACGTGAACCGCTGACGCTACCGGAAGACACCATGATCATTGAAGCGGAAGAAAAAATGCAAAAGCACCGCGTCTCAACGTTATTGGTGACCAACAAGGCAAATAAAGTCACTGGCCTTGTGCGCATTTTCGACTAATTAAGCAACGGGGTGCGAGAGGTTAGTCTCTCATTGAGTTTGCGCCCCACTGAAACTTTGATAATCGTTACATGTTGATAAAAGTGAAGTCTGCCGTATCCTGGATGCGTGCTCGTCTGTCTGCCATCTCACTGGCAGATATCCAAAAACACCTGGCGAAAATCATCATTCTGGCACCGATGGCGGTGCTGCTGATCTATCTGGCTATCTTCAGCCAGCCTCGCTATATGAGCGAGTCGAAAGTCGCCATTAAACGCTCGGATGATTTAAACAGCGGCAGCCTGAATTTTGGTCTGCTTTTGGGTGCCTCTAACCCCAGTTCCGCAGAAGATGCGTTGTATCTGAAAGAGTACATCAACTCGCCGGATATGCTGGTGGCGCTGGATAAGCAACTAAATTTTCGTGAAGCGTTTAGCCACAGCGGGCTCGATTTTCTTAATCATCTTAGCAAGGATGAAACTGCAGAAGGCTTCCTGAAGTACTACAAGGACCGTATCAACGTCTCGTATGACGATAAAACCGGATTACTGAATATTCAGACGCAGGGCTTTAGCCCGGAATTTGCGCTTAAGTTTAACCAGACTGTGCTGAAAGAGTCAGAGCGCTTTATCAATGAGATGTCACATCGCATCGCGCGTGACCAGCTTGCCTTTGCAGAAACGGAGATGGAAAAGGCACGCCAGCGTCTGGACGCCAGCAAAGCAGAATTGCTCTCTTATCAGGACAACAACAACGTTCTGGATCCACAGGCACAGGCACAGGCGGCGAGCACGTTAGTGAATACGCTGATGGGCCAGAAGATCCAGATGGAAGCGGACCTGCGGAACTTGCTGACGTATCTGCGTGAGGACGCCCCGCAAGTTGTGAATGCGCGTAATGCGATTCAGTCATTGCAGGCACAAATTGACGAAGAAAAAAGCAAAATCACAGCGCCGCAGGGTGACAAGCTAAACCGTATGGCGGTGGATTTTGAAGAAATCAAATCAAAAGTAGAGTTCAACACCGAGCTGTACAAACTGACCCTGACCTCCATTGAAAAGACCCGTGTAGAAGCGGCTCGTAAGCTCAAGGTGCTGTCAGTGATCAGTTCGCCACAGTTGCCGCAGGAATCGTCTTTTCCAAATATCCCTTATTTGATCGCCTGCTGGTTACTGGTGTGCTGCCTGCTGTTCGGCACCCTGAAACTGTTGCTGGCTGTTATTGAAGATCACCGAGACTAACGCTGTCGCTGAATGAGTTTGTGATGAAATTATTTAAATCAATTTTACTGATTGCCGCCTGTCACGCGGCGCAGGCCAGCGCGGCCATTGATATTAACGCTGACCCAAACCTTACAGGAGCCGCGCCGCTTACCGGTATTCTGAACGGGCAACAGTCGGATACGCAAAACATGAGCGGCTTCGACAATACCCCGCCGCCCGCACCGCCGGTGGTCATGAGCCGTATGTTTGGTGCTCAACTTTTCAACGGCACCAGCGCAGATAGCGGTGCGACGGTAGGATTCAACCCTGACTATATTCTGAATCCGGGTGATAGCATTCAGGTTCGCTTGTGGGGTGCGTTCACCTTTGATGGTGCGTTACAGGTTGATCCCAAAGGTAATATTTTCCTGCCGAACGTTGGTCCGGTGAAAGTTGCTGGCGTCAGTAATAGTCAGCTAAATGCCCTGGTCACATCCAAAGTGAAGGAAGTATACCAGTCCAACGTCAACGTCTACGCCTCCTTATTACAGGCGCAGCCAGTAAAAGTGTACGTGACCGGATTTGTGCGTAATCCTGGTCTGTATGGCGGTGTGACGTCTGATTCGTTACTCAATTATCTGATCAAGGCTGGCGGCGTTGATCCAGAGCGCGGAAGTTACGTTGATATTGTGGTCAAGCGCGGTAACCGCGTGCGCTCCAACGTCAACCTGTACGACTTCCTGCTGAACGGCAAACTGGGGCTTTCGCAGTTCGCCGATGGTGACACCATCATCGTCGGGCCGCGTCAGCATACTTTCAGCGTTCAGGGCGATGTCTTTAACAGCTACGACTTTGAGTTCCGCGAAAGCAGCATTCCCGTAACGGAAGCGTTGAGCTGGGCGCGCCCTAAGCCTGGCGCGACTCACATTACGATTATGCGTAAACAGGGGCTGCAAAAACGCAGCGAATACTATCCGATCAGTTCTGCGCCAGGCCGTATGTTGCAAAATGGCGATACCTTAATCGTGAGCACTGACCGCTATGCCGGCACCATTCAGGTGCGGGTTGAAGGCGCACACTCCGGTGAACATGCCATGGTACTGCCTTATGGTTCCACTATGCGTGCGGTTCTGGAAAAAGTCCGTCCGAACAGCATGTCGCAGATGAACGCGGTTCAGCTTTATCGCCCATCAGTGGCCCAGCGTCAGAAAGAGATGCTGAATCTCTCGCTGCAAAAGCTGGAGGAAGCATCTCTTTCCGCCCAGTCCTCCACCAAAGAAGAAGCCAGCCTGCGAATGCAGGAAGCGCAACTGATCAGCCGCTTTGTGGCGAAAGCGCGCACCGTGGTTCCGAAAGGTGAAGTGATCCTCAACGAGTCCAATATTGATTCTGTTCTGCTGGAAGATGGCGACGTCATCAATATTCCGGAGAAAACGTCGCTGGTTATGGTTCACGGCGAGGTGCTGTTCCCGAACGCGGTGAGCTGGCAGAAGGGAATGACCACCAAGGATTACATCGAGAAATGTGGTGGCCTGACGCAAAAATCGGGTAACGCCAGAATTATCGTCATTCGTCAGAACGGTGCTGCGGTCAACGCGGAAGATGTGGATTCACTCAAGCCGGGCGATGAGATTATGGTTCTGCCGAAATATGAATCGAAAAACATTGAAGTTACCCGTGGTATTTCCACCATCCTCTATCAGCTGGCGGTGGGTGCAAAAGTGATTCTGTCTTTGTAAGGAGTTGAGATGAGCAAAGCAGTTATTGTCATTCCGGCTCGCTATGGCTCCTCGCGCCTGCCGGGTAAGCCACTGCTCGATATTGTTGGTAAACCGATGATCCAGCATGTTTACGAGCGTGCGTTACAGGTGGCGGGCGTCGCAGAAGTTTGGGTGGCAACAGACGATCAGCGTGTTGAAAAGGCCGTGCAGGCATTTGGCGGGAAAGCCATCATGACTCGCAACGATCATGAATCCGGCACCGATCGGCTGGTCGAGGTGATGTATAAAGTCGAGGCAGATATCTACATTAACCTGCAGGGCGACGAACCAATGATTCGCCCGCGGGATGTAGAAACGCTGCTACAAGGAATGCGTGATGATCCCGCGTTGCCAGTGGCAACGCTATGCCACGCGATTTCTGCCGAAGAAGCGACCGAGCCAAGCACGGTAAAAGTGGTGGTAAATACCCGCCAGGATGCGCTTTATTTCAGCCGTTCGCCGATTCCCTATCCGCGTAATGCTGAAAAAGCGCGCTACCTGAAACACGTTGGTATTTACGCTTATCGTCGCGATGTGTTGCAAAACTACAGCCAATTACCGGAGTCCATGCCAGAGCAGGCAGAATTACTGGAGCAGCTACGGTTAATGAGCGCGGGGATCAACATCCGCACATTTGAGGTTGCCGCAACCGGTCCGGGCGTCGACACCCCAGCATGCCTGGAAAAAGTGCGCGCCCTGATGGCACAGGAACTGGCTGAAAACGCATGATTGGCATTTACTCGCCTGGCATCTGGCGTATTCCGCATCTGGAGAAATTTCTGGCGCAACCGTGCCAGAAACTTTCTCTGCTGCGCCCTGTTCCGCAAGAAGTTGATGCTATCGCCGTGTGGGGACATCGTCCCAGCGCGGCGAAACCAATCGCCATCGCCAAAGCAGCGGGAAAACCCGTCATTCGTCTGGAAGATGGATTTGTGCGTTCGCTGGATCTTGGCGTCAATGGCGAGCCGCCGCTTTCTCTGGTGGTGGATGATTGTGGCATTTACTACGATGCCAGCAAGCCTTCGGCGCTGGAGAAACTGGTACAGGATAAAGCCGGAAATGCGGCATTGGCTGATCAGGCCAGAGAAGCGATGCACACCATCGTGACCGGGGATTTGTCGAAATATAACCTGGCGCCTGCATTTGTGGCTGATGAGTCAGAACGTGCAGACATCGTTCTGGTTGTCGATCAGACATTTAATGACATGTCCGTGACGTATGGCAATGCTGGCCCGCATGAGTTTGCTGCCATGCTGGAAGCTGCGATGGCGGAAAATCCTCAAGCCGAAATTTGGGTGAAGATGCATCCGGATGTCCTGGAAGGAAAGAAAACAGGTTATTTCGCTGATCTGCGTGCCACGCAACGAGTACGTTTGATTGCCGAGAATGTCAGCCCGCAGTCGCTATTGCGACACGTTTCCCGGGTTTACGTCGTGACATCCCAATACGGCTTTGAAGCCTTGCTGGCAGGAAAACCAGTAACATGTTTCGGCCAGCCCTGGTATGCAGGCTGGGGCTTAACCGACGATCGCCATCCGCAGTCCGCTTTGTTATCTGCCCGACGCGGTTCTGCCACGCTGGAAGAACTTTTTGCCGCTGCATACCTGCGTTACTGTCGCTATATCGACCCGCTCACGGGGGCCGCAAGCGATCTGTTTACCGTACTGCAATGGCTGCAATTACAGCGCAACCATCAGCAACAGCGTAATGGCTATTTATGGGCGCCAGGCTTAACGCTGTGGAAGTCGGCAATCCTGAAACCTTTCTTGTGTACCGCAACAAACAGACTGAGTTATTCACGCCGTTGTACTGCGGCGACGGCTTGCGTGGTATGGGGTGTAAAGGGAGAACAGCAATGGCTAGCCGAAGCGCAACAAAAATCACTGCCGTTATGGCGAATGGAAGATGGTTTTCTGCGTTCATCCGGACTTGGCTCTGACCTTTTGCCGCCGCTATCGTTGGTACTGGATAAACGCGGGATCTACTATGACGCCACGCGCCCCAGCGACCTGGAAGTCCTGCTTAATCACAGCCAGTTAACGCTGGCGCAGCAGATGCGAGCTGAAAAATTACGCCAGCGACTGGTTGAAAGCAAACTGAGCAAATACAACCTGGGGGCCGATTTCTCTCTGCCTGCCGAGGCCAAAGATAAAAAAATCATCCTGGTGCCGGGTCAGGTAGAAGACGATGCCTCAATTAAAACAGGCACTGTGTCGATTAAGAGCAACCTTGAGTTATTACGCACAGTACGCGAGCGCAATCCGCACGCTTACATTATTTATAAACCGCACCCGGATGTACTGGTGGGGAATCGCAAGGGCAATATTCCGACAGAACTAATTGCTGAACTCGCTGATTATCAGGCACTGGACGCAGATATTATTCAATGCATCCAGCACGCAGATGAAGTGCACACCATGACATCATTGTCCGGGTTTGAAGCGTTATTACATGGCAAGCAAGTTCATTGTTACGGCCTGCCCTTCTATGCCGGTTGGGGTTTAACCGTTGATGAACATCATTGCCCGCGCCGCGAGCGCAGATTAACGATAGCAGACTTGATCTATCAGGCGTTGATTGTTTACCCAACATATATTCACCCAACACGGCTACAGCCTATTACGGTTGAGGAAGCTGCGGAATATTTAATCCAGACGCCGCGTAAGCCGATGTTTATTACCCGAAAAAAAGCGGGGCGGGTAATACGCTATTACCGCAAATTAATTATGTTCTGCAAGGTCAGATTTGGCTAAACAATTTCATAGTTGACTATTACACAGATTATTTATGCAAGGCAACGCACTAACCATTTTATTATCGGGTAAAAAATATCTGCTATTGCAGGGACCGATGGGACCTTTTTTCAATGACGTCGCCGAATGGTTAGAGTCATTAGGCCGTAACGCTGTGAATGTTGTCTTCAACGGCGGGGATCGTTTTTACTGCCGCCATCGACAATACCTGGCTTACTACCAAACGCCGAAAGAGTTTCCCGGATGGTTACGGGCTCTCCACCGGCAATATGACTTTGATACCATCCTCTGCTTTGGTGACTGCCGCCCATTGCACAAAGAAGCAAAACGCTGGGCAAAGTCGAAAGGGATCCGCTTTCTGGCATTTGAGGAAGGATATTTACGCCCGCAATTTATAACCGTTGAAGAAGGCGGAGTGAACGCATATTCCTCGCTACCGCGCGATCCGGATTTTTATCGTAAGTTGCCAGATATGCCTGCGCCGCACGTTGAGAACTTAAAACCTTCAACGATGAAACGCATTGGCCATGCGATGTGGTATTACCTGATGGGCTGGCATTACCGTCATGAGTTCCCTCGCTACCGCCACCACAAATCATTTTCCCCCTGGTATGAAGCACGTTGCTGGGTTCGTGCGTACTGGCGCAAGCAACTTTACAAGGTAACACAGCGCAAGGTATTGCCGAGGTTAATGAATGAGCTGGATCAGCGTTATTATCTTGCCGTTTTGCAGGTGTATAACGATAGCCAGATTCGTAACCACAGTAATTATAACGATGTGCGTGACTATATTAATGAAGTCATGTACTCATTTTCACGTAAAGCGCCGAAAGAAAGTTATTTGGTGATCAAACATCATCCGATGGATCGTGGTCACAGACTCTATCGACCATTAATTAAGCGATTGAGTAAGGAATATGGCTTAGATGAGCGAGTCATTTATGTGCACGATCTCCCGATGCCGGAATTATTACGCCATGCAAAAGCGGTAGTGACGATTAACAGTACGGCGGGGATCTCTGCGCTGATTCATAACAAACCACTCAAAGTGATGGGCAATGCCCTGTACGACATCAAAGGCTTGACGTATCAAGGGCATTTGCACCAGTTCTGGCAGGCCGATTTTAAACCGGACATGAAACTGTTTAAGAAGTTTCGGGGGTATTTATTGGTGAAGACGCAGGTTAATGGGGGTTATTATGGAGGAGTAAAATTTGAGAATGCATTGGGTATGAATAAAGATTTTTTGTTTGGATCAAAGTCAATATCATAATTTATTCTAAATTATCAACGTAGAATAAAAGCATTACCTTCAAGGTGATGCTGCCAACTTACTGATTTAGTGTATGATGGTGTTTTTGAGGTGCTCCA
>ENA-ORMO01003038-ORMO01003038.1-human-gut-metagenome-genome-assembly--contig:-NODE-3038-length-11808-cov-2.340934_pt1 | contig 11808 bp, 9 predicted proteins | sample MGYA00242106_ERZ509001 | MGnify/ENA primary metagenome ERZ509001 (study PRJEB26280, sample SAMEA2338736) | human gut metagenome | biome: human gut; feature: human-associated habitat; material: faeces... | reverse complement strand
GGTCAATGGCATAACGCATGTCATGTCCTTTACGGTCGGTGACATGGGTAATCAGAGATTCCGGTTTACCCAGCGCTTCACAGATAATTTTTACAATATCAATGTTTTTCATTTCATTATGACCACCAATATTATATACTTCCCCGACTTTTCCCTGACGGATAATCAGGTCGATGGCTTTACAGTGATCTTCCACGTAGAGCCAGTCGCGAACGTTTAATCCTTCTCCATATACCGGAAGAGGCTTATCAGCCAACGCGTTGGCAATCATCAGCGGAATCAGTTTTTCCGGGAACTGATAAGGACCGTAGTTATTGGAACAACGGGAAATGGTTGTCGGCAGACCAAAGGTTCTGTGATAAGCGTTCACCAGCAGATCTGCTCCCGCTTTGGAGGAACTGTATGGGCTGCTGGTTTTCAGCGGTGTGTCTTCCGTAAAGAATAAATCTGGACGATCTAACGGAAGATCGCCGTACACTTCATCGGTAGACACCTGATGATAACGTTTTACTCCGTATTTACGGCTGGCATCCATCATCACCTGCGTTCCCATGATATTGGTCTGCAGGAAGATTCCCGGATCTTCGATCGAACGGTCTACATGGCTCTCTGCAGCGAAGTTAACCACAATATCCGGTTTTTCTTCCTCAAAAAGGGCGAAAACAGCTTCTCTGTCGCAAATATCCATTTTTTCGAAACGGAAGTTCGGATATTCCATTGCCTCTTTTAAGGTCTCCAGATTGCCGGCATAGGTCAGTTTATCGATACAGACGATCCGGTCTTCCGGATGCTCTTTTAATTCCAGATATACAAAATTTGCGCCAATAAATCCGGCTCCGCCGGTTACAAGAATTGTCATAATTATTTCCTCATTTCCTTTTATTTCTTATATTCTTTCCGTACGATTCCCATTCCTGTACGGGGACTCCTGTCAGAGATTATGCTGCCTGCACCATAACCCATGGTTTGGACAAGGAATCCTTTGGGTTGGTTAGTCCAGATATTTTCCGTCCAGAACGTCTTTCAGATACTGTCCGTACTGGTTCTTTTTCATAATCTCATAGGTCTCCATAATTTCTTTTTCGCCAATCCAGCCATTAATATAACCCAATTCTTCCAGACAGGCAATCTTCCTGTGGGAATGCTGTTCCACAGTTTTTACAAAGTTTGTGGCATCCACAAGACTTTCATGGGTTCCCGTATCCAGCCAAGTAAATCCCTGACCCAAAAGTTCCACATGCAGCTCCTGTTGTTCCAGATAAATCCGGTTCAGATCTGTGATCTCCAGCTCTCCACGGGCAGACGGCGTCAGATTCTTCGCATAGTCTACCACACGATTGTCATAGAAATATAATCCGGTCACACAATAATTACTCTTTGGATGCTCCGGCTTCTCTTCAATGGAAATGGCGCGGCCTTCTTTGTCAAACTCCACGATACCAAATCTTTCCGGATCATCCACATAGTAGCCAAACACAGTTGCTCCGGAGTCTTTTTCCGCACGCTCCACTGCGGCGCGGAGGCGTTTCTTTAAACCGTGGCCATGGAAAATATTATCTCCCAGTACCATAGCCACAGAGTCATTGCCAATAAACTCTTCGCCGATGATAAATGCCTGCGCCAGTCCGTCCGGGCTAGGCTGTACGGCATAGGTAAGATTTACCCCAAACTGATGTCCGTCTCCTAAAAGCGCCTCAAATCTTGGGGTATCTGTCGGTGTGGAAATAATCAGAATATCGCGGATACCTGCCATCATCATTACGCTCATCGGATAGTAGATCATCGGTTTATCAAAAATCGGAAGCAGCTGCTTACTGGTCACCTTTGTCAGTGGGTAAAGTCTTGTCCCTGAACCTCCGGCTAAAATGATACCTTTCATGATTTGTCTCCTCCTTATATTCCTGTGCTTTAGGGTTTTACTATATTTTGTAGTTTTGCTCTTTTTTCTGTTGTTTTAATATACAGCTTTTTATTTTGATATGCAGGACATTAGACATTATACAGAATACGTCAATCGAGAATCCTCTCCTATACTTTCATGTTCAATCTGATATTTAATATCTGCCGACACCCTGCCTGCGAGCATAGCATAACCAATATAGCAAAATACATTAAATTTACATACAATATACCATAATATGATTTTTTACACAATCATAAAAATCCTTTGAAAATCCTGCCGGCTTCTTCTTTTTTCACCGCACATCGTACAGATTCACGCAGGTATAACGTTCTTTATAATGGGAGGCGATCATAATTTCTTTTCTTCCTGCAGCATCTACCTGTATTCCCTCCGGCTCTCGGTGGCTGAGTCCGGCCGCTCCCCGGATCTTCTGCGTGGTTGTTTTTCCTGTATGGTAATCATAGGTGCGGATACGGATAGGCGCAAAGCGATATGCCTTTCCGGTTTCCCGCAGTTCAGATTTTCTGGCCGTACCTTCTATCGTATAAAGGGTCGTTCCCGCGATGTCAAACCCCTGAAAATCTCCGGCTGTTTTTGCTCTGCGTAACGTTTTCCCGGCTTTCTTCGGGTCGATTACCGTCCCGTTTTCTAAGCGGTAAAACTGGAACTGCTGCCCGCCATGCCTGGTGAAGCGAACAGCCAGTTTTTTCCCATCGGGACTGACGGCCGGGTAACAGTTTACGGCATATTGTTTCGTCGTCCCTCTTACCGGTATGCGGTATACAAATGTCCCGTGTCGTTTTAGTACTTTTCCCGGCTGAAAAGTAAAGCAGGAGACGGTACTGGTCTGCTGCGCTTTTCCGACAGGATCACTGCCGGTCCACAGCCAGGTCACTCCCTGCTGATCCGTGGCGCAGTCAAGATTCGTGCCATGACCAAACTGTTTCAGGGTCATGTACTGTAAGCTGTATTTTCCCAGACCTTTATATTTTATCCGGGTAAGCCGCAGGTCATTTTTATGCCTGCCCTTATTGGACATCTGCGACAGGTAATAATAATACTGATCGTCATGGGTGTAGCCCTGTGGCAGCCGTGCGGTGGCAATCCTGGCTGCCGCCTGTTTTAAAAGCAAATCGCTGTCTGCCTTTTCTGCCGGCGTTGAGGCGGCAATCCGGCGTTTTAATGCCGGCGTCAGCTTTTTCATGGTAATATTCTGTTTTTTCGTAACGCTGGTCACTGCTTTGGCCTGCGTCCGTACAGGGAACAACAAGACCATCAACAGCGCTGACAGGAGGAGAATTTCCTTCCTGCTCTGTGTCCATGGATTTTTCTGTTTCATTTTCCCGCTTCTCCTGTTTTCCATCCTTTTTCAGATACAGCTTCTCGTCAGGACAGATAATTTTCTTTAATATACTGATATACTCTTTCGGTGCTGTGTCCATCCAGCGCACCCAGGAAAACACGACGAAAATCTTCCATGCGTCTGGTAAGCGCCGGCAGATGGTTTGCCAAAGACGTCGGTTCTTCCTCTTCTTCCGGACTCCACCGGCCGGAAATCATGCGGGCCGCCTTGTTCGTCATCTCCCGGAAGTTTTCTGTCACAGGTCCCGGTACCATTTCTTCATAGGCGAAGTAGAAATCCCTGCTCGCCATATATTCTTCTTTATCAAAGGCATAAAAGAGCATTGGCACGTCCAGAAGGGCAGCCTCAAAAATGCAGGAGCTGTAATCCGTAATGAGCAGGTCCGTGAGCAAAAGCAGATCGTTGATGTGATCCTGCCCGGTCAGATCCAGAACCCAGTCTGCCCACTGCGGAGCAATATCCATGGTCTGGTGCACGAAAGGATGCTGTTTTACGATGCATACGACATCATCCGGCATGGCCTGCATAAAACGATTGACCGCAAAAGCATCTGGCGGATAATGTGCGTCTTTATTTCCATCTCCCCGGAAGGTTGGCGCGAACAGGATGACCTTATGTTCCTGCAGTACCGGATATTTTTCATATAATTTTTTTCTTTTTTCTTTTTTACTTTCCCATTGAAAAAGACAGTCTGTCCGGGGTACCCCCAATGCCTTCACCTTCGTGGTCGGGATGGCAAATGCCTCCGCATAAATGCTCCGGATGGCCTCGCTGCTGACGCTGACAAAATCATAGTTTCTGTGATTCATGGAACTTTGCGGCGCGCCTCCCGGTTTGCCCATTCTGGTCAGGCCAAAGGTTTTAAAAGCCCCGCAGGCATGCCAGAGCTGGACGATTTTTGTCTCTCTGCGGATATGGAGACGGTGCAGCTGCGGATAAAAGTCTTCCAGAACGATCACTCTTGCTTCGGCACATCTGGCGGCACATTCCCGCAGTTCTTTCTTCTTCAGGGCGTCCACGGTCCGGGTACAGATAAACTCGGTCACGGTAACCTCCGGATCACGGGCAAACTGTTCCTTGATAATTTGAAGATTACCGCCCTCTTCCGGCAGACGTTCGGAAAGAAACAGCACTTTATTTCCTTCCAGCACCGGTGTTTTCTCTACCCACTGTTCATATTTTGCGGCAAAATAATCCGTATTTTGCTGTCTTGGACTGTAAGTATAGCCGCTGATGCGATAGACGGTATCATTGCCTCTCTTTTTTGCTTTGCTGAGGTTTCTTCCCTCTTTACCATATGCCCTGAGCAGCAAAAAAGGCAGACCCAGTGTGCACAGGACAAATTTAAACAGGCTTCTTTTACGGCTTTCTTCCGGTCTGGCGAACAGTTCCTTTTGTACCGGAAAAGGCTGATCATCCAGAAGATATTCTTCTGTGCCGCACCAGAGGGAAAAGGTGACCATGACCTTATGTCTCGGCGGCTGACGAAATACCCAGGGCAGCTCTATGGCGGCGTCAGCCAGAATCTGCGCTCCGTTTTCCTGCTCTTCCAGCGTCACTTCCATTGGAAAGCGGCGATCCACCTGCCTTTGGCTGAAAACTGCCTGAAGACGAATGCGGCGGCCAGCCATGGCAGCCGGAAGCTGACAGCGAAATCCCAACTGCATGGTATTTTCGTGAATATTTACGGTTGTGCGATAATTAAATTTCTTCATATAGTCCTCCCGTTCTCTTGGGTCTTATTATAATGTTTTGCCCGGGGAAAGGCAACACTTTTACAAAATTTCCTAATATTCTTATGGATTTCCTCTTTTATCTTTGGTATAATGATACAAAAGCAGGTTTGCAATTCTGTTTAATTTTTGGAGAATATCAATGAAGGACAAAAAATCTACGGAGAAATTTTTTACTTTTGAAGAACTTCATGCCATCATCGCCGCCCTTCGCAGCGAACATGGCTGTCCATGGGACAAGGCGCAGACCCATGAGACCATGAAGGCCACCACCATCGAAGAAGCTTACGAGGTGAATCAGGCCGTAACCGACCTGAGCGCTACCGGGTGTGCCGATCATCTTTGTGAAGAACTGGGCGATCTGCTTTTGCAGGTATTGCTGCACAGCCAGATTGCCGAAGAGTGCGGGGAATTTACTCTGGAAGATGTCATTGACGGCATCGCCCGGAAGATGATTCGCCGCCATCCCCATGTTTTCGGAGGACAGTCCTATGACAGTCCGGAAGAACAGCAGGCAGACTGGGAAGCGATCAAGGCCAAAGAACGGGCGGAACAGGGAGAAAACACCGCTCCTTCCCATGCGATTTCTCTGGTTCCCGCGGCTTTCCCTGCTCTGATTCGCAGCCAGAAAGTCCTGAAAAAAGCAGAAAAACATCATCTGCTTTCTTTGCAGAAGGAAGACGTTTTCCGGGAGATCATGGAATCTGTAGTCGATCTGCAACTGACTGCTGTCGCACCGGATGCAGCTTCGAACCATTCGGAAGATTTGCAGCGCCAACTGGGAAAAACCCTGTTTTCCATCAATAAACTGGCCGTACTTTGCGGCGTACATAGCGAGATGGCGCTCACCGCTTACACGGAGGCGTTTATTCACCGCATAACCGACGAACAGTAAAAACCAGTTCTTTTACTCAGAACTGATTTTATAGAATTACTTTTTTATTTTTAACGTTATTTTTTACATGCACAGGAGGACATGAATCATGAAATTTTTTATTGACACAGCGAAAGTAGAAGATATTCGTAAAGCAAATGATATGGGCGTAATCTGCGGCGTTACTACGAACCCTTCTCTGATTGCCAAAGAAGGCCGCGATTTTGAAGAAGTCATTAAAGAAATCACCACCATCGTTGACGGACCAATCAGCGGTGAAGTAAAAGCAACAACTGTCGATGCAGAAGGCATGATCAAAGAAGGTCGTGAAATCGCTGCCATCCACCCAAACATGGTTGTAAAAATTCCAATGACTGTAGAAGGTCTTAAAGCAGTAAAAGTTCTCTCCGCAGAAGGAATCAAAACCAACGTGACTCTGATTTTCTCTGCAAACCAGGCTTTACTGGCTGCAAGAGCCGGCGCTACCTATGTTTCCCCATTCCTGGGCAGACTGGACGACATCAATGTACGCGGTGTTGATCTGATTCGTGAAATCGCAGATATTTTTGCCGTTGCCGGTATCGACACCGAAATCATCGCTGCCAGCGTTCGTAACCCTATCCACGTGACCGACTGCGCTCTGGCCGGAGCAGACATCGCAACTGTTCCTTACAATGTCATTGAGACCATGACGAAACATCCTCTTACCGACGCAGGTATTGAGAAATTCAAAAAAGATTACATCGCTGTTTTTGGTGAATAATCCTTTTCTTTATTCGCCAAAGTATTTCGCAACTTTTTTTGCTTTTTGAAACAAAAAGGGTATTGCTCCGCACTCCTGAACAGGCTGCTGCAGCAATACCCTTTTTCTATGCAAGAAATTATGTTGGGATGAATTGTATTTTTCCAGCAAAAATTATAAACTGATGAAAAATCACTGTTTTTCTCTTTTGGAAATCTCTTCCGTCATAATCTGATAAAACTCTGCAGAATAATGCAGAAAATCCCGTGTATGCTCCACACCCATCCGGTCACTGACTCTCTTCAGCAGATGATATCCGTAAGACAATTCTTCCTGTAAGATCTTCAGCCCTTTTTCCGTTGGATATACCAGGACGTAACGCTGATCTTCCTCATCATTTTTCATTTCCAGACAGCCTTTTTTCTCCAGCACATGCAACATTCTGGATACGGCAGGTCTGGACAGATTCATGGCTTTATCCAGACTGGAGGCCGGTACGGCTCCTGTTCCTTCAGACAGACAACTGAGGGTCAGCAGCATGGTCAGTTCTCCCAAGGGAACCTGGCAAACCTGCTGTAAAAGAAGATTTGCCTTTCTCATCTGCATAATTAACACGCTGTAATCATCCATCGAAACTTCTTTTTCCCTACCATCTTTTTTTCCCTCCTGCGTCGATGGTTCCGCATCTTCAAATTCCATATTTCCTCCTGCTTTGCCGTGTATTTTTCCTTTCTACCTGTTTATGTCGTCTTCGTCTCGCTCTTCCATCGGGATATATTCCCGCTCACCGGCAATGCTCTGGTATGCCGGACGAATAATCTTATCGCAATTCATCAGCTCTTCAATACGATGAGCGCTCCAGCCCACGATACGGGCCGTGGCAAACATCGGCGTGAACAACTGATCCGGAAGTCCGAGAATCCGGTACATTAATCCGCTGTAGAAGTCAATATTGGCGCTTACTCCTTTATAAATCTTTCTCCGGCTCTGGATCAGTTCTGTGGCCAGGCGTTCCACTCTGTCATAAAATGCAAACTCTTTTCCATAACCTTCTTCTCTGGCCAGACGATTCAAATACCCTTTAAAGATCTCCGCTCTTGGGTCGGAAATGGAATAAACAGCATGTCCCATACCATAAATTAATCCGCTGTGGTCAAAGGCTTCTTTATTCAGCAGTTTTAACAGGTAAACTTTTACCTCGTCTTCATCTTCCCAGTCTTTTACCGCTGCCTTGATCTCATCAAACATATGCACCACCTTCAGGTTAGCGCCGCCATGTTTCGGTCCTTTCAGCGAGGACAACGAAGCCGCCATGGCAGAATACGTATCTGTACCGGATGAAGTCACCACATGATTGGTAAAGGTGGAGTTGTTACCACCGCCATGATCCATATGCAGAACCAGAGCAATATCCAGAATCCTTGCCTCCAGCGCCGTATATTTTTTATCCGGACGAAGAAGACGGAGAATGGTCTCGGCTGTGGTCAGCGGTTCTTTCGGCGTATGAATATACAGACTCTTTCCCTCCACATAGTGGCGGTAAGCCTGGTAGCCGTACACAGCCAGAAGCGGCATGGTGCTGATGAGCTGAAGACATTGTCTCAGTACATTTTCCACACTGATGTCATCGGCCATATCATCATAGCTGTACAGCGTAAGAATCCCTCTCTGGAGCGTATTCATCATATCTTTTCCCGGCGCTTTCATGATGACATCCCGGACAAAGTTCGTTGGCAGCGTACGATAACTACCCAAAAGTTTCTGAAAGCGACTCAGCTCATCGGCATCCGGAAGCTGACCGAAGATCAGCAGATAGGCGGTTTCCTCAAAACCAAATCGTCCCTCTTTCACAAAGCCGTTGACAATATCCTTAATGTCATATCCCCGATAGCGCAGTTCGCCTTCACAGGGAACTCTTTCACCATCAACGATCTTTGACGAAGTAATCGTAGAAATATCTGTCAGACCGGCCAGCACACCTTTTCCGTTTACATCCCTAAGTCCACGAAGCACGTGGTAGGAATCGTAAAGCCCTGCCGGGATCTGCCCGTGTTCCCTGCACAATGCGGCCAGTTTCTCAATCTCCGGTGTCATTGCGGAATATTCATTCATATTCAATCCTTCCCCTTTCTCTTCCTGCCCATACAACAGAACCGGCAAACAGTCCTCTTTTTACATAAACAGTAATCTTTCTTATTAGTTTTCCTTGTTAATTAACTTTGTTAATTATTATACGGGATTTCTTTTTGTTTGTCAATATCTTACATCTTTCGTAATAATGAAGCTTTTTTACATTTATTCTCATTCTTTCAGTCCCTGCTCTTCTTCCCCTTCTGCCGCCATGGTCTTCCCGTATCTCTTCCACAGTATACCCGGTTTCTCCCTCTCCGGCAGCATTGGCAGTATCCGGTTTCATAAACGACATTGTAAATATGAAGCAAAAAATTACCCTGTTTATAAAAAGTATATGCAAAACCAGGTTTCTCATCACTAAAATTTTATGTATTCTGTACAAGTTTTTTCTGTTTTTACCCTCGTAATTATGCTATACTATAGCTATCTTTTATAAGGGGGAGAAGTGTGCACTGCCCTCTGTCATGAATAACAACTACATTTTCAGAAAGGAGCGTATCAAAATGCAAATACAACGTCTCGTAGATCTGGAGGATTACGAATTTGATACATTGCTCGTTACATATAACCACAAGAACCGTCTGAGCATTGAGCTGGGAAAGGTCAGCGAGATTTTCAAAGGCCTCCAGGAAGATAATCTGGTTGGTGGGAGCAAGGTATACGGACTCCGTGGCAAAGATTTTTCTTATCAGGGACAGCCTTATTACAACCTGATTTTTATCGGTATACCTGAGCATTCTTCTCCAAGGAGATTCCAGCTTCAGTTTGGCGCCGCTTTAAAAGAGGCCAAACGCTTAAAAGGAAAAAATCTTCTGATGACAGCCATCGGTGACGATGTTTCTTACTGGCTCAGTTCCGCCATGAAGGGGATCCTTCTCGCCGATTATTCTTTTGATAAATATCACGTTGACCGTAAAGAAGCGCCGGAACTGCATCTCGGCATTCTTACCGGTGTGGATCAGGCTTCCTTCAAAAAAGAGGAACAGTATTCCCGTATGATGGCGGAAGCCGTAATGACTGCCCGCGATCTGGTCAACGAGCCGGCGAATGTCATGACTCCGGCCGCTCTTGCCGATGCGGCAAAAGCAATCTGTGATAAAAATAATATTAAATGCACTGTTTTAGATCGCGATCAGTGCGAAGCTCTTGGTATGCATTCCTTCCTCGCTGTGGCAAAGGGATCTAAGCAACCGCCGAAAATGATCGTCATGGAATATAACGGCCGGGTAACCGATGAGGAAAAAATCGCCTTGATCGGCAAAGGCTTATGCTTTGATGCCGGCGGATATAATCTCAAACCATCTTCCGCCATGAAAGGCATGCATGGGGATATGGGCGGCGCTGCCGCTGTAATCGCCGCCATGGGCGCCATCGCCAAAGCAAAACTGGGCATCAATGTTACCGCTGTGATTCCTGCCTGCGAAAATCTGGTTTCCGGAAAATCCATGAAACCGGGCGACATTGTTCAGTCCATGAACGGCCAGTACATCGAAGTGGTAAATACCGATGCGGAAGGACGTATGGCCATGGTTGACGCCATCACCTATGCGATCCGTGAATGCGGAGCTACTGCTCTGCTTGATGTGGCTACGCTGACCGGCGCCTGCCAGGTTGCACTTGGCGACCGTTACACCGGTGTTTTCAGCAACAGCGACGAACTGACCGCCAAACTGATTCAGGCTTCTGTTCTTTCCGGCGAAAACATGTGGAGACTTCCTCTTGGCAATGAAGAATATAAAGATCTGAATAAATCTTCTGTAGCCGACATCGCCAACTGCGGAACACAATGCGGAGCTATTGCCGCCGCACGATTCCTTCTTTCCTTCGTGGAAAAGAAACCTTGGATTCACCTCGACATTGCCGGTTCTTCTGAATCCAGCAGCGATCAGGAGATCTACGCAGAGGGCGGAACCGGTGTTGCTGCCATGACTTTATATGAATTTGTCAAGTTAATGGAAAAACCATATAAGAGTTATTAATTTGTATTCTTTCTGCTGAAATATAACGAGAAGCTGTCGTACCCGGGAATTTTCCCCTGGTACAACAGCTTCTCCTTTTATATGTTTTCCTTTACTTGTTTTCTTTTCTTCCAATGTTTTCTTTTCTTCTTTTCTTCTATCTGCTGCTTTTTCTCACCTTTTTGGCTGATTGCAATGGAGAGCAGAACAAAAATCACACCGAAAAACTCCATGATCGTCAGTTTCTCTTTAAAAATCACAACACCCAGTACTGCCGCAACCACCGGCTCCACCGATGCCAGTATGGAAGCTTCTCCATTTTCCACATACTGCAGACCCCAGGTATACACAAAATAGGGAATCACCGTACTGACCAGCGCAAAGAGCAGAGTGAATACTACATTTCCCGGCTGTGCAAAAACAACGGCGCCCACCTCAGTCAGATCGGCAAAAGGCAAAACGCCCACAGCCGCCAGTAAAAAGGTATAAAAAGAAATGGTCAGGGAGTGGTATCCTCTTTCCAGCGCATAACGGCTGAAGATGGAATACAGCGCATAACCAAAACCGGATCCCAGACCGGTCAGTATTCCGGCTGCCGACAGATGAACCCGGCTGCCGATGATTCCGGTAACGAACACACAGCCGATAAAAGCCAGCAGCAAGGCCAGTCCCTTTCTCCAGTGAAATTTTTCTCCAAAGAGGAAGGCGGACATGACCATGACCATGGATGGCGCAGTGTACAAAAGCACTGCTGCCACGGATAAATCGGTCAGCACTATGGTTTTAAAATAACAATAATTAAAAAAGACAATACTGCAAAGGCCCGTACCAAGAAAGCACCAGAGATCTTTTCTTTTGATTTTCAGCTTATCCCGGTCTTGCCACAGAAGATAAAGAAACAAAAGCAAGGCGGTGCCCACCGCGCGGATCCCCACAATCTGCAGACTGTTTAATCCGCAGGCATCATATCTGCGAACGAAAATCCCCATGCTGCCCCACAGCGCGCCGGCCAGTAAAATTGCTCCCGGCGCCATTTTTTTAATCGAAAAGCATGGCTTCTTTGAGCACAACATCTTTATTTTTTCTCCAGATTGAGGAAAAC
>ENA-ORMO01003037-ORMO01003037.1-human-gut-metagenome-genome-assembly--contig:-NODE-3037-length-11808-cov-2.965456_pt1 | contig 11808 bp, 11 predicted proteins | sample MGYA00242106_ERZ509001 | MGnify/ENA primary metagenome ERZ509001 (study PRJEB26280, sample SAMEA2338736) | human gut metagenome | biome: human gut; feature: human-associated habitat; material: faeces... | reverse complement strand
CCTGAAAGCAGGGGGCCATGGCCGCCAGCGCCGCCGCGGCCCTGGTCCTGACGGTGTTCCTCCAGGGCCTTCCATGGGCAGAGGCGCTGAGAACGGCCCTGCTTGGCTATCAGCCCTCCCGAACGGAGCTGGGGGAGATCCTCTCCGGCGGGGGAATGCTCTCGATGGTCAAGACCTGCACCATCGTGCTGGTGACCAGCCTGTACGCCGGGATTTTGGAGGGGATCGACGCCCTGGCTCCGGCCAAGGGCCTGGTGGAGCGCCTGGCGGACCGGCTGGGGCTCTTTCCCGCTGCCGTGGCCGTCAGCACCGGATTGGTGGCGGTGTTCTGCAACCAGGCCGTGGCGGTGATGCTGGATGTCCAGCTCCTGGGAGAGAGCTACCGCAGCCGGGGAGCTTCCCCTACGGAGCTGGCCATGGATATCGCCAACTCCGGGGTGATGATCGCGGGGCTGGTGCCCTGGAGCATCGCCATCACCGTGCCCCTCTCCATGCTGGACGTGGGGCTGGAGGCCATCCCCTGGTGTGTGCTGCTGTATCTCACGCCCCTTTGCTACCTGGTGACCAAGCGTTTTTTCCGGGCCGGTCAGAACCGGCCTTCCAAATAGAAAGGACCTGATTGCATGATTTCACTTCTGGCAAGGCTGTTTTTGAAAACCAAGGACCCGGAGGCTCTCCGCCGGGGCTACGGCATCCTCTGCGGCGCGGTGGGGATCGGCTTGAACCTGCTGCTCTTCGCGGGAAAGCTCCTGGCAGGCATCCTCTCCGGCTCCATCGCCATCACGGCGGACGCCTTCAACAACCTCTCGGACGCGGGCAGCTCCTTTGTGACCATGATCGGTTTCCATCTGGCGGGGCAGAAGCCGGACATCCACCATCCCTTCGGCCATGGCCGGATGGAGTATCTCTCCGGGCTGGCGGTGTCCATGCTGATCTTGCTGATGGGCTATGAGCTGGCCACGACCTCTCTGGGGAAGATTCTGAACCCCGCGCCGGTGGAGTCCGGGACGCTGGTGGTAGTGATCTTGTGCGCGTCCATCGCCGTGAAGCTGTACATGGCCAGCTATAACCACAGACTTGGCAAGAAGCTGGGCGCGCCGGCGATGACGGCCACCGCCGTGGACTCCCTCAGTGACAGCGTCTCCACCGCCGCCGTGCTGATCGCCACCCTGGTGGGCCAGTACACCGGCTGGATGATCGACGGCTGGGCAGGCCTGGTGGTGGCGGCCTTCATCCTCTGGTCCGGCGTCAAATCTGCCAAGGAGACCATCGACCCCCTGCTGGGCGCGCCGCCCACCCAGGAGCTGGTCCAGAAGATCCGGGATCTGGTGATGGCCCATCCGGGGATCATCGGCATCCACGATCTGATCGTCCATGATTACGGCCCTGGCCGGGTGATGATCTCGCTCCACGCGGAGGTCCCCTCTTCGGAAGACGTGCTGGATCTCCATGATGAGATCGACAATGTGGAAAAGGAGCTGCGGGAGAAGCTGGGGTGCGAGGCGGTGATCCATATGGACCCCATCGTTACCGATGACGGTCTCACCACCCAGACCCGGGAGCGGGTGGCGGCGCTGGTCCGCTGTATCGATGACGATATCACCATCCATGATTTCCGGATGGTCTCCGGCACCACCCACACCAATGTGATCTTCGACGCGGTGGTGCCCTTTGGCTTCCGGCTGACAGACGAGCAGGTGGAGGAGAAGATCCGCAGCGCCGTCCGGGCTCTGGACGGGAGCTACTACGCCGTGGTCACTGTGGAGCGGTCTTATACGTGAATGGGCGGAGCCCCGGGAAGGAAGAGCGAACATGCTTTCTGGGGGAGAGAAAGAGAACTAGGATAAGGCCCCCCTGATGCAAAGCAGCAGACTGCATCAGGGGGGCCTTTGCCGGTCGATATTTGGCTGGCACCATGAAAAACTGCCCAGACCTGCGATATACGAAAGGAACGCCGCCCAAATGGGCGGCGTTCGAAAGAAAACTCAGCGCTTGCTGAACTTCAAGGGCTTGGTGCCACCCCTGCCAAACATCCGGTGATTTCTTCGCTTTCCGCCTGATTTTTGGCTTAATACTGCGGTTTTTCTGCACATCAGATTCTAATTTTCATTCTCGTGCATGACGCACGAAAAACAGGTTTTGCTCCTTATGTGTGCCTTGCGTATCGCTGCCCAGGGCGACGCAGGACAACAGTAGGGAAAGAAACTTGGTTGCTGTTCTCGTCATCGCCTCAAAATTAAATTCACACACGGAGGACAGCATAATGGAAAAATACATCTTCGATCAGTGCAACGGTCTTTGGTATGAACTCCAAGGCGACTACTATATCCCCTGCTTGGTGCTGGATGAAGCGATGACATCTCCTATTGGTATGTGGGGCAGAAAGCACCAGCAATACCTGAAAGAGCATCGTCCTATGCTCTATTCCAACCTTGTTCTCAGCGGAAAGTTATACAGCTATCTGGCCGACATTGACACTCAGGCACGAAACAAACTCAACCTGCTTGTAACACGGCTGGCAGAGAAAGAGGGCATTAACGAGCAGCTGAAATCGCAGGACCAGATGGCATGGGTCGGTGCCATGAACAACATCCGAAATTGGGCGGAAGAAATCATCCTCCAAGAGCTGATCTATGGGGAGGATGCCGTATGAGACTTCTTGAAGAATTTTGGTATGGCAACATTGAACCGACGGAATACGACACAAACGCCTGCAAGGAATACAAGGAAGTGCTTCACCTGATTACCCGAAATGAAGAAAAGCTTCAGGCAACCATGACGGATGAACAGAAAGAACATATGCTTTGCTAAAATCCGTAATGTTTGATTTGTCCGTATAAACAAATGGCTCGAATACATTAGCGCTATATACAGGAATATCCCCTTTGGCAGTTATGAAGTCCTTTTTCAGTAGCCGCTTTCCAAGAGAAAGTGTAAACAAAGCTTTGTCTGACAAAGAAACCTTTTTCTTATCAGTACTTGCAAGTTGCTTGGCAATGAGCTCCTGAAGTGGTTCAATAGACTCTGTCAGGATAGCACTTGTATCATTAATCATTGAAATATAGGTTGTGAGATCTATTGCCTTTTCTTCTTCTTCGATACCTAACTCAATCTTTTCTTCTCTCGTCCACCAACGATCAACAGACCAATGACTTCCGTTGTAGAAATCATCAATGGGAACTACTTTGCAACGTTTATCAGAGGTTTTGAATTTTGTCTTTGCCCCCTTAAACATATTGAACAAATCGGATGCAGTTTCCAAATCATTCTGTTCAATATCAAAGCGGTAAACATCTCTTGTTTCGCCTATTTCGGAGCAGAAATAAGTGAATACCGGATTGGTCTGTCTTTCAAGAGTTGCAACTCCTCCAACATTTACCGGTGTCTTTTTAGTAAGAGCAAGAATATATGTCTTTTTATTTGTTGTAAAGAAGGTGTTCAACGGTAACGAGATGACTGCATCAACGTAACAATTATCAAGAATAAAGTTCCTCAACTTTTTATCATTGCTACGATTCATGATTCCGTCAGGGACAACGACAAACGCCTTGCCATTGGGTTTAAGTGCTCTCACAATCCATTCCATGAAGAGCCCTTCGATTCCCATTGCGCTAATAGCAAAGTAATCTTTTAGCTCTTGCTGTTTGGAAATTTCCTCCTTTAAATTGCTGCTACCACTCATTACATAAGGTGGATTAGTAAGAATCAGGTCAAATTTGTCTTTTATGGGCTTAGCAAGCGTTCCCAAAATTGAATTAGTTTGGAGCAAGAAGGTATCATTGAATAATTGGGCAAATTTTTGCGTCATGTCAGGATGCTCTTTAATCATACCTGACATATAGATTAGCATATTGGCTTTTGCCAAAATAATAGTTTTTTGTTCGTCTTTATCAAAACCTTTATCAAAGCCGCACAAAGAAATCTGAGGCTTGAGTTCTCCATCTTCAACCGTATAATATCGGTGCAACTCGTGCAAAATGGGTTCCAAAAGAAACTTTCCTACACCACAAGCCGGATCACATATTTCCATTCCTGGCACAATATCCACCATATTAACAATGGAACGAACTACTTTTAGCGGTGTGAAATACTGTCCCCAGTTTTTCTTACTTATAGACTCTTTAAGAAACGTTTCAAAAAGTTTGCTTTTAAAATCATAATCTATGTTTTCCAATGTTCCAAAATCATTAAACCGATTCAAGATTCGCTTGAATACCGTTGCATAACCAGAAACGGCTTTGTCATCTTTGGAAACAAAGATTGTGCCATTGATGATTGTTGTCTTATCTTTGGGGTTGCCTGGGAAAAGCTCCTTGATTTTTACACGCACAACAGAAGCGTAATATTCAAGGACTTCATTATCATTATTACCTGCGTACCTTCCTAACAAATCATAGAAAGAGTACATTCCCCTCAAAACACCTAAATCACTAAGATACTTAAAGATAAATATTTCAACAAAGGTATATAAACAGTTCTCTGGCGTAGCTCCTGATACAGCCCACAAGTCCTGCCATACTTTCTCAGCCAACGGCAAGGGATCTACTGTCGCTGCAGCTTTAATCCGGTCATTGGTTGCATTTATAGAAGACCGGATTTTGTTAATCAAAGTGATACATTCCGTACTTTTCTTATCAAAATTCAGAGTAATCTTGCTACCATCTTCTTGAAGAATTTCATTACCTGTTTCAGGGTTTATCCAATAAGATTTCTTCCCATCTGTAACAATATAAATTTTTGCTTGCAAAGCTTGGGCCGTACCCAGTTCCTGTGCAATGGCAGCCGCAACCTGTTTATCTGTACGCAATTCTTTGGACTGCTTGTATTCAATTGCAGCAATGACTAAAGGCTTTTTTACAATCAGAGCATCTGGTTTCTTCTTTTCGTATTCATCATAATCACGATCTGGGATGATTTTTGCGCCTTTCAGCGCCTTCAATGTTGTTGCACCTATATTGTAAAAATTCCAGTCTCCCATTTTTTCAGGAGCTTCTACCAGATTTCTCTGAATCAATTCTTCACTCATTGATAGCAACTCCTTTCAGTTCATTTGTATTGTCCTTCAGATACATATCGATGTCGATTTTTCTTATACGCCATGAACGATCTCCAACTTTTGATGCAGTTAATTTGTTTGCTTTGATTAACCTGCGAACGGTCTTATCGCAGACTTTTAAATAGTGTGCAGCTTGCGTTATCGTGAAAATTTCATCATCCATAACATATCACCTCGGCTTTGTCAAGTATATCATGTACATTTTCTTTTTTCAATGGACTACATCAGAAAAATATGGATTTTTATAGAATCAATTGGATTTTAATGGATTCTAATGGACTTAAATGGACATATGCCAGATGCCCTTTAATTCATCTGCAACTTCCACATATTACAAGCGCATTGGCATGGATAAAATTAGCGAACGTTGTTTCTTGGAAGAGCTTTCTCCTTTTGGTTGGAGAAATATGACCACAGACGATTCCGAGAAATTGTATCTTCGTAACTATGGAGTTTGCTCCGAAGCGCACTATTTTCCTTCTCCAAGTTCGCTGTGCGAAGTTGACCATGAACAGACTTGTACTCTGCCAGCTCTGCGGTCAGTGCGGCGACCTTTGCTTTCAACTCACTTATCATTTTCATCGCTGCATCCAGAGCCTTTTGCAGCTTGGATTCCTTGCGTTCCTGGACATAGAACTTCTTTGCTGCAGCTGCCAGATTTTCATATTCAGAACGATCCAGCATAACTTTAGAGGAAAACGGAACTGCATGGGGTTCTATTTGCTCCACTTTCTGAACGGCAATCTGCTGTTTTTGAATATTCTCAATCTTCTTTTCCAGAGAAGCTGCCTGTTGCTCTTTCTGCTGCGTTTGTGCTGTGAGTTGTTCCAATCGCTCCTGTTCACGTTCCACCTTGAACTGGGTTACGGTCAAATGTTCCTCAGAACTTCCTCGTTCTCCACGCTCCACATCAGAATATCCGGCATTGCGCATGGCTTGGAAGAAATCATCCTGGAGGACGCTGTAAGACTTCCGCAGCACCGGCTTGCCATTCTTCTGGAGAATAGGCGCTCCCTGTTCGTCCAATGCCGGTTTGGACAACCATTTTTTGCTGCTGCTCACCTGCATAATGGTTTCCTTGACGGTTCCCACAAGTGATTTGTCCTTGCACCTCTTGGACCATAGAATCTGTTTTTCCACAACCGGAACGTAGACCACATGGAGATGATAGTGGAACACATCCTGCCCCAGCGCTTCGGACATGGCCCGGTTACGCTCATCGGCGTGCATGACGGCAGAGAGAATATACTGTTCGCCACCCACGATCTCTACGGCTGCCCTGTAAGCGTCCTCATAAAATTGTTTGGCAAACTCATACCCGCCATGGTTATAGAAGTAGGCGGAGTTTACATCAAAAATCAGTTCCCCATAAAGGTTAGCGTCTGATTTCAGACCACGAGTGGAGATTATACCATCCTGCTCCATCTGGGCAAACATCTCTGCATATCCGGCGGTGGGCTTCTTAAAATGGATGTTCTGAGAGGTACGTTCCGGTATAATATCAGGATTGGTGTAGGATTTCTTTTCTCGTTCATTGTGCCGCTGAGCATTACCAATTTTGGCGGCGGTCAGGTTAACGTTTCTTGCACTGATACGGTCAATCCCGTCGTTTCTCGCCATAAAGCTCCTTTCACGTTTGTACGGCCTGCGGGCCGGGGCGCACTTCCTGCGGAAGTGTAATAACCCACTATGATACTTTCATCCTGCGGCTGCAAAGTATCGTGGGCTCTCCGAGGGGGATGCGGCTCCTGCGGGAGCCTCCCTGCCTTGCGTGTATGTTGCACACAACAAGTCAGGTGTGTCCGGCATTCTTGCTTCTGCAAGCAATCCTGCCGCCCACGGTTCGGGAAAATCCACCGGATTCTCCCGAACCATCCATCTCCAAATCTGCGAATTTGTCGATGGGGACGGTGGTGCGATACCAGAGTGCAACTCTGTGCAGGAAATGCAATAAATGCAGAAAATTCCGGTTTCATGCTGCGGGGTTCACGATGATTTTCACATCGGCTGGTCTGCCCACAGACTGGCGTTCCGGTTCTTCCAGCCGGATGTATCCATGCCCCTCCAGTAATTCCAAAGTCGGAAAAATCTCCTCCGTTTTCTTGAAAAACTTTCCCCGGCACATCTGAAAAAGCTCCGAACGCTTGATCACCGATACATTCTTCTTTTTCAGCTTTGCCAAGACAAATTTGGCTTTCTGGATGCTCAAGTCAGTACCCATCATAGAATAGGCGTAGGTGGAATGAGCCAGAAAGTATTTGCCGATCTGAATCGCCTTGCTCATCGTAGAAGCTGTCACTTCTGTTTTGTCATCTTCCATATCAGCACAGTGCAACAATCCCGCAATCCGGAGTACGGCACCGATATATTTGCTTGCCCAATCGGAAATTGCCTGCCCCTCGCCAACCAGAAACTTCTCATGTTCCTGAAAATAATCAGCCATCAGGTCAAAGGCTTTTTCTGAAAGGTGTACTGTCTGGGCATCCCCACCAATCGGCAGAGCCATCAGGCGAAAAATCAAGCTACGGTAAGCGGCGGTTACTTCGGCCGGGATCGGCTGGGTACGAAAGACCCGGCTGCCAATTCTGGACGGTGGGGACGCATACAGGAAGCGGGCAATCAAGCCCCGCCCGGTCATGGTGGTATTGGACATGATTTCATCCAGCACACTGGGCTGAATCGAGAGGATGGCTGACAATGCCGGATGCATGATGCACTCTGCTTCACGGGTCATTCGATCCACATAAATGGCATCCCCACAATGGCCTTTCAGCCAGACATCAATGTTGGATTTGTTGGAATACCGTCCTGCCATGATGTCAAAGATGCCGCCCTCGGTGGAGATCACGGAGAACACTCCGTTGTTGGCAGCCATTAAGCTGGTCAGAGCTTCACTGGAACAATCGTCGGCAAAAAAGCGAACCGGCTTTAGTTCTGTAGTTTCTTCCAGCTGTTCCTGAAGCTGCCGTAGCTCCAGTTCCATTTCCCGGCTTTCCTTGCGCTCCAGCTTCTTTTGCAGACCGGAAATCTGGCGCTCCATAGATTCCCGCTGCAAATGGTTTTCCCGTATTTCCATGCTGTGCGCCTTGTTATATTCCTGTTCATACTCATAGAGGAATGTGGTCATATCCCGCATGACGCTGGACTTTCGCTCCCCTGGGGCAGCGATCACTACTGTGTATAGACTTAAGGGCTCGAAGTATCCCGGCGTTCCCTCTATCTTGTATTTTCCTTGTAAGCAGGTAGCCAGCACACCCAGGCTGATCACTGCTGCCATGTCCGGGGCAGTCTGACTGTGTTCGGCCACCGCACTCACATAATTCCGAATCACATCCGGGAGAGCGTCTACCGGAAATGCAGGCAGGTCACTCCACTGTGGCGTCAGCGGAACAATAGGTTGAAAAACCGGTGACGGCTCCGCTTTTGGAGTGTAAATCTCCCGGCAATGCTCGATTGCCTTCTGAATGGTGGTTGCACCATACGTTGTGCCGGATTGCTGCCGGTCCCATTTATCCCGCATCAATCCCGACTGCCGGAACATAGTGTCCATCTTGGCGGCATCCCGTCCTGTCCAAAAGGCAAGGTGACTGCACAGCGCCAGGTCAGCCTCCGATGGGGACGAATATCCCTCCAACGAACCGTTCCAAAGGGCTGTGAACGCTGCCCCGTTCTTACTGCTTTTTGCCAGTTGCAGAAGCTGCTTCGTGCTCAAATCAGAGTTTTTTGCATTTATTGCATTTTCTGTACTTACTTCCGGCCTGCGCATGAACTTGTCCAGCAGTGTTTGCAGTTCCTGTGTTCGGTCCCCGTATTCATAATCTCCACAGCGGTTGCCGGTCACCGTGACATATTTGTTGGTTGCTCCCGCCACATAAACCTCGATTCCGGCCTGATGGTTCATAATGTAGAATCGTTTGGTATCATACTGAAAGCCTTTTGCCGAAAAGAGAATATGCAGACCGTTTCCGCTGGGGCTGTACTCGGTATAGCTGTGCATTAAGGCCACAATTTCTGCGGCAGTCTGGGTGTAATAGCCGCTATCCGAAACGCAGTTGTCCAGGTCAATCGCACAGATGCCGTTGAAAATGCCAATTCCGATGCCATCATATCCGCTGGCCTGCACTGCTGTTTTATAAGGTACAAAGCTGGAAGGATCGTTGCTTTTCGCTCCCAGGCCGGTTTCCGGCTGGTATGGCACCTTCGTTTTCCTCCCATTCCGTTCCTCGTACTTCCAGCAACAGAACAGACCATTTTGTATGATACTGTCTGGTAAAGCTGTCAAATTCTGCTCCTCCTTAAATAATTGTTGAATTTGGCAGCTGTCGTGTTATAATATCCTTGCTGAGTGATAGTCACACGGCAGCTGCCGTTTGTACTGTCCGCCAAGAGTTCTCATCTGCCAGGATGAGGGCTCTTTTTTATGCGGTTTCCGGCTGGAAGTATCCAATTTCCTCCCACACCTTTCTGTCGGGGCAGTAGTAATTGTACTCGTTGGAGTTTTCCAGCTTGATCGCATAGCCGAATTTCAGGATTCCCTGCTGCAAACCAATGCGCACATACTGGGCATCCTTGTGCATGGCGGCTGCAATCTCGGTGATGGGGACATTGCGTCCGGTGAAGGGCGGCAGTTCGACATAAACTTTCTTCTCCATGCGAATGACCTCCTTATTGCCGATATACGAATTATTAGTTCGTATTTTGATTATAAGCCATCCAAGACTGCTTGTCAACACTAAATGCGAAAAAATTATTCGTATTACGACCTTGTAATTCGCACAGCTTCGTGTTACAATACAAACGAGGTGATGACAATGCACAGCAACCCAGCTGAAATTGGCGAGAGAATCAAGGCAGCCCGCAAGGCGGCCCACTTGAGCCAAACAGAGCTGGCACAGCGTCTGGACAAGACGATGCGCACAGTTCAAAAATACGAAAGCGGTGAAATTGAGCCATCCATAGCGATGATCAATGCCATCGCCAAAATCTTAAACATCTCTCCGGCAGACTTGATTGGCTACCAGAAACCTGAAATCCAGTTGGACAGCCTTGCTGATGTGATTGCGGTTCTGTACCAACTAAACAAGAAGGCCGGTATCCGGTTCGAGATTGACATCCAACGCCCGCCCCAGAGCGAAGAATGGTCCTGCTCCCTGAAATTCAAAGGGAATGACCGTTCCGCAGAGATGAATGATTCCCTGTGTCTGATTTTGGAGGAGTTCCGGGACGAGCGTGAAAAGCTGGAAACCTATTGGACCGATCAGGAATCCTTTGACCGCTGGATTGAAAAGGAACTGGCCTACTACGCAGATGCCAAGTTGCAGGACAAGGAAGTGGAAGTCCTCACCGATTTGGAGCGCATTCAGCGGCGCAACGAACTGGATCGGCAGATGCTGGAGAAAATGAAAAAGGCCGCCGAGGAAAACGGCGACCAGGAATAACAGAGGGTGTTGCTTACCCTTTATCAAATTTAATTCAAACGCTGGGAGAAAGGAAGTTTGAGATTTTTTGAGATTACCCAACGGATATGGAAGCGTCAAGAAAATGTCCGGAAAGCGAAGAAGGCCCTATGCAGTGAGGAAAACAGTAGGGTGGCATGTTAACCCTGAAACAGGAAAGTCTGTTCAGGAACAAATCACCATCGGCTATGCGGCAACCAGAGCAGAGGGGCTGCAAATGCTGGCAGAGTACAACAACAATCCCTTTGACATCAAGGCATCCAAAGCCACCTTCCAGGAGGTCTATGAACGCTGGTCAAAGGAGAAGTTCCCCACCATCTCCAAGTCAAACGTAAAAGGCTATGAGGCGTCCTATCGGGTGTGCGGAACACTTTACAACAAGGTGTTTCGGGACATTCGGCTGATGGACCTTCAATTTGTGGTGGACACCTGTGAGAAGAATTACCCCACTCTGAAAAAACTCAAGGGGCTGTTCAACCAACTGTACGCCTATGCCATGAAAAACGACATCTGTAACAAGGATTACTCCGAGTTTGTGGATTTGAGCCGGTACAAGGATAAGAATCCCAACAAGCGTGACCGGAACAAGTTCACAAAGGAGCAGATTGCCCGCCTATGGGAGCTTGCAGAGGACCCGTACTATCAGATCGTGCTGATGCTGATCTACAACGGTTGCCGCATCTCGGAGTTCCTCGACTTGAAGAAAGAAAACGTACATCTGGAAGAACAGTACTTCGATGTGATCGCCAGCAAAACCGAAAACGGCCTGCGGAAAGTTCCCATTGCCGACAAGGTGCTGCCATTCTACAAAGCGTGGTACGAAGGTTCTCAGTGTGAATATCTGCTCCACACACCGGATCAAAAGCACTTTGATTACAGGAACTACTACGACAGTTACTTCACACCCCTGATGGAGCAGCTTGGATATGACCAGACGCCACACTGTACCCGGCATACCTGCGTCTCCATGCTGACAGAAGCCCATGTAGACCAAACCACGATCAAGAAGATTGTTGGACACTCCGGTGCCATGACGCTCACTGAACGTGTCTATACCCATCTGGATATTGAAACACTGGTGGAGGCAATCAACAAGATCTAAAAGGAAGAAGGAAAAGCCGTGCAGCACAAAAAAGCAGGAGATACGCTCCTTGCGGAACGATCTCCTGCTTCATAAGGCTTTTGTTTTCGCTTGCGATTCTTGTTCCTTGTGTGCTCCTTGCTTGCTCCTTACGAAACAAAACGGAACACTTCTGAGGAACTCTCACAACTCCAAAACCATCCAATTTTCTGCAA
>ENA-ORMO01003034-ORMO01003034.1-human-gut-metagenome-genome-assembly--contig:-NODE-3034-length-11824-cov-2.564279_pt1 | contig 11824 bp, 8 predicted proteins | sample MGYA00242106_ERZ509001 | MGnify/ENA primary metagenome ERZ509001 (study PRJEB26280, sample SAMEA2338736) | human gut metagenome | biome: human gut; feature: human-associated habitat; material: faeces... | reverse complement strand
CACTCATGGTGTTTTCTCTGCCAATTACGGTTTCATCGGTAGAGACTTTATAGGCGTACTGCCCATCAAGACTACTCAAAACATAAGTTGGAGAAGCAACAGTCGCATTCTCTGGCGTTCCATCCGGTGTAGGAGTAATATCGGAGATATCCTCGCCACAAGCCTGACATTTTCTTGCATTTGCAGGATTTTTCTCTCCGCAATCACAAACGCGGACCATAGTTGCCTTGTCTGATGGGGCAGGAGTAGCCGTTGCATTTTCCTCCAACATCTTTTCTGTTTCTTCATCTGTAATCTTCACACGAGTTAAGTCAGCCTCACAGTAAAGACACTCTAAAAGAGTTGGCTCATTTTTTGAATGGCATGATGGACATATCTTATACTTCTGCATTTATGTTACTCCCTCCGCAAAGCTTTTTGTTTGGAGACGGATCTGCGCTGTTTTTTAACGCTTATGGTGTCAGCCTCGGTTTCCATAGAGTAGTCAGATGTGTTGATAATCTGTGCGTATTCTGCATCCGGTGGAAGAAGAGAAATACGATCTGCAAGTACAACGCCTTTCGCAAGAAGTCTTTTTTCGATTTCTTTGAAGTCATCGCAGAATTGTTCCATCGAATCGCAGAGCTTGTCTGTTTCCTGCGCAGTGGGAACGCGATCACTTGTATCTATTCCACCAAGCTCCATTGCAATTTTTCCATCTGAAGAGTAGGTTACATTGACTGCTGTGCCATCACCGTATGCGTACAGCTCGTTCCGAAATCTTTTTCCGTTTCGCTTAGTAACTTCACGAGAGCCAAGCACAGAGTAACCCATCTCAACCATAACCTCATCCAAGCAATCGCTAATATAGGCTTGTTCATCATCTTCAGCAACAGCCTTCTTTATTCTCGCGATCTCAGCTTCAAGTATTTGAATAGAAGAGCGAGAGCATACATATTCCTGAGCCACATAGTAATAGAGTTCGCACAGGGCAATATATTCAGTGTAAAGGCTATCAAATTCATCTTTGCATTCTCGGTACTCCGCGATGAAGTGGTTGGCTTGCTTAATTAGAGGATTGACGCTCACTGCAACGAAGTTCTTTAGGAAAATCTCATCTGTAATCTCTTCCAGTCTGGTACTTGCCCTACTAATCTCACTTTTGTACTCATGAGGAAGAAAATCAATTTTGCTTATTTGTACCAATCGTTGTGCTGCTTCAATCCGCAACGATGCCATAGTATCAGTTTTGATCTCTTTGATATCTGCAAAGGAAGTAGCAAACCCCTGATCAATTGCCTCGGATAAGTTTGCTTTAAGGTTTCCTTCGTTTGTAGCAGCAATTGATGAAATCTTTGCTGCAATTGTTTCTGCTTCTTTAAGGAAAGCACAAACAGCAGTTGCGGTTTCTTCAACCGAGTTCACATCTTCATAATTTGTACGGGATATTAAAGGTTGAACCGGTGTAATCAGTGTTTCAAGTTCAGAAATGAGCGTAGTCATTCCATTATCATTACCGGTTCGGTTAAACAACTCGGAGGCAATTTGCTTTTCAGCATTAAACATCCCCCCAATCTGAAGGAGTTGTTTCTGTGCCTTTCTGATTTTTTCTGTCGCGACAGCCTTGCGGCGTTCGATTTTCCGTTGCTCTGCAAGAATCCTGCGTTGCTCTGGTGTTAATGTATATCTTGATGATTTCGGTCCACTCACTTGCTTATCCTCCTGATTAAATCTGCGAAGAGAGTTCTGCTATAGTTTTCTTAATACCTTCAGCTTTGCTTATAAGTATTTTCTGAGATGAGAGTTTCGGGTGCTGTTCAATACATTGGACATTTGCATTGCACAGTTCAAGTAATGAAATTAAATCCAGTATTTTACACTCATAATTGAGTTTGCTTTCGACGCAGTTCAAATCCATTTGAAGATCATGAATTTTGCGCTTTATAGCTTGTGTTTTGCGCTTTGATACCCAACCTCGTATTTCAACCAGACTGTAAATCAGTGGGAGAATAAGTGTGACAACGCTAATAGTAATAACGGTTTCGGGCGTAGCATCATCAAAAGCTGCTAATTTCACTATGCCCAGTGAAATCCACATACCAATAATTGAAAGAAGTACGGTAGCTCCTGCACTGCCGCTTCCGTCAATTTTATAGTTCATATAGGATAACAATGCGCAGGCTGATATTAGTCCAAATATGAATAGTCCAGCATAATCAGACAAATCTATATTTGACATACACTACCTCCCTTTCTTAACTGCAATATTATTTCAACTGAGCTAGCAGCTTCTGTATCTGCTTTTGTTTGATTACTATGTTATTGTTTAGCTCGTAAATATTGTCAACACTGGGGTGACTTTTTATCGAATCAATTTGCCCGCCACAGTTTCCAAGTAAATTAAGTAGCTGAACTGTGGTTCGTCTATTTTGAAGTTGCATTTTAATATGGATGATCTCCTGCTCAATAGACGATATTTTTTGTTGGATCTCATCAGTTTTCTTTCTTTCTCTTGCTTTTTTGCTCAAGGGTGGATCTTATTGCTTGACCTATTAACATCAGAGGAACAAGTGTAGCACACGCTAACAAAAACATTCCTATTGTATCGCCCAATCCGCCTCCACCGTAGTATCCATCAAGTACATCATCGGCATACCACGCTGCAAACGAAAACGCATAGATCACAGTAGGGATTATGCTAAGTGTAATTCTCGTTGATTTATCACTTATAAAAGTGTTACATAAGACAACCGCAATAATCCACGCTAACTGAAAGACCTTCATCCCTATTGGTGCGGATATTAAGCCATATAGAATTACAACGATGGGACCAAGAATAAATAGGATTCCGCCCAATACAATTGCAAGACATCCACCTTTATTGTCGTTATTCATAATTGCCTCCCGGCGAGAAAGTTTGAGTACAATATGTCGCTATGAAAACTTCTCAACAATTTGCCCTAAAACATCAACAAGACTGCAAACAGCGGCTTTTTTTGCATACTCATTCGGTGTTCTTGCTTCAAAACAATATTTAGGGACTGCCTGATGCTGCTGCGTGATCTCCATTCGGTTGTAATGATCAGAATGAGCTGCAAGAACATTGACGACGGGAAGAGACATTATTGTCTCTTCCATTTCATCCAATGAAACTGCTGACTCATGATCCATCATTCGGAGAAGCCTCAATAAGGATAATTCATTGCTTACAGGAAATTTCACACAAGTGAGGATATTTACAATTTGCTGAATATAAGCTTTCTTTTGCTCCGTCCGTACTCTGATAAAAGCCTTAGACTGAGCTTTCTCAAGAATAAAGGATAGTTGATCTAAGGTGAAATGATCACCACCCCAATTAAGGAATTGTTCAGGTGTCATGTGTTCATACGCATTTACCTGATACGAGAGGGCGTGAACACTTTGTGTCAGCTCATTCTTAACTTCTAACAAACCGGAAAGTTCTTTGCGGAGTGTATCTCTCTCTTGCTGTACTCTCGATACGGTCATTTTTTCCTTATCGAGATCATCCTGCAATTCCAAGCAACGCTTATTTTGCTCCGAACAAGCTCTCTCCAATTCGAGGATTTGTCTGTGCAACAAAGCTGTTTTTTTCCTCAAGTTGAGACTGTTCCGCATGGGCTTGCTCAACCTGATTAGAGAGCAGGTTTCTTTCGGCTTCCAATTCTCGTATTTTTTCCTGTAAAGAGGAAATCTGCCTTCCTGCACCAAAAATCATTTTATCACCTTCTTTTTTTCTACTGTTTTCTACGGAGAAGAATGAAGGAGATTATTGGGCAAGCTGGATTCTCCATGCATCAAGCTCTTTTCTCTTTCCGAGTGCGATCAGCCATGCTTCGAGCTGAACATCCAGAGTGTCATCATAGTCGATAAGCGTATGGCAAAAATCTTCAAACTCTTCATAAGAAGAATCAAGCAGAGACTTCATGTGTGCAGTTAGCTCGGCAACATTTTTTAGCTGCTTGTTCCCGATGCTGAAAAGCTTCTGACCAGAGAGCAAATAAGCCATTGTGTAATAATTCATCAAAGTATCTCTTTTACTTCTGTTTGCCAAACTGTGGGCGGTTTCAAGTGCAGAAGCAGCAGACAATCCGGCATTTTTGGATTTAACCGTTGCTAAGTAATTCGAGAGCAGCTTGTTTCCCAAAACACTGTCCCAATATGTATAGTTGGACTTATCATTTTTCCAAAGCTTTTCAAGCATATCTCGTCCTAATGCAGGAAGAGACTCGTATATTTGTCCCATCCAATAGAAACCGTTGAGTTCGGGATAAATCTTATAAAGCAAATTCCAGAAAATGATATCGTCTTTTCCGGCAGTGCGGGATGCCTCGTCTTCTGCATCCATGCAGTATCCGGCAATTTCAGGGTTGAAGTTTTTGAAGAATGCAGACATCAAGCCGCGGTAGAGTTGTTTCTTGCCATCGTTCCAGTTGCTTGCAAGTGCTGTAACCAAAGAAGGAATGTCCTTATATCCCTGCCCTAAGAAGGTATAAGTAGGAATTGCCTTTTCCGCAGCCATGCCTACGCCTTCGCCCGGAATGACTTGCTTCTTTCCCTTGCACCAATTTAGAACTTCTGAATATGTCCAGCGACGATTCGGATTTTCCTTTTTATGTCTGTTTGTAATGTCGAAGTAAGTTACAGCAGAAATGAGGTCCTGCAGTTCCTTCGGCATATCTTTCGGGAAGGGAATGCGCTGCACAGCCGTAAACTGTGCGATTTCTTCTGCGTTCATGTTTTTGTACGGAGTATAACCACAATACAGCTCATACAAAGTAATGCCAAAGGAATAGTAGTCAGACTCTTCCAAGAAGAGGCTTCTGAAGGTTTCAGGTGCAGAATACTCTGGTGTCATGCCCGTTTTAGTTACCAGAACAGTATTTCCTTGCTCGACAACGGAACTAATACCAAAGTCAATGATCGCCACGCTCTTATTGTCATCCAAAAGCATGACGTTGGACGGCTTCAAATCTTTGTGTATGATATCATTCTGGTGCAAAACATGAAGTGCCTCATTGATACAAGGAATGATCTTCTTCTTCAACTCATCAAGTGAAAACTTCCTTCCTTGTAGGCTACCATTTCTATAGTAGGGCAGCACCTCGAATGGCAAGCCGTTATATTCACCTGTATCAAACAACGATGCAACATAGGGAGAGTTGATCGACTTCAAAACAGAGATGACCTCCGGTTTGACTGCGCGCTGTCTTCTATAAACTTTCGCAACATACTCTTTTTCATTATACTTGCAGACATAGAGATCAGCTTCTCCGGTCGCAACGCTCAACGGCTCAACAATTTGATACTTTCCTCCAAGAATTGCTCCTGAAGCCAACTTTTTGCTTGTGCTGCCGGTCAGATTAGGGTTGATCGCGGTAGCCTGTCCAAGTTCAGAATTGATTACAGTTGCATTAACATTTGGGTTAATTACTGTTTGATTGCTCATAGCTTTTCCTCCTGTATAAGCGGTTATCTGCCGCCCACTAATTGAGCTTTACCGTCAATAAGCTTAACTTTGCCGGATTTAACCAAGTATTCGATAGCAGCGTCAGTTTTTTGTTTGATTTTCGGTCCTTTTCGCTCGAATCCAAATGCACGAGCGCACTCAGTAGACAAATCCTCTGTAGTGATTCCAAAGGAATGTTCGATGATTCTTATCATTGCACTTGCAACTTCTTCAGTGTGAATGTATTCCATTGGGCGTGGTGTATCATATCTCTCTGGAATACGAACGACAATAGGCGTTTCAGGTAGGAGTCTAATGAAGTTGTCACTATCGATCCTCACTTGACCGTTAAGTCTCTTGTTGATTGCTTCAACGATAGTGTTCTTAACACCTTCCGTAGCTTTACCGGTTGTAAAAGATGGTCCCATTCGTTTATAAAGAAGCTCCATGTGCATTGGCTGCTCGACAGAAACAATGTACTTCACATTCTCGCTAATTCTTGTGAGGTTATCATTTGAGCCGGAACGAGGGGTGTCCCACCATTTTGCCTCTTTGTAGTAATCGAATCCATAGGGGTTAACGGAAGGCTGCTTTTGAACAACTTTTGCTGTCTCGCTTGCAATTTGCTCGATAGCAACACCGGTACTTCCATCATTGCTGTTTTTCATGGCATGGCGCACCTTGCCATCCTTGCCAACGACTGAGTGCAGGAAAGCAAGTAAAGCTTCGCCTTCAGCCGTAGGATTTCGCATCCATTCAGTAGACCAAACACGGTAAAGATTCCATCCCATGTTTTGGAGAATTGTTCGTCTCAGATGATCTCTGTCACGAGCTGTCTTTGCATGGACATACGAAAGCCCGTCACATTCAATACCGGCGATATACTCTCCTTCTACATTAGGATTAACAACTACAATGTCAATTTTATAGTCAGAACAGCCGATCTCGGTTTCTACAGAGTAACCATGTTTTCGCAGGAAATCCACGATCACTTTACAGAAATCGTCCTTCAGTTCGAAGGCTTCATCGTTCTCAACCGGTTTAAGTGCGCTCGTACCTTGGCGTGCAAACTCGATATAGGATCTCAGCATTCTTACGCCCTCAGAGTTTGTTCTGCTCAGGTCGATATCTGACGGAAGAATAGAGCCAACAAGTTTGACATTGCACTTTGCTCTTGTAATAGCAACATTCAGTCGGCGTTCTCCACCTTCATGACCAAGGGGACCGAAGCGCATATACATTTTGCCTGTTCGGTCCTTCGCATAACAGATACTAAATATAATGGTGTCTCTTTCGTCTCCCTGAACATTTTCAAGGTTTTTCACAAAGAACGGCTCGTCTTTCGACTCATCGAAAAACCATTCATATTTCGGATTGCGCTCTCTGAAATCAATTATTGCATTTTCAATAGCGGTCTGCTGCTTTTCACTAAAGGCGATTATACCGAGGGAGCGATCAGGATGTCTTTGAATGTGATCCAATACGAGCATCACGCACTTTTGGGCTTCTCTTATATTGCAGTTTTTACCGCCGCCCTCGTAGTAACCGTCCTCTACATGAATATATTCGACACCCATATCAGGAACTTTCGTGACACTATTGGGGAAGGTAATCAGGTTATTCTTGTAGATTTCTCTGTTAGAGAAAGCAATCAAATTTTCATGCTTACTACGATAATGCCAAAGCAGAGTTCTATTTGGCAACACAGATGCAGATTCTTCCAAAATAGAGTCAGAAATAACTTCGCTGAAATCCTCTTCTCCTGAAATGTCGTAATCACCATCAAAATTGTTGGTCGATGCTGCAAAGAAGTTTGTAGGAGGCAACTGTTTACTGTCACCGGCAATGACAACTTGTGATCCTCTAAAAATCGCACCAATAGCATCCTCGGGAAAAATCTGAGAAGCCTCATCGAAGATTACAAGATCAAAATGATATGCTTCAGTCTCCAAGAAATAAGACACGGAAAGCGGAGACATCATCAGGCATGGCTTGAGCTTCAACAACAAGTTGGGAATTTGTTTGAAGAGCTTTCTAAGTGGCATAATGTTTCGCTTTTTGCTTAATTCCTTTTTGAGTATAGCAACTTCATCTGTCGCCTTTAGCAACTGATGATTGGAAGGAAGATTTTCTATCAATTTCTCGCGGATACGCATTTGAGCAATGAGAAGCTGAAGGTCATCCAGCTCGATAAACTTTTTTATGCGCTCGTCGTGAGTGTTTCGTCTAAAACGACGCACTGAAGCAGACTTGTCGCATACTGCTCCAAGCCACATATGATAGAAGCCTTTAAGGAAAATCCTTTCAATTTCGTTGTGATACTTTGCTGCCTCAATTTTTGCGATAAAGTCTTCAAGTCCATTGGTGCAGCAATCATCTTTTGCTTCTTGATAGTCTATCCATCCACCAAGCATATGCATGGCCGCCAAGCATTTTTGTGTTTTCGAATATATTTCTGTCAGTTTCATGGTTTGGCTGAAACTTTCCGATGCAAACTGTGCAGATACCCATTCAAAATGATTGCTTGCTTGGCTGAGAAGTTTCGAAACTTCATCTGCAATGCATTTGAGTTCTTTCTTCCGAGATGCCTCTGCATTGACAATGGGCTTCAATTCCTCATACATATCCATCTGTATAATAGTTTCTGTCTGATGGACTAACATAAGGATATTGTCCCAATCGGTTTGGCGATCAGTGTAGTGACCACCGAAATGCTGCTCATAAGTAGTCTTACCGGCTGCAAGCAATTCAGAGAGTCTGGTATGTTCATTTAAGCTTTCAATTGCTCTGTAAATTGCAGAAACTTGAACACCTTCATTCGCCAAATATGGAGCAAGTAAGGCTGTCTCATCTGCTATACGATCAAGCTTTCTCAGATAAATGTCAATTTGTTCTATAGCTGTTTTTCCATTAAAATCAGTCTCGTCAATACCAAGCTCAATTGCACCAGAAGATATGATATTTTGAATCTTGGCAAACGCAGTCATGGATGCGCTTAGACGCTCATCCAATGCAGCTATTTGTTTGGAATGATCCTGTGACACAATACTTTGTAGAGCTTCGGTGACATACGCAGCAGGAAGAGTCTTCAGCTTTTCCAATGCATCTAGTGCAGCGAGTGCATCATCCCACTTAGATTCGACACCGCTATAATAGCTGGAAAGTGCATCAGTCAGAAATGTAGAATTAGTTTCAAACCACGCTACTTGCTCATGATATTCTTTCAGACTGAGCAGAAGAGAACTTGCAACTTCATCCGGCAACTTCTTGATAACGGTTTTAGATAGAGCCTGTAATTGCTTTTTGTCTTGCTTGTATTGCGACTTAAAGATTTTGAAAAAGCTTGTGTACTCTGTTTTATATCGCAGTAGCATAGGGGCATAGTCTAAACACAGAACATCAGATTCCCAATCTGCCAAAATGCGATTCTTTGTTTCTAAGAGGTAAGTTGCTTTTGCTTTTGCCTCTGAAACCAACGCTTTAAGTTTTGCCATATCACTGACAAACCATTGGGAGGGAATAATGTTATTGCCTCTAATTGCGGAAAGAACAGCAGCGATATCCTGCTGGTTATTTGTGTTGACTGCGGCGTTAAAGCCAAGCAAGGCGTTTATCGAATCAAAAGAGGAAATTGCTTGAACAAGCTGCTCACGGATGTCTGTGAACATTTGGTGCAATGAAGCATGATTCTCTACAAAGAAATCCGAATTGTCTTTCTTAATAAATGGCATTCCAACAAAGCCGTTTGCAATAGCCAACAGATTTTCTTTCCACTTATTGTAGTCGTAGTCATAAATGTCTGATACGAAAATGTCCGCGATACTATCTTCAAGCGCAAAGAGTCTTTCGTATTTTGCTTTAAGTTCTTCGGCTTCTGCAAGAAATAGTTGCAGCTTTCCAGTCTCAAGCCAAGCTTCGGGAACAGCAGGCAAATCACATACGCTCCGCATGGTATTAACCAATGCAGAAAGTGAAGTATAAGCCATCACCGAGAGCAAATTAGGGCATTCTTTGATATCCGAAATGGATCTAAATACAGCTTCTATTGTATCCTGTAAGGATGTTAATTCTTGCTGCATTTTTTCGGTGTACTCATATCCGGTTGTTCGAGATTTTAGTCCATCCCACGGGTTATTATGTATCTCACAGTTTATTCTCTGGATTGCAAGCGAATAGTCTTTCAGTTTATTAAGGTATGCTTGCAGTTGTGCTTGAGTTACTGCTAATGGAGAGTCTATGGCGTATGTTACGGAAGGTGCGTCGTTAACTTCCTCTAATTTGCTGTATACTTCGTAGCAGCTTAAATTGAGTTCTGGATTGAGCTGATGCAATTCTGTTGCATACTGATTTAACTCCTGACGAATAGCCAGCAGCTCTTCCAGATTATTTAATGCAGTGTCCTTTACTCGTGTCTGCTTCAGGCGTAAATTCGCACCGATTTGTTCAAGAATTTCTTTCTTATTTGCTTTGTAACTGTGCAATGGCAAGCAGAAATCCGCAAGATGAGCGTCCTGCAATCTTCGGTAAACAACTTGAAGTGCAGCCATTTTCTCGGAAACAAACAGCACTTTTTTCCCATCGGCTAAAGCTTCTGCGATGATATTGGTAATGGTTTGGCTTTTGCCGGTACCAGGAGGTCCTTGCATAACAAAGCTAATATTGTTTTTTGAATACAGGATCGCATCTTGCTGGCTTGAGTCTGCACTCATTACTTGGTAACTATCCTGTGTCCGTATCGAATCCAAATCAAAAGTCCGCAAGCTTTCAGGAATATCATTTGCTTCATCAGCGTCACCAGACATAGCCCTAATTACCGGATTGCTTTTAATTCGTTCTTCATTTCGCAACAGATCGTTATACATTGAAATCTTCAAAAAGGAAAGTAAGCCGAGGCTGACTTCCTTCAAGATTCGCCAACCACGCTGATCTGCAATTTCTTCGAGGCTCTCCAAGTAACCACTTAGAGTATCCTTGTCTGCATCGAAGTCTGGAAGGTCGATTCCGTATTCTGTCTTTAGATAGTATTGCAGCGTCGGATTAACAACAATATCATCTTCGTGTTTTGAAAGCGTATATGGTGAGTTCAGAGCCTCAAGAGCTAATACAGTAGGCACAAGGATTAGAGGGGATTTGATCCACTGCGCGGATGCGCCTTTTCCATCTCGCCATTCAATGAATCCAAAAGAAAGGTACAAGATATTAGTGCCTTGTTCTTCCATAGAAAGGCGTGCCTTTGAACGAATATTCTTTAATGTTTTTTGTCGTTCCAGAATACTTCCCTCTGTCTTTATATCGCCAATGGTAACAGGCAAAGGGGAAGAAAGGTTTTCAAGAAGAGACAAAATTGAGAAAACTCGAATGTCGGTTTCTCTATCTACAGAGCGTTGAAAAGTAAGAGTTTCTTCGTTGATTGCCAACCTTTGGAACAAGTCCTCAAATGCAGGCTCAATCAACTTCAAAGTAGACCTCTTTGTCTCTCGATAATTGATCATTTTATTGCGCTTTCCGAGATCAAGAAGCTGATGTTCCCAGTATTCAATTTTCTTGTTTAACAGTGTAGAAGACATAAGAAACTCCCCTTGCTTAGTTACTGTGCTTTATCGTCCAATTCAATTACATCCATGATGTCATCTACCTTGCAGTCAAGGCATCTGCAAATTTTGGCAAGTGTATCTGTTGTGATTGCCTCGTCGCGACTCAGCTTTCTCATTGCATGGCTTGTTAAATTAGCAGCCTCTTGAAGATCTTTCTTTTTCATATCTTTGTCGATGAGTAAATGCCACAATTTTTTATATGATACTGCCATACTAACCTTTCCTTTCCGACTTTTGGCGTGGTTACAATAAACCAAAATATATTATAGCACACTCTCTGCGAAAATACAATATTATCTGCGAAAATTCACAATTAAGTGCGCAATTTCGCAATCAATACAATCCAATAGCGTTGGTTATTCCCGAACAGAGAACAAAAAGAAGACTTGTTGATTATCGAAAAGAAAATCAATAAGTCTTCTTCTATTCTTCAAGCTCATCGCTTCGTTTCTTGTCACGATCCTTCGCGGCTGTCGGGCTAAGGAAGTCATCGACATTCGCCTTCATGGTGTTGATCACACGAGCCTCTTTTTTGAGTTTGGCTCGTTCATCATAGAGCCTCTGCTGGTTTTCAAGAAGACGCTGCTGTTCAGTTTGGAGAGACTTCAAGCTCGGCAATTTCTGATCTCCTTGCATCGCCAGAAGGATACTCTTTGCTGCTTCAAAAATTACCAGCTCTGCCTCATGCTTTGCTCTAAATGCAGACTTGTCCTTTGCCTTCATGTAGGCATCATACACCGGCTTGAGCTTCTGGGAATTGGAGATGGGTTTGATAAGTGGCTGG
>ENA-ORMO01003030-ORMO01003030.1-human-gut-metagenome-genome-assembly--contig:-NODE-3030-length-11831-cov-2.270890_pt1 | contig 11831 bp, 9 predicted proteins | sample MGYA00242106_ERZ509001 | MGnify/ENA primary metagenome ERZ509001 (study PRJEB26280, sample SAMEA2338736) | human gut metagenome | biome: human gut; feature: human-associated habitat; material: faeces... | reverse complement strand
ATAGCAGAAAGGGGAAAATGTCAGAAAATGATATTGTTATTCCACCCAGTCATGCTCCGGCTTGACCGGGGCATCTCCATACATTTATCTCACCCGCCATCTATTGCCTCACCTGCCAGGTGCGGCTTGACCGGAGTATCCGGAGGAATGGAAGCAGAACAGCCTTTAATCTTTACCGATTTGAACATTCCGGTTAATATGCACCGACAAAATAATGCCGAACGATGCCATAATCGACAGCATAACCGTTCCGCCGTAAGAAATCAGCGGCAAAGGAATGCCGACCACCGGAATAAGCCCGAGAACCATTGAAATATTGATAAAGACATACATAAAATAGTTGGTTGCCAAACCGATAGCCACCAGTTTACCGAAATAGCTGGTGCTTTTGAGGGCAAAAGAATAACTGTAAGCCAAAATCAAAAAGTTCAGCACCACAATCAGCACCGCCCCCATCATGCCGAATTCTTCGGACAACATGGTAAAAATAAAGTCGGTATGTTTTTCCGGCAGAAAATTCAAATGGCTCTGCGTGCCTTTGAGAAAACCTTTGCCAAACACGCCGCCGGAACCCAGCGCAATTTTGGACTGAATAATATGATAACCGGCCCCCAGGGGATCCCGCTCCGGGTCCAGGAAAGTCAACACCCGGTTGCGCTGATAATCATGCAGAAAAGCCCAGGCAATCGGCATGGAAACCAAACCGCCGATGAACACCACCGCAAACTTCCAAACCTGAACCCCCACCGCAAAGAAAATCGCCCCGGTGGTAAACAGCAGCATCAGCGCCGTTCCCAAATCCGGCTGTAAGATAATCAGGGCAGCCGGAAACAAAGCCATCAACAGCGGCGGAATAATCCCTTTGGTGCTCTCAATCGTTTGCAGCGAAGAGGTATGAAAATAACGCGCCAAAACCAGCACCATGGCAATTTTCATCAGCTCGGAAGGCTGCAATTTAAAAAAGCCGAAATTAATCCAGCGCTGCGCCCCCATGCCGATATGCCCGGTAATATCGACAATCACCAGCAGCACCAGCGTCCCGAAATAAAAAAGATAAGCATAGCGCATCAGCCACCGGATGTCTATCAGCGCCAGAAACAGCATCAAACCGAAACCGATGGTAAAACGAACCAGTTGGTTAACCGCCCAAGGCTGCCAGTTGCCGTTGGCCGCCGAATAAAGCATAATGACGCCGATAGCCGCCAGCGTAATAATCAGCAGCAAATAAGTAAAGCTCAGGTTTGCCAGTTTTTCGCGAATGGTCAGCGTCTGATTGCGAAAGGTTGTTTCATAAGGCTTATACATCATTCAACCGTCCTAACTTTCTCATTAACCGGGTCAAGCTTCAGCGTCTCCAGCAGCAGTTTGGAGGCAATCGGCGCCGCCGCCGAAGAACCGCCGCCGCCGTGTTCAACCAAAACAGCTACCGCGTAACGGGGATTGTCATGCGGCGCATAGGCAATAAACAAACCGTGATCCCTGTATTTCCAGGGAAGCTCGTTTTGTTTCAGCACCCGTGTCTGCCGCTCTTTCATCGTAATCCGGCGCACCTGGGTCGAACCGGTTTTACCGCTCATCATTTGCCCGTTATAGTCAAAATGCGACCGGTAAGCCGTACTGCCCGGAATATTGACCACGGCAAACATGCCGTCTTTAACCAGCTTGATATTTTCATCGGCAACGTCAATTTTTCGGATAGTGCTTTTATCCTTAACTTTGGTAAACGTCGGTTTAACCTCATAACCGCCGTTGGCAATCCGGGCAACCATGGTTGCCAGCTGCAGCGGGGTGGTCAGGATATAGCCCTGCCCGATACCGGAAATCACGCTTTCTCCCTGCTGCCAGGGCTCGCCGAAACGTCTCAGTTTCCATTCTTTGTCCGGAATCAAACCGGCCTTTTCGTTTTCAAGACCGACGTCAATTCTGCTCCCGAGCCCGAAACGGCGCGCCATATCGGCAATTTTTTCAATTCCCAGCCGCAAAGCCACTTCATAAAAGAAAATATCGCAGGAATGCGCCAAAGCCTCCACCACATTCAAACTGCCGTGACCGCCGCGTTTCCAGTCATGGAAAATATGGTTGCCCAAAGTCATCTGCCCCGAGCAGTAAAAATGCGTATCCGGCTTGATGACTCCGGACTCCAGAGCCGCCAATGCCACCAAAACCTTAAACGTCGAACCCGGAGAATATTGTCCGGAAATTGCCTTGTCGGTCAGCGGGCGCTTTTCATTATTCAGCCAGGCTTTCCAGTCCGTATTGCTGACACCTTTGGTCATCAAATTCGGATCAAAGGACGGCGCCGACACAAAAGCCAGAATTTCGCCGGTATTTACATCCAGCAGAACCGCCGCGCCGCTTTCCTCGCCAAACAGCTCAAAAGCCTTCTGCTGCAAACGCGAATCAATCGTTAAGGTCAGCGGCTGGCCGGGAATACCGTCATTTTTTTCGATTTCTTTCATAATGCGCCCATAGGCGTTGACTTCCAGCTTCAGACTTCCGCCTTTGCCGCGCAGTTCTTTTTCATAGCGCTTTTCAATGCCTGACTTGCCGATTTTGAATCCCGGAACCTGCAGCAGCGGGTCATCGTCCTGTTTGGCTTCCTTCTCATTGACGGCCGCCACATAGCCCAGAATATGCGCCATGCTCGGCCCGAAAGGATAATCCCGGCTTAACCCCTCGTCAATATATATCCCCGGCAAATCGGCCGCATTCAGCTGAATGCGCGACACTTCCTCCCAGGTCAGGTTTTCCTTAATCTTAATCGGCACAAAACTGCGGTTGCGTTTCATGTCTCTTTTGTTTTTTCCCTCTTCGCCCGCCGACAAAGGCATAATCTTCTTAAACGCATCCAGCGTTTCCTGCACGTTCGGCGTCTGCTCGGCCACAATCAAAGCCTGAAAATTCTGCGTATTGGTGGCAATCATTACGCCGTTGCGGTCATAAATCACTCCCCGCGGCGGAATCAGCAGACGGGTTGAAATCCGGTTTTCGTCCGCCAGCGTTTTATAGCGGTCGGCCTGATACACCTGCAGGTAATAAAGCCGTCCGACAATCACCAGCAGCAAAAAAAACTTTCCCAGCGCCATAATCAGCGAACGCCGGATTAAAACCTTTCCCTTGTCGTTGTCGCGGTTCATCTCAGCCCTCGTCTTTCATCAGCTTGTTCTGCACAAAAGCGTTGACTAAGCCGATAACCGGATAAAAAGCGATTGTAAACAAGAGGTTGAACATCAACATCGACAGCGGCAGGAACTGACTGTAATAAACCGAAACCAACAGCCAGCGGCTGAACATCGTAATCAGGCAGAACACGGCAAAACCGTACCAGGTAACCACAAAAGGTTTGCCGTTCAAATAAACCGCCAGATTGCTCACCAGCAAATACATAATCAGACAGGCAAAAATATTGGCGCCGAAAGGTGCCGAGGTGACAATATCCTCAACCAGTCCCAGAAAATAAACCGAAAACAGATTAAAAACATCCGGACGATGCAGCATCCAGAAAAAAACGCACATCAGTCCCACTGCCGGCCGCAGATTGTTCGCCGCGGCAAAATTCAGCGGCACATAAGACATCAAAACCAAAATGATTGACGTCAGCAGCGGCAGAAGTTTCTGCAAAGATGCGGCAAGATTTTCACGTAATTCCTCACTCATGCCTCATTCTCCGGTCTGCTCCGGCTGGATGATTTCCTCCTGCTGCAACATATCCGCCAAACCATAATCGACGATTTTGACATATTCCAAACGGTCAAGATTGCCGAATGTTTTGATTTTAATATTGTTCTTTTCAACCGAACTTACCTTGCCGATGGGCAGACCCGGCGGAAAAACGCCCGCAACGCCGGAAGTAACCACCCGGTCGCCGATAGACAGTTCGGCATCCAGCGGAATAAACACCAGTTTGGGAATTGACGTATTGTCGCCGGAAAGAATGCCCCGCACCCTCGTCCGTTCGACAATAACCGGAATTTTCGAGTTAATATCGGTAATCAGGATAATTTTGGAATACATCTTGCCGACCTGTTCGATACGCCCGATAACCCCGTTGTCGCTCAGAACCACCTGCCCCTTTTTCACGTTTTTGCTGCCGCCGGTATAGGCAATCAACGAATGCGAAAAGGCGTTCCCCTCCTCGGCAATAACCCGCGCCGTAACATAAGTCGCTTCCGGCGGCGGCGTATAATTCAGCAGATTGGAAAGCAGTTTGTTTTCAATTTCCAGCGCCCGGGCATGGTTGCTCATCATAACCAGCTGGCGGTTTTCTTCCCTCAGGCGGTTGTTGTCTTCATGAATTTGCTTAAGTTCGCGAAAATAATCATAAACTCCGGCCAAAGCCCGCGCCGGAATAACCAAAACATCAATCAGCGGGCTGACCACGTCTGTTGCAACCGATGACGTCTTTTCAATAATCACCGTATCGGTTTTATTCACCAGCATCATCACAAAAGCGGATAAAAAGAGCAGCACAATCGCAAACTTCTTTACCAGAAGCCGGATGTTGCTCAAATGCATAAATAAAACTTTCCGCCTTTTCATTAATCAATCCGCAACAGAAAATTAAGAATTAAAAATAGATAAAAACCTGATAAAGGGGGCTGCCATTCCTTCATTTTTTCACAGTATATAAAGATACCTAAGAAAAAAATTTAAAAGAACGCCTCCCCCTTTGGCAAGTTTTCATCTAGTACATGGTGGACAAGATACCTCTGAACTTGCGGAACTCGTCTAATGCCCGGCCGGTACCCTTAACCACGCAGGCCAACGGATCTTCGGCAATCGAAACCGGCAGGCCGGTTGCATTGCGCAGAACCTGATCCAGATTGGTCAGCAAAGCGCCGCCGCCGGTCAGAACAATACCTTTGTCAACGATATCGGCAGCCAGTTCCGGCGCAGTATTTTCCAAAGCAACCTTAACCGCTTCAACAATCTGCGAAACCGGCTCAGCCAGACTTTCGGCAACCTGGCGTTCGGAAATAACAATTTCCTTCGGCACGCCGTTCATCAAATCGCGGCCTTTAATTTCAACCGTACGGCCTTCGCCTTTCTCCGGAGGACAGGCGGAACCGACTTCTTTTTTAATCTTTTCGGCAGAGCCTTCGCCGACCAGCAGATTGTGATTGCGACGAATGTAAGAAATAATCGCCGCATCCATCTTATCGCCGCCAACACGGGCGGAACGGGCATAAACGATACCGCTCAAAGACATAACCGCAACTTCGGTGGTACCGCCCCCGATATCAACCACCATACTGCCCGTCGGCTCGGTAACCGGCAGATTGGCACCGATTGCCGCGGCCATCGGCTCTTCAATCAGCCAAACCTTACGGGCACCGGCAGCTTCGGCAGATTCCTGAATGGCACGGCGTTCAACCGCGGTCGAACCGGAGGGAACGCAGACAATAACCATCGGCGAAGCAAAAGTGCGGCGGTTGTGAACCTTGCGGATAAAATATTTAATCATTTCTTCGGCGATTTCAAAATCGGCGATAACGCCGTCGCGCAGCGGACGAATGGCGCTGATGTTTCCCGGAGTACGCCCCAGCATCAATTTAGCATCGTTACCAACGGCCAGAACTTGTTTTTTGCCGCGGAATTCTTCAATTGCAACCACGGAAGGTTCATTCAGGACAATACCTTTTCCCTTCACATAAACCAGGGTATTGGCCGTACCCAGGTCAATTGCCATATCTGCTGATAACCAGCCCATTATATTTGCAAGCATTTATTATATCTCCGGATTATTTGAATTTACTATTATTTGAGTTTTATAACCCTTTACGTTATTGTGCAACCCTTATAATCGTTTTTTAACATCAAAAATGACTTTTTCCCGCTCTTCCGGACTCCCCTTATAACAGGAGTCGAGCACAATATCGGCGGCAAGTTTATTCTTAAACCAGGTCATCTGTCTTTTGGCATATTGCCGGGTGTGCAGCTTAGCCTGCGCCGAGGCTTCGCCCAGCGAGCATTTTCCTTCGACAAAAGCCAGCAGTTCCGGCACGCCGAGCGCCTTCATCGCCGGCAGGCGGCTGTCCAGCTTTCTGGCCGCAAGTTCCGCTGCCTCTTTAAGCGCTCCGGCTGCCAGCATTTGTTCCCAGCGCCGGTAACAGCGGCTGTCCAGCTCCTCACGTCCGGGAATGATTTTAATAACCACAAACGAGGCTTCGGGCAACTTTTTAACCATCGGTTTCCGGTGCCACACACTCAGAGGCACGCCTGTATCCCGCCAGACTTCATAAGCCCGGCGTACCCTGGTAGTATCATTCGGGCTCAGCCTTTTCGCCGTCGCCGGATCGTATTCCCGCAGCTTTTCATGCAGAGCCTGCACGCCGTATTCCCGCAGCAATGCTGCCACTTCCTGTCTAACCGCCGCCGAAGTTTCGGGTATGGGCGTGGTTCCGTTAATCAGATTGTCCAGATACAAACCGGTACCGCCCGCCACCACCGGCAGCTTCTGCGCCAGCCAGGCGCTGCGGATTTCCGCCGCTGCCAAATTCAGCCAATCCACCACCGAACCGTTGACATCCGCCGGAAAAATCTCATACAGCCGGTGTGGTACCCGTGCCTTGTCAGCAGCAGAAGGAACCGCTGAAATTATCGGCGTATCCTGATAAATCTGCATGGAATCCGCATTAATCACCACGCCGTTTAAAGCCTCGGCCAAATCCAGCGCCAAACCGGACTTGCCGGAAGCCGTCGGACCGGCAATTACCACCACCGGATGCTTCAAAACCGTCATTGCGCAACAAAATCCTTTATTTAAACTAATTTTATGTTATTGTAGCCCTCAAGTTTTGATATTTTATTAAGAAAGCTCTGCAACACAATGAAAAAAACTCTGTTTACGTTATTCTCCCTGCTGTGCCTGTGCCGGGAAGCCGGCGCTTTCAGCGTCACGCATGACTTCACCGTTTTCATCGGCCCTTTTAATGCCAGTCAAACATCCTTTACCTACGCGCTCAGCCCCGACAGTTATGCCGTTGCCTCCAAAGTCAAAACTTTCGGCTTGTTCGACACCCTTTACCCCTTTGAAGCACGCTATGCTACCACCGGACACATTAAAAACGGCAAACTTGAAACCACCAGCTACAAATATCAATCACAGTCGCGTTTCACCAAACGCAAAAAAGAACTGATTTATAATGAACAGGGCGTACCGGTTTACCGCATCAGCTCCAAAAACGACAAAGAAAAAAAGGTTGAAATCACACCCGATCCCAAAAACAACGAAACGACCGACCTTCAAACTGTTTTTGCCGAACTTGCCCGTCAATACAATCAGGTTAAATTCTGCGATTCCCGCATGGAGGTTTTTGACGGCAAACGCCGCTTTGACGTTATCTTCAAAGACGAGGGTAAAGAAGAACTGGCGCCCAACCAGTTTTCGCCGCTGACCGGAACAGCAAGCAAATGTTCCATGTATATTGACAAGCTCGGCTCCGAAGGCGACGACCTGCTTTGGCAGTTTACCTCCGACCGCCCGATTTATTTTTGGATTCTTGCCGATAAAAAAACCGGCATTCCGTTTATTGCCCGCATAGAGGTCGAAGAAACCCCGCTCGGCAAAATGAATGTTTACACTCACAACATAACCATTGAGGAATAAAAAATGTTAGATAAAGCGGAACTTCTGCTTCCGGCCGGTTCACTGGTCAAACTCAAAACCGCAATTCTTTACGGCGCCGATGCCGTTTACGCCGGAACACCGGACATGTGCCTCCGCGCCCAGTCCAAAATGACGTTGGAAGACTTGGAAGAAGGCATCAGGTTTGTTCACCAAAACGGCAAAAAAATCTACCTGACCTTAAACCTGTTTATGCATAACCGTGACGTCGCCAAGCTGCCGCAATTTGTCGAAACCCTGCGTCATTTGCAGCCGGACGGCGTTCTCATTGCCGACCCCGGCGTTTTCATGTATGTTAAAGAACACGCCCCGGAATTAAACCTTTTCGTTTCCACTCAGGCCAACATCTGCTCCTCTCTGGCCGTCAAGTTCTGGCAACAGCAGGGAGCCAAACTCTGTGTGCTCGGACGGGAAGTCACCTTTGAGGAGATGCAGGAAATCCGCCGGCAATGTCCTGACATTCTGCTCGAATGTTTTATGCATGGCGCCATGTGCATGTCTTACTCCGGCCGCTGTCTGATTTCCAATTATCTTGCCGACCGCAGCGCCAACCAGGGCAAATGCGCCCACTGCTGCCGCTGGCATTATAAGCTTCATCTCCGGCTGAAAGACGGCTCTGTTAAAGAAATCGAAATCAACGACCAGAACAAAGACGCCTTTGAATTTCTGCTGGAAGAAGAATTCCGCCCCGGCGAACTGTACGAAGTCGTCGAAGACGAACACGGCGGCTATATGCTTAACTCCAAAGATATGTGCCTGCTGCCGCGCCTGCCTGATTTGCTGAACCTCGGCATGGATTCGCTCAAAGTCGAAGGCCGCAATAAAACCGAATACTATGCGGCTGTTGTCGCCCGCACTTACCGCCAGGCAATCGACGATTATTACAGCGATCCCCGACATTGGGATTTCCGCCGCTATATGGATGACCTCTACACCTTGCAGAACCGCGGTTATTGCCTCGGTTTTCACGACGGAAAACTGACCAACATCAGCCAAAACTATGAATACACCCGCACATTGGGCGATTGGCGGTTTGCCGGTTCAATTGTTGAATGGCAGGGCAACCAAGCAATTTTTGAAATCCGCAACTACATTGACAAAGGCGAATTCATTGAATTTCTCCTTCCCGGAACACTGGATAATCTGCGAATAACTTTTGACGAATTTGAAGACGCCGACAGCGGCGAAATCACCGCCAAAGTTTCCGCCGGACAAGGCAAAAAAATCCGCATAGATTTTAACAAATGCAAAATCCAATATTGTCGCAACGAAAAAGAAGAACCAAAAACAGCCCCTGAGCTGAACATTGAAAACATAAAAGAACTGTTGCCGCAATATTGCATTGCCCGCAAACCGGCGCCGCTCACCGGCGAAAACCGAACCATGCTCGATCACAAAAAAGCCGAATTCACCCAACTCTGCAACAGGGAATAAGAAAGAGGCAGGAAATTTCCTGCCTCTTTAATCTTTAACCTTTTTTCAACTCATGCCATACATGCTCAGACGGAACTTCTTCATATGCAGGCCATTGTAATTCCGATTTAACATACTCTCCCTCAATCCAAGAAACACCATCCTCAGCATAACGCCCTAATTTCCACTGATAAACATCACCATTAGGAAAATATAAAACAGGCATAGGAATATCAAACTGTAAATTCTTAGGAAAATGCTTATCATACATAATAATTTTATTCCCTCGCATCCCTTTAATAACGATATTCTCACCTTCTTGTATTATAGAAGGCAAATCAAAACCACCCGCACAAGAGATTATATCTTTCCCTCTTAAATTATATATTGTATCTTCTCCTTGTGAATTGTTATTAATAACCACCAAATCCGAATCTCCATCTAGACCACATTCGATTCTATTAATACCCCTACCTGGAGATAAATAATCACATCCCATGGATCCTTCTAAATAATCGTCCCCTAAATCACTAATAATGACATCATCCCCCAAACCGCCATAGGCTCGATTATCCCCAGCTCCTAAGTTTAAATAATCATTTCCATTACCAGCTTGGACATCATCATAACCACAGCCTCCATAAAAAATATTATCACCATTTCCGAGGTCAATTATATTTGAAACCTCTTTTTTATCTGTCATCAAATTCTGATAAGACTTATCAAGATCTTCCGTTAAACCTGTTCCTCCATCTACAATATCAACACCATCACCTCCTCGAAAAAAATCACTACCACCACCTAAAAATACCTTATTTATATCATTTTCAGTATTGTCACCAGTTGTATAAACCTGATCTTCACCACTTAACCCATAATAAACATCATTTCCAGAGCCCAAAACAACATCATGGCGATAGTTTGTTTCTTCTTTATTAATGAAATCTCCACTATAAACAATGTCATCTCCGTCATTAACATCTGTCACAAACATGTCGCTTGTCCCCAGATAAACAAGATCCCCTCCTGACGTACCATTAAATAATTCTCCTCCAAGATCAATCTTAATTTTCCCACCATTATATTTTAACTTCCATTCGCCAAGCATAGTTAAAACATTTTGAATCTTTTCAGAATCCCCATAATCCAAAGTTTCATAAATCTCATTTTCCTTTAAACAAAAAAAATGATAGCAAAAATCCACTGCGGTATCACTTTTAACAACATTTTCATTACCTAAAAAACATTTAACATTAATCATGTCATCTAAAACTTTTCTTGCATATAATGTATCACAAATTTTAGAAATTTGATGTGAGCTTAAAACAGCTCTTCTATCTAATCCATTCACAGAAATATTAGATGACCAATTATTTCCAAATCCAGAAATCACCTCCCAAAAAACATCATTATAAAGATGATTGATCTGATCTGTAGAATAATTACAACCAATAAGTCTATTGATAATAGCATCAACATCCGAAAATGCCTGAACAAAGGGAGCGTCTGAACCATCCGAATTTAAGCCATAATAAAAAGGTCTATCTAAAACATGAGAAAAAAATGACGGAGCATTAAAAATTACTGAAACATTCCCTGTCACCATGGACATTAATCCAGCCAAATGTCCACCCAAAGAATGACCAGCAAATACTATTTTATCAGAATCAATAATTCTTCCCTGATAAGGATTGTCCCTTTCTTCCATATAAATATATTCAGAAAACTTTTCCTCCTGTCCATTATTTAAGGAAATAAATCTTTCCATATATGGCCGTTTGGAAGGAATATCCAAACTTCTTTTTAAAACTTTAATTTTTGAATTATGAGCATGAGTAATTTCCTGATACAAATTATAAACATCTATGAATTGGCTCGTTGCCATACCATACTTAGGAATTTCCGAATCAGATATAAAATCCCAAATATCATCACTTCCTGCAAAAACTACTACATTTTCATCCGTTTCTTCATTTTTTGAAGTATAAAGAAACGAACGAACCCCCAAATTTTCCATATGATTGCTTAAATCAGTAGCTATATAATTTGTTTTCAAAAAATTACGTTCTGCAGACGTTAAAACTTCACTATCAAAATCATTATATACAGCCTTACTTAAAACAGCATAATCATAATATTTATCATCAGTTAGCATAAAAAATCTCCATATATATTCTAATTAATTTACAACTCACACTTTAACCTGCAATGTAAAAAACTCAGAAAATATGAACGATGATTAACTACAAAAAATTTCACATAAATCACATATGATTTTATGCTCAAATAAGCCTCACCGACAAAAGTTATAATTCTATCCCTCAATACCTACTGGTTAATTACAAAAAGATTATATTCCTAGGAAAATAATCTTTCAATAAAAATTTTATAGATATTAACATAATTAAATTTTAAATTGTAAATGTTTCTCTGCCCAAAACCATAATAAAATTATATTATCCAATAAACTATTTAATACAATATTGTTTATAGCTCCTTCAAGCGAACATCCGGTTTTAATAATTTGTTCAACTCTATTTGCGGAGCTTCAGACTTATAGATAAAAGTTCCGGGATAAACGATATACCAAGGGAAAACAAAAGGCATTTGATAAATTTCTCTAATTCTCCATGCTATAATATAAGAGGAAAGATCATTAACATTGCCCAAAACAAATTGCCTAACAGGAATACGATACACACAATCTGCTTTATACTCCGTCCGATTATCTTTAAAAGGGAATTGGCACAAAGTCGAATTAACTAATTTAAAAAACCACGGTAACAGGTTC
>ENA-ORMO01003028-ORMO01003028.1-human-gut-metagenome-genome-assembly--contig:-NODE-3028-length-11849-cov-23.315245_pt1 | contig 11849 bp, 9 predicted proteins | sample MGYA00242106_ERZ509001 | MGnify/ENA primary metagenome ERZ509001 (study PRJEB26280, sample SAMEA2338736) | human gut metagenome | biome: human gut; feature: human-associated habitat; material: faeces... | reverse complement strand
CGTTTCCTGCGCGGTGGAGTTTTATAATAGCACGTCATTTTCGGGATGTCAACACGATTTTGCCATATTTATTAAAGTAGGTCATTTGTCGTTTTTTATCTAAATTGTTTGAATTGTGTGCTCAATTCATTTTCCTTTGGATAAAATATAGCGGATGGCATCCTGTACGTTGCTGACACCCACTACATTTATATTTGAATTCTTCTTCCATCCTGCTTTACAAACTTCAGGTAGAATGCAGGTGGTAAAGCCAAGCTTCTCAGCTTCCTGCACACGCTGTGCTGTCATACTGACTGCGCGTACTTCACCACTTAGTCCTACTTCCCCAAAACAGATGGTCTTCTCATCAATTGGAACATCTTTATAGCTGGATACAATCGCAAGCACAATACCCAAATCAATTGCGGGTTCATTCATACGGATACCCCCGGCAATATTTACATATGCATCGCAGGAACTTAAAGACAGTCCCAGTCTCTTTTCTAATACAGCCATCAGAAGATTGACCCTGTTATAATCCGTTCCTGCAGCTGTTCTTCTTGGCATTCCAAAATTGCTGTGACACACCAGTGCCTGTATTTCCAAAAGAATCGGACGGGTTCCCTCCATAGAGCATGCCACTACAGAACCGGATGCTCCTTCCGGCTTTCCACTTAACATATATTCTGAAGGATTTTCCACTTCCCTTAACCCTTCGTTACACATTTCAAATACACCTATCTCATTCGTGGAACCAAAACGGTTCTTCACGCCACGCAATATACGATATGCCGCATGACGGTCACCTTCAAAATACAATACCGTATCTACCATATGTTCTAACACACGGGGGCCTGCCACAACACCCTCTTTGGTCACATGGCCGACAATAAAAATAGAAATACCAAGCCCCTTTGCAATCTGCATCAGAACTCCGGTTGCTTCCCGGACCTGGGAAACACTGCCGGGCGCCGATGTAATATTTTCATTATACATGGTCTGAATTGAGTCAATGACCACGATTTCCGGTTTTGTTCTGCTAATCACTTCTTTGATAGTATCCAGATTGGTCTCACAAAGCAGTGATAAAGTATCGCCAAATTCTCCGATACGCTCTGCACGAATTTTTATCTGCTGCAGGGATTCCTCTCCTGAAATATATAATACATCGGTCTTCTGCAGGGAAAGATTCCGGCACACCTGTAAAAGCAGCGTGGATTTTCCAATTCCAGGATCTCCACCGACTAAAACAAGGGAACCTTTTACGATTCCACCTCCCAAAACCCTGTCTAACTCTTTTAGTCCTGTAGTCAGCCGCTCTTCCCGTCCTGTTTTAATATCTGCAATTTTTACAACTTCTGCTTTTGCTGCTTCCCTCCGCACTTTTGCAGATGCTGATTTATCTATCACTTCTTCTACAAAAGTATTCCACCCGCCGCATCCCGGGCACTGTCCCATCCATTTGGATGATTCATAGCCACAGTCCTGGCAGAAAAATACGGTTGCTTTTCCCTTTGCCATCTATTTTCCCCCTTATTCTTGCAATAACTGTCTTTCTTACCTACCGGCAACTGCGAGAAACACCCTTTACGAGCTTAGTTTCTTCTTTTCTCCCGGATTTTTTCTTACTACTCGCGTAAATTAGTAAAAAGAGAACCCAATCCGCTGGAATTGGATTCTCTTTCTTATCATCTTATTGATATATCCATTTATACTCTGGATACTTTTACTGCAACCGGAGTTTCCGGGTCTAATTCAACGCTAAGTGTTAATTTACCACCTAAATTGGTCTTCATCTGACCAATTGATTTTCCTGCTACAAATACATCATACTCTGTCTCTTCCATTAAGCCAAGTGTAATCTCTGCATCTTCCGGTCCTTCTACTTCAAATTCCACACCGTTTTCGGATGCTGCCATATTTGTAACTGCAGTTCCTGGAACAGATTCATATACAAACATTCCATTTCTCTCTAATTTGGTAATCTCACGAAATGTCTTAACTTTGTACAAATCTCCTGCATGTTCAAAATTGTCCAGTTTGGATTTTGCGCCCAGTGTATAATCTCCAAAACTGATTGTTCCGTTTACTTCTGAACGAATTAATTCTGCAACTACAGCCATTTTTTATCCTCCTATAAGCCACTATCCCATGATGGCTTTTTCGTAAATTTTATGAAAATATTATAGCTTATCTCGACACATTTTTCCAGTTATTTTGATGAATTCACAACGGTTTTTATTTCCTTTTTTACCATGCGGATTTCCACATCATCTCCCGGCTTGATTTTACCGGATAAAATCTCTTCTGCCAGCATATCTTCTATCTGTGTCTGTATCATACGCCGCAATGGTCTTGCTCCATATTTCGGATTGTATGCCTTCTCAGCAATGTATCCTTTTACGCTGCCGGTTATGGTCAGATGGATACCCATCTGTTTTTCACACCGGTCAATTAAAGATTTGCTTAAAATGGTGACAATCTTCTTCATGTCCTCTTTATTGAGAGCCCGGAATACAATGGTCTCGTCAATTCGGTTTAAGAACTCCGGCTTAAAGATTCTCTGGACTTCTTCCATTACACCATTTTTCATGTATTCATAATTCTTCTTTTCATCTTCGCCTGCAGCAAATCCAAGCTTCTTCGGTGCAATGATAGACTGCGCTCCTGCATTGGAAGTCATAATGATAATCGTATTCTTAAAATCTACCCGTCTGCCCTGGGCATCTGTAATCTGTCCATCATCCAGTACCTGAAGCAATACATTAAATACATCCGGGTGTGCCTTTTCAATTTCATCAAAAAGAATAACAGAATATGGTTTTCTTCTAACCTTTTCGCTGAGCTGGCCGCCTTCTTCATAACCTACATAACCTGGCGGTGAACCAATCATTTTAGAAACACTGTGCTTCTCCATGTACTCTGACATATCAACACGAATCATTGCCTGCTCATCGCCAAAGACAGCCTCTGCCAGTGCCTTTGTTATCTCTGTTTTACCAACTCCGGTCGGTCCTAAGAAAAGGAAGGAACCAATCGGACGATGCGGATCTTTTAATCCTACCCGTCCTCTTCTGACTGCTCTTGCCACTGCACTGACTGCTTCTTCCTGTCCTACTACACGCTTATGCAGTGTCTTTTCCAGACGGTTGAGACGTGCAGCCTCGCCCTCTGCCAGTCTCTTCACCGGTATCTTTGTCCAGTCAGATACAATTTCTGCAATTTCATTTTCTCCAACAACCAGTTTCTTCTTGTCTGCATCCCGATGGTATTTTTCCACCTGCTTTTCGTATTTCTTCCGGACAGCTTCCTTCTCCTTGCGGATTGCCCCGGCATCTTCAAACCGCTGTTCCATCAATGCCGTCTCCATATCGTCCTCTAACTGAGCAATCTTACGCTCCAGTTCACTAATCTTCTCCGGCATTTTAAATCCGCCAAGGCGAACCTTCGAGGAAGCCTCATCCATCAAATCAATGGCCTTATCCGGCAGATAACGGTCTGCAATATAACGGATAGACAGCTTCACTGCGGCTTCAATTCCGGCATCTGTAATCTGTACATGATGATGCTTCTCATAGCGTTCTCTTAATCCCTTTAATATTTCTATTGCCTGCTCTTCCGTCGGTTCTTCCACCGTTACCGGCTGGAAACGACGTTCCAGGGCTGCATCTTTTTCAATATATTTACGGTATTCTTCTAATGTGGTTGCTCCGATTAATTGTATTTCTCCACGGGCAAGGGATGGTTTTAAAATATTGGATGCATCAATAGCACCTTCCGCTCCACCTGCTCCGATAATGGTATGAAGTTCATCTATGAAAAGAAGTACATTTCCTGCTTCTGTCACTTCACGAATAACTTTCTTAATCCGCTCTTCAAATTCTCCACGATATTTAGAGCCTGCTACCATTCCGGATAAATCCAGTGTTACCACTCGTTTTCCCCGGACTGTATCCGGAACCAGTCCGGATGCAATACGCTGAGCAAGTCCTTCTGCAATAGCTGTCTTTCCAACTCCCGGCTCTCCAATCAGGCATGGATTATTTTTCGTCCTGCGGCTTAAAATCTGAATCACGCGAGCAATCTCTGCCTCTCTGCCAATCACCGGGTCTATCTCACCATAGGCTGCCATAGCAGTTAAATCCCTGGAATACTGATCTAAGGTTGGCGTTACTTCTACTGCTTTCTTTTTTCCGGATTTGCTTGCCGCAATCTCCTCTTTATAGCGGTTTACGTCTTCTCCCATGGCTACCAGAGTCTCGATATAAATCTTCTGGATATTCACACCCAGCGTATTCAACAGACGTACACCGGCACAGTCTGCCTCTTTCAATAATGCAATTAAAAGGTGTTCTGTTCCGATATTCTCATTGTCAAAACGCTCTGCCTCCTGATCAGCGGTCTCAATGATATGCTGAATCCTTGGAGAATAACCTTTCCGGTCTAATACTGCCACATCCGAAGATGGAGCGATTAAATCTTCTATCAGTTCTACCAGACGGGTTTCTTCTACTCCCGCATCCATCAGAACACAGGCAGCTACTCCACTGCCTTCTTTTAGCAATCCCAGTAAAAGGTGCTCTGTTCCAATATAATTATGATGCATGCTTCTGGCTGCCTTTGTCGTCAGTTCTATTACTTTTTGCGCTTGTTTTGTATATGGTTTATGCATAAAATCCTCCTGTCACTACGCGCCAATTCTCTTATAAATCATTTAAATCCATTACTTCAATATCATCATCTGATGATTCTTTTTCAATAAAGTCATCATGGCTTGCAAAGATTCCATTATCTTCATCATCGTCATCAAAAATATCTTTGCTCCGCCGTTTCTTCTCTTTTTTTTCTCTCTTTTCCTTTTCACGTTTCTTTCTGCCGGACATAAATTCCGGTTCTTCTTCAAATTCTTCCATAAAGTCAGTTTCACCTAACCGTTCTGCCACTTCTTCCGGTAACTGAGCGGCGGAATCCGCTTCTTCTTTTTCTTCTGACTCTGTTTTCTCCGGTAAATCCTTCACTGCACTGGTCTCTTTTTCTTTGACCGGTTCTTCTTCGACTTTACCGGTATCTTCTACGAATTTCTGTTTCTTCTTTGCCTTTCTGCGTTTTTCTTCTTCAAAGATATCTACTGCTTCTTCGATTTCATCATCGTCCTCTTCTTCATAACCTCTTCTTCCACGAAGCAACAGATTAATAATGATAAAAATAAGAATTACGATTACTACAATTAATCCGGCAATAATTTTTAAATCCCGGTCTTTTCTAGCGGTATATTTGTCATTTAAGTCATTTAATGCATTCTGAAGATAGGTGGTATCGGTATCCTCCTCCGTGCTGTCACTGTACTGGTATTCGCTGAAGGTTCCATCACTGGTATTGTAATTATACCAGCCTTCCTGTCCATCATTTGTCATTCCATATACGGTATAAATATTTTCTGTATCTGTTGCGTATGCATCTTCAAATGTACTGTCCCCAACCTGAATAGGCGTGGTTGCTTCGCCCGGTACAAAGGAAGTCACTGCCGAAGGTGTCATTAAAATCAGATACTTATCCCCATTATCGATACGAATATATGGGCACACACTGCCATCGGTGCCATTTACCACATAAAAGCCTGCATTTCCTGCTGCATCTGTCATATATAAAAGAGATAAATTACCATTGTTAAAGGCAGCACCACGGTATTCAGCTCCCTGATAAGTTACCTGCGCTTCTGTAAAATCCGCCGGAATCTGTTCTGCTGCGAAATCTTCTGACACGGTATAGGCAGATACAGTATCGTCCGGCGTGGCTGTATCTGTGCCATTATCTGCTCCGGTATTATTGTCCGCCGGAGTATTGCCTGTGTCTGTGCTTGTTGTAGTATCTGTATTTGTTGTAGTATCTGTTGCAGCACCTGTTGCAGACTTGGTTATGGTCAGATGATAAGTTGCAAGATTTCCATTCTCTGCCTGCACTACTACGTCAATCTTTGTATCTCCATCTGTTTTTAAGGTAGTGGTTCCCACCCCGGACTGAATCGTTGCTGCCGGATTTACCGTTTTTGCACTTACCGTCACGCTGCTTACATCCTGTCCTACCTGTACCGTATAGTACATACGGCTTCCTTCAAATGCAGGTGATAATGAACCCTCGGCTACTGTCAGTGTCTCCAGCGAATTATCCGCAGGACCTGCATATACCTGCATCGGCATTCCTGACATGGCAAAAATGCAAATCAATGCCATGAAAAGTATCTCTATCTTACGAATTGTTTTCTTCATTTTCCGTCTCCTTCAATTCCCTTTTTCTCCAAAACAACAGAAAATCTTCTTTTGATTTTCCTGTACAATATAATCAGTTTCATTATAGAAAACTATCGGGAATGCGTCAACCTCAATTCGAAAAACCATGTCGTACTTATCCCACGGATATGTCTAACGGTTTGCCCTGATTAACCATCCCCACACAACTCCGGCAAGAGAAAGTCCTGCTGTAATTGCTGCCCTGTGGTTCCAGTCTGTAATATCCTGTCCCAGCAAAGCTGCCAGCAGTAATAATGTTCCGCCGCTTACCATAAGGGCTGCAAGAGCTGCAAGCACTATCATTTCCATTCTTGACGGATGTTTCTTTCCTCTTCTTACATGTACTGTATTATCACGCATAATTGTGACCTCCCTGTGTCTTTTTTCTTATCTTTTCCTTCGCTTTTCTGCCACTTTTCTGGTATTTTTCAGTGGCTTTGCTCTCTGATAAGATTATGTTACAACAGGATGTGTCCCATATTTTGTACATATATTATGTAAACTTATTTTTCGATTTTTTCTAAATACTTTGTTCCGAATCCAACCTTTTACAATAAATATAACGCTTGATAACCACCATAACCTGTCCTGCAGCTTCTTTGGATGCATAACAATGCAAAAGAGTTCTGCCGGCACAACACCCACAAAACTCTTTTCTCATATCCGTTATATTACTTTATTATTCGCTCTTTGTTTAATTTGCCGTACTGCCTCATAGAGCAATACGCTTACAGCTACCAGCAGACATCCCCACTGGTTCGCACTGAAAATCTTTCTGTCTTCATAATACCTCAGATAATCCAGTACGAATTTTAATATCGCATACAGCAACAGACTCTTTGGAATTATACCATTCCTTTTTCGTTCTGCCATCCTGTGAAGCAACAAAAACGCCAGCAGAAATAAGATCGTCTCTGCCAGCTGGACCGGAAAAAGGTATTCCCCCGCTGCTCCATTATCAAGATAGCGGATACTGCCAGGTCCCTGATATCTCATGCCAACACAACAGCCTGCAAAAAAGCAGCCGAGCTTTGAAACCGCATACATCAGTCCCAATGCCAGCACATATGCAGTCCATAGCTCTATCTTATGTTCCTTACTGATTTTTGTAAAAATCCACACACCGAGCAGGATGCCCGCCATACCGCCAAGACTGGAAAAACCAAATGTTTCTACTTTACCCTGTTCTGCCAGCTGCACAATAAAGGTATAAAATGCTCCAAAATATAATGCCAGAACTGTATTCAAAAGCTCTGAATAAAAGATATGACTGCCCTTTACTCCTGCTTTTTTCAAATACCATGTGACATAAAGATATGCCAGTACAAAGCTTAAGAGAAAACAGATAAAATACGGCGAAATTCTCCAGTGCAAAATCGTAATATCTATCATTTATTTTCCTGCCTCATCAGCCCGGACAGTTTCGGACACAGCTTATGAATGCCAGCCCACAGGCAATAATTGTTACTGCTATAAATACTACTACAAGAATGGCAAGTGCAATATAAAGCCACATCAGCACTTTACCAAATACACTCTGCGGATATTTTACACGGACCAAAATCATAAGTACCAGTGCTGCAATTCCACAGCCAGCCATAAGAAAAGTCAGAATTGAACCTAATACATAGCTGCTTGCGATATTATAATAAAATTCTTCTTTTCCTGCATCAAACAACAGTCCCAGAATAATATTCTTTAGAAAAATTACTACCATCGGTGCAAACATCAAAATCATGGAAATAATACATAATTTGTCTGCCTGCTTCTTATCTTCCGGAGAAAGCTCCGGCCGTGGCATTTTTCCCTGTCGTGGCGGCATATTCGGCGGCATCGGCGGTCTCTGCTGCATCTGCATATTCGGCGGCATCGGTCTGCCCTGCTGCGGCGGCATATTCGGCGGCATCGGCGGTCTCTGCTGCGGCGGCATATTCGGTGGCATCGGCGGTCTCTGCTGTGGCGGCATGTTTGGTGGCATCTGGTTCCACTGATTATTCATAATTTATCCCTTACCCTTTCTCAATACATATTACATTTCCTGCAACTTTTATTAGAGTGCTTTCTTCTCTTTAATCGGCTGTTCCTCATCACAACTATAGGTCAGTTTCTCTCCATAGGTCTGCTCGTAAACAGCTTTCCACGCTTCATAATTCTTATCCCGCATCTCACAGGAATTCTGTGCACGCTTTTTATTCGGATCCGGATAAATCGGTTCACAGAAATGCACCGTATATTCCTGCACATAGAATCCGTCATCATCTAAAACATCACTGTCTTCCATGGTAATAAATACGGGAAGTACCGGCTTATTATTTCTGGCAGCGAAGGTAAATGCGCCCTTCTGCAGCGGTCTTGGTTTCCGGTAATTCCACCACATTCCCTGCTCCGGATAGACAAGTACAAACTGATTTTTCTCTAATACCCGGTCTACGGCAGCAATGAATTTCTCCATGGTCTTAAAATTAGAGCTTAACGGCAGTGTGTTGCAATGGCGCATTAACACTCCGTAAAATCCCGGAAATCCGGTATAATTGCCTTCCCGGATTACACGGTACATCTTTTTCTTTTTCAATTTCCCCTGCTCGAAGGCAAGCTGGATGGCAAAGCTGTCAAATGCATTGAAATGGTTACAGGTAATGACTGCTCCGTCTGCTACTTTTTCAAGATTTTCAATGCCTTTGTATTCTTTGATTATCAGCTGCTTTTTCTTTATCAGCATATTAACAAACCATCTTGCTACTTTAAATGCATATTTGGTCTGTGTCTTGCTCTTTAAACTTCTTGGAAGATAATTAATATCTTCTGGCATCAGAACCGGTGCCGGCGGATTTTCTTCTGCATCCTCGGAAAATCTTCCTTCCCGCTCCAACTCCTCTATGTGGGCAAGCAGTGCAAGCTTGTTTTCTGATTTTCCGGCTTTTTCCATCTTACGAAGATAATTATCTTCTCTGTTAATCTCAGATACCGCAAGCCGGATTAATTTCTCACCGGACACACTGTCATTGCGGCGCTGCTCATCGGTATAATTAGCAAGTCCTTCTTTTATGGCATCATAATCCACTGTCATCTTCGCATATTTCCAGAAATACTCTGCCAGACGGCAGTCTTCATAATGCCATGGTTTTGCAGCCATATTAAAATGGAATAATCCTACCTCTTCTTCCGGGCAGGCAAGTTCTCCAAATACCTGTGCATTCCACTTCGGTTCCATATAAAGCACCTGATTCTTGCAAATCAGATTCAGGTAATCCTGATCCTGCGCTACCACAAAAAGATAGACGTGAAGCATCTCTAAGAATTCATCTAAAAGATGATTTTCACGGAACTGGCTGCAGTTCATCAGCATTACTCCGGCGTTGAAATATCTGGTACGCTTTACGCCTAATACCTTTTCTACATAATCGCCTAAGATATCTGTCTGTGCTACCACACGGTCCGGACAGACTCCGGCATATAATTTACCAAGCTTATGGTCATATAATTCTGCAATATTTCCCACTACAATCGTATCACTGTCAATATAAAGTGCCTTGCGGTACTGTGGAAACATATCCGGAATAAAAAGCCGGAAATATGTTGTGTTGGAATAATAGTCACGAATCGGAAGTTTATCTGCAATGCTCTTCATCTTGTCTGTAACATCCACAAAATCAATTGCAAATTCTTCATCTGCCATGGCAAGCACTTTTGCCTGGGTTGCTTCCGTAATTCCCATATGTAAAATGTAAATATGATATTTCCGGCTGCGGTCTGCATTTTCCATGATGGACTTCATTGAAACCATCGTATATTTTACAAAGTCCTCATCGCAGGCAAAGAAAATGGGTATCTCCGCTTTCTTTCCATACTGTGATAAACTCTTCATTTCCATAAATTAACTCCTTACCTCTTAGTGTCCTGTTCAAATTTCTTTTTCAGATAAATATATTCGAACAGAATATCATCAAACGCTTCATACTTAAAAATTCTATGGATTGCACTGACATTCCACTGCTTAATATTTGCCGTATGCGGATATGGCAGGTAAAAAAGCCGTTTGGAAAAATGTCTGATTATTGTACTCTTATGTAAGAACTTCTGGTCATTATATTTCTGCGGCAGCATTTTCTTTGCCGTGGTACTTCTGTATACTGCATCCTGATCCGCAAACAGTAATTTTTTTGTCTTAATGAGATGTCTTGCTTTTTCAAAAAGGCCTGTTTTCTTAATCTCTGCCATATTAAAAAGCAATACTCCCGCATTGATATAGTTTGGATTGATTAAATATTTTCCATAGTGGTCTCTTGCTGCAGCATACTCATACCCTTTTACATCAATGTCATATAAAAGTTCCGGCTCCCGGTTAAATAAAATATCTGCATCCAGATAAAGAAGCTTATCCGGGATTTCCGGAATCTTATCTGCAAACAGACGGAGCAGGGTATATGGCGAACAATACGCACCCTCATTCGGGCAGCCTGCAAATTCTTCTTTATAAATATCTGTCACATCAATCTTGATTACAATATTTTCTTTGTTATAGGACTTTGCTACCTCATTTAAGAATGCTATCTGCTCATCGCTCACCGGCAGAAAATCGTCTCTTAAATGTGATACATCCATCGTAAAAATGTAGATGCGGTATGGCTCTGTCGATTTCGTCCGCATAAAAATGGACAGCATCCCAGTCAGTATTCCATCAAATACTTTGACATTCCCCGAAAATAGAATATTTCTCATACATCACCTTTTTTGATATAAGTAGCAAGCACAAGGGTGTTCCTGCTGCTTCTTTCTTTCATCTGTTCATAAACCCTGTTTCTAAGATCCGCCTTCTGCTCTTTTCCTCGCAATTTCGCATCCGGATAAAATGGACCATCCACATAGGTTACTATCTGCGGCTTCTTACTATGCTTCCGTTTCTGATATGTATTGGTAAAACAGATCACCGGGCATTGATACTGCACCGGATAACGGAAGGAAGAATCCTTAAAAGGACGTATCTTCGTATAATACGGCCAGATATGTGCCTCCGGATAGATCATCACACACTTTTTCGCCGTGATTTTCTTTCCGATTTCTTCTAAGAAATGTTTCATGGCATCCTTATCATCCGGCAACGGCAACGCCCCAAGATATGGCGTTACTTTTCCGAAAAAGGGCATAGAAACATTATTCGGATGCACAATCACATATACATCCGTCGGATGTGCCAGCATTGTGGGAATCAGTGCATCTGCTCCTGCATTGGTATGATTTCCGTAAAGGAAATAGCCCTGTCCCTTTAACGCTTTTATTTTCTCCCGCCCCACGATTTTATGGCGGTATTTTATCTTTAAAAAGCACCATGCCACCGGTTTTGCAATGAGATTATAACAGATAAAATGTAATAATTTCCTTTCGAAACTGTCCTGGCTGTACTGATATGTTCCATCAATTTTCTTCGCAGTTATCTTTGCTTCCGAAAATTCATCCTCTAATTCATTTTCATAGTAGTATACTCGCATATCCCACAGTTTACTATTTCTTGCTATTTTTTGCAACTTTTCTGAACAAAGAATGTGCCTTGGCACATTCTCGCGCCTGCGGCGGTCGCTTGCGACA
>ENA-ORMO01003023-ORMO01003023.1-human-gut-metagenome-genome-assembly--contig:-NODE-3023-length-11870-cov-2.495980_pt1 | contig 11870 bp, 9 predicted proteins | sample MGYA00242106_ERZ509001 | MGnify/ENA primary metagenome ERZ509001 (study PRJEB26280, sample SAMEA2338736) | human gut metagenome | biome: human gut; feature: human-associated habitat; material: faeces... | reverse complement strand
GTACCAGCAAACACCTCTCCACCGCAGGGACAGGGGAATGCCCGGATGGGTTGGCACCGGAGGGCGGAACGGCATATATGAAGGGCTAGTAGTAACCAATTTACATGGTTTTTCCATAAAACTAATTGACAAAAATTCGTCTCTGTTATATGATAAGGAACATATTTGTATGAGCAAAGGCGTTCATATTGTCCTGGGGACAGCTTCCCTTTTTGGACCATATGAACGCTCTTTTCGTTTTGATAAACCGTTCCTTTCAAAGGACAGGAGTTAATGTCCGCCTGCCCATTTTACTTTATTCCGGAGGGAGAATCTATGATGTATCGATATGATGAAGTTATGACCTACTGCAAGGAAGAAGATGTAAAGTTCATCCGGCTGGCATTCTGCGATCTTGCCGGAAGGCAGAAAAATATTGCCATCATGCCTTCCGAACTGGAACGCGCATTTCGCTACGGCATTTCCTTTGATGCCTCTGCGATAGAAGGATTCGGAGATGTTGTCAAATCTGACCTATTTCTTTTCCCTGATCCATCCACCCTCTCTGTGCTTCCCTGGAGGCCTTCTCATGGCCGGGTTGTCCGCATGTTCTGCGATATCCGGCATCCTGATGGTTCTCCCTTTGCCAAGGACAGCCGTTATCTTCTCAAGCAGGCCATCCAGGAAGCCGAACAACTTGGCATCTCCTGTTTCTTTGGCGTGGAATTTGAATTCTATCTCTTCAAAACGGATGAGAATGGCGAACCCACACACATTCCCTTTGACCAGGCCGGCTATATGGACATCGCTCCTGAGGACAGAGGTGAAAATATTCGGCGGGATATCTGCCTGACACTGGAGGATATGGGGATCTGGCCTGAAAGTTCCCATCACGAAGAGGGCCCAGGGCAGAACGAGATCGATTTCAGATACAGCGATGCCCTCTCTTCTGCAGATAATGCCCTTACCTTTAAATCCGTTGTAAAAACCATAGCCATGCAGAACGGCCTGTATGCCTGCTTTTCTCCAAAGCCGTTAAAAGAATGCAGCGGCAATGGCCTGCATATTAACATTTCCCTGAAGAGTTCCAGGAAAAAAGAGGATACAGAAGCCTTCATGGCCGGCGTGTTGCATCATATCCGTGAGATTTCCGCCTTTTTAAACCCCACTGAAGAATCTTATCTGCGCCTGGGAGAAAAAAAGGCTCCCAAGTACATCACCTGGTCTTCCGAAAATCGTTCCCAGCTCATTCGCATACCTGCGGCCAGCGGGGAATACGCCCGGTTTGAACTGCGTTCCGCTGATCCACAGGCCAATCCCTATCTCGCCTATGCGCTGCTGATCTATGCCGGGCTGGAAGGGATCCGGCAGCGCCTTCCTCTGTGTGAGCCTCTCGATTTGAATTTGTATACTGCCGGAGCGGAAATTACCGCAGGGCTTAAAACCCTTCCCCTGACGCTTGAAGAGGCACGGAAGGAGGCAACACACAGCGGCCTCATCCACCGTTACCTTCCACAGCTGCTGGATTGAATGCTTTTCTTTCACTCTGTTTACTGTAAAAGAGTGGTGGCCGGGGTATTTGTGCTGGAGCGTCACAAATGCCCCCTCAGTCATTGCTCCCGTCGCTGACGCTCCGGAATGAGGATTTTATGATTCAGAAAAAGAGTGTAAACAGCGTCCTGATCGTCTCTTCCGGTCAGAAGGCCTATCAGCTGTTCTCGGAACTGTTGCCCGCCGGCAGCTTTTCTCCGGTTCTGTCCGTTTCCACGGCCGGAGAGGCCAGACGTCTCCTGGTAGACCGAATATTCGATATTCTCATTATCAATACGCCCCTGTCCGATGATTTTGGCGTTTCTTTTGCCACGGAAGTGGCCGAAAAAGAAGGCTGCGGTATTTTGCTGCTCGTTAAAGCGGAGATCCAGGATGAGGTCTCTTCCCAGGTGGAGGATTATGGCATCTTTACCCTGCCCAAGCCTGCCAGCCGGCAGATGATCTACCAAGCCCTAAAATTTCTGTCCGCCTCTCAGGCAAAAGTGCGGGCGCTTCAGGATAAGGCCACATCCCTGCAGGCCAAGATGGAAGAAATCCGTCTGGTCAACCGGGCAAAACTTCTTCTCATCGATCATCTGAAAATGAGTGAGCCGGAGGCCCATCGCTACATCGAAAAAAGGGCGATGGATACCTGCGTGAAACGCAGGGAAATCGCAGAAAATATCATCAAAACCTATGAAAATTAAGCATAAAGCGGAATTGTCTGCCTTAGTTACGGACGTTCCGGTATAGGGTGAAGAGAGAAAGCAAAGTGCTTTCACTCTCCCCGATTTTGTATGTGCGCCATAGCGCGCAGATAGGAGCAAATATGACAAAATATATTTTTGTAACCGGCGGTGTGGTATCCGGCTTGGGAAAAGGCATTACCGCAGCTTCTCTCGGAAGGCTTCTGAAAGCCAGGGGGCTTAAAATCGCCGCGCAGAAGCTGGATCCCTATATCAATGTGGATCCGGGAACCATGAGCCCTTATCAGCACGGAGAAGTCTATGTAACAGAAGACGGCGCAGAAACTGATCTGGATCTGGGACATTATGAACGATTCATTGATGAGGATCTCAATCAATTCTCCAACCTCACCACCGGAAAAGTTTACTGGAATGTGCTGAACAAGGAACGCAGAGGAGAATATCTTGGCGAAACGGTTCAGGTCATTCCTCATATCACCAACGAAATCAAGTCCTTCATCTACAGCGTGGGGAGGAAAACCCAGGCGGATGTGGTCATCACAGAGATCGGAGGCACCACTGGAGATATAGAAAGCCAGCCTTTCCTAGAAGCTATCCGCCAGGTAGGTCTTGAAGTAGGCCGGGAGAACGCGATCTACATCCATGTGACACTCGTTCCCTATCTGAGCGGTTCTGATGAACACAAGACCAAGCCTACCCAGCATTCTGTCAAGGAACTGCAGGGAATGGGCATTCATCCCAACCTCATTGTGCTGCGCTGTGACCGGCCGCTGGAACATGCCATTTTCAAAAAAATCGCGCTGTTCTGCAACGTAAATCCGGATTGTGTCATCGAAAACCTTACCTTGCCGGTACTCTATGAAGCGCCTGTCATGCTGGAAAGGCACCATTTTTCCGACATCGTATGCAGAGAGCTCCACATCGATGCTCCTGCCCCTGATCTGACCGATTGGAACGAGATGCTGGATCGGATCAAAAAACGCGATCGGGAAGTCACCATAGGCCTGGTTGGAAAGTATGTGCAGCTTCATGACGCGTATCTCTCCGTAGCTGAAGCCCTCCGCCATGCCGGATATTGTTTCGGTACCAAAATTCAAATGAAATGGATCGACTCGGAAACAATTACCTCCGACAACGCGGAATCCATTCTGTCCGGCTGTGATGGGATCGTGGTCCCCGGCGGCTTCGGGAACCGGGGAATTGAAGGAAAAATTCTCACCGCCTCCTACTGCAGGACCCATAATCTTCCTTATCTGGGCATCTGCCTGGGCATGCAGATTGCGGTGATTGAATTCGCGCGGAATGTCTGCGGCCTCACCGATGCCAATTCCGGAGAATTTGACGAACTCTCCTCTCATAAGGTGATCGATTTTCTTCCGGATCAGAGCGCAGATATTCAAAAAGGAGGCACATTGCGCCTGGGCACTTATCCCTGCCTTATCCAGAAGGGCACCCAAATGTATCGCGCCTATGGGCAGGAACAAATCCAGGAACGCCATCGCCACAGATATGAATTCAACAATGATTTTCGCGATCTTCTTGCTTCCGCCGGCCTTCGTATAAGCGGCACCTCCCCTGACGGCCGCATCGTGGAGACCGTAGAAGTTCCCGAGAATGATTTCTTCATCGGCGTGCAGTTCCATCCGGAATTCAAAAGCCGCCCCAACAAGGCACATCCCTTGTTCAAGGGATTGGTGAATGCCGCCCTTTCCCATCAAAAGGAGGATGCAAAACGATGAGTCAGATTCATGAGGAATGCGGTGTGTTCGGCATTTACAGCCCTAACGGCACAACGGATGTCGCATCCGCCGTTTATTACGGCCTGTATGCCCTTCAGCACCGGGGCCAGGAAAGCTGCGGCATCGCGGTATGCGACGACGGACTCTTTCAAAGTTACAAAGATGAAGGCCTGGTGGGAGAAGTATTCAAGCCTTCTGTCCTGGCGGGATTGGGGCACGGTAACATCGCGGTCGGCCATGTCCGCTATTCCACCACGGGGGGCGGCGGCCGGCTGAACGCACAACCTATCGTTGTCAACCATAAAAAGGGCCACATGGCTCTGGCCCACAATGGAAATCTCGTAAATTCCCAAACGCTGCGGGATCGTCTGGAATCAGAAGGTTCCATTTTTCACACCACCAGCGACACGGAAGTGATCTCCTATCTCATCACCCAGGAACGTCTGCGCTGCCCTTCCATAGAAGACGCGGTCAGCCGCACGATGGATCTCATTCAAGGCGCTTATTCCCTGGCTGTCATGTCTCCGGCCAAACTGCTCGCCGTCCGTGATGAAAACGGTTTCCGCCCGCTTTGTTACGGCAGGCGCGAAGACGGATGCTATGTGGTCGCTTCCGAAAGCTGTGCTCTGGACGCGGTGGGCGCTGCCTTCATCCGTGACCTGCTGCCTGGAGAGATTCTGGTTTTCGACAAACAAGGCGTCCGTTCCATCCGGGAGCATTGCGGTAAGCGAGAAAAACGCACCTGCATTTTCGAACAGATTTACTTCGCTCGTCCGGATTCCGTCATCGACGGCATCAGCGTCCATGCAGCACGCAAAAAAGCAGGCGCCATCCTTGCAGAAACCCAGCCTGTGGAGGCAGATGTCGTGATCGGTGTCCCGGATTCCGGTCTGGATGCAGCCCTTGGATATTCCGAGGCATCCCACATTCCATATGGAACCGGCTTCATCAAAAATCGCTATATCGCCCGCACCTTCATTGCACCTGACCAAGCCTCCCGTGAAGACAAGGTAAAAATCAAGCTGAACCCTATCCGTGAAACGGTTGCGGGTAAGTCTGTCATCATGATCGACGATTCCATCGTCCGGGGCACCACCAGTGCCCGCATTGTGCGGCTCCTGCGGGAAGCAGGCGCACAACAGATCCATGTCCGCATCTCTGCTCCTCCATTTTTAAATCCCTGCTACTACGGAACAGATATTGACTCCAGGGAGCACCTGATCGCCTGCCATCATTCCATCGACGAGATCCGTGAATTGATTGGTGCGGACAGCCTGGCCTATCTTCCCACCGATCGTCTTCATGAACTGGTCGGAACCGCTCCCGGAACAGGATACTGCAGCGCCTGTTTTGACGGTAGGTATCCCACTGCTCTTCCACCGCAAAATCGTCACAATAAATTCGCACATAAAATCAGCGCCGGAAAGTAACATATGAATAAAAGACCAGCCGCGTGAAAATGCCTGTACACGATCTGTACCTATATTTTCACGCGGCTGATACATACTCATTTTCGCCAGCATTCCTTCTTCTGACAGCAACGGTTTTTCAGTACCTAACAGACCTATTCCCCAAGTGATTCCAGCACCTCAGAAACCGATTTTCCGGAAGCCTTAATTTTATCATATAAAAGCTTTAGTTCTTCTGCTTCCTGCGCCTGCATAATTTCCTTTCTCCTATTCTTTAGCGCTTTCAGCTCTGCCTCTGCCTTTGAGATCTCTCCATCAAGATACTGCAATTCCTCTTCATACGTCATGTTTTTCTTTCTTCTCGCCATACATTCTCTCCATTTCTTTCCAAATTCTGCTTGTAAGCAGCCTTTCTTTCAGAAATTATTGTACTATATCTTTCCGGGAAATTCCATGTTTATCGATAGAAAATCCATAAAATACTTTCCGGCTATTTTTATGGGACAGTAGCTGTCCGGCCAGGGCTCAGCCGGCAAAGCCCTTCATCTGGCGAGACATTCATATGTTCTTCTTCTGATTCATAGTTTATAGAAAAGCGAACCGTCCGCACAGCAGAATGGGAGAATGTGAAAGAGCTGCACCCTCCTTCCCCCCAAGTCCATGATCGGAGAGGATATGAATTCTCAGAAATTAGAAAATCTATTGAACCTGAGTCTGGATTCCACCATGGAGGAGCGAGAAAAATCGCGCACTCTGAATGTAGGATACGACCATAAGAACTCCAGTTGGGAACTTATTGTTAAATACAATGGAGATATCAGCAGCTTAGCGGATGAACAAATCCGGGTGGAACTCCTTCTTGCCGGGTATGCTATCATCACGATTCCGGAATACTTGATTCCGGCTCTTGCGGCGCTGGATGAGATCGAATATGTGGAAAAGCCAAAAGAACTACTCTATAATGTCTATTACGCCAAAAGACAATCCTGTTTTCCCAACTTGGGTTCCCCCTTTACCACATCCGGGCAGAACAGCCAAGAAGAACTTACAGGAAAAGGCTGCCTGATCGCCATCTTTGATTCCGGTATTGATTATACTCTGCCTGACTTTCAGGACAGTCAAGGAAGCCGCATCCTGTACCTGTGGGATCAGACGCTGGAACCGGATGCGGACAAAAATTTCTATCCTCCGGAAGGCTTCACCATTGGCGTAGAATTTACGCAACAGCAAATTAATGCAGCCCTGCACGCCGGAACGGAAGCCGGATTTTCCCTGGTGCCAAGCATCGATACTTCCGGACATGGAACGGCTGTGGCAGCTATCGCAGCAAGCAGCAATCCCAACCCGCTCTATACGGAAGCCGCTCTTTTAATCGTAAAGCTAGGGCGGGCCGGAAGCGGGCCCTATCCCAGAACCACTCAGCTGATGCGCGCCATGACCTATGCTCTTCGGAAAGCCCAGGAACTCGGCATGCCTCTGGCTGTCAATCTTAGTTTCGGTAACAGTTATGGAGCCCATGACGGCACCTCTCTGCTGGAACGTTTTCTTGATAATGCTTCTGAAGTATGGAAAAATGTAATCTGTGCAGGCACTGGAAATGAAGGGGCTTCAGCAGGGCATGTATCTGGACGTTTTTTCTCACCTGGCAGAAATGCCTCCTTTCCTTCTATTGACACACAGCAACGCTCTGCCACCAATAATGCAGCACGCATCGAACTGGCTGTAGGAATGTATGAATCCACCATAAACGTACAATTATGGAAAAATTATGCAGATATTTTCCAAGTCACATTGCTCTCCCCCTCTGGAGAAAGCCTGCAAGTACCCATGCAACGGCCAGGACGTATAGAATTTACCCTTGGCCAGACCGTGATCCTGATCTATGTAGGAGAACCTTCGCCCTATTCCGTCAGGCAGGAAATCTACTTCGATTTTTTGCCCTCCGGCGCTTATATTAACTCTGGCGTCTGGACCTTTCTTCTGGAACCGGTCACTATCATAACAGGAGAATACCAATTCTATCTCCCCGGACAGGCGATGCGCTCCGCAGATACACGGTTTTATGCGCCCACGCCGGAACTGACGCTGACGATTCCGTCCACAGCGGGCAAACTCATCACAGTGGGCGCAATTTGGGGCGACTATGACGCTTACGCAGATTTCTCCGGCAGAGGTATCAGAGGGCAGGAACAGCTGCCCGGTTTCCCCAATACCAAACCGGATATTGCCGCACCTGGCGTAGAGATTGCAGCCGCCCGCGCCGGAGGCGGCTACGCCTCTTATACGGGCACCTCCTTTGCCACCCCTCTTGTGACGGGCACCGCAGCCATCATGATGGAATGGGGGATCGTAAGAGGCAACGATCCCTATCTGTACGGCGAAAAGCTGAAAGCTTATTTACAGCGTGGGGCAAGAAGTGTGCGCGGAGAAGAACGCTATCCCAATGACAGGACAGGATACGGCGCCCTGTGTGTAAGCGATAGTATCCCAGCGAAATAGCATGCATGTCTTTCCGGGCAGGCTCCATTCACAGTTCATTGACCGTGTCCGCCACGGACAGTTCCCGTATCCGCTTTGCCGGCGCATATGCGGCCGCAGCCGCAGCTGCCAGCACCAGGCCCAGAATAACCGCCAGAGGGCCAACGGGCAGGCTCCAGGCCGCATACCAGAAATGCGCTGTAATCAATTTCCCATACAGCCATCTGCTAAGCGGCAGTCCAATGCCGCAGCCCGCCGCACAGCCGCATATGGCATAGACGAACGCCTCTGCAGCGATCATCCGGGTGATCTGATGCCCGTTCATTCCGACCGCCCGCATCGCGCCGTACTGCTTTATCCGCGCGGACACGCTCATGGAGATGCTGTTCATAATATTGAGCAGCGTTACCAACGCAATCACGGCCAGGAAGCCATACACAAAGAACAGAAATGCCCGATACGTTCCCGCCGTGCTCTCTTCTCTCCGATCCGCAAAGTTTACTTCTTCTCCGGCTGCATGCCGGATCGCTTCCACATCTTCATCCGCCGCATTTTTCTCCAGCTGTATCATGAGAAGGGAATAATCCTCCTCCCCGGTTATGCGCCGGAATGTCTGGCCGGAGACGATGAGGGTTATTTTCCCCTGTGTGGTTCCGTCGCTGCTAAACGGATCGTACTTTAACAGGCCCACGATTTCCACCTCTGTCCCTCCCACATTGACCCGGTCGCCGATCTGTACAGGACTGTTCCCATCCCAGGTTGCCAGCGCACAGCAGCTGTCCCCGTACACTCTGGAAAGATCACTGCCTTTTTGGAGCATATCGTCCTTTTTCAGGCAATCCAGGTCGAACGCATCATAGGAAATCAGGTCTGTCTGTATTATGCCCTCTTGATTCAGTTCTCCCTTCATATCCAGGCAGCTTCTGCGCCCGAACGCCCGTTTCACGCCCTCCATATTTTCGATCTGTGAAAGCAGGCCGGAAGCGACCGAATTGGAACCATCCCCGCTTGCGATCTGCAGATCTGCCGCATTGGAAAACTGGGGCATCAGGCAGTTGACAAAATCAATCAGCACGGAAAAACCGAAGAACAGGATGATGCTCAGGGCGAAGGATCCCGTCATCAGGAGCAGATTTTTCTTTGCAGAAACTGCGTGGGCAATTCCGAGGGTTATATCTATTTTCAGAAATCTCGTTTTTATCCTCCGTCCTGCCCGTATTCCGGGTTCTGTATTTCCGGAAGCAGCCGTTACAGGCGACACCCTTGCCGCCCTTTTTGCCGGAGTCCTCGCGGCGAGAAGCACTGTCAGAAGCCCTACGGCTATCCCGGCAGCAATCCCTATCCCGCTGATTCCAAACAACGGCAGTGCGGAGAATTCCTCTCCCACCCCCAGCCGCAGGATGATGCACAGAATCCATGTAATCACAATTCCAAGCAGTACGCCTTCCGGAATCGCCATTCTGCACCAGTTCAGCGCTTCCAGCCTGACAAAACGGATGATCTGCTTCCTGCTCATCCCCAGGCAGCGCATCAGGCCGAAAAACTGCGTCCGCTGGGCCACATCACTATTGATACTGCCTGCGATCATCAGCACGCCCGCGGTCAGGATCAACACGAACAGAACTGCAGCCGTGGCAAACAGCGTCTGGGCCATCACGCTGTCAGCCGCTTCTGCGACCGAAAATGTTCCGTGCTTGGCCCGCAGTCTTTCCAATTCCATCCTTACTCCCAAATCCGCCATGCTGAATATGGCCGTCACCAAAAAGACGGAGAAAATGATGCAAAGACGCGTCATTCGGCTTTTACGTCTCTGCGCTTTTGCCGAAATAGGAATCAGGCTCAGATAACTTCTCATTGGCGGTACCTCCCGAAGTCTGTCACCACGCCGTCAGATACCTGCAGGATCCGATCCGCGGTCTGCGCAATGCTCCGGCTGTGTGTGATCAGAAGGACTGTCTGTTCATACTTTCTGGACGCCTCCTTCAGCAGAGTGAGCACTTCACTGGTATTCTGCGTATCCAGATTCCCCGTCGGCTCATCCGCCAATATGAGCGAAGGACGCATAAACAGGGCTCTCCCGATCGCGACGCGCTGCTGCTGCCCTCCGGACAACTGGCTCGGCAGATGGCTGCGGCGTTTTTTTAGATGCAATCCTTCCAGCAATTCTTCCAGATATTTTATATCCGGCTTCTGATAATCCAGCAGCGCAGGAAACATGATATTCTGCTCTGCCGTCAATTCCGGTATCAGATGAAAACTCTGGAAAATAAAGCCGATATTCCTGCGGCGAAACACCGTAAGGGAAGCCTCCTTCATGGCAAAGATATCTCTCCCGTCAATGATCACCCTGCCGGAAGTGGGCGTGTCAAGCGCACCGATCAGATTCAGCAACGTGCTTTTTCCGGAACCGGATTCTCCCACAATGGCCACGAATTCTCCCTTCGGGACACAGAAAGATGCCTTCTTCAGCGCATGCACGGCAGCCTCCCCGCTGCCATAGGTCTTGGAAACGGACCGTACTTCTAATACATTCATTCGCAATCCCTCTTTCTCTCGTTCTGATTCTGATATGAGCCTATCATGACTGCCCAACTGTCAGATAACGAACCGCCTACAGTTCTGTAGGATTCAGAAAGTTCATAAGAAAAGAAGAGCCTGCGCCGAGCTGACTGTCCACCTCAATCGTACCGCCGTGCGCTTCCACCACCGCCTTGGCGAGCGGAAGCCCCAGCCCGCTTCCCTGCGTGTCCTGAGAAAAACGGCTCCTGTAGAACCGTTTAAAAATGTGGTACAGATCTTCCGGATGAATGCCGCTTCCGTTATCTTTTACAGCGATCTGGACGATTGAGGCAAACTGTTTCCACTCAATTCGTATCACATCCCCTTCCCGAGTATGATCCAGGGCATTTTTCACCAGATTGCCAACCGCTTCCAGCAGCCAGCTGCGGTCACAAAACAGCCGGATCCCATCCTCCCCATACAGTTCCAGCCTTTTCCCCTCCTTTTGGGCACGATATGCGAACCGCCGCTCTATATGCGCCATCATATCTGCCACATGTTCCTCATACTTCTCCAGCACCACCGTGCCCGCATCCAATCTGGCAATCTTCAGAAGATTCTGCACGAGCGTTTCAATCCGGTCAAGTTCCTGTTCGGAAAGCTCTGCAAATTCCATAATCTCCGGCAGTTCCTGCGCCTTCTCCAGCAAAAGCCCATTATAGACGTTCAAAGCCGTAAGCGGGGTTTTCAGCTGATGGGAGATATCAGCTATAACATCCTTCAGAAAAATCTTTCCTTTTTTCTCCTCCTCCGCGTGGGCATCCAGCATGGAAACCAGGGCATTCACTTCATAAAACAGCCGGTACAGCTCTCCTTCCTCATCACATGGGATGCGCATGCTCCGGTCTCCTTCCCGATATCCCTGTATCATCCTTACCGCATGTTCCATGATCCGATTCTGCCATCTGAAATACAGATACATCACCGTCAAAATCGCTGCAGCCATGCACAGCGCAAGAAAGGACACGCACGCCGCAGCATTGGGAATGTCAAACGCTGCAGCAGCAGCGGAAAGAACAAAAAACGCTGCAATCAACAGCAGCGCCTGACCAAACAGTCTGTTTATATTTCTATTCACAAATATTTTCATCGAACGCCTCACCCTTTTGTATTCCATTTATATCCCATACGCCGGATCGTGACGATTCGGTGCGGATTTCCGGGATCTTCTTCGATTTTCATGCGAAGCCTGCGAATATATACGGAAAGAGCGCTGCCGTCGATAAATCTCTCTTCGCAGTCCCAAAGCTTTCCAAGGATCTGTTCCGGAGGAAGAATGATATCCGGGTTCTCCATAAAGAGGCACAGCAGCTTATATTCACCCGCGGTTAAGTCGAGCCGCACACCCCCTTTATATGCCTCTCCCTTCAGAGGGCACACTTCTATGCCGTTTGAAACGAGCAGCGCCTCTTTTGGCTGCATATGTCCGCTCCTGCGCAGGATTGCGTTGACTTTCGCCAGAAATACCG
>ENA-ORMO01003019-ORMO01003019.1-human-gut-metagenome-genome-assembly--contig:-NODE-3019-length-11881-cov-2.483342_pt1 | contig 11881 bp, 8 predicted proteins | sample MGYA00242106_ERZ509001 | MGnify/ENA primary metagenome ERZ509001 (study PRJEB26280, sample SAMEA2338736) | human gut metagenome | biome: human gut; feature: human-associated habitat; material: faeces... | reverse complement strand
TTGATCTGTCCCGGCGGCGGATACTGCATGACTTCTGATCGTGAGGCAGAGAGTGTGGCACTGCGGCTGATGTGTGCAGGCGTACATGCTGCTGTGCTGCGCTATTCTGTCCGGCCGGCAGAGTATCCGACAGCACTTCTTGAAGTAGCGCAGGCGATGGCGCTGATCCGCCAGCATGCGAAGGAGTGGAATATTATGCAGGATAAGATCGTTGTGATGGGATTTTCCGCAGGAGGACATCTGGCAGCAAGCTATGCGGAGAGCTGGAATCGGGGTGACGTGGCCGAAAAGGCAGGGGTATCTTCAGAAATATTGAGACCGAACGGGTTGCTTCTGTGTTATCCGGTCATCACCTCTGATAAGAGATACTGGCATCAGGGTAGCTTTGAAAATCTCCTTGGAAGTCAGTGGAGTGAAGAACGACTGGAGGAGTTTTCTTTGGAAAAGCATGTGGGAGAACAGGTGCCGCGTACATTTATCTGGCATACATATGAAGATACAACAGTTCCGGTGGAAAATTCCCTTCTATTTGCTATGGCGCTTCGCAGAGAAGGGATTCCAACGGAGTTTCACATGTATGAAAAGGGGGTGCACGGTCTGTCACTTGCGAAACCTCATACAGATAATATGGACGGGACGTGCGTGCAGACGGAATGTCAGTCGTGGATCGATCTGGCTGAGGTCTGGCTTAAAAATTTATGATGGAAAAAGGAAGAAAGAAAAGGCAGTATGTGCTCAGCTCCAAAATCATCATATTGCTGGCGGTGACGATTTTTGTGATTCTTGGTCTTTATTCCATGGTGTTCAGTAGGTATTACAGTGAATATGAAAACAGAGTGATTGGAGAAGAAAATGTACGTACACTGTACTCTATTGAAAATTCGTTGTCCACGATTATTAAAAATGCAGATGATTATTCAAAGATGGTACTTGCAGATAATACGATCCAGCAGCAGATGCGGCAGGGAGATCTGTTCTGGAGTCCTACGAAACAGGCAGAAGTCACAAATAAGATCTATACCATATTTCAGTTTTCAGATTATATAGATGCGATTTGGATCATAGATAAGAAGGGGCAGAAGTTAACAGTAGGCAGAAGTGCCAGCCTTTCGGTAGAGGATGAAAGCAGCCGCTATGTAGAGCTGCGTAAGCCATATGGAGAATATGCAGTCGTAGTAAGGGAGGAAGAGGGCAGAAGACAGCTATCCCTTGTTCGGTCGTATAATGATCTGGATAGTTTTTCAAGTATTGGTATTGTCGGAGTGGATATTAGCTATAGTGTGTTTGACCAGCTTGTTTCAAATATTATTGATGGGAAAGACGAGCAGCTTGTCATTCTGAATGAAAAAGATGAAATCATTTATTCCAGAGGAAATCTCCTAGGAAAAGATGAGATGAGAAGCGCTGCAGAAGAAATCCAGGCATCGGACGGAGATGTGAGGGGCATCGTATCGATTCAGAAACAGCAGTATCTGATGGGGGGAATAAAGAACAGTGAAACGGGATGGAAAATGATGCGTTACATGCCGATCAAACATGGGATTGATAAAGATGGAACGACATATTTTGTGATTGTATCACTTGTGTCGATTGGTGTTGCCATTTTGATCTGTGCAGCGCTTATATCAAGGATGCTGACCGGACCGATTCAGCAGCTTCTGCACTGTATGAAGGGCAATGAAGATAATTCTCCTGATATGATATACATTAAGCCGCTTTTGTCAGAGTTTCGTATACTGTTTTCTGAGTACAACCAGATGGTCGAACAGATACGTTTGCTGATTAAAAGCACGATTGATAAGCAAAGACGGATTCGGCAGGTAGAACTGAATGAGATTCAGGAACAGATGAAACCGCATTTCCTGTACAATACGCTCGATTCGATTCAGGCTCTTGCTATGATGGGAGATTCTCGCAGCGTGTGTGTGTTGGTGGAAAAACTTGGTGATTTTTATCGGAAATCAGTAAGCGGTGGTAAGGAGATGCTTACTGTTGCGGAAGAATTTAAAATTGCACAGGATTATGCAGATATTATGGAAGTACGTTTTGAGAATGCTTTTCGGTATCGTTCGGATGTAGAGGAATCCTGTAGGGATTTTGTGCTTCCCAAGCTTACGATCCAGCCGCTTGTTGAGAATGCGTTTCTGCATGGAGTAAGAGAAAATGACCGTTTTGGAGAAATTCTTACAAAAGCAGAAATAAATGATGGTATACTGCATATTTTGGTAGCAGACAATGGGCGTGGCATTCCGGAAGATGTATTGAATGAACTGGCATCTGAGAAGGAACCGGAGCGTGGTAAGAGCCTTGGACTTCGCGGAACGATCGAGCGTCTTCGGCTGCTGTATGGAGAAGAGTTTTCTTATCAGATTAAAAAGGAAGAAATGTCAGAGATACATTTATTTATCGGTGTAGAAGGACTTAGAGAGAAAGAAAATGAGCAGATTAAAGGTAATAATTGTAGATGATGAAACACTGATCCGCAAATTGATTCGTATGAAGCTGGATGCAGAGAGGCTGGATCTTGAGATTGTGGGCGAATTTGCAGATGCAAAGAGCGCACTGTCGCAGCTTTCTGTGCTTGAGCCGGATATTATTCTCAGTGATATCTGTATGCCGGAGGTGGATGGTATCAGTTTCAGTGAGCAATGTAGGGTGCAGCTCCCCGATGTAAAGATTATTATTATCACGGGATACAATGATTTCGAATATGCAAGACGCAGTTTAAAAGCCGGAGTCTGCGATTATCTGATGAAGCCGGTACAGACGGAGGAACTGAATGCATCCATAGAAAATGCGGGAAGGGAGATACGTAAAGAACGGGAAGAGCGCAGAGAAAGAAGAGAAATCCTAGAAGAGAGAAATGCAAACCGGGAATTGCTGTTGGCGGCTTATCTGAAGCAGCTTTTAATTGGCACAGCTTTGGATGAAAATACCGAGAAAACACTGCAAAATTATGGGGTAGATACAGAAGAGTATAAGCGGTTTGGCATGCGTGCAGGTATACTTGCTGTGTATGAAAGTCTGGAAAAGCCGGAGATCTTAGGACGGTTCCATCAGGAAGTGGCAGCGTTTTTTCAGGAGGAAAAGAGTCTGCATACTGTAATTGATTTGTGGGGGAGAATTGTCATCCTTGTCAGAGGAAATCTCGATTCTTTTGCAGAATGTCTCCGTCTGTTTGCAGGATATATGGGCGAGAGGTATGATTACCATATAGAAATAGGAGTGTCGGATGTATATGACGGCTGGACACAGATTTCGGAAGCGTATACACAGGCTATTGCTGATATGCAGCGTGAGCACAAGCAAACAAAACGGGCGGTTAGAAGTGCGGCACAGTCATGGGATGTATCGGAATGGGAGCAGCTTGCGGAATATATGAAGAAAGGAAAAGTGCGCCAGGCGTATGCAGAACTTGAAAAACTTTTTATGCATTACGGACAGAATGAGACTCCTTCCAGAGAAAAAGTCACCGCGATGTATGCATATCTGTGTGAAAAAGGCGGGATAGAGTCTGACAGAACTTATATTGAGCGTAAGCTTGATCTGTGCAGATGCAACTGTGACATCAAATGGTGTATGCAGGATGTAATTATGAATTATATGATCGATCGTGCAGCAGCAGAAAAAAAGGAAAAAGGCTGTTTGATGCGGGAGATTATTGTATATTTAAAAGCGAATTTGTCAAATCCGGATCTCGGAATAAGTCTTTTGACCGAGAGATTTTCGGTAAGTGCCAGTTTTTTGAACCGTTTGTTCAAATCGTATACAGGAAAAACGTATAGTGAGATCCTTTCTGCTCTGCGTTACTGGAAAATGCTGGAACTATTGACGGATGAACCGGATATGTTGGATAGGGATATCGGGGAACAGATTGGAATTGTAGATGCACATTATTTAAGCATATGGTTTAGGAAGCTGACGAGTTATTCGGTGACAGAATATAGAAAGCTGGAACGAATATAAAATACGGGTGCTGCTGCATAATACGGAGCCTTCAAAAGGATGGCGAAGGTATTGTGTAGCAGTTTTTGTTTTTGTGAATGAATAATGAAACTGTATGGGTGAAATAGTGAAACTGGATGAAAACGTGATATATAAATGAAAGAAATAAGCATGCCGTTGAATTTATCTTTTTCATTTTTTCCCATATAATACAGATATCAGAAAACACATTTGTAATGGAGGTTCGGAGAATGAAGAGAAGAATGAAGCAGTTGGGAAGCCTGTTATTATGTGCAGCTATGGCGTCGCAGATGATGCTCTGTGCACAGGCAGAAGAGGAGAAAGAGGACGTAACGCTTACGATCTGGCATCAGTCAGTAGTAGATACGGATCCGGTAAAGATTATCATTGAAGAGTCCGTAGAAGAGTATCACAAGCTGCATCCGAACGTTACGATCGAGCAGGACGGCGTAACGGGTGAGCAGTATAAGACAAAGATTAAAACAGCATTCGCAGCAGGCGAGGCTCCTGATATTGCATACATGTTCAGCGGCGGAAGTTTTGTTAAACCGTATATCGATGCAGGTTATCTGCTGCCGATCGATGAGTATCTGAGCGAAGAGACGAAAACGAAGATTCTTCCGGGAATGATCGATCAGGGCACATTTGACGGAAAGGTATATGCTCTTCCGACAATTACATTCCTCGCAAATCTGTACTGTAATACACAGATGTTTGAAGATGCAGGTGCAAAGATTCCGACTACATGGGATGAGTTGCTTGATGCGTGTGAGAAGTTAAATGCAGCAGGATATACGCCGATCCTGATGGGAGAAAAAGACAGATGGCCGGGGATGTACTGGTACGATATTCTTGCGGCAAGAACAGCAGGAAATGCTGCAATTGAGGAAGCATTTGCTGATCCGTCCAAGTTCAATACAGAGCCGTTTATCGAGGCAGCAAGAAAGCTTCAGGAGCTCGTTGAGGCAGGCGCATTCAATGATAATATGATGAGCATGAGCTACGATGAGATGGTAGAAGGCTTTGCAGCAGGACAGGGCGCTATGATCTTCCAGGCAAACTGGGTACATCCGTCCTTCATGGCAGACTCTGCAGCCACAAAAGATAATGTAACGTGTGTACCGTTTCCAGTAATCGATGGAGGAGCAGGAAGCATTACAGAGTTCTCCGGCGGAACAACAGATGGCTACTACATTAATGCAAATTGTGAGCATCCGGAAGAGGCAGTTGCTTATCTTGAGTACCTCAGTGAAAAAATCGGTGTGCAGGGTTATCAGATGGGCGCAGGACTGCCGTGCTGGGATACATCAGAAGCAGATACATCTGAACTGTCTGTACTTGATAATGAGTCAGCAGCTCTGATGGAGACAGGAACATCTTATATCGGATGGTGGGACAATATCCTTTCAGCAGAAGATTCCGAGACATATAAGGATCTTCTTGCACAGCTGATGGCTATGAAGATTACGCCGGAGGAGTTCGCTGAATCTATGTCCAAGCTGTCTCCTTCACAGGTATACTAATCTGACGAAGATGTAACAAGACGGGATATTTGCTCAATAGATCGCGTCAGATACAGTTGATTATGGGGGCTGTTGCAAAATACTGATTCGGGTATATTTTGCAGCAGCTCTTTTTCGATGGAGGGAATATGAAGAAGATATTATCAAATAAAAAAGCGATTGCTTTATTTGTACTTCCTACAACGTCTATTATGCTTTTGATCGTAATAGTACCTATCGCCATCTCGTTTTATTACAGTTTGCTTAACTGGGACGGGCTTGGAAAGGGAGTATTTATCGGACTTGAAAACTACAAAATGCTGCTTACGGACGAAAGATTTATTGCTGCAATCGGAAATTCACTCCTGTATGTGGCGTTGTCTTTATTCATTCAGCTGCCTATTTCTCTGATACTTGCACTCGTTGTAGCCAATGTGAAACGCGGGGAAAAATTTTATAGAACTACATATTTTATTCCAGTTGTTATTTCCGGTGTGGTAATTGGACAGTTGTGGCAGAAAATTTACAATGGAGATTACGGACTGCTCAATGCAATACTGGGAGCACTGAATCTGGAACATCTGCAGCAGGATTGGCTTGGACAGGAAAATACGGCGCTGATGTCAGCATTTATCCCCAATCTTTGGCAATATGTCGGCTACCATATGCTGATCATGTATGCCGGAATCAAATCAATCTCGCCCGAGATTCAGGAGGCTGCGCGTATCGACGGAGCAAATCGTCTTCAGACGGCGTTCAAGGTAACAATTCCGCTTTTGAAGCCGATTATTCAGGTATGTGTGACATTTTCCCTGATTGGAGCCCTGAAGATCTTCGATCTGATCTACGTACTGACAGGCGGAGGACCATTCTATTCGACAGAGGTTCCTACGGTTTATATGTACAAGACGATATTTGACTCATTTAAGTACGGCTACGGAAGTGCAATCTCGATCTTTATTATTTTGGAGTGTATTGTATTTACGATGGTATTGAAATTATTTTTCAGAGAAAAGGAGAAAATGTGATGAAAGGAAAGTGGACCACAAGACTTACGCATTTTATTTTGATGCTCATAGCTTTGATTCAGGTATTTCCGCTGTTCTGGCTGTTCGGATTTTCCCTGAAGGATAATGCGGAGATATTCGGCGGAAATATTGCCGGACTGCCTCAAAACTGGCACTTTGAAAACTATGCGGAAGCCTTTTTTCAGGCAAATGTTTTTCAGTACTTTATGAATAGTGTTCTGGTAACGGGAGCTACGATCATAATTACGATTATTTTGGGAGCTACGACAGCTTATGCGATCGAGAGAATGCAGTGGAGAGGACGTAAGCTGCTGATGAATGGTATTCTGCTTGGAATGATGGTTCCGATCCATGCCGTATTGCTTCCGCTGTTTATTGTACTGAGTAAGACGAAGCTGCTCAATTCCTACTGGGCACTTATTATTCCATACGTTGCTTTTGGTATTCCGATGGCAATCTATCTCTTTACAAGTTTTATGGCGTCGATTCCCAAAGAGATGGAAGAAGCCGCTGCGATTGACGGATGTGGAATCTATAGGATCTTTTTTAGGATTATTATGCCGCTTGTACGTCCGGCAATCGCTACAGTAAGCATTTTTACTTTCATTTCTTCCTGGAATGAACTGATGTTTGCTGTAACCTTTATCAATAAGACAGAGTATAAGACATTGACAGTCGGTATTATGTCAATGGTAGGTGCATATACGACGAAATGGGGGGAGATCGGAGCCGGTCTTATGATCGCGACGATTCCGACGATTCTTATTTATCTGCTTTTGAGTGAGCAGGTGCAAAACAGTCTGGTGGCAGGCGCAGTAAAGGGATAAGGAGACAGATAATATGAAGGCAAGGCTTACTGTTTATGCAGATCATATAAAAAATAAGATTAGCTCAAATATTTTCGGACATTTTATGGAGCATTGTATCGATGTAATTTACGGAAGCGTTTATGATCCACATCATCCGCTTGCAGATGAAGACGGGTTTCGTACAGATGTGCTTGATGCGCTGCGTGAAGTGAAAACGCCCATGCTGCGTTATCCGGGCGGCAATTTTGTATCAAATTATCACTGGGAAAACGGCATCGGTCCGGCAGAAGATCGCCCGAAGATGTTCGACTATGCATGGAATGCAGAAGATGACAACCGTTTTGGAACAGTGGAATTTATCAAACTGTGCAAAAAAGTAGGAGCACAGCCGTATATCTGTGTCAATATGGGAAGTGGAACGGCTGAGGAGGCAATGAATTGGGTAGAGTTCTGTAATGGAACAGGGGATACGAAGTATGTGCGTCTTCGGAAAAGTCTTGGATATGAGGAACCGTTTGACGTCAGATACTGGGGGCTTGGAAATGAACTGTATGGAGATTGGCAGTACGGCTCCTGTAGTGCTTTGGACTATGCAAAAAAGGCGCTTGATTTTGCAAAAGCAATGAAGTGGAGAGACCCTTCCATAGAACTTGTAGCTTGTGGACATGATATAGGAAGTGAGTGGAATTATACGGTAGCAAAGGTGTTAAAGCCTTTGATCGATCATGTGGCGATTCATCATTACTCGATCGGATACGGTGTTTTCAATGAGGATAATTATGAGGAATGTATGTATATTCCGGAGTATATTTCAAAACTGACGAAGGTGGCAAAAGCCGATATTATTGCGGGTACGGGCGATGCACTTACTGACATTAAAGTCGCGTGGGATGAGTGGAATACGCATGCGTGGGATTTTGATGCCAAGAAGAACAAGGCAGCCTGTACATTTAGAAACGCGATCCTTACGGCAGGAATCCTGCACAGTTTCCTGCGCGACAGTGATACGGTAGAAATCGCAAGCTATTCTCCGTTCATAAATGTGTGTGGTGCTTTGGCAGTTCATGAAAGCGGAGTTGTGAAGCGTCCGCAGTATCATGTATTTAAGATGATGGCAGAAGCGTTCGGAATGTGTGATTGTTTTGTAGATTCGCATATAGTTTGCGAGGAATACGAACTGGATGAAGTGATTGATTTCTCTAATCGGCTTCCGGAGCCGAAGTTTGCACTTGATGCCAAAAGTTTAAGGCGCAAGGTGAAAACGCCATATATAGACTGTGTAGCTGCACTGAATGAGGAGTGCACAAAGATTGTTATTTCGATTTTGAATAAGCATCCGCAGGAGGATTGTGAAATCGATACAGCGGTATTTGGTACAGATGTAAGTTGGGATCATGTACAGTGTATGACACTTTATAATGACGATTTGGAAGCTTTGAATACAAAGGAGGAGCCGGAAAAGGTGTCGGTATCGGAACATATATTGTCTGTTTCGTCTGGAAAAGTATGCGTGAAAAAGCATTCTCTTAGTATTATTACGGCAGATCTTGTACAGGCAGCCGGATCAACAGAAGATAAATAAAGTGCATGGAGGAAAAGAAGATGATAAAGAACCCTATTATATCAGGTTTTAATGCGGATCCGAGTATTGTGCGAGTGAAGGATACGTATTATATTGCGTGTTCTACATTTGAATGGTGGCCAGGTGTACAGATTCACGAATCGAAGGATCTGGTCCATTGGCATCTGATTGCACATCCGCTTAATGAGACCCGGCTTTTAGATATGAAAGGAAATCCTGACTCGGCAGGAATCTGGGCTCCTGACTTAAGCTGGTGCGATGGAAAATTTTATCTTGTATACACCGATGTAAAGGTGACGGAAGGGGCATATAAGGACTGTACGAATTATCTGATCACCGCGGAGGATATCATGGGACCGTGGTCTGATCCGGTTGAATTGAATACATCCGGATTTGATGCGTCTCTCTTTCATGATGAAGACGGAAAGAAGTATTTGCTGAATATGTGTTGGGATCCGCGTACGCACCATCATCCGTTTTACGGAATTATGTGCACGGAATATTCCGACAAGGAGAAACGCCTTGTCGGAGCACCAAAGATCATATATACAGGAACATCTGAGAAATTGACAGAAGGACCGCATATATACAGGTATAATGGATATTACTATCTGTTTGTGGCACAGGGAGGAACCGTTTATACGCATCAGGAGCGTGTGGCTAGAGCGCGATCTTTAAACGATACATTTGAGTCAATGCCGGGATATCCACTGATTACACAGTACGATGCTCCATTCCATCCGCTTCAGAAATCAGGACATGGCTCCCTTGTAGAGACTCAGAACGGAGAGTGGTATTTTGTTCACTTGATGAGCCGTCCTTTGCATCATGCCAATGAGTCTGTGATTGATCCAAGGGGCTGGTGTCCGCTCGGAAGAGAGACAGGTATCCAGAAGATAGAATGGAGAGAAGATGGCTGGCCGTATGTTGTTGGAGGACATAACGGAAGAGAGTATGTAGAAGAGCCGGTCGGAATTACAGAATGTGGTTGGGAGATGTCATATCCAGAAAAGGATGATTTTGATGATCTGGAGTTAAATATCAATTTCCAGAGCCTTCGTATTCCGCTTGGAGAGGATATTATGACATTAAAAGAACGTCCGGGACACCTGCGTCTGTACGGCCGTCAATCTTTGACTTCTACATTTACGCAGGCTCATATTGCGCGTCGCTGGGAGGACTTTTTCTTTGATGCAGAGACAAAGGTGGAGTATGAACCGGACAGCTTTTTACAGATGGCAGGCTTATCCTGCTATTACAATACAAAAAACTGGACTTGCATCTGTGTGACCTGGGACGAGTATGCCGGAAAATGTATCCATCTTCTCTGTAATGACAGAGCCGGACTTACATATGTCTGGAAGGATCATCCCGTTCCGGTTCCGGCAGGTCAGAAGGAAGTTTATTTCAGAGTAAAAGTAAGAGCTTTGGAATACGAGTATGAATATTCGTTTGACGGTGAAAACTGGAAGGGTACAGGTGTATTCTTTGACAGTGCAAAGCTGTCGGATGATTATATCAAGGAGACATATGACGGAGCGTTTACGGGAGCGTTCACAGGTATGTTCAGTGTAGATGGCATGGGGACACATAAGCCTGCTGATTTTGACTATTTTTCTTATAAAAAGCTGGAAGAGGCGCAGAGCAAATAAGCGTACAGTATTCTTCGAAACAATGAAATTGTGATTTTGTCACAGAAGGATCTTTAAATAAGTGGTATACCATAGCTGTAAGCAAAGAGCAGTTGTTTTATACAGACTGCAAAGATACAAAGAAGAAGATAGAAGAAAATATTATAGATTTGTCTGAAAGAAAACAGATAAAGTGTATTTGCAGAAACAGGAGGTATTATTATGAGATTAAAGGACAGAGTGGCAGTTATCACAGGCGGAAGCCGTGGAATCGGCTTTGCAACGGCAGAGGCTTTTTTAAGAGAAGGTGCAAAAGTTATCGTAGCTGCGAGCCGGAAGGAGACGGCAGATCATGCGGTAGCTCAGTTAAAAGAGAAGTACCCGGATGCGGTTGTAGACGGAATCAGTCCAAACCTCGGAAATCTTGCAGAGGTGAGAGAAGCGTTCCGAAAAGTAAGTGAAAAGTATGGATGCATTGAGATTCTCGTGAATAATGCGGGTGTTTCGGAGAGCACACCGTTTACGGAGTACACAGAAGAAGCGTTTGACAAGGTAATGGATCTGAATATCAAAGGCGTATTTAACAGTACGAAAGCAGCGTCTGAATGCATGATCGCAAAAGGCAGAGGCGTGATTTTAAGTACATCTTCCATGGTAAGTATTTACGGTCAGCCAAGCGGTATCGCGTATCCGGCTTCCAAGTTTGCTGTAAATGGTTTTACGGTATCTCTGGCGCGTGAACTTGGACCGAAAGGTATCCGTGTTAATGCTGTGGCTCCCGGTATTACGGAGACAGATATGATGAAGGCAGTGCCGCAGGAGGTAATCAAACCATTGATCGCTCAGATACCGCTGCGCCGCCTTGGACAGCCGGAGGATATTGCAAATGCGTTCGTATTCCTTGCTTCGGATGAGGCGTCCTATATCACAGGCGTGATTCTTAGTGTGGACGGAATGGCGCGCACGTAAGAATTTAATGTCAGATTTCTGAATTAGTAACAGTTCAGCCATTACGCCGCAGACACGTCCTACGGACTCATCGCCGCTTCGCAGCTCCAGTCTGCGCCTATGGCAGAGCGCCATATGTCAAAAAATACGGATACTGTTCTAAAAGCAAGCTTTCTCACAGTATTCGTATTTTTTGCCGCATGGCTGAACTGTTACCTGAATTATTAAATTTTGATAAATTTTTCTTCCCTTTTAAAAGAAAACGTGCTACTATAATTAAGAAAAACAGTTTCTAAAATTAACAGAAACAGATAATGACATGATAGAGGCGCAGGCTTCATCAGTACCGAAAGCATACAGGCTGGACCGCTGTTTTCGGGAAAGGGGAGACTGCCGAAGCGTTTACATCCGGTCC
>ENA-ORMO01003017-ORMO01003017.1-human-gut-metagenome-genome-assembly--contig:-NODE-3017-length-11883-cov-3.548191_pt1 | contig 11883 bp, 10 predicted proteins | sample MGYA00242106_ERZ509001 | MGnify/ENA primary metagenome ERZ509001 (study PRJEB26280, sample SAMEA2338736) | human gut metagenome | biome: human gut; feature: human-associated habitat; material: faeces... | reverse complement strand
ATCACCCACTCCTCGGGCGGGAGAAACTTCTGCTTTTTGGTGAACATATCCACGATGCGCACCTTGTTACCGACATAATAACCCTTGTACTTGGGGTTGGCAATCATGCCGGACATGGTCGTGTGGGCGATTTTTTTGCCGTTGTGGTTGCGGTAGCCCTTTTCCCAGAACAGGTTTTCAATCTGCTTCATGCTGTAATGGTCGGTGGCGTACAGTGTGAACAGCTCGCGAACCATGGGTGCCTCGGTTTCGTCAATGACAAGGCGCTTGCTGTCCTTTCGATAGCCGAAAATGCGGCTGTTGCCGAGGACAACATTGTTTTTGATCGCCTGCTGATGGCCGAATTTGACGCGGCTGGACAGCTTGCGCAATTCATCCTGCGCAATGCCGGACATGATGGTGAGGCGCAGCTCGGAGTCCTCGTCGAACGTGTTGATGTTGTCGTTCTGGAAGAAAACGCCTACGCCTGCGGAAAGCAGCTCGCGCGTATAGCGGATGCTGTCGAGCGTGTTGCGGGCAAAACGGGTGATCTCCTTGGTGAGGATGAGGTCGAATTTGTCGTTCTTCGCGTCCTGCACCATGCGCTGGAAGTTGTCGCGCTTGCGCGTCGTCATGCCGGACAGACCTTCGTCGATATAGCCGTCGATGAACGTCCAGGCCGGGTTGCGGGTGATATAGTCGCGGTAGTAGCCAATCTGGTTGTCGAGCGAATTGAGCTGTTCATCGCTGTCGGTCGAAACGCGCGCGTAAAAGGTCACGCGGAGCGGGATATCGCTGAGCCGCGTTGTGCGCAGCTGCTGCCGTATTGTAAAGATGTCCATAAGGCTGCACCTCGAAAGTTCGTTGTATCATGATTAGTATATCATGATAATGATGCGGATGCAACCCTGTGCTTTGGGCGCAATATAGGTACAGCGGATGAGACTTATCCTTGCAATTTGTCAACACCTTTGCTACTATATAGTTAGATAATAGTTAGCTAAAACTAACTAAACTCGCCGCAGATAGGTATCTAAGCGGCACGGCGGGGGATAACGAAAATGAAGAACCGCAGAAATTTCTGGGACAGGACTGCGATAATCTACGACCGATTTATGCGCAGGGATGCGGCGGCTTATGACAGAATGTATGCACTGCTGCGTCCGGTGGTGCGGGATAAAACCGTACTGGAGCTGGCTGCCGGCACCGGACTGATTGCGAAGCATATAGCAAATGCGGCAGAGTACATCGAGGTAACAGATGCTTCCGAGCAAATGATCCGGCAGGCTGAGCGAGAAGATCATGCTGAAAACCTGCATTTTTCGGTGCAGGACATGTTCTGTCTGCCTTATGCGGATGCGGCGTTCGATGTGGTGATTGTTTCCAATGCACTGCACATTGTGCCTCAGCCGGAGAGAGCACTGCATGAGATCAAGCGCGTTTTGAAGAATGATGGTGTTCTGGCGGCGCCGACCTTTACGCACGCAGAAAACTCCTTTTCCGGAAAAGGCAGAGCCTTTCTGATGCGGCTGGCAGGCTTTCCGCTGCACAGCAGATGGACAAGCGGGGAATATCTGGCCTTTCTGACGGAAAACGGGTGGACCGTGCGGAAAAGCATCGTGCTGCAGGCCTCTTTTCCGCTGACTTATGTGGAATGTGAGAAAACGGAGGTGTGATATGTCATTCTTTGAAAATACCCGCAAGCCCGAGGGCTTTGGCGGGAAAATTATGGTCGCCATGATGAACGTCGGGCACAGTGCCGTGGCTCGGTGGGGGCTTCGGTTTCTGAATGCTGCGCCGGACGCCAGGGTGCTGGATTGCGGCTGCGGCGGCGGTGCGAACATGAAAAGGCTGCTGAAAAAATGCCCGCAGGGTGTCGTCAAGGGCATCGATTATTCGTCCGTCAGCGTGGAGAAAACAAAAAAAGTCAACGAGGCCGCCATCGCGGAGGGACGTTGCGCCGTCCTGCAAGGCAGCGTGGCGGATATGATTTTTGCAGGCGACTGGTTCGATGCGGTAACGGCCTTTGAAACCGTCTATTTCTGGCCCGATCTGCCGCAGTGCTTCCGGGAGGTTTACCGGGTGCTGAAGCCCGGCGGGACATTACTCATCTGCAACGAAAGCAACGGCGATACGGACAAGGACAAGAAGTGGACGGAAATCATCGGCGGCATGACCATCTACAAGGACGCCGAGCTGAAGACGTATCTGGAGCAGGCGGGCTTTCACGATGTGCAGATACGCAAAAAGAAAAGCTGGCTGTGCATCACGGCGCGGAAATGAGGGGGCTAAATTATGAGTATCTTTGCATCTATCTTACGCAGCGTATACAAGCTCTCCGGCGCGAAAAAGGCGTTCGCCTTGCCGGAGGATGCACTGCGAAAGGAAATTGAAAAGCAGAACCGGCATCGTGGCGTTTTTACGCCCACCGACCACAAAGCACATTATGAGACGATCACAGTGAACGGCTTTCCCTGCCTGATCGTGCGAGAGCATCCGAAGCCGTCCGAGCGCGCAATTCTCTATTTCTTTGGCGGCGGCATGGTGATCGGCCCCGATAAGGGCGACCTGCCTGTGATGCGCAAGCTCTGCCGCGAGACCGGCTGTGATATGTGGTTTCCGTTTTACCCGCTCTGCATGGAACACTGCATTACTGAAACCTACGCGATGGTGTACGAATGTTATCGAAAAATGATTACGCTGTACGGCGGCGGAAATGTCAGTACCTGCGGCTTTTCCTCCGGCGGTGCGCTGGCTTTGGGGATCGCGGCGCACAACAACGCGCAGCCCGAGCCACTGCCGCAACCGAGGCACATTGTCGCCGTATCCCCCGGCGAGGTGCCGTGGAACGATGCGGAAAGGGCGCGGATGCAGGCACTCAATAAACGGGACGTTTCCATCGACTATGCCTTTATGGTGACGGTGGAAAAGTTCATGCGGCATGGCTGCGAGAATGTGCCGGACTATATGCTCTCCGGCTCACGGGGAGATTTTACCGGCGTAGGCGATATTCACTTCTTCTATTCTGCCGACGAGGTGCTCTACGGCGCATTGCCGGACTTTGAGGAAGCCTGCAAACGGGCAAATGTCCCCTATACGGTGTCCGCCCGCCCGAAGATGGTGCATTGCTACTGTATGCTGCCGATCTTTCAGGAAGCGAAGGAGGACTTCGCAAAGATCGTGGATTTTTTGAAGAGATGAGACTGGAAACGGGCGCGTGATGATTGAAACACGGAGGGAAGGCCATGGAACGAAAAGAAGCCATTCGCGGTGCGTACCGAATGACAGGTGGAAACAGCCTTTATGACGGCATGATCACCTGCTCTACTCTGAGCGGGAAAGCGGTGTGCCGCTTGGTGTGGGCAATGAACAAGGCGGAAAACGACGCCTATCTGGAAAAGGCAATGTCCGGTATTCCGGAGCATTTCTCCGGCAAGCTGCTGGAAGTGCCGGTGGGAAAAGGGATTCTGACCATGCCGGTTTATCAGACTATGCCGGAGGCGGACATTACCTGTCTCGATTATTCGCCCGATATGATGAGGCAGGCACGGGAAAAGGCTGACCGCCTGCACCTGAAAAATGTAACCTTCCGGCAGGGAGATGTGGGAGCACTCTCCTAACCCTATGGCATACAACGAGTTGTTCGCCCTTGCCTTCGTTGCGCCCTATGTGGCAAGCGAAAAGAAAATTCCACCAACGGCCGTGCAGGAAATGATGCGCCGCTCACTCTATCATATCAAGTGGTATTTTGCAAAGACCGACTTGAATACCGACAAGGGCAAGGCGGAGAACAAAAAGAGCGTTGTCAAATACGCCAAATGGTACACGCCCGAAAAGGAAGCGAAATACCCGACCTCCTTCAAGGTGGATTTTGTCGGGCAGCCGTATGAGGGTGCCTGTTACTACCGCATTACCCGCTGCCCGATTTGCATTTACGCGGAGAAACTCGGTGTTTCCGAACTCATGCCGTTGTTCTGCGAACTTGATGAAGTGATGATCACGCTTCAGCACGGCGTGCTGCACAGAAAACAGACGCTGGCGAATGGCGGAGAGTATTGCGACTACTTTATTACCGGAAACAGAGAATAAACGGAGAAGCTCGTATCGGTCAATAGCTGATACGAGCTTCTTTTCATATTTTTTAGATTGTGTTTCTTCAGACCTTCCACCCGGCGGCCTGCTGCCGCTCCACCACGAAGCGGCGGTAGAGCCCGTCAACAGCAACCAGCTCGTCGTGGGTGCCCTGCTGGACGATCTCACCGTGATCGACAACGAATATTTTGTCGGCATGGCGCACGGTTTTCAGCCGATGGGCAATCATGATGACCGTCTTATCATGGGTCAGCTCGGAGACGGCCTCCATCAGCTCTTTTTCATTTTCTGGGTCAACATTGGCAGTGGCTTCGTCCAGAATGATGATAGGCGCGTCCTTCATAATTGCCCGGGCGATGGAAATGCGCTGGCGCTCGCCGCCGGAAAGCGAGCTGCCTGCCTCGCCGATGACGGTGTCAAAGCCGTCCGGCAGTGCCATGATAAAGTCGTAGCACCGCGCCTTCTTTGCAGCGGCCTGCACCTCCTCCATGGAGGCATCGGGCTTTCCGAAGCGAATGTTGTTGGCGATGGTGTCCGAGAAAAGATAGGTCCGCTGGAACACGAAGGAGAAATTGCGGATGAGGCTGTCGTAGCTGTACTCCCGCACATCCCGTCCGCCGAGGCGCACGCTGCCGCCCTGCACGTCCCAGAACCGCGCCATGAGATTGCACAGCGTGGTCTTGCCACTTCCGGACGGACCGACGATGGCCACGGTGGTTTTCTCCGGGATGGTCAGGGACACATCGTGCAGGATGGGCTTGCTGTCATAGGAGAAATCCACATGGGACAGGGTGATGTCCTCCCGTTCCGGCGAAAGCTCCTCCCCGTCAATGTCCATGGGTTCTACGCGCAGAATTGCGCTTGCCTTATCTACGCCGATGTCGATGGAGCGGAACAAAGCCGAAAAGCTTCCGGCGCTGTCCAGCTGCTCAAAGAGGATGAACGAGCAGATCAGCATCAAAAGGCAGTTTGTCAGCTCCATGGTGCCGCTGAAGTAAAAGACGATAGCGGCCGCGCAGACGGCAACGCCGGTGAGCTTGTTGACAACAAACTGCGCCAGCATATAAAGCACCGACGGGATCTCCATAGCAAAGGACGCCCTGCGGGCTTCCTCCACAGCGCCGTGTACCTGCGTGGCAGAGTCGTGGGTCAGGTCGAAATTCTTGACCTCGGCGATGCCCTGCACATATTCCAGCACCTTGGACACAAGGCGCTCATCGGCATTGAACTTCCGCTGGGAAAGGGCCTGCTCCGCCCGCTGCATGGCGGCGTTGACGGCAAAGAACAGCACCAATCCCGTCAGTGTGATCAGCCCCATGCGCCAGTCAAAGAGGAACATCATCGCTGCGATGATGCCGGAGGTCAGAAAGCCGCGGGTCGTGACCATGACGACGCGGGTAGCCACATTCGCCATGTTTTCCATGGTGTTGGTGGTGACGGACGTGACCTCGCCGAGGCTGTTGTCATTGAACCAGCCCATAGGCAGGTAGCGCAGGTGCTCGGCGATCTCGATGCGTTTGTTGGCGCAGGCGCGGTAGCCCGCACGGGTCTGGAGCATGGTAGCCTTCATGTTGATGGCAATCGTAATGATCAATGAGATCACGATAATGCCGAGGCTCGTCCATAAAGTTGCCATAGTGACGTTCCTTTCCAGCAGCGCCTGAATGACGATGGCGGCTGCCGGAATACGCATGGCAGAGCAAATGGCGCTGACCACACCCAGCCAGATAGAGGCGATGAACATTCTGCGGTTGTCCTCACCGCAGAAATCAAAGAACTTTTTCAGTGTCTGGAGCATTACGCCACCTCCCCATCGTCTTTGACGCTGATGTGGGCTTCCCACATGGCTTGATAAAGCGGGCAGGAAGCAAGCAGCTCCGCCTGCGTGCCGGTCGCTTCGATCTTGCCTTGATTGACAACAATGATCTGATCGGCGTCCGCAATGGTGGACAGCCGGTGGGCAATGACCAGCAGCGTCTTGCCCCGCACCAGCCTTCCCAGTGCCGACTGGATGACCGCCTCGTTTTCCGGGTCTGTATAGGACGTTGCCTCGTCGAGAATGACGATCGGCGCGTCCTTCAGCATGGCGCGGGCAATGGAGATGCGCTGCCGCTCACCGCCGGACAGGTGACCGCCGGATGCACCGCATACGGTCTGATAGCCGTTCTCCAGCCCCATTATGAACTCGTGGCAGCCGCATTTCTTCGCGGCGTCAATGACCTCCGCATCGGTCGCACCCTTTCTGCCCATGCGGATATTGTCCATGACAGAAAGGTCAAAGAGGTAGTTGTCCTGCGACACATAGGCGATGTGCTTCGTGCACTCCGCCAGCGGCAGCGTGCGAATGTCCACGCCGCCCAGGTCGATTTCTCCGTCCTTCACGTCCCACAGGGAGGCGATGAGCCGGGCGATGGTGGATTTTCCACTGCCGGAAGGCCCGACCAATGCGTTGACCGTCCCCGGGGCAATGTGCAGATCGATTCCGTGCAGTACCTCCTTGTCGTGATAGGCAAAGCGGACATCTTTCAGCTCGACGGCGTTGTCCGCAGGCAGCTTTTCCGCACGTTCCGGACGCTGCATATCCTCGCCGGACAGCACCTCCGCCACCTCACCCACGATGGTCGTCACCTGCGCGATGTCATCGGTGTAGGAAAAAGCGGTGATCAGCGGCTGCATAACGCCGAAGGACAGAACAATGACCGCGAGAAACGTCTCCGCCGACAGTGTGCCGTGCATATAGAGAAGGCAGCCCACCGGCAAGATGCCGAGAAGTGTCGAAGGGAGTATCGCCATTCCGGCCACCTGTCCGAACAAACTCCCGCGCATCCAGTCGATGAAGCAGTCCGCGCCCTCTTTTGCGGCGGAGACGAACTTTGCATAGCTGGTTTTGGACTGACCGAAGGCCTTGATGACCTCAATGCCGCTGATGTATTCCACAGCCGTGTCGTTCAGCGCCTTTGTCGCGGTGACCGTGCGCTGAAACTTCTCGTGATAGCCGCTGAACATGGACATAAAGCAGCCAATGCCCAGCGGAACGACGATCAGCATGGAAAGCCCCATGCGCCAGTCCTCCATGAACAGCAGCACCAGCACCGCCAGCGCACCGACGATGTTGGCAGTCATCTCCGGCAGCAAATGGGCAAGGGTGGTTTCAATGGAGTCCACGCGCTCGACGATAATGTTCTTATAGGAGCCGGAGGAATGGTCCAGCACCGTGCCAAGGGGCAGCGTCGCCAGCTTATCCAGCAGCCGTGTGCGGGTATTGGCCAACACATGGAAGGTGGCGTGATGGGAGAGGGACGTGGACACGCTGTGCAGCACATAGCGCAGCACCCAGAAGCCCGCCATCCACGCGCAGAGCGTCAGGCAGTACGTCAGCTCCGCCGTGCCGTTTACCAGTGCGGTGATGAGCCGGATGATGATGAAATACGGAATAAGCGAGCAGGCGACGCCCAGCAGCGCCGTAAGGACGCTCAAAGCGTACTCGCCGTACCGCCCTTTTGCCAGCTCTGCCAGCCACGAGGCGGCGGAGCGATTTGGCTCAATTTCTTTCATGGTGAACTCCTTTCGGCTGCATTATGCAGCAAGATGCTTTTTCACGATCCGCTTGCCGATCATTGCGCCGATAAAGGCCGCCACGATCACACCGGCCACCAGCGCCACAGACACCCAGGACTGCAGCATCTGGGATGCGGCAAGGATGGTGTCCTGACGGCCATCGGTGACCATCTGATCCGCCATAGCCTTGGCTGCGATGGCGTAGGGAATGATAGTGCTGCCGAATGCGGCCAGCACCTGATTGATGATATAACTGACGGTCAGCGCCTTCGCATTGCCGTAGCCCATCTTCCACAGCAGCAGCTCGGCAATGACACCGGAGAGAATAAAGAGGATGATGTACGGCAGGTATCCGCCCATAATGGCACGGACGATACTGTAAATCAGGATCGCACCGGGCTTTTTCACCTTCGTGCCGATGATGAAGTAGACGATGCCCTCCAGCAGGGCGAAAAATACCGGCATCAGAATGATGGTAATGGGCGTTGCGTACAGGACGGAGCTGGCGAAGAAAATGACCACATTGATCAGAGCCAGCAGGACAACGGTGATGATGTCCTTGACTTTCAGTTTATTGGGGTTTGCAGTACTCATGGTAAAGACTCCTTTTTGAATGAAATATGGTTGAACGTCGCAGAGACGGCGATCACAGGATAAGGCCGGCGGCGATCGATGCTGCCAGCAGGACGCAGAACACAACATCCCACGCAGAAAACCGAAGCGACAGATAGTTGCTTTTGCGGCGGGTTAAGTCGATGCCCCGTGTTTCGGCGGAGGCAGACAGCGTCTCGGCGATGCGGATAACGCGCAAAGCCATCGGCACGGTCAGTATTTCGATATAGGATGACAGCGCTCGCAGCTTCTGAAGCGGCGATGTGAACACGCCCCGGGTGCGGATGGATTGCCGCAGCAGCTTCATATCCCCGGACAGCACCGGGAAAAAGCGGAAGATCACTGCCACGATCATGATAAATCGCTCCGGCAGGTGCAGATTGCGCAGCGCTGCCAGGGTGCGGCTGGCTTCATTTCGTCCAATCAGCGTCCGCATGGAAATGCCGATGGCGATGATGCGCGGGAACAGCACTAACATAAAGGAAAACACCGTGCCCGGCAGCAGAGCGTTTGCCGCCCACAGCAGCCCAAAGCTCATCCCGCCTGCCAGCGCCGTTCCGAACCAGCCGTCCGCTGCGGTCAGCAGGATCAGTGCCGCATATGCGGCATAAACTAAGTGGTTGTTGGACATGGAGATCACGACCAGCAGGGCCAGCCAGTAAAGCAGCTTCGTCGCCGGGTGGAATCGTTCTTTATGCTGTTTTTTCGCCGAAGCATCGGAAGGATGAAAGCCCTCCATATATCGCTGGGCTGCTTGCAAATCTCGTTCCGAATGAACGGGTAATTCTATTTCTGCATGCCCATCCGACAGCCCAATGCAGCGGTCACACGCACCTGCAATTAGCTCAGGGTCGTGGGTGATGATGAGAACAGTCTTTTCCTTCCGCATCTCCCGGATCAGTTCCGCGCACCGCTCCAGACTTTCCGCGTCCTGTCCTGCTGTCGGCTCGTCCAGTATGACGATTGGCTTGTCGGATAAATACGCCATCATCAGTGTCAGACGCTGCATCTGCCCGCCAGAGAGGGAGAAGGGATGCCGGTCGCGGCAGTCCCACATATCCATGCGTTTGAGAAGCGCATCCGTCTTCTGCTCAAATTTCGGCGTAACCTTGTGTCCATATTGCAGCTCGTGCAAGACGGAGCCTGTGAAGAACTGGAACTCCGCCTCCTGTAGGATGAACAGCACTTGCTTTTGCAGCTGCTTTGGATTTTGCGGCTTTCCGAAAAGCATTATCCTGCCGCCGGAGGGGCGGTAAAGCCCTGCAATCAGCTTGCCGATGGTCGTTTTGCCGCAGCCGTTTGCGCCCACAAGGCCGACGATCTCATGCTCATGGACGGAAAAGCTGACACCAGAGAGGGTATCTCCGGCCTTCCTGCCGTATGTATAGCGGACATCTGAGACGGCAAGCGCCGTCGGCGCGGTTTTCGGTAGCGGCTCTTTCTCCGGCACGGTGATCTCCGCAAGGTCGAGCGTGCGCAGAGAAAGTGTTTGTCTCCGCTCCACTGAGAACGCCTTTGCCTCTGCGGCAGTATATTTTCCTTTGATCTCGCCGTCTGCCATGACCCAAAATTCGTCGGCAATGTCGGCAAGATAGTAGAGTCGGTGCTCACTGAACAGCAGCGTTTTGCCCTGCTTTTTCAGGGCAAGCAGAATCTCTTTTAACTGCTGCGTGGCTGCGAAGTCCAGATTGGCCGTGGGCTCGTCCAGCAGAAAAATATCTGTGTCCATTGCCCAAGCGGACAAGATGGAGATGAGCTGCCGTTCACCGCTGGACAACTCGTAGACATTGCGATCCTTCAGCCGCTCCAGATGAAAGATCCGGAAGGCCTCATCTACCCGCCGTCGGATTTTATCTTGCGGCAGACCGTGATTTTCAAGACCGAAGGCCACTTCATTGGAACTGTTCACGGTAAAAAACTGACTTCGCGGATCCTGAAATATCGATGCTGCCAGCTCACCGATCTCGCCGATACGCATCCCGGCGGTGTCTTGCCCGTTCAGGCGGCAGAAGCCCTTCAGCTCTCCCTCGTAAAATTGTGGGATTAATCCGTTGATGCACCGCAGCAGCGTGGATTTTCCGCATCCGCTGCCTCCGCAGAGCACCACGCAGCGTCCCGCCGGGATGCCGCCGCCGACCTGTCGGAGGATGGGCAGCTTTGCCTCCGCATATTGGAATTCAAATTCAAAATCTATCATCGCAAACTCTTTTCTTATTAGTTAGCCGTCTCTAACCAACAGTCGTAAGAAACGGACGGATGGACCGTCCGAATCAACCTTTCGGATTTATTGCAAGGTATCGCATAGCTGCCGCCAGCCAGCGTTGGTGAAATCAAGGACTGCCTGTAAGCAGGTAAGCATTCTGCCTTCCGCCATATGCTGATCCAGCAGCTGGCGGAAGTACCAGAACTGTGAGCCCATCAAAAGACGGATCGCATCGGCATTTGGCGCTTTTCCATAGATATGTGAAAAGAACTCTACCGTTTGTTCCGCTTTTTGATCCATTAGTTTATGCAGCACGGTTTCAATGGAGCTGCCATCGCTGCGGCAGAAAAATAAAGTGCAGTCGTCATGGTGCTCGGTCAGGAGCCGAAAATATACTTGTTCCTCGGCGTTTATGGCGCGGAGGATATCATCCAGCTGCGCGCTGCACTTTGCTTTTTCGTATTCTTCCGCGATGGGAGCAAAGAGAACCTGCATCGTCTCAAAAAAATCCTGAAGCAGACTGGCAAACAACGCGTCTTTATTCTTGTATCTTGTGTAGATTGCCCCCGTAGTAACACCGGCTTTTTCGGCGATCTTGTGCAGAGAGGCTTTCTGAAAGCCGTAAGCAAGAAATTCCGAATAAGCAGCCTGAATGATCCCATCATCCAGGGAATGATCCCTATTGGCCATGTCTTCACTCCTCTGCGCCTAAATAATAACATCATTATCGATAACGACATTATTATAGCGTTCTTTTTGCTGCTTGTCAATGCGAATTGCACACTGCTTTGCAAAAACACTCCTTGACAAATCTCGTCTCAAAAGCAGATGTTAGAGGAGTTTGCCCGCCGGAATGGGCTGCCGAACCCCACCCACTTCACCGATGACGGCGTATCGGGAACCCGCTTTGACCGTCCCGGCTTTCTGGCGATGATGGAGGAAGTCGAGGCCGGACGGGTGGAGGCCATTGTTATCAAAGACATGAGCCGCCTGGGGCGTGACTATCTGAAAGTCGGCCAGGTCATGGAGATTTTGCGGCAGCGCGGTGTCCGGCTGATCGCCATCAATGACGGTGTGGACAGTCTGAAAGGCGATGATGATTTTACCCCTTTCCGCAACATTATGAACGAGTTTTACGCCCGCGACACCAGCCGGAAAATCCGCTCCGTGTTCAAGTCCAAAGGCATGAGCGGCAAGCACCTGACCGGCACTGTCATTTACGGCTATTTGTGGGACGAAAAGCGGGAACACTGGCTTGTGGACGAAGAAGCCGCCGAAGTGGTACGCCGTATCTTTTCCCTGACGATGGAGGGCTATGGCCCCTATCAAATCTCCAAGCTGCTGTCCGAGGCAAAGGTTGAAATCCCCGCTGTCCATCTGGCACGCTTTGACGAAGGAGTAAACAGGACGAAGCCGGTCAAAGACCCCTACGGCTGGGG
>ENA-ORMO01003015-ORMO01003015.1-human-gut-metagenome-genome-assembly--contig:-NODE-3015-length-11886-cov-4.637816_pt1 | contig 11886 bp, 9 predicted proteins | sample MGYA00242106_ERZ509001 | MGnify/ENA primary metagenome ERZ509001 (study PRJEB26280, sample SAMEA2338736) | human gut metagenome | biome: human gut; feature: human-associated habitat; material: faeces... | reverse complement strand
GGGTCTACCAGCCGCTGCCAGGCATAGACGAAATCCCCCGCCTTCACCCGCTGGCCGTCAGACCACTTGGCCGTCCGGAGATGGAAGGTATAGGTCACCGTGCCGTCCCCGTTTTCCTTCGTGTCCACGCTCTTGGCCATGCCGTTGACCACTGTGGCGCCGCCGCTGCCGTCTGCGGTCACCCGCATCAGGTTTTCATAGAGGTGGACCAGCACTGTCTGGCTGCTGATATCCTGGGCATAGATGGGGTCCAGATTGGAAAAGCCGCCATCTACACATACGGACAGCTCCGCACCGCCGCCCTGCTGGGCACATCCGGCGGCCAGGGCCAGGCACAGCACCCCCGCCAGCGCCAGCGCCGCCAGCCGTAGGTTCTTTTTCATGGAGAGGTCTCCTTTCCGATAAAAAACAGGCGCCGCCAACGGCGCCCTGATGAGCTTCTTACCAGGCCGCCCCTGCTCTCAAGGGCTGCCCATTCCCTGCCGGGGAAGCTAAGCGGTAACATTATAGAGGACTTTTCCCACCTTGTAAAGTGATCGGAAGAAAAAAGTAACAAAAAGTGACAAAAATTAAGAGATCGTTCATATTTTCAAGCTCCCCGCCCCCGATCAGCCAAAAAAGTCCGCCGCACATGGCGGCGGACTGGTCAATCTGCTTACTGAACGGTCAGCTGGGCCTCCTCCGGCAGCACGGAGGCCAGCATCAATCGGACGCTGTTTCCCGCCTTCTCCCGGGCCTGGGCCAGCAGCCCCCGCTGGAGCGCCTTCTCCTCCATCACCTCCCGCTGGGCGGCCTGGAAGGCCGTGAAATCCTCAATGGTGAAGGGGTTGAAAATGCTGGTTTTCTCGTCAAAGATCTCCACGCTGTCGGCGTCGATCTCATGGGCGAGGATCTCCGCCTCCGGCAGCGTCACCGTCACATCGTTGTCCCGGACCTCGATCTCCACATCGCCCAGGTCAATGCCGGCCTTGATGGTGCCGTCGTAGGACAGGATGAATTTCTTGGTGGTGAAGGGGATCTTCATCCCGTAAAAATCATCGCTGTTTTCAAACTGGGCCATATTCGTATAGGTATAGGTCACGCTGGCCAGCTCGCTGATCTCCGCCAGGCGGCCCTCCAGCACCACGGCCGAGAGCTGAGGCGCCTCCTGATGGCTGGCGGCGTACCGTCCGCCTAAAAAGCCCGCCAGTCCCACTGCCGCGCACAGCACCACGCCGACCACCAGATACCGCAGGGTCTTCACAGGGCCTTCCTTGATTCCAAACATCTCCGGCCCTCCTCTCAGACCACTGTCAGCTTGCCGTCGTCTCCGAACTTCACCGCCACGATCTCGTTGCGGGTATGCTTGGCGATATCGTCGATCCGCATCTTGGAGGGATAGTCCGCGATCAGGCTCACCGCCACGCCCTGGCGCTTGGCCCGGCCGGTCCGGCCAATCCGGTGGATGTAGTCCTGATTCTCGTCGGGAATGTCGCAGTTGAAGACGATGTCCACATCGTCCACGTCAATGCCCCGGGCGGCCACGTCGGTGGAGACAAAGACCCGGAGCTTGCCCTCCCGGAACCGGTTCATCACCTGCTCCCGCTTGCGCTGGGGAATGTCGCCGTGGATGCACTCGGCGTCGATGCCCCGCATCTGCAAAAACTTCGTGATCCGCTCCGTGGCGCCCTTGGTGTTGCAAAAGCACATGCACCGGTCAAAGCCCGTCTCCTCCAGGATCTTTTCAATGGCGTCAGCCTTGCCGTCGTAGCTCACGTCCATGCGGAACTGCTTGATATCCGGCTTGTTCTGCTCGTCCTCCCGGACGGTGATCTCCTCGGCGTCCCGCTGGTAGACCCAGGCGATGTCCATGACCTCCCGGGAGATGGTGGCGGAGAAAAGGCCCAGGTTCTTCCGCTTGTCCATCTTATCCAGCAGCCGGGTCACGTCGTGGATAAAGCCCATGTCCAGCATCCGGTCCGCCTCGTCCAGGACCACAGTCCGGGCCGTATCCACCCGGACCGTCCGCCGCTTCATGTGGTCGCTGAGCCGGCCGGGGGTGGCCACCACGATCTGGGGCCGCTTTTTCAGCGTGTCGATCTGCTTGCCGATGGGCGCGCCGCCATAGAGGCACACGCACCGGACGCCGGGCTTATAGGCCGCCAGATCCCGGATCTCGTCGGTAATCTGGATGGCCAGTTCCCGGGTGGGGGCCAGGATCACCGCCTGGACCGTCTCATCTTCTGCTTCCACGTGCTCTACAATGGGAATGCCGTATGCAAAGGTCTTTCCCGTGCCGGTGGGAGCCTTGGCAATCACATCCCGCCACGCCATCATGGGGGGGATGCAGCCCGCCTGCACGGGGGTGGACACCTCGATCCGGCGCTGCTGGATGGCCCGCAGGATCTCCGGTGACAGGTCCAGGCTGTCAAAACGAACGCCTTGTGCAAATTCCATAGCTGATTCCTTCTCTTTTGAACAAGATCGTCTCCCCCTCCCGAAAAACCGGAAACAGAGACGTCCAAATATACAGATATAGTCATTATACAGGGAATTTCCCCGCTTGTAAAGCAGAACCCGCACTTTCCCAGCCCGAAGCGTCACGGATAGAAGCGCCGCCCCTCTCCACCGGAAAAAATCCGGCAAATCTCCCGCCCCTGTCGGCTTTCATCATTTTTTTGAATTTTCTGTCCTTTTGTGAGACCTTTCAAGTGCCCCAGTCGTTATGATATTATAGGGACGATGATCCCTGACAGACAGAGGAGGCGGTTAGATTGCTGACGATGTACCTTGCCATGCTGGGCAGCGAGGAGGACCGGGAGCGGTTCACGCTGCTCTATGAAGCCCACGAAAAACGGCTCTACGCAGTGGCGCTAAGCATCCTGGGGGACCCCACCCGGGCGGAGGATGCCGCCCAGCAGGCCTGGCTCCAGGTGCTGCGGAACTGGGAGCGCATCAACGCCCTGGACTGGGACGCGGCGGCCAGGTATCTGGCGGTGGCCGCCAGGAACGCGGCGCTGGACATGCTGAAAAAAGAGCGGTGGAACGCCTCTATGCCGGAGGACTGGGACCCGCCAGCCCCGGAGGACGGCCAGGGGGAGTACCAGCGTCTGGTGGCGCTGATTTTGGCCCTGCCGGAGGTCTACCGCCGGGTACTGGAGCTGAAATTCGTGGAGGAGGAGAGCAACCAGGAGATCGCCAAAAGGCTGGGGCTCAAGGAATCCACGGTCTCTACTCGAATCCATCGGGGGCGGAAGCTACTGCTGGACGCCATAGAACGGGAGGGATACTGCTATGGCTGAGAAATCCTTTGACACGCTGCTGCGGCAAGCCCTGCTGGAGGCGCCTGGCAGGAGCTGACCCCCACCTTAGAAACGGAGCCCCCCGCCTTTTCCCCGGCCTATCTCCGCTGGCGGACCCGGCTGCTGGCCGATCCCTTTGCCTGGGCAAAGAAGCATCTGCGGCCGCTGTGGGCCAGAGCCCTGCGGACCGCCGCCTGCATCCTGCTGGCCGCATCCCTGACGCTGGGCTCGTTGATGGCGGTGAGCCCCACGGTCCGGGCAGCAGTCCTGAACTGGCTGCGGGAGATCAGTGGAAACCTGATGACCTATACCTCCAGCCAGACTGCCAAGACCAATGCCCTGCCCTCCAACTGGCACATCACCTGGCTGCCAGAGGGCTGGACGCTGAAGGATATGACGATCAGCGGCCAAAAATACTATGAGCCATCCGAAAAGGGGAGCTTGTTCTATACTTGTTATACTCCCGACAGCGCAGAACACACCACCAACATAGGTGACGTATCTGATGCAGAGTCCGTCCGCGAAACCCTACAAGTGCAGGGATATTCAGCAGATTATTATCAGTCGGGCCGATACCAGATCTTGCTGTGGGAAAATCAGGACGGGTTCCTGTTTCTGCTGCGGGACGATATGACACTGGACCGGGAAACCTTCTTGAAAATCGCCGAGAGCATCCGCTATTACCCGACAACAGATACCGCTTATGAGTTGAGTTGGGTCCCTGCGGAATATGAACCGTTCTATCGCGATGAGATGATCGGCGCAGTTCAAGAGGAATGGACATGGAACCAGACCAGCCTGATCTGGCGATATGTCACCGATCCGCTCTGCCCCTTTGTATTGCCGGAGGGAGAGCCAGAGGAAGTTTCCCTGGGCGAGTTCACCGGACAACTCTGGATCGCAGAAGAGCCTCCGATCCCCCCTGAGGCTGATCCGTTTATCGTCAATGGCGAGCCTGTTGAAGAAAGCGGGTCCTCTATTGCGATAGGGGGCGTCCAAATTTCTGTCAGCACAGACCCAAGTCAGGATCAAACCAGTACCCTGCTGTGGACGGACCCGGACACCAATACCACCTTCCTGCTGGAGGGAGCAGTGGTCCCACAGGACCTGATCAGTATGGCAGAGAGCCTGAGACAAACCACGCCATCGCCCACGCCGCCGCCCCGCCGCTCTATGCTGATGGCGGGGACCGCCGGCGGCTGAGACGTCTTTTCCAAAATTGTCCCGAAAAAATTTAAAAATCGTGAGACATCGCGCCCTCCCCGTTCGTTTCTCTTGTAGAAGCGAATGAGGAGGGCGCTCCTCATTCCAAAAAACAGAGAGGATGATCGATATGACGAAAAAACGGATTCCGAGCTTTTTGTGCGGGTGCCTCACAACGCTGACCGCTCTGGCCCTCGGCACCACGGTTTTGGCCGCTGCCGGGCGGGTGGAGTATAACCGCGCGGGGATCGCGCTCTTCGGAAAGGATCGGGTGGTTGCCGGAGAGAGCTACACAGCGCCCAACGGCCAGAAAGTCCCCGCAGTGATCACCTATATCGACGAGGCGGAGAACACCACCAATTACCTCTCCGTCCGCCAGATCTCGGAGCTGCTGGGCGTGAAGGTGCAGTGGGACAGCCAGAAGAACCGGGTGAATATCGGCGGCGATCCCGCAAGCTATGTCACAGTGGGCAACAAGGGAGACGACATTCCGCCCAACCCCACAAAGCCCGTGCTGGGAACCGTCCGTGGTCCCTTTACGGAGATCGATCCGTCGGAAGTGGCTGATAAAACCCTGACGGGTGTCATGCAGAGCAACACCAACGTGCAGACCACCTGTGGGTTCTCCACGCTGGATACCATCTACCCAGAGGACGGCAGCTATGTGGTGCTGACGGTCACCAACAACGGCTCCGATCCCCAGACGGTCACAGCGGCCAGAGCCCTGACTCTGGGAGGGTTTGAGATGTTTACCTCGGTGGATATCGGCGCAGGCCAGACGCTGACCCGTGCCTTCCGCATCGCGGACGGCGCATCAGAGCTGGAGAGCCGGCTATCCTGCGGCGTTTATGCCACAGATGCCAAAGGAAGCAGCGATCTTACGATCTCCCTGAAACAATATCAATAAGCGAAATATCTGGAGGGACCGCAGCGCCATCCAGCAGCCTGCTCAGGAGCAGGTTCCGTCGCGGAGCCGCCCCTGAACCTGTCGAAGCCCTGAAACCACAATGGTTTCAGGGCTCCCATCAAAAAGGGCGCCAACATCCATGCACGCCGCACAGGAAACACAAAGCGCACCCACTTTCGTGGGTGCGCAATTTGTCTGCGGCGGATCGAGAGAGGAGGATCAGCAGTTTGATCGTGCGCTGACTTAAAAAAATCGGAGCAAACGACATGACGTTTGCTCCGATGTGGCGGAGAAGGAGGGATTCGAACCCTCGAGACCCGTTAAGGCCTACATGATTTCCAATCATGCGCCCTCGACCAACTAGGCGACTTCTCCAGATTCAAGATTCCATTGTCAATCTTCCTTGGCGGAAGCAACGTTATTAGTATACGAAATTTATTCTAAAAAGTCAAGCCCTATTTTCTCTTTTTGAAAAAGTTTTTGGCGGAAGATTCATATTCCCCACAGACTGTCTGCCCATGCGGCTTTATCAGCTCCATGTGTGTCCTTTGTTCCCGTCAAAAGCAAGCGTTCCCTCCCCATAAGCCCAGACTTCACACGGAGGATCGATTGTCGGTTTTCTTTTCCCGCGCCTTCCGGGCCCCCGATGATATTTCCCACATCCTCCCTCCTGACATGTCAGGGTCCGCTCCGATTTTTTCTCACAGAAGTCTGTTCTTTTATATAGTAAAATTTTTTATTTTCCCTGTATATGCCTTCTTTTTTATGATAAAGTTAAGACATAACAACCCGACTTGAACGGAGGTGACGAGCATGCATGGGATGGCCTACGTGCGTATTTTGCGCGATTTACGAGAAGACGCCGACAAGACCCAGACGCAGATTGCTGAGGTCCTGGGGACGTCCCAGACCATGTACGCACGCTATGAGCGTGGGGCAAACGAGATGCCCATCCACCATCTGATCACCCTGAGCAAGTATTACGGTGTCAGCACCGACTACTTGCTGGGGCTCACCAAGGAACGGTAAAAGCCGGACAGGGCATCCCCTGTCCGGCTTTTAAACTGTCGAAAAAGTGGCTAAAGCCACTTTTTCGACAAGGATACACCCTGCCGCGCGCATAATTTGTCTGCCTTTAGCAGACAAATTCCACACTTGCAGGGCGAGAAGTGTTTTCAGCCACGTACACGCCGCGGCAGAAAACAGATTTGATATCTTTCGCGCCTGCGGGCGCGACTGCGCAGCCGTTGGCAGCTTTACTGCCTTACAGATGCAGCGTACTCCTTGCGGGTAAACTCTGCGAGGCTTTTTCGACACGCTGAAAGCCGGACAGGGCATCCCTGTCCGGCTTTTTTCACGCAGTTATTCGCCTTTCAGCTCCGTGCTTTCCGGTACCGCAGTCTCTGTGCCGGCGGGAGGTGCGTCGGTCTCTCCGTCATCTCTGATGACCGTGGTAACAGCGGCGCCATCTCCATGATCCTCGGTCACGACCCATTCGTTCAGATCTCCCGTCACATCGATGGTGATGGTCCGCGCCTCCTCGCTGCCGTCCTCGTGGACCACCGTCATCTCGTACTCGTAATGATAGCGGCCCTCAGCGGCCATGGCGTCCGTGATATCGATCTCCTCGCCGTTGGCACGGAGGATCAGCCGGCCGTCCTCCTTGGTAACGATGTCATCCGCCGGCACTGTGGTGATCTGCACCTCATTTCCCTCCGCATCTACTGCGCGCAGGCTGTCTTCCCCGGTCCAAACAATGGTAAACTGCCGGAAAAGCTCTCCGTCTGTGGCCACGTTCACCGCGCCGGCGGTGACGGCCAGCGCACAGGTCATGGCCGCCGCGATGGCCGCCGCCCGCAGGATCTTGGGGATGTGTCTGTGTGTCTGCTCTCTCATGTGAAAGACCTCCTTTTTGGCTTCCTCGGAGGCCCTCAGATGGGAAAATGTCTCACAATACAGCTTCTTGTCGATCATAGCCCCTCTGCCTCCTTCAAATGGATTTTCAGCTCTCCCCTGGCCCGCATCAGCCAGGTCTGAACGGTGGAGGGATTTGCCCGCATCAGGGCAGCCACCTCCCGGACGGCATAGCCCTCATAATAGTGCAGATAGATGGCTGCCCGGTACTTGGGCGGCAGCAGCATCACCTGCCGGAACAGCTCGCTCTGGGCCGGTGTATCAAAGGCCGCCGTCTCCGGCGCCGCCTCCAGCGGCTCGATCCGCCTGCGCCAGGGGGAGCGGAGGAGCTTTTTGCACTCGTTCACTGCCACCCGGATCACCCAGTACCGCTCGTGGTCCGGGCTCTCGAATCCCTCTGTGCCATAGAGCCGCAGCAGCGTCTCCTGCATGACGTCCTCCGCATCCGCCCGATTTTTCAAATAGCTGTATGCCAGACGGAAGACGGTATCGCCGTACCGCTCCACCGCCGCTTCAAACGCCGTGTCCTGCACGGGTCCTCACCTCGTTTCGTGTCAGAGTCGAAAGGCCTTTCTGTGAAGAATATCCCTCAGCGGGGTCAAATATCTCATGGCGGCCAAAAATTTTTTTGCTCCGGGCCCAGCTCTACTCATCAAAAAGGTCCCCGGCCATGCGGCCGGGGACCTTTTTCCGTTGCCAGGTCAGCGCCCCAAAGCTCACTTGTGGGGCACGTGCCAGATATTGTCGGCGTACTCTGCCACGGCCCGGTCGGCGGCAAAGATGCCGCTGCGGGCGATGTTGTGCAGGCTCATGCGGTTCCAGGTATCGGGATCGGCATAGGTGCTCACCATCCGCTTCTCCGCCTCGCAGTAGGACTGGAAATCCGCCAAAAGCAGGTATTCGTCGGCGGCGCTTCCGCCGGCGCCGAACAGCAGCCGCTGATACAGGTCGTCATAGGACACTCCGTCCCGGAAGCCGGTGCGCAGCGCATCCAGGCAGCGGCGCAGCCTCTCGTCCCGGTTGTACATCCGCTGGGGAACGTAGCCCTCCCGCTTGAGCTGGGTGACCTCATCTGCCCGGAGACCGAAGAGGAACATGTTCTCATCGCCCAGCACCTCGTGCATCTCCACATTGGCGCCGTCCAGGGTGCCCACCGTCAGCGCGCCGTTCATCATGAACTTCATGTTGCCGGTGCCGCTGGCCTCCTTGCCGGCGGTGGAGATCTGCTGGCTCACCTCGCTGGCGGGCATCAGCTGCTCCGCCAGGGAGACCCGGTAGTTCTCCAGGAACACCACCTGCAGCTTATCGCGGCAGATGGGGTCGTGGTCGATCTGATCCGCCAGGGAGTTGATGAGGCGGATGATCCGCTTGGCCACCGCGTACCCCGGCGCCGCCTTGGCGCCGAACAGGAACGTGTGGGGCTGCGTGATGGCGTTGGGGTCATCCTGAAGTCTCTGATACAGGGCGATGATGTGCAGCACGTTCAACAGCTGCCGCTTATACTCGTGGAGCCGCTTCACCTGGACGTCGAAGATGGCGTCCGGATTGACCTCCACGCCCCGGGTCTTTTTTGCGTGGGCGGCGAAGGCCGCCTTGTTGGCCCGCTTGATGGCGCCCAGCCGCTCCAGAACAGAGGCGTCATCGGCATAGTCATCCAGCTTTTTCAGGGCTTGGGGGCGCAGCAGATAGTCGTCCCCGCCGGTCAGGTCCCGGATCAGGCCGTCCAGTCCGGGGTTGATCTCACTGAGCCAGCGGCGGTGGTCAATGCCATTGGTGACATTCCGGAACTTCCAGGGCTCCATGCCGTAGGCGTCCCGGAACACATCCTTCTTCAGGATCTCGGAGTGAAGGCCGCTGACGCCGTTGACCGCCATGCCGCCGGCGATGCAGAGATTGGCCATGCGGACCTCTCCGCCCCAGACGATGGCCATTTTCTCCGTCTTCTTGGGGTCGTGATAGAAGTCCTCCACCTTCTTCTGCCAGCGGCGGGAGATCTCCAGGATGATCTGCCACACCCGTGGCAGCAGGAATTCCACCAAGCTCTGAGGCCAGCGCTCCAGGGCCTCCGAAAGGACCGTGTGGTTCGTGTAGGCCACGGATCTCGTGGTGATGTCCCACGCCTCATCCCAGTCCATGCCGGCGTCGTCGATCAGGATCCGCATCAGCTCCGGGATCACCAGGGCCGGGTGGGTGTCGTTGATCTGGATGACGTTCTTCTCATGGAAGTTCTTCATGGTGCCGTACAGTTCGGTGTGCTTGGCGGCGATGGACTGGAGGGTGGCGGACACGAAGAAGTACTGCTGTTTCAGCCGCAGAGACTTGCCCTCCAGATGATTGTCCTCCGGATAGAGGACCTTGGCAATGGTCTCTGCCATGGCCTCGTCCTCCGCGGCCTTCAGGTACTCGCCCCGGGAGAACAGGGACATATCCACCGGCTGGGTGGACCGGGCGTCCCACAGCCGCAGGACATTCACATGCTCCGTGCCGTAGCCGGCGATCTCCATGTCGCAGGGCACGGCCTGGACCACCGTGGCGTCCTCATTGACGATGTGCAGGTGGCCGTTGTCCCAGAACTCCCGCACGGTGCCGCCGAAGCGGACCTCCTGGGTCTCCGCGGGCTTTGGCATCAGCCAGGCCGCGCCCAGGTCCTTCCAGTTGTCCGGCAGCTCTACCTGCTGGCCCTCCACGATCTTCTGCTTGAAGATGCCCAGCTCGTAGCAGATGGAATAGCCGGTGGCCGGGATCTCCAGCGTAGTCATGGAGTCTAGATAGCAGGCGGCCAGGCGGCCCAGGCCGCCGTTGCCCAGGGCGGCGTCCGGCTCGATCTCAAAGATGTCGGCCGCCTTGAAGCCCAGGTGCTCCAGCGCCTCCCGCAGCTGGGGCAGCAGCCCCAGGTTGTAGGCATTCTTCATCAGGCTGCGGCCCATCAGAAACTCCAGAGACAGGTAGTGCACCTGCCGTGCATGCTGCTGGCGGGCCTTCTGACGGGTCTCCACCTCCCGCAGAGCCATCATGTCCCGCAGGACCAGGGCGCTGGCCCGCATCATCTCTCCATCCGTTGCCTCCGCCGCCGTCTTTCCGAAGCTGACCATCAGCTTGGCGGTGAGGGCGTTCTCCAGGGTCTGTGTGGTAATTGGTGTCATGCGTCTCCTTACTCCGCCGGCTCCTGTTTCCCGGCGGTCCCCTTCTTGGGTTTGGTCTCTTTCTTGGCAGGCGTCCTCCTGCCGCTTTTGGCGGCCGTCTTTTTGGCGGCCGGTTTCTTGGCTGCCGTCCGCTTTCTGGCGGCAGGCTTCTTCTCCGGTGCGGCCGGAGCGGCCTCCTCAGCCGCCGGCTCGGCGGACGATTGTGCCGCTTCCGCGGTCGGCTGCGGAGCAGGTTCGTCAGATGCGGGCTCCGCCGCTTCCGCGGGGGCGGTCTCTTCCGCGGGGGCGGTCTCTTCCGCGGGAGCGGATTCCTCCGCCGGGGCGGACTCTTCTGTCCGGACGGGCTCCTCCGCAGGGGGCCAAGGCTGGCCGGTGACGGTGCTGTAAATGTGCAGGTACTCCCCCGCGCTCCGGGCCCAGCTGAAATCGCAGGCCATAGCCCGCGCCCGCAGCCGGGCGAAGGCGTCGGGATAGTCCTTGTAAAGATACACCGCCTCCCGGATCACATACAGCATATCACTGCCGGCGTAATTTGCAAAGGTAAATCCGTTGCCGGCGTCCCTCCAGGACTCGTACGGGCTGACGGTGTCCTTCAGTCCGCCGGTCTCCCGGACGATGGGCACGGTGCCGTACCGCATGGCGATCATCTGACTCAAGCCGCAGGGCTCGCTCTTGGAGGGCATCAGGAACAGATCCGCGCCTGCATAGATGGCCATGGACAGCTCCTCGTTGTAGTCCAGGCGCACGGCCATGCGGCCGGAATACTGCTGGGCCGCCCACTGGAAGAACTCCTCGTACTTCCGGTCCCCCTTGCCCAGGATCACCATCTGCAGGGGCAGCTCCATCATGTCGTGGAGCACCTCGCACACCAGATCCAGGCCCTTGTGGGACACCAGGCGGCTGACGATGCCCACGATGGGAACGTAGGGCTCCTGCCGCAGGCCCATGAGCTTCTGCAGCTCCGCCTTGTCCGTCTGCTTGCCCGCCATGTCCGCCGCGCTGTAATTGACGGCGATGTGGGGATCCGCGGCGGGGTCATACCGCTTCACGTCGATGCCGTTCAGCACGCCGGAGAGCTTGTAGCCGCAGCGGCGCATGATGCCGTCCAGCCGGTGGGCGAAGTAGGGCATCTTCAGCTCGTTGGCGTAAGTAGGAGAGACGGCGTTGACGGCGTCGGCGCACAAAATGGCGCCCTTCAGCAGGTTCACGTCCCCGTCCATCAGAATGGTGCCGTCATCCGCCCAGCCGTGGTCCAGGCCGAACAGGTCCCCCAGGGTCTGGCGGCCGTAGCGGCCCTGGTACTCAATATTATGAATGGAGAGCACGGTCCGGATACTCCGGAACCGCTCCTCCCGCACGCTGTCGTCCTTCAGATAGATGGGCACCAGGGCGGTCTGCCAGTCGTTGCAGTGGATGACCTCCGGCCAGAACCTCAGGT
>ENA-ORMO01003014-ORMO01003014.1-human-gut-metagenome-genome-assembly--contig:-NODE-3014-length-11891-cov-2.331784_pt1 | contig 11891 bp, 10 predicted proteins | sample MGYA00242106_ERZ509001 | MGnify/ENA primary metagenome ERZ509001 (study PRJEB26280, sample SAMEA2338736) | human gut metagenome | biome: human gut; feature: human-associated habitat; material: faeces... | reverse complement strand
CCCGCAAAAAATACAAGGGCACAAAGACATAAAAGTCCAAGCCCCCGAAATCTGTACCATACGATCTGCATTTTTTTCTCTTCCATCTTTTGCCCCCGACATCTTCTTATGTAACTATATGAGCAGGCGCCGCGTATCATGCCTGTCCCCTTCTGGTACCTGCGAAAGAGCCGTCTTGGTTTTTATTTTACAAATTTATTCCATTGCTCTTAAGAATCTATTCATTTTTTCTCCGCCGATCTGTGATATAAATAGAGTAAGATAACGCAGACGGATCACTGATTCGTCTCACACGGATTATGAAGGATTTGATTTTAAAAAGGGGGATTTGATTATGAAGAAGAGAATCATGCGCACCATTCTGACTATGGCAGCCGCCGCTGTCCTTTCTGCCTTTACTCTTGGCGCACAGGCCGCCTCTGACAGGTGGCAGAGCACAACGGCACGCAATACAGACAACGACATCCAGATTGATTTTAAAGAAGTACAGGTAACGCTTCCTCAGAGCTGGTCGGGAAAATGCCAGATGGGCGTGTCTGAAAACAGCGTGACCTTTTATCAGACAAAATCGCGAAAGCTCTGGGAGCAGGAGGGCTACACCAGCGGAGGACGGCTGTTTTCCATCGGTTTTTCCTCTGACGGCAGCTATAAGGATAATCCAAGCTACATGACGATCGGCAGCACTTCCGAAGGTACTTATTATGCATCGTTCCCGACAGACGTACAGGCTTACACCAAGGATACGCAGGCATACGAGGAATTTTCCTCCATGGCAAATGATATGGAGTGGATAAAATCCCGCTTTGTTCTCACGGCAGAGCAGTCCTCAAATACAGGGGCGAGCGGAGAATATATTTTCCCACAAAGCGCGACAGAATATCTGAGCAAAGACGATCTCTCCGACATGAACGCCGATCAGATCCAGATGGCGATCAATGAGATCTATGCGCGTCATCACCGAAAATTCATTCTTCCAAGTGTTCAGGAGTATTTTAATTCAAAATCATGGTACAGCGGTACCATCGAAGCAGAGGATTTTGATGTGAGTGTAATGAACGCCTATGAGAGCGCAAATATCGGACTTATGGTAGAGCGTCTGAATTCCAAAAGCTCCTCCGGCGAAAATATAACAATCCTTCCCTCTGCCACGAAGGATGCATACGGCATGATCATAGAATCAGGAGACGGATATTTCCGCATCCGCATAGAAGACGGAAGCTCGATCCAGTTCTGGTACGATGAGGCAAAGCTTGATGATATGGGAGTTTCCAAAGACAGCTTTAAAGTCGGCGCTGTCACAAGCATAGTCTATGATACTGAATCATACGAAGCAGTGAATATCCTGATTTGGTAAAAACAAAAGTGTGCTCTGCACACTCTCGCGGCTTTAGACAGCTCTTGCCGCGCACACTTTTGCCGCGCCGGATGCGTATTGCGAAGCAATTACATTCCTCTTGCATCCGTGCGCATCTTAATTTTTTGTCATAGGAAAGACGTTCATGCATCAGCGTAACAAGGTCTTTCCTATGACAAATAAAGACGGGTTCTGTTGCAGTTTCTAATCTGGCTAAAACCGGATCGAAAATGCAGCAGAACCCGCCTCTTTTTTATTTTCTCAGTCCTCGCGGAAGGTGATCTCACCTGTCTTATCGTCCATAGAATCAACTATAGCAAGCGACTCCAGATGGATGCCTCTGGAGCGGATGATCTCTCCGCCTACCTGAAATCCTTTTTCGATCGCAATACCCGCGCCTACGAGTTCGGCTCCCGAATCCTCCACAAGCTGTGCAAGCCCTTCAAGCGCCTTGCCGTTCGCAAGAAAATCATCGATCAGCAGTACCTTATCGCCTTTTCCGAGAAATTCTTTTGACACGATAATATCGTAGACTCTGCCGTGCGTGTAAGACTCTACCGTTGACTTATACACATCTCCTGCGATATTTTTCGTCTGCGTCTTTTTCGCAAACACAACAGGTACATGGAACTCCTCTGCTACTACGCACGCGATACCGATGCCAGATGCCTCGATCGTGAGAATCTTGTTGATCTCCTCACCTGCAAAGCGGCGTTTGAATTCCTTTCCCATCTCCCGAAACAACGCAGTGTCCATCTGATGGTTCAAAAAGCTGTCAACCTTTAATACATTGCCTTCTTTTACCTTTCCGTCCTTACGTATTCTGTCCTTTAATACCTGCATACTGTACCTCCCTTTAAAATTTTCTGCCGTATGACTGTTTTTTCTATTGTACTGATAAACGATACGCGATGCAAGCCTTTTTCTTCCAATTATTTCAGGCTCTGGCATCTTCTCCCGCAGTATCCTGATCGTGTCCATATTTCGTTTCATCCAGCACAGTCTCCCTTGCCCATGCCAGACGGCTCTCAAACTGGGGATAGAAATCCTGATCTGTCTCATACGGCTTTATATAAAACAGCTTCAGAAGAAACAGATTCGTATTCTTCACAGCTTCTTCTCTCTCTTCTTTCCGGATCCGCTGCTGTACATCCTCTAGAAAGTAATGCCACTCCTTCACAAATTGCTCATACCGAACAAGCTCCGGCGTGTCCAGCCATTTTGAGACTTTCACCTTCGTCTTATTCGGAGCCGGGCATTCCTTTGTCTGCAAAAAATACCGAAACGTGCGCTCTCCCGATGCGTCTGTCTCATAATACCTACCAAGCGGGAAGAGCCTGCATATTCCCGGACGGTACGCATGGATACTGCATCTTCCATTCGCATCCAAAAATCCGCACGTTTCATCCTTTCCGCTCATATTCAGGTTCGGCAAAATGATCCCATCCACCACATGAAGCTCCAGATTATTTGTCAGAAGCGCTTCAAAGCTAAGCGCCGTTCCTTTCGTCAGACGGTAAACGTCATACGGATCGAGGATCACGGACTCTCCCATACCGCGGCAGCATGAAGAACAGCCTTTACAGCCGCCGCAGCCTGCCTTTACCATATCATTTTTATCATACAATCTGCCGTCTGAGATCTCCTCAAGACTCACCTGCCGCTTCATAAATCTTCCTCCGTCCTGTATAATTTTTCTTCTGAAAGTCGATATCTGCACCCAAGACTGCTCTGTTGCCGATTCGCCGCAGTACATTTGGTACAAAACACATTACGCCGGATCGACATGCACCATAATATGCTTTACCTGATCAAACTGTTTTTCTATGCCATCGTGTACGTGTTCTGCTATCCCGTGCGCTTCGCGCAGTGTCAGATTGCCGTCTGCCACAATATCGACATCCACGTATATCCTGCTGCCAAAAGTCCTTGTCCGCAGCAGATCAATCCCCTCTACGCCAGGCTGCGCAGCCACAAACTCGCGCAGCTCCTCCTCAAGCTTCGGATCGCACGCCGTATCCACCATTTTGTCAATTGCATCTTTAAATATATCATACGCCGCCTTTAAAATAAACAGGCAGATCACAACACTTGCCACAGGATCCAGTACGGGAAATCCCATACGTGCTCCAAGGATACCAGCGAAAGCGCCGATAGAAGAAAGAGAGTCCGAGCGGTGGTGCCATGCATCTGCCATCAAAGCCGAAGATTTTATCTTTTTGGCGTAAAATCTTGTATACCAATACATCCATTCTTTAACTGCTACAGATATGACCGCCGCAGCAAGCGCCGCCAGTCCCGGCACTGCAAGCGCCTGATAATTTCCGCTTATGATCTTATTAATGCCCTCCAAACCGATTCCAGCACCCGTAAGCGCAAGTACGACAGAAAGCAAGATGGCAGCCACGCACTCCATGCGTTCATGTCCGTACGGATGTCTTTTGTCTGCCGCTTTTCCGGAAATCCGAATACCTACCATCACAATGATCGTACTAAATACATCAGACGCGGAATGTACCGCGTCTGAGATCATTGCACCTGACGACGCGAAAATACCTGCCGCAAGCTTTCCTGCCGAGAGCAGGACATTCACCAGAATACTCACCTTTGAGACGTGCATCGCCGTCTGTTCCATACTGCTGATCCGCTGTTCCTTTCTTCTTAATTCTCCCATAATGATCCTCCTCAATTCCGACTGCTCCATACCTTGCTCCTGCTGATCATAATTCCTATATCCTATGCCGCTAAATGGAATACAGTTCCACAAAATCCACTCCTTTTATCCTATATTCCCAAAACACCGTATATACACAACCGGATCACTCTGCCAGAACAGGGCATCTGCGGCTTCTCATACTATGATGTTCCTCAGATGCCCTGTCCGTTTTTATTTTTCATTTACAGCCGGTATGCTGCTTTTACTTTACTGTAATCAATTCGTATTCGTCGCTTCCAAGTCCTATCTTTACCGCATGTTCGATGCAGGATCTCCAGTTTGTCTCCGGCGCTACCTTTCCAAAATGATCGCGGTGCTCGTGCTCGTGGTGCGCTACTGCATCGCCCAGCACACTTCCTGCGATGGAAGGCTGTGCATTTACTGCGTCTGCACACGCTACATCAAGAGCTACCGGATCGAAAGAAGCAAACATTCCTACATCCGGCACGATAGCAGCGTCATTTTCCGCATGGCAGTCGCAGTTCGGCGATACGTCCATAACAAGACTGATATGGAAATGCGGTCTGTTCTGGCATACTGCCTTAGAATACTCCGCAATCTTGCAGTTTAAGATATCGTTCGCTTCATCCTGCGCAGGCGATACGGCGTCCTTCGGACAGACTGCGATACAGCGTCCGCAGCCGACACATTTATTCTGATCGATCTCTGCCTTTCCATCTGTGATGATTGGTGCGCCATGTGCACAGATCTTACTGCAGCGTCCACAGCCGATGCAGTCTTCCGTCTTTACATACGGTTTTCCGGCACTGTGCATTTCCATCTTTCCGGCTCTGGAACCGCATCCCATACCGATATTTTTCAGCGCTCCGCCGAATCCTGTCATCTCATGACCTTTAAAATGTGACAGTGAAATAAATATATCCGCATCCATCACAGCACGCCCAATCTTCGCTTCCTTTACGTACTCGCCGCCCTCAACAGGAACCCATACGTCATCGGAACCTTTAAGTCCGTCTGCAATCAGCACATGACATCCTGTCGCATACGGTACAAATCCGTTCCCATAAGCAGAATCAATATGATCGAGCGCATTTTTTCTGCCGCCCACATACAGTGTATTACAGTCTGTCAAAAACGGCTTTCCGCCAAGCTCCTTTACTACATCTGCAACAGCCTTCGCATAATTCGGGCGAAGGAATGCCAGATTGCCCGGCTCTCCAAAATGCAGCTTGATCGCCACGTACTGATCCTTGAAATCAATATCGCCGATTCCTGCTTTCTTTATCAGTCTTTGCAGCTTGTCCAGAAGATTGTCCCCCATCTTCGCGCGCATGTCCGTGAAATACACCTTTGACTTTCCCATTTTTTACCTCCCTATAGTATCATTCTTCCGTCCTGCATCCGTATCTGAATGACCAGCCAGATTGCAGAACTTTATTTACTGTATCCATAATATCTGCTTTGCCCCAAGAAACGTAGCGTCTTCTTTCTGATGCGTCACAACGAGGAGTGTCCGCCCTCCCCGATGCTTCAAAATTGTCTGTACCGCGCTCCTCTTTGTCTCTTCATCAAGCCCCGCAAACGGCTCGTCCATGACAAGCAGCTCAGACGGTGACGCAAGCGCTCTCGCAATCGCGACGCGCCTGCGCATCCCGCCGCTCAATTCGCACACAGGTCTGTGCCACGCTTCCCTGTCTAAAAGCTCAGAAAGCAGCTCTTCTAAGGCTGACGGCTCAGGGACAGTACCCCTGCATGCAAGCTCCACATTCTTCCATGCATCTGCAAATTCAAACAGACGGTCCTCCTGAAAAACCGCTCCAATCTGCATCTGTGCTTTTGACCGCTTTCTGCATCTTCTTTTTTTGCGTATTATTCCTTTGGTTCTGTGCCAATCAACCTCAAGTCGTTCTCCTCCTGCGCCCTCCATCGACATTTTTTCAGGGTTCTCCTCCCTGATATGAACCACCTCTCCCAGATCAGGCTTCTCCAACCCCATCAGGATACGGAGCAGTGTCGTCTTTCCGATACCGGAAGCGCCCATCAGGCAGTATACACCTCCACGTTCCAGACGAGCGTTAAAATCACTGAGCACCATTCTGCCGCCGTAGGCTTTTGAAATATGCTCAAGACAAATCGCCATGTGACGCTCCTCCCTTCCGCCGTATGTCAAGCAGAGAAAACAGACGCAGAAACAGGACTTCAAACAGGCGGCTTGCCAATATGACCACGAGCGTCCACGCAAACAGTTCTGCCGTACTCAGATAAATCTTTGCCAGATACAGCTTTTCTCCGATCGACATCTGAGGAACTCCGATGACTTCCGCTGCCACCCCGGATTTCCACGCCAGAGCGAACGCTGTTTTGCTCCCTGCCAGCAGATACGGAAATATCGATGGCCAGTAGATGTAGCAAAAGCGTTTTCCCGCTCCCATTGTGTATATCTGCGCCATCTCCAAAAGCGCTCTGTCGGCAGATATCATACCCTGAACCGTGTTGCGGTAAATAACAGGAAAAACAACGAGAAAGCTGACAAGTACAGACAAATTCTCCGAACCGATCCAGATGAGTGCAAGGATAATAAACGAAGCGACCGGAACAGACTGCAAAAATCCGATCGCAGGCTCCAGAAATTCTCCGAGCATCCTGTATTTCCCTGCCGCGGCCGCGACAAACACTCCACACGCAAACGCCGCCAGAAAGCCTGCGCATATCTTTGAGGAAGAGTATGCGATCGTCAGCCAGAACTCCGGTTCCCTCGCCTGCTGCATAAGCGCCCGGCAGACATCGACAGGGCCGACAAATAAAAGCTCCCTGTCAAGCTGCCATGCCGCAAGCTGCCAGAGGAACAGCCATATTCCTGCAATAACGATCGTCCTTACGCTTCTTCTCATACGCTGCCGCTTTCTACTCCTGTTATTTTATGCTCTGTCTGCCCTTCCTTCAGCGGTATCCGCTCCCTGGCTTACTCTTCCTGTGCCATATAATAGAATGCCTCGTCCGGAAGCGCGCCGCCTACAGATTTTGGTTCCATTTCATACAGTGCCTCAAGATACCCGCCCAGCTTGTCCTGCATCTCTTCTCCGTCAATGTAAGTGATATTGCACATCGGGATCGCTTTCTGCGCGATCGGCGCCTTTGCCACAATTCCAAGCTCCTCGATCAGCGCTGCCACTTCCTCCGGATGCTCGTTCGTATATGCCGTGGAATGCTCGTGGTCTTCCAGAAATCCAGCGACTGCTTCTTCGTTTTCCTCAAGAAATTCTGTACGAACTACCGTCACACCAGTCACCAGAGCGCTTCCGTCCTCCTCCTGCAGTGCATCCCACTCTTTTGTAAGGTCAAGGGCAATCCTGATCTTTTCATTCTGCATCTGAGCCACCGTTACAAACGGCTGCGGCAAAAGACCGACAGCATTTTCCTCCTCTGTCAGCACAGAAACGACTTCTGTAGGCTCTGATTTGTACTCCAGCTTCACATCCTCTGTCGTCAGCCCGTGCATTTTCAGCAGGTACTGCAGCACAAAATCCGGTGTCGTCCCTTTTCCTGTCAGATATACTGTCTTTCCTTTCAGATCCTCCACGGAGCTAACCGTCTGTCCTGTCTCCGTCACATACAAAACGCCCAGCGTATTGATGTCGATTACCTTGATGCCGCCCTCTGTCTTATTATAAAGCACACTTGCCACGTTCGCAGGGATCAGGGCAATATCCACTTTTTTACTTAACAGCTCTGCCGTCAGCTCGTCAGCCGCCGTCACCATAACCTTTTCATAGGAATTGTGCGCCTCATACTCCGAAGACTCTACGCCAAGCGATGCAATCCCCATAGAGGTCGGTCCCTTCAGACCGCCGACTCTTACCGCATCCTGCGCTGATGCCGCCATGCCCGATGCCGCCAAACCGGCAAGCAGCAGAAGCGGTACTGCGAGATACTTTTTCTTCATACTCCCATCTCTCTTCCTGTGCAGTTATCTGCACACTGCTGCATTTGACACTAACATACGGAGAACTATACAAATAGCCTCCCGTATGTCCGAGCATGTTCCTACGCTTCAACCAGGAACGCAAGATATCCTTTCTTTGCCTCATATACGTCTGCCTTACTCGTCACTTCCATAGGAGCGTGCATATTCAGCACTGCAACTCCGCTGTCGATCACTTCCATACCGTACAATGCAGAGATATAAGCAATTGTTCCGCCTCCTCCGACATCTACCTTTCCAAGCTCTGCCGTCTGGAATGCTACCTCATGCTTTTCAAGCAGGGCACGAATCGCAGCAAAATACTCAGCATTTGCATCGTTACTTCCACTCTTTCCGCGCGCGCCTGTATACTTATTGAATACGAGTCCTTTTCCGAAATAAGCGCTGTTCTTCTTTTCAAAGAAGGATGCGTACAGAGGATCGTATGCGGCACTTACATCAGAAGAGAGCATACGGCAGCGGCTTAAGCAGCGGCGAAGCTCGAGCTCGCTATATTCACCGAGACAGTTCATCAGCTCTGCGACTGTATTTTCAAAGAAACGTGACTGCATTCCCGTCGCACCGACGCTTCCGATCTCCTCCTTATCTACAAGCAGACAGCAGCATGTGTAATCCTGTGTATCAACTGCAAGCTGTGCTTCCAACGATGTATACGCACATACACGGTCATCCTGTCCATAAGCCATGATCATACTTCTGTCCAGACCGCAGTCTCTTGCCTTTGCTGCCGGCACGATCTCAAGCTCGGCAGAAAGGAAATCATCCTCTTCAATATCATATTGCTCTTTAAGGATTGCAAGGATATTTGCTTTTACAGCATCCTTTTCTTTCTTTTCCGCATCCTCTTCCTCAGATACGAGCGGACGGCTTCCGATCAGTATATCGAGATCCTCTCCTTCGATCACAACGCGCGCTTTTTTCTCAAGCTGATCGCCTGCCAGATGGATCAGCAAGTCGGATACGAAAACTACCGGATCGCTGTCCTTTTCTCCGATACAGATATCGACCGTTGTTCCGTCTTTCTTTGCCACGATTCCGTGAATTGCCAGCGGCACTGTCACCCACTGATATTTCTTTACACCGCCGTAATAATGTGTGTCAAGGTAAACAAGTTCGGTATCCTCGTACAGCGGTTTCTGTTTCAGATCAAGACGCGGAGAATCGATATGTGCGCCGAGAATTCTCATTCCCTCCTTAAGCGGATTTCTTCCGATGTGAAACAGCGCAATTGCCTTTCCCATAAAAGAAGCGTACACCTTGTCTCCAGCTGCAAGCTTTTTTCCGGACTTGATTACCTCATTCAGATCCTCATAACCGTTCTCTTTTGCGATGCGCAATGTCTCCTTTACGCACTCGCGCTCCGTCTTTCCCGCGTCAAGAAACGCGCGGTAGCGGACAGAAAGCTCTTCTAACTCTTTTAACTGTTCCGGTGAATATGATTTCCATACATTTTCCTGTTTCATGGTAAAATCCTCCTTTTTCTATTCTGATCTTTTATTTTTTGTTTTGTCATTTTCATCCTCTTGACATCTGCATCTGGTTTTGCTTAAGTTCTCTGAAAAACCGTATCGTAAACGGAATACAGATAAAAAATGAGATCGCGTCCGCGAGCGGCTGCGCCATTTCCACTCCGCCCATTCCGAAAAACTGAGGCAGGATCAGCACAAGCGGTAAAAATACATATCCCTGTCTCGCAGAAGCGAGAAGTGTCGCAGTCTTTGATTTTCCGATCGTCTGAAACGTCATATTGCAGCATGTCGCAAGCGGCAGAAACGGCATTGCCAGACACTGCAGCCGCATTGCCTGCGTCCCCGTACGCACGACCGCAGGATCGCTGTCGATAAACATCCGAAGCACCTGCGGCGCCGCCGCGAATCCGATCACGCCGAATATCACCATAAAAAACGTAGCCGTTCTTGTCATAAAAAGAAACGCTTTTTTGACACGATCGTATTTCTTTGCGCCGTAATTGTACCCTGCTACCGGCTGATAACCCTGCCCGAATCCGATCACTACAGAGAATACAAGCATAAAAACCTTAGAAACGATCGCCATCGCGGACACAGCAGAGTCTCCGTATACTGCCGCCTGCTTATTCAGCGCAATCATCGCCACACTGGCAAGCCCCTGACGGAAGAACGAAGGCATTCCGTACGCTGCGATCTGACCGTAGCGGCGCCATGTGCGGGCGGCGCCCCGCAGATTCAGCTTCGCGATCGTCCTGCCGCTTGCAAACATATAGAGAAGAATACAAAAGCTTACTACCTGACTGAGCGCTGTCGCTATTGCCGCGCCGGCGATCCCCATATGAAAGACAAAGATAAACAGCGGATCGAGAAAAATATTCAGCACGCCGCCGAACGCTATCCCGACCATTGCAAATCTTGCCTTTCCCTCCGCGCACAGCATCTTATTAAGCGTCAGAGAAGTAATGAGGAAGGGCGCAGCGTACAGGATATACTGCGCATACTCCACCGCGTACGGACGGATTGTCTCGGTTGCCCCAAGCAGCGTGATCAGCGGATCCAGAAACAGGAGTCCGCACGCTGCGATAAGCACTCCGATCGCAAGCGCAAAATAGAATGCGCTCGCCGCCACTTCTGACGCAAAACTCTCCTTCTTCTCACCGAGCAGTCTCGACATCCAGCTTCCGGCTCCCATACCAATAAGAAAACCCGATGACTGGATAATTCCCATCAAAGACATCACAATGCCGACCGCGCCGGATGCGCTCGTACCAAGCTGCGATACAAAATACGTATCTGCCGTATTATAAACTGCCGTTACCATCATACTGATGATCGTTGGAACGGCAAGTGACAGAATCAGCCGCGAGACCGGCTGTTCCGTCATTTTTTTGTACTGAGCATCTTTTAGCTCCATACATCCACTCCTGTTCTTTCCAGATGATCCATCTAGCAGATTTCCGCACCGGACGGCATCTTCTTCTCCGGCACCATTACAGCCAGCTCTCCGTTTTCGTCCTCTGCACACAGGATCATTCCCTCAGAGAGAATGCCTGCCAGCTTCGCCGGCTTGAGGTTCACAAGCACCATAACCTTTTTGCCGACCATCTCTTCTGCCGAGTAATGAGCTTTGATCCCTGATACGATCTGGCGTACCTGACTTCCGATCTTCACCTGTGAGCAAAGAAGCTTTCTTGACTTTTTCTCTTCCTCACATGCGATGATCTCTCCTACCTGAAACTGCATTTTTTCAAAATCATCAAATGTTATCTCCGCCTTCGGTTCAATATCGATCACGCTCTCGCCTTCGCCGCCTGCTTCCGCTTTGTCTGCATTGTCCGATTTATCCCCGTCCTGCGCGTTTGTCTTTTCCAGCGCTGCGAGCTGTGCTTTTTGCAGCTCTTCTGCTTTTACGAGGATCTCCTTGATATCGAGTCGAGCGAACAAAATCTCCGGCTTCTCTATTACCTTTGTGCCTGATTCGTAAAGACCGTACTGATCCATCCGATCAAGACCTCTCTTCTTCGCATTTAACTGTGCAAGGATCTTTTCAGATGTTCCCGGCATGAAGGATTCCAGAAGCTCCGCACCGATTGCGATGCACTCGGTCAGGTTGTAGAGAACCGTTGCCAGACGATCCTGCTTCGTCTCATCCTTTGCAAGCGCCCAGGGCATTGTCTCATCAATGTACTTGTTGCAGCGTTTAAACAGTGTAAATATTTCCGTGATCGCATCTGCCACACGCAGATCGTCCATTTTCTTTGCCGCATTGACCGGAACAGCAAGGGCAACTGCTTTTAACTCCTCGTCCACCGGTTCTGCTGCGCCGCGGTCCTCTACCACGCCGCCGAAATATTTATTTGTCATCGAGATCGTACGGTTCACCAGATTGCCGAGTGTATTTGCAAGGTC
>ENA-ORMO01003010-ORMO01003010.1-human-gut-metagenome-genome-assembly--contig:-NODE-3010-length-11901-cov-5.134645_pt1 | contig 11901 bp, 7 predicted proteins | sample MGYA00242106_ERZ509001 | MGnify/ENA primary metagenome ERZ509001 (study PRJEB26280, sample SAMEA2338736) | human gut metagenome | biome: human gut; feature: human-associated habitat; material: faeces... | reverse complement strand
TTGCTCTGGTTGTAACATATTAATTCATACAATAATAGGCCCAAATGGGCACTTTTACCATTTGAGCCTATATATTATATGTCTTTTGGATAATAACTTAAAAAGTAGCTGTCTAGACGGTATGTTTTTATCGCAGAATTGATTTTATGGAAGACAAGGTATTTATCCATAGTATCATTGTATAATTTTTCTTTCGACACCAGAATCATCAGTCATTCAATTCACATAATCCATTCTATAGCCTAATAAATTATGCTTTCTTTTTCGCTCATGGTCATGAGGCTTTTTTCATTTAAATTGTGCGATTATACACTCTTTCGCCGGAAGTTCACTTGTTTTAATACTTAATCTTTTGGAATATCTGATGGACATTGTACCCAAGTGTCATCCTTACCAAATTGACAGATCTGCTATTTCTAATTTCTTGTGTAAAAGAAATATCTATTTTAAGTGCACATTCAGCAATCTGTAAATACAGTATGCTACCTTTATTTCATCAACATAGATAATCTATCCTTGAAATATTCCGGATACGAATCAAGACAACTAAAGATTTCTTCACTATGAGCTTTCAACATATTAAGTATCTTGTCCGTTCCAATATTCGCATTAGATAAAATTTGAGCTAATTCTATAGCTAATAGACGATCATTAAAAATACTCTCACAAATAGAAATTGCTGTCATATTTGGAACGCCATATTTTACTTTCTTTTGTAACAATGTCAAGATGTTCCTTTGATCAACTTGCTCCTCATTTTCTCCGTCAACTTCTATCAGATCACAGATATTGCCGATAAGAAAATTCATTTCATATGAGATTCTTTTATTACATAATGATTCTACTTCTGCAATTCCAATAGTTTCTTTGTTGTTAATTTCCATTGGAGTCTGGCCATCAATCCATTTTTTACAAATGCTTTGTATATGCTCTTGGTATCTAAAGTCTCCACAGATTTGCAGATACAATTCTGCAATAACAGATAACAATTCTGTTTCTGTATATATCTTCTCTGTAAGTTCATTCTGAACAATCCATTCCTCTATTAGAGAAGACAAACCTATTCCTGACATTGCATTAGAATATCTGCTCAATTTTTCAACAGAATATTGTTGAATATTCTCTTCTATCTTCTGAAAAACTTTAATCAGTAATTCTTTCTCTTTTTCTGTTGCCATAGCATACGCCAATGTATTTGTACAAATATCCACAATACTTTTCTTACTATCATTGACCAATGTCTCTGCGGAACGTACTAAACACAAATAATTTTCTATATTTGATATAATATCCTGACGCAATAATATTTCCTGCACAATCAGATTTTGTGTTCTTTTGGGATTGGTTTTTAAGTATGCTTTTTCTAACTTCTTTGCGTAATCAAGCAAGAAATCTCTTTCGTCAAGGTGATCTATCACTATATCAATAAATTTCTCACCACTTACGGTCACATCATAATCTATGTTAAAATCCTGGACTAACGAAAGAATAGAACTGCCACAAGGTTCTGTCAATTTTGTATCAAATAGCTTCACGCAATCATTCCATAAATATCCTCCACCATTTTTCCAGTTGGTACGGTTGTCGTATATTTTGCAATCCGTAATAATAATACTTCCTTCTGTGTATATACCTGCTCGTGCTGTTCTACCCATCAAGTTTTGAAAATCTCGAGCTTTTACTAATTTCAATCCATTTCGAATGCTGGTAACCAATAAATATTTTATCGGGATATTCACACCCTGTGCAAGCGTCGATGTACACACTACGCAAGAAACATATTTATTCTTCAATGCATGTTCAACAACAAGCTTAACTCCATTTTGAAGATTAGATGAATGAGGCAAAACACCCAATTCCGCTGCTTTCGTATAATAATGCTCTGAACCATAATAGCTTTCTATAAATCCCTTGATTTTGGAAAGCTCTGCTTGATTTGTATTATCTTTTAATGCTTTCAAATCATAGTTTCGCTTATCCAAATTTATAATTCTTTCAAATACCGTTTTCATTGAACGTTGCTGCCCAAGATAGATAGCAACACTGCCGTTATGACACAACTTTATTGCATTATAAATGGCCACATCTATAGATGATGATAAATCTGGAAAATATTTATTACTTCTTTCTCGGGGTAACTTCTTCAATTGTTCAACTCGAAGGATTCGGGGAATATAATAATCTTCATTTGATTTATCATCAGAAAAGAAATGAATATCCCTTTGTGTCGATGAAAATCCTATTGATTTAGGTGTAGATACAATTCTATCATCTGTCGCCAAACAACCTCTATCCTCAAACAACCACTGTGCAATATCCCCTGAATTTGGCAATACCGCAGATAGCAAAACCAACTGCTGTTCGCTCGTTATGTTCTGACGTATATGTGTTACTAATAACTCATATGTTGCACCTCTCCCTCCATCATCAAACATATGACCTTCATCAAACACAAATAAATCTATAGCACTTAAGAAAAACGGATCATGATGTAATACATAACTCAGTTTCTCTGGCGTACATATTAGTATCTGCCGTTTAATATCTTCAGAAAACAAGTTCCAAAAATCATTTTGAAGTACATCAGAAAACTGATTTATCGTGACATCATTTCCAAAAGCTTTGTACATATCCATTGTTATTTCGTTGCACAACGCTCTTAATGGTGCCACTATAATAGCAATATTCGCTCGTTCAGATAAAAAAGCTGCTCTAATAATTAGTTCAATACTTCTTGTCTTGCCCACTCCTGTCGGAAGTTGAACAATAGAACTTTCTCCACGCAACAACCCTTTTTCAGCAATCAATCGTTGTGATGGCCATAACATCTTTATTGACATATTACTTTGTAAGTACGGCTCCCATTCTTTATACGAGATACCTGAACTATCCGGCAAAATGCTCCATGACGAATTATTGCACGCCACAATGATAACTGCTGCTAATATATCTACATAAAATATACTGTCAGGATCTCCATTTTCGTATATTTCTTTTCTATATACCCATAGGTTTGCCTTTAATGCCTCTAAAGATTTACCCTTTCCAAAGTAATCCAAGAAAAAATTATTTATTCGCTCATAGGTATCTATAACTCTCAAATATGGCAAATACACTCCACCCAGAAGATAATTATAGATATTCGTCAACAATTTCTGCGGAGATCGCTCCTCATCAATTAAATCAACTACTCTTGCTGCCAACACTTTAGCACTACCAAAATCCTTTCGTAGGAAGTAGGCAGATGCTCCAGATAGCAAAAAATCCCAATCATATTCTGGTCTATCTTTGGACTTAAAAGCTGAATCATAATATTCTGCAGTTGTAATCAAAAGTGACTCCAGCTCTTTTAATTCGTCATGATTATTTTCTATAATGCATTCTGAGTATCGTGACAGCACATAAGTTGTTGGATACGATAATTCATTAGAATTCAGCGGAAAATGTGGATACTCCTGCTTTGAAACATCGTATTCTACCATTTTAGCCTTTGCTTTTTGATATTTTAACATTAAGCCTGCATTTTTCCCAAAAATCATTTACAACACCTCTGGTAAATGTTATGAGCCAATTCCATCAACTTTTTACCATGTACATAAAAAATCAGTTCATTTTTTCTAATTTCAAGTTCTTCACCAGAAAAATCTAATTCTATGGCATCATCTACGTTTTCACGACTACTAACTCCTGCAGCTACATATGTAATACGATAATTATTATCTGGTTTAAATAAGAATCGCTTTACCTCTTCTGCCTCTTCTATTTTGCCCAGTTCTTTTAAACGCTTTCTGCAGTAGTTTACTGATCTTGCTAATCGATGTTCATCTTTTCTAGAATCGATAATTGCATTTTTGATTGGTATGTACTCCGTATTAGAGAGGGTGGCTTTAACTTCTGCTGCTACCAATTCATCTTTATCATTTGGAGTTTTATCTTCATTTTTGTACTTATATGCAATGACATCAGTTCCTTGTTGTGAATTGTTTTTTCCGGATCTGTTCTTCAATTTATATCTCGGAACAGAATACTGATGAACAAACTCTAATAAATCGGAAATTAAAATTTCTGTTATGTCTGCAGAACGTACCGTAGCTCCCAATTCTTCTCCTTTTTGTGGAATTACATAATCATGCAAATACTGTTCAATAGTCATTGCATTGTCATCTGCGTCTTCTTTAAGTTCAGTATCTTCTATGTAATTTCTTCGAATGTGCAATGCCCAGTCATCAAGAATACTTTCATCATCTTTATAATCAATTTTATAGCATTTTAGCGGTATGTTATCTTTAATTACAATACCAGTTTCTTCAACTATCCAATCGATGTATTGTGGCTTTTCCATGTAGTATTCCTTTCCTAACTTTTAACCTTTATACAGCCTTCAACAACATCCGGATTATTCTTAGATGTGATTTTATATGGTATCTCATCAATCTCATTTTTCACAAAAAGGATTGTCGGGAAAGCAACAGTTGTATTATGTTTTATGTAATCTACTTTAAGCTTTACAATATACTTATCTTCACTTGAATAGAATCCATAACAAAACACATCTTTTATCTCATCAGTGAAATCATCACTATAATCCGGAACATATCCTGGCAAACCATATGGACGTGCTCCATACAGAGTTCTTCCATTTTGCTCTGATTCTGAATATTCAATATATTCAGATGTGCCTTCAATTCCGAACAAAATACTCATATCACAATCTGTAAGCAAATATCCCATCTCTGCGTTATTAAACTTAGGGAATTCACCTAATGTAAGCAAGGATTCTTTTGGAACTTCAAACGTAATTTCAGCATCTTCGTCGATGGCCTTACCACAATTCTGAATTGCTAATTTAATACAATTCATTCCAGAAAACGCTTTCTCCACCGGAGCCCATTCCAAAGCTTTAGAAATAGTTTCATGCAATCTTTTGATTTTCCAATATTTCTGCTTTTCTTCGGACGTTCCATTCAACTTAGGACCACTGAGCGGATTTGATGTTAAAGTATCTTTATTTAAGTTTCCAAGTTCAAAAAATGAATCGGACAACTCACACTCCAGCTGTTCAGCCACAGCAGTAATAAACTCTTTCTCATCTTCATCTATGTCAACAAAGCTTGTAAATCCAGCAAAAAAAGTATTAGCTGTAACAGATCTACCACCTACATTCATATCAGAAATCTCCTGATACATATTCTTAATCGAAGTAATGTATTCTTTCATGGTAATCTCTGCATTTAACACGAATGGGCAAACCACCGCTTCTTCAGTCAATCTTCCAGTTTTGTCAATACCTAATAACTTTAACTCAGAACGATATTCTTTGGCTGTTTCGCTTACCCTCTTTTCTGTCAAAAAATGCATGGAAAGATGGGCAAAAAACATCTTTTTAAATCCTTCGTCGGATGAATAAGTGAAATATATTCCTTTGTCTTTATATTTGTCACGGAATGCTTGTATTTTCTCATAGCCGTCACCATTTATTTTTGATGGTGGGATAGGCTTATCCGAAAAATACATAAACACTTGTTTTCCAGATTGAAGCATAATTTCAATTTCTTCTTCTGTTCCAGAACCATACTCATCAGTAGGTGTGCCAAATCTTGTCCAGAAAATCGCAACTGCTGCATCACATTTATTTACAAACTGCTCGTTAAGTAATGTCTGTGGTTTTCCTCCAGACTGAGCATAAGAACTCTTACTCCAATGGCGAGTTTTTATTGTGATTCCTAAAGTTTCAGTATATAATTCATTAAATTCATCTACTGCAGCTTCAATCAATGTAACTTCTTCCTTAATATCACCCGGACAAGAAATCAAAAGGTTATACAATGTCACATTTTGAGCCATTGATTACACCTCCCAAACAGTTTCATCCCCACAAATATTACGAATTTTAAGGCGGAGAGGTTTCTTTGTGCTGCGGATGTAACCATCCCAAAACTCCTTGGTTTTATTGCCGTCTACGATAACATAGCCATTTTTATCAATCTTGATTTCACTATCAGAATGCCACTCACCACCGGTCGCAGTGCAATCCAAGCTAAGAAATTCAATAAGTTCCAAGCCTTCTTCACTGATTTCAATCGGTTTATACGGTTTCTTAGCAGAAGAATTAAGGAATGCTTTCTGATTGAATTCTGCAATTTTAGACAACACACGATCACTCATAAATTTATCAATAGCAACAGCATATCCGCCTGCAATTTCTTCTGCATGGAATTCTGCATAATCACCAATAACAACATCATCAAGAATTGTTTTTAAGTCACGCAACTCAATTTCTACGGTTGTGCTGTCATCTTCTTTGATGAAATTCTGAATTTCTGTTTCATCAGTAATATCAATATAATAAACGACAATTTTTTTGATATTATTATCCAATTCCGGAATAGCCTGATGAATAATGCGATTCATTGTAACTTTATCAAGAAGTTTTGATGAGCTGTCCATTAAGTTTGGTACATAAACAGGAATAGTACCAAACTTGCTGTCAGAGATAGCGCCTTCCCAGAAAGAATCAAGAGAGTCTTCATTTTTTAAGCCTGGAATCAAGGATTTAATTTTATCCATTGTCTGAACCGGATTACGGTAAAGCTGAACACCATCTTTGATTTCAAGCACATCAAATTCTGCGCCATCAGCAACAAGGCGATCACGGGTTGTCTGGATAGAATTTAGACCAATATCAGCATGGATAAATTTTCTACCGAGTTTATTTGCAACAGCTGCCGTTACTCCACTGCCACCGAAGAAATCAGCAACTACCATATTTTCGTTGGATGATGCCTTAATAATTCGTTCTAATAATTTTTCAGATTTTTGGGTAGCATAATCAACATTTTCTCCTGGATATCTTGCTGCTCTTTGTATATCAACCCACCAATCCTCTGGAACCTTCCCATTTTCGTTAAGAACGATTGCATCAAAATCCATACCGCCTTTACCGATTACGTTTCGATTAGCTCGATCCAAACTGCCTTCGGCATAAGGTATTCTTATATCTTCTTTATTGAAAATATAAGAATCGCTCTTAGAAAATCTACATATCGTATCGTGTTTTTTAGGAAAATCCAATCCAACATTAGATGCGGCTGTATAGCACCAAACAATCTCATTTCTGAAATTATCTTCACCAAAAATTTCATCTAAAAGTATTTTTATATAATGTATAATATGCCAATCTAAATGAACATATATTGAAGCTGTTTCACTCATTATAGACTTAATGGCAATCAGATTTTCGTACATCCAATTGAGATACTTTTCCTTATCCCAAACATCACCATACATCTTTTCTTCAAAAGCTTTAAGTTCGTCTATATCAAGCTCCTGTTCGGCTTGGGCGATAGCTTCTGCCACTTTAGGATTTCGACGGATATATACTTTCTTGGCGTAATCAGCACCGCTGGCAAAAGGTGGGTCAATGTATACAAGGTCAACCTGAATGCCTTGCTCCTTCAAATAGGCACAGGTGGAAACACACTCGCCACGAATAACCATATTCTCGTCAGCGTTTTCTCCCACCGTTTCCAGTTTTTCCATTTCATACAAAGGCATACCACGCTGAATTGTCATTGAAACATCGTCAGCACCTTTGTATCTCAATATTCTATTAAAATTCCCAAGCACAGCTTGTCCTTCCACCGGATCTGGTATAAACGGTACATATTTAATTGGCATTATTTGGTTCCTCCGTTTTTCATATAATTTACAAATTGTTCAAAAGAAAGTGCCATACTATATGATGTTATAAATTCTTGTGCCAATTGCGCTTTTTGTATGTCATTCAAATCGTCTAATGACTTAACAAAATCAATCAACTTATATTTTGCATTAGTATATTTATCATCAAACTCTATGCCTATAGCAGGTCTAATTCCATTCATTACGCTTCCTCCTTAAAAAACTCACAGATTTTCTGATGTGTTTGTGTCAATCTATCTTTTTCTGGCAACGTATCTTCTAAATACAGGTAATCAAAACGTTCATAACCATACGCAGCATTATTCTGTTTTGAAAACTCTGTTTCCATAAAATTCTTCTTATCTTTAAAGACTGGGTCTTTTGCATAAATCTGCCCTTTGGTTTCCACAACAATAACCTTATGGATAACGCCATCTTTTCGTTTAATGATAAGGAAGTCCGGTGTGTAAATACCAATGTAATTCCATTTTCCACTGGTTTTCTTATAGCACTTGATCTTAAACTCCGTCATAGCACGGTCTCCATTGTAATACACTTCCAGACCTAATTTTTCAATAATATCGAAGGACAATACTTCTCTTAAAAATGTTTGTTCAAAACCACTGTCTGTACGATATGGCAAGTAGTGGAACGAACGATTCTTATTTGGGTGAGATGATACACGCTGTTGCAATTCCAAAACGATTCTATCGTTTCCAGTTTCTATAGCGAGATCAATTAACTGCTGTGTCTTTTTATCAACTTTCAATTTTCCCTTATCGTCATCCATTATGTTTTCAACAACATTCTGTCTTGGATAGTAGTCATCCAGATTATCTGCATATATCTCAGAAGTAAAATTCGCAATGTTCAACAAATTAGCTTCTTCTTGTATCAGTTCTTCTGTTGTATTGAAATCCGTTTTGTCACAAAAAGCTTTGCGAATATTGGCTTCTACCAACTTTTTATTGTACTTCGAACTGAAATATCGTGAGCCACCTTTTTCGTATGTAATTTTTTCATATACTACTTTTAATTGCTCTGTATATGCATTTAATTCTGCCATGGAAGGTGTTCCAAATCCACTTCTCATAATGCCATAAATCCAAGAATTAAAGGTTGCATATTCTGTACCATATTCAGCATCATCCACCTGGATACTGATATTATTTACATTCATAGAAAGATCTGTTGTTTTGATAATATTACCTGCAATTTGCGCTGAATCAACAGATTTTTCAATAGAAACTTCAGGATTTGCCTTTTCAACAGTAAGTGTATCATAGCTGATTTTCAGCTGATAAAACTCTACTTTAGGCAACTTTAAATAAGCCGTACGATTATAACGTTTCAAAGTAGTCTTACTGTTGTCTGCAGAAGAAAATTCTTTAAGCGAAATATGGTGCTGCCGCTCAAGCTGCATATTTAATTTTTCGGCATTGCTTTCATTCAAATATATCAGCGCCGTTTCCTGACCGTTTTTAATCACCTGACGCAAGCATCGACAAGATGTCTGTAATACCATCTTGGTTGGGCAGTCTCCTTCTTGAGAAAGAATAATACCTGTAAGACTTCGACAGTCCCAACCTTCTTTACCAATCTGCACAAGCAAAACAATACGAATTTTAGAAATAGATTTATCCAAGATATCAAACTGCATCTGACTATCAGCCGACATCTTATACTGTTTATTTCCTTTGTGAAATTTAAGTATAACATCAGTACCAAGGCCATATTCAGCTACAATACGGGATACCTGTGGATATACTGTTTCTTCTAATTTTTCGATAGTACCGCAATAAATACCCAATTTAGCTGTTAAACCATCTGCAAAAACAGTGTCTTTATAAGTATCAAGAAATTCTCTGACACCCTTTTCAATAATTAGGCTGCTATCTGCAATATCTGCAATTTTTACAACTGGACGTTTTAAGAAATTTCCTACACCGTCTATAAGTGGATAGTAATACACAATATTTGTGATTTCAGCTGTACCAATGGACAATGAATCTACAACTTTTATTTTTTCAACTTTGTCTAAATATGGAGTACCAGAAAAACCAATTACAGAATTGACTGTATGATTCTGCGCCCATCTTGTAACTACAGCACGAAGCTTAATTTCATCACTTACTGCATGATGAACTTCATCAATAAAGATAGACAATGATGGTAACTTACCAATTAAATTACGAAGTTCATTTGCCTGTCGGTCTTTATCGTCCTCGCTTTCTTCAAACATATTTATCTGTCCCTGTTTTTCCTGAATGCGCTCAAGAATTACTTTTTCCGCATTAGTAACAGCAACAAGACCAAACAACTCAGAAAGCGGCTGATGATTAGCGATTTTCTGAACATTTGGATTTTTTGTCTTATTTGATTTTTTTGCAGTTTTGCTTTGATCCAACATTTCAAAAGAAATCATCCTCTTGATGTCTGTTGCTGCCGGCTCCGGAAGAATCCATGATGGATTAAAGTTTTGTATTGTTTTAAGACTTGGAACCACTGATGATTTCAAACCTGATGGTGCAAATATGATAAAGTTATGTGCAAATGACGGATTTTTTGGCTCGTTATAAGCAAAATATAAATCCAAGTAAATAAATGCCGCCATCAAATACGTTTTACCTGCACCCATAGGAAGGCTAAACAGATAATCCGTATAGGAAACACCATAAAACGCATTACGAAAGAATTCATTATAATCAATTCCCGTTGGATCTTTCTTTATCTGTTTTTCCAATTTTTCAGATACCTGTTCACCTTTATCATTTGTCAAACATGCATATTCAAATAATGCCGCAGCCGCTGGGTTCTGAAACAAATATTCACGAGTAGATTGTGACAATTCTATCTCATTCAAATCAATAGAATTAAAGAATCCCTGCCTAAACAGCTGTGTCAACGGCTTACATTCACAGGCAATTTTTAGAAACAGATATACCTTAATAGCCTCAATCTGAGCATCACGCATCTGCCCTGTTTTCTCTATATACTCAATTAAGTTTTTAACCGTACACCGTTCTGATTCATACCATTGTGTACACTTATTTTCTATCATTTTATAGAACATGTATTTACTCCCGTCTTTAAAATGTATATTATTATTTTTTCTCAAATCGCAAATTTTTCACTTTGAATCACGTTTAATATGCAATTCTAAAATAATCCAAATATGCCTTGTACTTATCCTGTGCGGTCAAACAGGTATCTGTCAAATAACCTTTCTCATTCTTCCACTCTTTCAGTCCACGGTAGTAGAACATCTTCAGATTATCCTCAATGATAAACGGAACGATATTATATTTCAGACATTCCTTAAACATAATTAATCTGCCCACACGACCGTTGCCGTCCTGGAATGGATGGATCCGCTCAAACTTCACATGGAAGTCAAGAATATCCGCAAAGGTCTTTTCTTCTTTGGCGTTGTATTCCGTTAGCAATGCCTTCATTTTATCGGCAACTTCTTCCGGAAGGACGGTATCCATGCCGCCGACTTCATTCGGAAGTTTCTTATAATCGCCAACAGCAAACCAATCTTTTCTGGAATCACTGGTGCCATTCTTCAAAACCAAGTGAATTTCTTTAATGAACTTCTCCGTCAGAGCTGCTTTTGCGTGATCAATAATCACATCAATGCAACGGAAGTGATTTGCTGTTTCAATCACGTCATCCACGTTCAGCACTTCTTTTTCTACACCGATGGTATTGGTTTCAAAGATATATCTGGTCTGATCGTGCGTCAGACGGCTTCCTTCCATATGGTTAGAGTTATAGGTCAAGTCAATCTGTGTCTTATGATAAATCCCGCCGAAGTATTTACTTGCCTTCTGCTCTTTCAGAATATCCAACAACGTAATCGGTTCTTCTTTTCTTTTGTTGGTGCGCTCCGGTTTCTCTGCGTTTTCTGGAATGTTCCATGTCTTACCAGTGAGAAACGCACCGTTCACACGCCCCTTTGCACAGTAATTTCTAACACTGCGTTCTGACATATTCCATTTTTTTGCTATATCAGCAACTAAAAGGTATTTCATCTGCCATCCCCCATCCATTATAAATTAAATCCAAACTTACTAATCTACTGACTAGTATATCACACTATCGGCAAAAACGCCATCTATTTCACCTGTTTATCACGCCATTTTTAGCCGGTATAACAACTGTTGCAAATTCCGCAAGAACTGCGCATCCGTTCCAGAGGAACGGAGCGCCATTCCG
>ENA-ORMO01003008-ORMO01003008.1-human-gut-metagenome-genome-assembly--contig:-NODE-3008-length-11906-cov-3.905831_pt1 | contig 11906 bp, 6 predicted proteins | sample MGYA00242106_ERZ509001 | MGnify/ENA primary metagenome ERZ509001 (study PRJEB26280, sample SAMEA2338736) | human gut metagenome | biome: human gut; feature: human-associated habitat; material: faeces... | reverse complement strand
TCCGGCCCCGCCTCATTTCCTGACACTTCCCGGATTTCCGGTCAGTTTCATCACAGACCGCGGCACGGGGCTCTCTCCCGCCGCCGCAAAAGGAGCTTCGATCCATGGACCAAAACAACAAGAACAACAAGAAAAACGGCCGTCCCGGAAAGGGCGGCAACTGGCAGGGCCTGATCCAGGTGATCTGCTGGGCCGGCGTGCTGGCCATCCTGCTCAGCTACGCCAACAATTACATGCGGGGCGCCGGGAGCCACGCCTCCTCGGTGAATCTGGAGTACAGCCAGTTCGTCCAGATGGTGGAGGACCACCAGGTGGAGGAGGTCAACTTCGACACCGAGGAAAACATCCTCTTCATCGTGCCCAAGGACGGCTACACCTATGTCAACGAAGAGGGCGTGGCCTATACCAAGGGCGAAAAGGGCTATACCTATCAGGACTCCACCGGGCAGGAGGAGACCGCCCAGCTGGAGCTGTTTACCGTCCAGGTCCAGTCCAATGACGCCACCGTTGCCTTTTTGCAAGAAAACGGCGTGGACAACTACGACCAGGACTATCAGCCCCAGATGAGTCCCATCCTGGTGTTCTTCATCAACCTGCTGCCCTTCCTGGTGATCCTGCTGGTCATGTCCCTGGGTATGAGCTGGATGGCCAAAAAAGGCATGGGCGGCATGGGCGGCGTAGGCAAGGCCAACGCCAAAGTCTACATGGAAAAGCAGACCGGCGTCACCTTTGCCGACGTGGCCGGCCAGGACGAGGCCAAGGAGTCCTTGACGGAGATCATCGACTTCCTCCACAACCCCCAGAAGTATACCGACATCGGCGCCAAGCTCCCCAAGGGCGCGCTGCTGGTGGGCCCTCCGGGCACCGGCAAAACGCTGCTGGCCAAGGCCGTGGCCGGTGAAGCCAACGTCCCCTTCTTCTCCATCTCCGGCTCGGACTTTGTGGAGATGTTCGTGGGTGTGGGCGCCTCCCGTGTCCGGGACCTCTTCAAGGAGGCCAACAAGGTGGCCCCCTGCATCGTCTTCATCGACGAGATCGACACCATCGGCAAATCCCGGGACAACCGCATGGGCGGCAACGACGAGCGGGAGCAGACCCTCAACCAGCTGCTGGCGGAGATGGACGGCTTCGACCCCACTAAGGGCGTCATCCTGCTGGCCGCCACCAACCGCCCCGAGGTGCTGGACCAGGCGCTGCTTCGTCCCGGCCGCTTTGACCGGCGCATCACCATCGACCGGCCCAACCTGGCCGGCCGGATCGCCACCCTCCAGGTCCACACCCGGAACATCCGCCTGGCCGAGGATGTGAACCTCAAAAAGGTAGCTCTGGCCACCGCCGGCTGCGTGGGCGCGGACCTTGCCAATCTGGTCAACGAGGCCGCCCTCCGGGCTGTCCGAAAGGGCCGCAAGCTGGTGACCCAGGAGGACCTGCTGGCCGCCTTTGAGCTGGTCATCGCCGGCACAGAGAAAAAGGGCAGCGTCCTGACAGAGTTTGAAAAGAAACTGGTGGCCTATCACGAGGTGGGCCACGCTATGGTGGCCTACAAGCAGAAGAACACCGAGCCCGTGCAGAAGATCACCATCGTCCCCCACACCCAGGGCTCCCTGGGCTACACGCTGCTGATGCCCGAGGAGGACAAGACCGAGCTGCGGACCCGGGACGAGCTGATGGCCAAGATCACCGTCTCCATGGGCGGCCGGGCCGCCGAGGAGGTGGTTATGAACACCATGACCAACGGCGCGTCTCAGGACATCCAGGACGCCACCAGCGTCGCCCGGAACATGGTGGCCATGTTCGGCATGAGCGACGAGTTCGGCATGATGGCCCTGGCCTCCCGCCGCAGCCAGTATCTGGACGGCGGCTACGGCATGGACTGCGCCCAGGACACCGCTGCCCGGATGGATGTGGCGGTGAAGGAGATCCTGGACAAGTGCTATCAGGCCGCTGTGGAGGTCATCCGGGACAACCGGGACGACATGGACAAGGTGGTGACCTATCTTCTGGAAAAGGAGACCATCACCGGCGCAGAGATGGTGGCCATCATCGAGGGCCGGGACCCGGAGCAGGTGGACGACGCCTATGCCTCCACCCGGACCCGGGAGAGCCTCCGCGGCAATCCCGACGGCATTGAGCCGGCGGCCCGGAAGGTCCACATGATCTCCCAGAAGATCGAGGCTCCGGAGGAGCCCGGAGACGCCCCGGCGCAAGCCCCTGCCGGAGAAGCGCCCACCGAAGACGCTCCCCAGCCGGAGAAGACCGATCCCCCTGCCGATCCTGCCAACTGACCTTCAAAAGGCGCACCCGTGGGTGCGCCTTTTTCAAAATCTTTTTTCGATAGGAGCTTTGCCATGATCCGACTTGCCGCTGCCGGGGACCTGCCCCGGATCGCCGCGATCTACGACGCCATCCTTACCCAGGAGGAGACCACCGGTCAGGTCTACACCAACTGGCAGCGGGGCAAATACCCCACAGCCGACACCGCCCGGGAGGCCCTGGAGGCCGGCACCTTGTATGTCGGTGAGGAAAACGGCTTTCTCTGGGGCGTGGTCAACCTGAATACGGTCCAGCTGCCGGAGTACGACGCCATCCCCTGGTCTCTGCCGGCGGAGCGGGACCAGGTGGGCGTGATCCACACTCTCTGCGTCCACCCCGCCCAAGCGGGCCGGGGCCGGGCCCGGGAGCTGGTGGCCTTCTGCGAGGAGACCTGCCGCCGCCAGGGCCGGACCGTGATACGTCTGGACACCTGGGAGGGAAATCTCCCCGCCAACCGCATGTACCCCGCCCTGGGCTACCGCTTTGCCGGGGCTGCGGAATTCTTCTTCATGGGCTTCATCCATGAAACCCTGAACTGCTATGAAAAGGCCCTCTGAACCCCTTGCGCCCCAAGGGGTCTACGGCTCTGCTAACCAGTGGTTGACACGTTTCCACCCCCTGGTTGGTGGCAAAATGCCGCCCGGTCCCCCATACTGACCCCATCGAACAGGAGGGATGCACATGACCATCGGACAGCGCATCGCGCAAAAGAGAAAAGAGCTGGGCCTCTCCCAGGAGGCCCTGGGCGCGGAACTGGGGGTCTCCCGGCAGTCCATCTACAAGTGGGAGTCGGACGCCGCTCTGCCGGAGATCGACAAGCTGATCGCCCTGAGCCGGCGCTTCGCCGTCTCTGTGGGCTGGCTGCTGGGGGTGGAGGAATCCCCTGTGCCTGAGAGCGGGGAACACGCAGAGCCGACCCCATCCAGAGAGCTGAATGAGACCCAGCTAAAGATGGTGGAGGAGATCGTGGAACGCTATGCCGCCGCTCAGCCAAAGCCCCCAGCGCCCCGCCGCCGAAAGCTGCTGGCCCTGGCAGCCGCCGCAGGGGCCCTGTGTCTGGTTCTGGTCCTGTCAAACCTCTTTCGCCAGCTGGAACGGATGGACCAGCAGTACGGCAATCTGCAAAACGATCTTTCCCGGGTGGAATCCAGTGTGAACCGCCAGGTGGGCTCCATCTCCGGCCGGGTGGAGGAGATCTTAAAGGCGCAGAACGACCTGACCGCCGATTACAGTGCTCAGCTCACTGCCAGGGACCTCCGAGAGAACACCGTTACCTTCTCCCTCTCTGCCGTGCCCAAGACCTATGCCGAGGGTATGGAGGCCGTCTTCCTGGCAGACTGGGGCCAGGGCCCCCAGGAGTTCCCTGCCGCGCTGGAGGCGGGACAGACCTTCACCGCCCAGGTCACCACCGCTCTGACGGACAGCATCTCCCTCTCCGTCGTCTTTCTCCCGCCGGACGGCACCCGGCAGACCCAGCTACTGGACACCTACTTCGATCTCTACACGGATTCCCTGCCCAAGGTCGGCCTGAATATCGATTTGATGTGGACAGAGCTCAGCGACACCGGCTCTCTGGTGTTCCAAAACAACAACCGCTACATCTGGACCGACATGGAAGATCCCACCGTCTCTGCTGCCATAGAGGTCTCCCCCACTGGAGAGGCGCTGTCCGGGCCGGCCCCTGCGGCCAAGATCCGGATAGGCCTGTTCAAGAACCAGACACTGGTGGCCTGGGCGGAGCCCTGTGCCATCCCGGAGAGCTTCAAGGGCTTTGAGGGGCACCAGTTCTATGAGCTCCCCGCCGGGCTGGAAGTCTCTCTGACGTCCGCAGATGTTCTCCAGGCCGCCGCCGTGGTGACGGATGTCTACGGCCGGGATTCCGTCTGTGCCGACGTGGCCTATGGCATGAGCCAGGACGGCTCGGAGCTGACGGTCATGGATTACAATACCTATGAGCCCTCTGACCACTGGACCTATGGGTAAGCCGTAGCCCGCCCGGGAACGAAAGCTCCCGTGATCCAATATACGCAAAAGCGCCGGCACATCGTGCCGGCGCTTTCTGTTTCTCTCAGATTGCTTGATTCTGTGTTTCAGGGATCGTGCCCGGTCACGCCAGCTCTGCCTGACCGGTATAGAGCTGGTAGTATCGGCCGTGCTGGGCGATCAGGTCCTCATGGTCTCCCCGCTCGATGATCTCGCCCTGTTCCAGGACCATGATGGCCTTGGCATTGCGGACGGTGGAGAGCCGGTGGGCGATGACAAAGACCGTCCGCCCCGCCATCAGCCGGTCCATGCCCGCCTCGATCAGCTTTTCTGTCCGGGTATCGATAGAGCTGGTGGCCTCGTCCAGGATCAGCACCGGCGGGTTGGCGCAGGCCGCCCGGGCGATGTTCAAAAGCTGCCGCTCGCCCTGGCTCAGGCTCCCGCCGTCGCCGGAGAGGACTGTTTGATAGCCCTGGGGCAGGGGGCGGATGAACGTATCCGCTCCCGCCAGCCGGGCCGCCGCCTCCACCTCCTCGTCGGTGGCCTCCAGGCGGCCATAGCGGATATTGTCCGCCACGGTGCCGGTAAAAAGGTGGGTGTCCTGGAGGACTACGCCCAGGGACCGCCGCAGGGAATCCTTGGAGATCTCACCCACATCGATGCCGTCATAGGTGATCTGCCCGGACTGGATCTCATAAAAGCGGTTGATGAGGCTGGTAATGGTGGTCTTGCCTGCGCCGGTGGAGCCCACAAAGGCGATCTTCTGTCCCGGCTTTGCAAAGAGAGACACATCATGGAGGATCACCTTCCGGGGATCATAGCCAAAAACCACATGCTCAAACCGCACGTCTCCCCGCAGGGGCGTCAAGCTGCCGTCCGGGCGCTTCCAGGCCCAGGCGCCGGTGTCGAAGTCCGCCTCTTCCAGCGCGCCGTTTTGCGCCTCGGTCACCCGGACCAGCGTCACCTGGCCGTCGTCCGGCTCTGCCTCTGTCTCCATCACCTCGAAGATCCGCTCCGCGCCGGCCACGGCAGAGAGGATCACATTCATCTGCTGGGAGATCTGGGTGATGGGCTGACTGACCTGGCGGGTGTACTGCAAAAAGGCCCCCAGTCCGCCCAGGTCCCCGGTGCGGATGGCCAGCAATCCGCCCACACAGCAGGTGATGGCGTAGTTGATATGACTCAGGTTGCCCATGACCGGCATCATCACGCCGGCGTAGATCTGGGCGTTGGTGCCGGCCTGACGGTAGGTCTCGTTCAGATGGTCAAACTCCGCCTGGGCCGCCGCCTCGTGGTTGAAGACCTTGACCACCTTCTGGCCCTCGATCATCTCCTCGATATAGCCGTTGACCGCGCCCACCGCCTTTTGCTGGGCGGCAAAGTACCGCCGGCTCCGGCCGCCGATATACCGCACCGCCAGCAGCATCACCGCCAGCACCGCGAAGGTGATCAGCGTCAGCACCGGGCTGAGCACCAGCATCATCGCCACGGTGCCCACAAAGTTCAGCGTACAGGACACCAGACTGCCGAAGCTGTTGTTCAGCGCCTCGGACACAGTCTCGATATCATTGGTGTAGCGGCTCATCAGCTCGCCGTGGGTATGGCTGTCAAAATAGCTCAGAGGCAGGCTCTGCATCCGATGGAACAGATCTCCCCGAAGCTTTGCCACCGTGTTCTGAGACACGTGGACCATGATCCGGGCATAGCCGAAGGAGCACACCGCCCCCAGCAGGTACACGCCTCCCATCACTGCCAGCATCCGGGCAAGCCCCGGAAAATCCCCCGTCAGGATATAGTCGTTGATCAGGGGCTTAATGAGATAGGAGCCCCCTACCGTGCAGGCAGAGCTGACGATCAACAGGACCACCACCGCCGCCAGATGCAGCCGGTACTGCTCCAGATAGCCCAGGAGCTTTCTCAGCGTGCCCCGGACGTTCCTGGGCTTGCGGCCCGCCCCGTGGGGGCCGTGAGGGCCGTGGGGCCCATGATGTTCTCTCTTATCCACCGATACCAGCTCCTTCCTGTTGTGATTCATAGACCTCCCGGTAGATGGGGCAGGTCTCCAGCAGCTCCTGATGGGTGCCCTGGGCCGCCACCCGGCCCTCGTCCAGCACCACGATCCAGTCCGCGTCCATGACGGAGGTGACCCGCTGGGCGATGATGAGCTTGGTGGTGTCCTTCAGCTCCCGGGCAAAGGCCTGGCGGATCTTGGCGTCGGTGGCGGTATCCACCGCGCTGGTGGAGTCATCCAGGATCAGCACCTTGGGCTGCTTCAAAATGGCCCGGGCGATGCACAGACGCTGCTTCTGGCCACCGGAGACATTGACGCCCCCCTGGCCCAGGTCCGTGTCCAGGCCGTCGGGCATCCGCTCCAGGAACTCGTCGGCGCAGGCGGCCCGGCAGGCATTCCACAGCTCCTCCTCCGAGGCGCCCGGATCGCCCCAGCGCAGGTTCTCCCGGATGGTGCCGGAGAACAGGGTGTTCTTCTGGAGCACCACAGAGACGGCGTCCCGCAGGTGCTCCATGGTGTAGGACGCCACCGGGCGGCCGCCCACGGAGACGGTGCCCTCCTGGGCCTCATAGAGCCGGGGGATCAGGGACACCAGACTGGTCTTGCCGCTGCCAGTGCCGCCCAGGATGCCCACAGTCTGACCGGCGCGGATGTGAAGATCCACATCTCGAAGGACCCACTCTGCGCTCTCCTCGGCGTACCGGAAGGAGACATGGTCAAAGTCGATGGAGCCATTCTCCACCGCCGCGCCCTCCTGGGCGTGGTCGTTCCGGATGGTGGGCTCCTCATCCAGCACCTCCACGATCCGCTTGGCGCAGGCCACGGACCGGGTCAGCATCATGAAGATCATGGACACCATCATCAGCGACATCATGATCTGGGTGATATAGGTGAAATAGGTCATCAGCTTGCCGGCGTCCAGATCGCCGGCGTAGACCATCTTGCCGCCAAACCACATGACGGCGATGATGGTGCCGTAGACGATCAGCATCATGATGGGCATATTCACCACCACCACGCCGAAGGCCCGCTGAGAGGCGTTTTTCAGGTCCTGGTTCCGGCGGGAGAACTTCTCCTCCTCGTGGTCCTGCCGGACGAAGGACTTCACCACCCGGATGCCCGTCAGGTTCTCCTGGACCACCAGGTTCAGCGCGTCGGTCCGCTCCTGGAGGGTGCGGAACAGCGGGCCCGCCCGGACCAAAATCACCGTCACCACCACCGTCAGCAGCGGCAGGGCCACCAGAAACACGCTGCTGAGCTGATAGCTGATCCGGATGGAGAGGATCAGCGCCGCCACCAGCATCACCGGGGCCCGGACCAGCAGCCGCATCCCGAACATCAGCGTCATCTGCATATTGTTCACATCGTTGGTCAGCCGGGTCACCAGGGACGCGGTGGAAAACTTCTCAATGTTGGAAAAGGCAAAGGTCTGGATGTGGGCGTACTCCGCCTGGCGGAGCTTTGCGCCAAAGCCCTGGCCCGCCACAGAGGACAGCACCGCCGCCCCCACGCCGAACGCCAGGGACACCAGCGCCATCCCCACCATCAAAAGGCCCTTGCGCAGGATATAGTCCCTGTCACCGGCGGCGATGCCCACGTCCACGATATCGCTCATCACCAGGGGGATCAGCAGCTCGAACACCGCCTCGGCGGCGCTGCACAACACCCCTGCAAAGATCCAGCCCCGATAGGGTCTGGCATAGGTCCACAGTTTTTTCAGCATCTCTTTCGATCCTCCTCCAGATTCCCGATGGCCCGCTCCAGCAGCGTCCGGAACTGCCGCACCTCCTCCGGAGAGAAGCCCCGGAGGATCACCTCCTCCATCTCCCCATGGATGGCCCGGAACCGGTCCTGCCGCTGCCGGCCCTTGTCCGTCAGGGAGATGAGCCGCTGGCGGGCGTCCTCCGGGCTAATGGACCGCCGCACCAGGTCCCGCTCCTCCATCCGGTCCAAAATCCCGTTGACCGTGGAGGGGCGGACGTTCAAAAAGGCCGTCACCTCATGCTGGAGAGCCTGGCCGCCGTGGCGGCTGAGATACAGCAGCACCCGGATCTGGGCCTGGGTCCCATCCCAGTCGGCCAGGCGGGCCTCCAGCCGCTCCCGGACCAGATGGGCACACCGGCCCAGCATGGGGCCGAAATCCCACATTCCGCACATGACATGCGCCCCCTTTCATTAGCGTCCTAACAATTAGCGTGCTAAATATAACACAGTTCTGCGGCTTTCGTCAATGGACAAAATCACGGTATTTTTTGAACATATTATGAACAAAATCAAGGGAAAATCCCCATCCTGTGAACAATTTGTGAAGGTTCCACGGAAGCGGTTGACTTTCCCGGCGGCAGCAGGTATGATAGGCTCATCAAGCAGGAAGGCTTGATGAACAATACCAATTTCCCTCTCCTTTCTCTATATCAAACAGGAACAGCGACAGCTTTGACGGGCTGTCGCTGTTCCTGTTTTCGCGCTTCTGCCGGGGAAGTGAAAAGCGAGGAGCCTTGCGGCTCCTCGCTTTTTTGGGTTTTCAGAGAGATCAGCCCTCGTACATGGCCTTGAGCTTGAGCAGGTGCTCATAGCGGTCCATGGCGGCCTTCTCGTTGCGCTGGAACAGCTCGCCGGCGCGGTCGGGGAACTCCCGGGTCAGACGGCTGTAACGGGCCTCGTTCATCAGGAACTCCTGATAGCCGCCCTTGGGCTCCTTGGAGTCCAGGGTGAACTTAGAGCCCTCAGCAGCGGGATTGAAGCGGAACAGGTTCCAGTAGCCGCACTCCACGGCCTTCTTCATCTCGTGCTGGCAGTTGACCATGCCGCCCTTGATGGAGTGCATCTCGCAGGGAGAATAGCCGATGATCAGGGACGGGCCGTGATAGGCCTCGGCCTCCTGGATGGCCTTCAGCGTCTGAGCGGGGTTGGCGCCCATGGCCACCTGCGCCACGTAGACGTAGCCATAGCTCATGGCGATCTCCGCCAGGGATTTCTTCTTGACCTCCTTACCGGCAGCGGCAAACTGCGCCACCTGGCCGATGTTGGAAGCCTTGGAGGCCTGACCGCCGGTGTTGGAGTAGACCTCGGTATCGAAGACGAAGATGTTCACATCGTTGCCGGAGGCCAGGACGTGGTCCACGCCGCCAAAGCCGATGTCGTAAGCCCAGCCGTCGCCGCCGAAGATCCACAGGGACTTCTTGCGCAGGTACTCCTTGTCAGCCAGGATCTCCCGAGCCAGCGTGCAGGCCTCGCACTTGCAGCCCTCCACGATGCCGGCCTCCAGAGCGGCGATGTAGGCGTCGGTAGCCTCGCCGTTGGCCTCGCTGTCCTCCATGGTGTCCAGCCACTTCTGGGCCGCAGCCTTCAGAGCACCGTCGGTGTAGTCCAGGGCCATCATGGCCTGAGTCCGGTCAGCCAGGCGGCTGCGGATAGCATTCTGACCCAGATACATGCCCAGGCCGTGCTCGGCGTTATCCTCGAACAGGGAGTTGGACCAAGCGGGGCCGTGGCCGGCCTTGTTGGTGCAGTAGGGAGAGGTCGCGGCAGGACCGCCCCAGATGGAGGAGCAGCCGGTGGCGTTGGAGATGTACATCCGATCACCGAAGAGCTGGGTCACGAGACGAGCATAGCTGGTCTCGGCGCAGCCGGCGCAGGAGCCGGAGAACTCCAGCATGGGCTGACGGAACTGGCTGCCCTTGACGGTGTTATCCTGCATATCCTTCTTCTCGGAGACCTCGGCAACACAGTAGTTGAAGACCTCCTGCTGGGCGCTCTCCTGCTCCTGGGGAACCATGGTCAGAGCGTCCACCGGGCACTGGCCCACGCACACGCCGCAGCCCATGCAGTCCAGAGGACTGACGGCCATGGTGTACTGGTACACGCCCTTGCCCTTGCCGGCCTTGATGTCCACGATCTTGGCCGCGGCGGGAGCGTTCTTGGCCTCCTCAGCGGTCAGCGCATAGGGACGGATGGTGGCGTGGGGGCAGACATAAGCGCAGCTGTTGCACTGGATGCACTTGTTGGCGTCCCAGGTGGGAACGCTGACGGCAACGCCGCGCTTCTCATAGGCAGCGGCGCCCAGCTCGAACTGACCGTCGGCGTGCTTGACGAAGGCGGAGACGGGCAGGCTGTCGCCGTCCATCTTGCCCACGGGGAAGAGGATGGTCTGGACCTGCTCCACCAGCTCGGGCTTGCCGGAGAGCTTCGTGGTCTCAGCCACGTCCTGGGCATCGGCCCAGTCGGCGGGAACATCAAACTTCTTGTAGGCGGTGGCGCCGGCGTCGATGGCCTTGTGGTTCATGTCCACAATGTCCTGACCCTTCTTCAGGTAAGAATGGGTGGCGGCGTCCTTCATGTAGCCGATGGCCTCGGACTCGGGCATCACCTTGGCCAGGGAGAAGAAGGCGGATTGCAGGATCGTGTTGGTCCGCTTGCCCATGCCGATCTCCTTGGCAAGATCGATGGCGTTGATGGTGTAGACCTGGATGTTGTTCTTGGCGATGTAGCGCTTGGAGGCAGCGTCCAGGTGGTGGGCCAGCTCCTCGTCGCTCCACTGGCAGTTGATCAGGAACACGCCGCCGGGCTTAACGTCACGGACGATGGGGAAGCCCTTGGTGATGTAAGCGGGCACGTGGCAGGCCACAAAGTCGGCCTTGTTGATGTAGTAGGAGGACTTGATGGGCTCGTCACCGAAGCGCAGGTGGCTGATGGTCACGCCGCCGGTCTTCTTGGAGTCGTACTGGAAGTAGGCCTGCACGTACTTGTCGGTGTGGTCGCCGATGATCTTGATGGAGTTTTTGTTGGCGCCCACGGTGCCGTCGGAGCCCATACCCCAGATTTCCACGTTGGTCTGTCCCTCGGGAGCGGTCTTGATCTCTTTGGCGACGGGCAAGGAGGTGTGGGTCACGTCGTCCACGATGCCGATGGTGAAATCGTGCTTCGGCGTATCGGCCTTAAGGTTCTCGTACACGGCGAGAATCTGCCCCGGAGTGGTGTCCTTGGAGCTTAAGCCGTAGCGGCCACCCACGATATCCATGGGGATTCCTTTGTTTTTGTAGATGGAGCACACATCCTGGTAGAGCGGCTCGCCCATGGCGCCCGGCTCCTTGGTGCGGTCGAGGACTGCGATCTTCTTAGCGGTCTCCGGGATAGCTGCGATCAGCTTGTCAGCACGGAACGGACGGTACAGACGAACCTTAACCAGGCCGACCTTCTCGCCGTGTGCGTTCAGGTAATCGATAACTTCCTCTGCAACGTCGCAGATGGAGCCCATAGCGATGATAACGCGGTCAGCGTCAGCAGCGCCGTAGTAGTTGAACAGCTGGTAGTTGGTGCCGAGCTTGGCATTTACCTTGCCCATGTACTCCTCAACGATGCCCGGAACAGCTTCGTAGTACTTGTTGGCAGCCTCGCGGTGCTGGAAGAATACGTCGCCGTTCTCGTGAGAGCCGCGCATCATAGCGTGCTCCGGGTTCAGTGCGCGCTTGCGAAATGCTTCAACAGCATCCATGTCGCACATTTCCTTCAGATCCTCGTAATCCCAAACCTGGATCTTCTGGATCTCGTGGGAGGTACGGAAGCCGTCGAAGAAGTTGATGAACGGAACGCGGGACTT
>ENA-ORMO01003005-ORMO01003005.1-human-gut-metagenome-genome-assembly--contig:-NODE-3005-length-11909-cov-2.561330_pt1 | contig 11909 bp, 9 predicted proteins | sample MGYA00242106_ERZ509001 | MGnify/ENA primary metagenome ERZ509001 (study PRJEB26280, sample SAMEA2338736) | human gut metagenome | biome: human gut; feature: human-associated habitat; material: faeces... | reverse complement strand
TGTTTTCACCGTTCATATCTGTGTTAGCAGAGCAGTGCATGGAAGCGATGCCCTTCAGCGGCAGGTAGTAGTTCATCATGGAGAACATACCCTTCTTCATCTCTCCGCCGTACCATGTGTTCAGGATAACCTGCTCACGACTTGTGATATTAAAGATGGCTGCTGTCTCAGAGTTCAGACCCAGCTCCTTGTAGTTCTCAACTTTAGCCTTGGAAGCGTTGTATACAACGAAATCCGGCTCAAAGTTCTCAAGCTCTTCTGCTGTAGGAGCGATGAACATGTTCTTAACGAAGTGTGCCTGCCAAGCTACCTCTACGATGAAACGGATAGCCATACGTGTATCTGCATTTGCACCGCAGAAAGCATCTACAACGAACAGTCTCTTGTTGGACAGCTCTTTGAGAGCGATCTCCTTACATGTATCCCATGCTTCCTGAGATGCCGGCTTGTTGTCGTTCTTATATTCGTCAGATGTCCACCATACAGTGTCTTTAGAATTTTCGTCCATAACGATGAATTTATCTTTCGGAGAACGTCCTGTATAAATACCTGTCATTACATTGACAGCACCGAGCTCACTTACCTGACCTTTTTCATAGCCTGTCAGCTCCGGCTTTGTTTCTTCCTCAAATAATACTTCGTAGGAAGGATTGTACACGATCTCTGTAGTTCCTGTGATGCCATACTTAGTCAAATCAACTTTTGCCATCTTACATTAACCTCTTTTCTTTCTTAGTAGTAATCAGGTAACAACCTGTGAACTGCAGGCATTTAACTGCCTAGAAGAAGCGGCGCTTCACGCATCCACTCTCTTCTACCATATTATACATAAATGAGGAATAAAAGCAATAAAAAAATAAAAATTTAACAATCAGTTTAGACATAGAAACGGCATAGAATACGGCTGAATTTACGTAATCTTAACGCAGGAGAAAACGTGTTAATCCCATTTTAATTATGACGGTGCTAGAATCGCTATGCAAAGGAGGAGAGAAGTATGATGGATTTACTTATGATCGCGATTTTGCTGGTCAGTTTCGGTCTGATAAAACTGTTTGCAGATTTTTGCGGGCATCAGATCGAATCAAAGGAAAAATGATGGAGGTGTGAAGAATGTTGGTTTTGGGACTGCTGATAGCAGCGATCGGAATTTATCTGGTGTATGCGCTGGTGCATCCGGAGAAGCTGTGATAAGGCAAGAACGAGTGAGATCGGATAACCACGGTAAAGAAGGAAACGAAGCCCTGAAAAATCGATGAAAACGATATGAAGGAGGACAGGAGGAAAAAGTATGTTACAGATTGTTCTTACATTGGCGCTGTTTGTGATACTTGTTATTCCCATGGGGAGATATATGTATCACATCGCCACAGATCGGAAAACATTTGCAGACGCAGTGTTTGATCCGGTTGATAAATTGATCTATAAGGTTTGCGGAATCAAAGGGGAGGATATGAGCTGGAAAAAATACGCTCTGTCTTTACTGATGGCAAATGCGGTTATGGTATTTGTCGGATACGTGATCCTGAGAATACAGGGACTTTTGTTCCTAAATCCGAACGGAATCGGATCGATGGAAGAAAGCCTGAGCTTTAACACGATCATAAGTTTTATGACGAATACGAACTTGCAGCATTATTCGGGCGAGAGTGGGCTTTCCTATGTAAGCCAGATGTGCGTTATTATTTTTATGATGTTCACGTCGGCAGCCAGCGGCTATGCGGCATGTATGGCGTTTTGCAGGGGCCTGGCTGGCAGGAAGCTTGGCAATTTTTACCGGGATATGGTGCGGACGACGACGCGTATCCTGATTCCGGGATCTTTTCTTATAGGATTGCTTCTCGTCAGTCAGGGAACACCGCAGACGCTTGCTGCAAATGTGACGGTCGAAACGATCGAAGGAAAATATCAGGACATTGCGATGGGACCGGTAGCGGCATTGGAGTCGATCAAGCATCTGGGTACGAACGGAGGAGGTTTCTTCGGAGCAAACTCGACGACACCGTTTGAGAACCCGACGGTAATTTCCAATATCGCAGAGATGATCTCCATGATGATTCTGCCGGGCGCCTGTGTTGTGACGTTTGGACTTATGCTCCACGAACGTCGGAAAATGAAAATGCTTTTGCCGGATGCGGGAAAGGAATGTGCAGACAGTGGGATGCAGGCACGGACCGGTCAACACATACGAAAGCCGCTGTTTGGCGGACAGGGCGCGACTGTATTCGGCGCTATGGCAATTATTTTTCTGATCGGACTGGCTGTATGCTTTTGCTCAGAAAAAGCGGGAAATCCAGTGATTTCTGACATGGGTATCGATCAGGACATGGGAAGTATGGAAGGAAAGGAAGTGCGCTTCGGTATTGCCCAGTCTGCGCTGTTTACAACGGTAACAACATCATTTACGACTGGTACAGTCAACAACATGCACGATACTCTGACACCGCTTGGCGGAATGATCCCCATGCTGCACATGATGCTCAACTGTGTCTTTGGCGGCAAGGGCGTTGGTTTGATGAATATGGTCATGTACGTGATTTTGGCTGTATTTATCTGCGGACTGATGGTCGGACGTACGCCGGAATATCTAAATAAGAAGATTGAGGGAAAAGAGATGAAGCTGGTAGCGATCGTAATTCTGATCCATCCGCTTTTGATTCTCGGATTTTCCGCACTGGCAGTATCGACACAGGCGGGACTTGCAGGTATCACGAACCCGGAATTTCACGGTCTGTCTCAGGTACTTTATGAGTATGCTTCGTCCGCGGCAAATAACGGATCCGGTTTTGAGGGACTGGCGGACAACAGTCTGTTCTGGAATGTAACGACGGGACTTGCGATGTTTTTCGGTCGTTATATTGCGATCGTTGCCCAGCTTGCTATCGCAGGCTCGATGCTTCAGAAGAAGCGGGTAAATGAGTCGATCGGTACGTTAAGGACGGACAATGTAACCTTTATGGTTGTGCTCGTATTTATTGTATACATTTTTGCAGCGCTGACATTTTTTCCGGCGCTGGCGCTCGGTCCGGTCGCAGAGCATCTGTCCCTGTGGATGTAGGGTGAGAGGAGAAGAAAATGGCTAAGAAGAAAAGTACAAAATTTGTGACGAAGGATATACTGAAGTCGTCAATCATCGGTTCTTTTCAAAAATTAGATCCGCGGTATATGGTGAAGAATCCGGTTATGTTTGTAGTCGAGATCGGCTGTCTGATCACACTGGCGCTGACCTTTTTCCCGACGCTGTTCGGCGGCGGAGCGCAGTACCGGCTGTACAACGGAATCGTGACGGCAATCTTATTTATTACAGTGCTGTTTGCAAATTTTGCGGAATCTGTCGCAGAAGGGCGCGGAAAAGCGCAGGCGGCTTCTCTGAAAAAGACGAAGCAGGACACGAAGGCAAGATTGATTCTTTCGGATGGAAGTGAAAAGAATATCAGTGCTTCTGAATTAAAGAAGGGTGATCTTGTTCTTGTAAAGGCCGGAGAGGTAATTCCGAACGATGGCGAAGTGATTGAAGGAATCGCTTCTGTGGATGAATCGGCGATCACAGGCGAATCAGCTCCTGTGACGAGAGAGTCAGGAGGGGATTTCTCCTCCGTGACAGGCGGTACGACCGTTGTATCGGACTGGCTGAAAATTCGGATCGTGGCAGAACCGGGACACTCGTTCCTTGACAAGATGATTTCTCTGGTAGAGGGCGCTTCCAGACAGAAGACGCCGAATGAGATCGCGTTGAATACGCTTCTGATCGTGCTGACGCTGATTTTCCTGATTGTTGTTGTCACGCTGTATCCGTTTGCAGCTTATCTTGGTGTAGAGATCCCGATTTCATGGGCGATCGCCTTGATGGTATGTCTGATTCCGACAACGATCGGAGGACTGCTTTCCGCGATTGGTATCGCCGGTATGGATCGTGTAACGAGATTCAACGTCATCGCGATGTCTGGAAAGGCAGTGGAAGCCTGCGGCGACGTTGACACGATGATCCTTGACAAGACAGGAACGATCACATACGGAAACCGTCTGGCAGCAGAGTTTTATCCGGTGGCAGGCGTGGACAAAACGGACCTTGTAGATTACAGCGTCATGAGTTCCCTGATGGATCAGACACCGGAGGGCAAATCAACGGTAGAACTCGGCCGTCAGATGGGCTGTGTACTTGACGATGGTGTGGCACGGCAGATGACGTTTGTAGAGTTTACTGCGCAGACAAAGATGAGCGGTGTGGATCTGCAGGACGGTACGGTCGTAAGAAAAGGCGCGTCTGAGGCGATCCGGACATTCGTCAGGGAAAAGGGCGGAGCGATCCCTTCTGATCTTGAGGAGATCGTGACGAAGGTATCAAACCTTGGCGGTACGCCGCTTACGGTGTGTGTAAATAATAAGATTCTCGGTGTCATTTACTTGAAAGATACGGTAAAACCGGGACTTGTGGAACGTTTTGCAAGACTTCGTGAGATTGGTATTAAGACGATTATGTGTACCGGTGATAACCCGCTTACCGCAGCAACGATCGCGCGGGAGGCAGGCGTGGATGGTTTTATTGCAGAATGTAAGCCGGAGGATAAGATCGAAGCGATCAAAAAGGAACAGGCGGAAGGAAAGCTTGTGGCAATGACGGGAGACGGAACGAACGACGCTCCGGCGCTTGCGCAGGCGGACGTCGGTCTTGCCATGAATTCCGGTACGCAGGCAGCCAAGGAAGCTGCGAACATGGTAGACCTTGACTCTGATCCGACGAAGATCCTTGAGGTTGTTGAGATCGGGAAACAGCTTCTGATCACGAGAGGTTCGCTGACAACGTTCAGCGTGGCAAATGATATCGCGAAGTATTTTGCAATCATTCCGGCGATGTTTACGATGGTTCTGCCGCAGATGCAGATTCTCAATATCATGCATCTGGCAACGCCGGCAAGTGCGATTCTGTCTGCTCTGATCTTTAATGCGATCATTATTCCGGGACTGATCCCGATTGCCATGAAGGGTGTAAAGTATAAGCCAATGAAGGCAGAAAAGCTTCTTCTTAGAAATATGGCAATATACGGACTCGGCGGAATCATTGTTCCGTTTGTCGGTATCAAGCTGATCGATCTGGTGGTAGCGCCGCTTCTGGTACTGGCAGGTATGTAGGAGGTAATTCAGATGAAAAACTTCAGTAAAATGTTAAAAACGGCTTTTGCTTTTTGTGTTGTTATGATGCTTGTATGTTCGTTCATCTATCCGCTGGCTCTCACGGGAGTCAGTCAGGCTGCGATGAAAAACAAGGCGAACGGAAGCCTGATTGATAAAAACGGGGAACCGGTTGCAGATGCAAAGGAAGCAGTCGGCTCTGCGCTGATCGGACAGGATTTTTCACAGGACTGCTTTTTCAAGGGAAGAGTGTCTTCTGTAAACTATAATACTTACACGCAGGAGCAGAAGGAGAGCGGAGAATACGGAGGCGTATCATCAGGAAGCTTCAACTACGGCAATTCTAATCCGGAGCTTGCGGCAAGAATCCGGCAGGATCTCGATGCGTTTCTGGCTGCCCATCCGGGAGTAAAGGCAGAGGATGTTCCGGAAGATCTTCTGACGGCGTCCGGTTCCGGTCTCGATCCGCACATCAGTCCGCAGGCTGCAAAGGTGCAGATCGCGGCGGTTGCGGAGCATGCTGGTCTGAGTGAGGAAGAGGTTTCCAGGATCGTAGAGGAAAACACGGAGCATAAGCTTTTCGGCGTGTTTGGGGAAGAGCGTGTCAATGTACTCAAATGCAACCTCGCGATCGCGGAAGCGATGCAGTTTCCAGATGAAAGCGGAAGCGCAGGCGCTGCTGCAAACGATTAATTCCGGTGGATTTTTGGAGAACAACGACCCGAAAGGGTATCGTTGGAGGGATTGCGCAGCGCCCCGTCAGAAAGGAATGGATAGATGGAAGAAGAAAGACCGAGTTCGGAGCAGCTGTTAAAACGGCTGCAGTATGAGGAACAGGAACAGCAGAAGAAAAGCCGGGGGAGACTGAAGATCTTCCTCGGTTATGCTGCCGGTTCGGGAAAGACGTATGCGATGCTGGAGGCGGCGCATGAGGCGCAGGCACACGGGATGGATGTTGTGGCTGGCTATGTCGAGCCGCACATGCGTCCTGATACGCAGGCGTTGACGAAGGGGTTGGAGATGATTCCGCCCCTTATGGTCGATTATAAAGGCGTTCATCTGCGGGAGTTTGATCTTGATGCTGCGCTTGCGCGAAAACCGCAGCTTATTCTGGTGGATGAGCTGGCGCACACGAATGCGAAGGGCTGCCGGAACGAAAAGCGGTATCAGGATGTAAAAGAGCTGCTGCGTATGGGCATTCACGTTTATACAACGGTCAATATCCAGCATCTTGAGAGTCTGAATGATATTGTGGAAAATATTACGCATATTCACGTAAGGGAACGGATTCCGGATACGGTATTTGATCACGCCGATCAGGTAGAGGTTATCGATATAGAACCGGAGGATCTGATTGGACGTATGAAGGAGGGTAAAATCTATAAAGAGCAGCAGGCACAGCGCGCGCTTGAGAATTTTTTTAGGCGGGAGAAGCTTGCTGCGCTGCGTGAGATCGCGCTGCGGCGGACGGCGGATCGTGTAAATCGTATTGCGGAAGAAGAACGCAGTCTGCTGCAGCATCCAGATTATCATACGGGCGAGCATGTTCTGGTCTGTATCACAGCTGCGCCTTCAAGCGCGAAGGTGATACGGACCGCTTCCCGTTTGGCTGCAGCGTTTCATGCACGGTTGACCGGTCTTTGCGTAGAGACACCGGATCTGCAGGAAGCGGATGGAAAGACGAAGGCGGCGCTTCGCACAAATCTGGAAATGGCAAAGCTGCTCGGGGCAAAGATCGTGACTGTGTACGGTTCTGATGTGGCGGCGCAGATTGCGCAGTATGCGATCACGGGCAATGTTTCCAAGGTCGTGCTTGGCAGGACGAACCATTTTACGATGCGTCCGATGTACCGCTCTGAGCTTTTGGAAAAGCTGACGTATATGGCTCCAAATGTGGATATTTATATCATACCGGACGTCCAAAGCGCGGGGAGATATCGACCGAAACGAAGCTGCCAACGCCGAAAGAGAGACTGGAAACAGATGGTCTTTGGATTGGCGGCCGTTACAGGGATTATGATTCTGGTTACTATACTTGCCCTGATCCTGCGGAAGGTTGGCTTTTCTGAGGCAGATACGATTATGGTATATTTGCTTGGTGTGCTTCTTTCTTCATATCTTGCAAACCAGAAACTCTGTGCACTGTATTCTTCTCTTGTCAGTGTACTGCTGTTTAATTTTTTCTTTACGGAACCGTTTTATACGCTGAAAGCGTATGAACGGACGTATCCGGCAACGTTCCTGATGCTTTTTGCCGTAGGGCTTTTTGCGGGAGGAATGACAGCAAAGCTGAAACGACAGAATACAGAAAGTGCAAAAACAGCGTATCGGACAGAGATCCTTTTGGAGAACAGCCAGAAGCTGCGTCGCTGCAAGACGAAAGCGGACGTATGGAAGCAGATCGCAGTGCAGGCAGGCAAGCTGCTCGGACTGTCCATCCTGATCTATCCGGTAAGAGATGACAATACGGTAGACGAGGCGCTTCTCTTTCCGCGAAGCGGTATGAATGCGTCGCAGCTTGCCGCGTGCGTCAATGCGCAGGAAAAAGGTGTGGCACAGTGGGTAGTGGCGAACCATCACCGTGCCGGCGCCTGTACGCATACGCTCCCGGAGGCACTTGCCATGTATCTGCCGATTCGGGATGAGGAGCGTGTGCGCGGTGTTATAGGAATTTATTTGGAGGAACGGCGTCCGCTCGATGAGTTTGAGTACGGACTTCTGATTGCCATGCTTAATGAGACAGGCGTAAAGCTGCAGGACACCTTCCTGACGGATCAGGCGTGATACCGCATGGAAGTTGCTCGGTCTGTCTTCACGGAACTTTAATTTTTGACAGCCATTGCTTGTCCAATCTTTATTTTGACGATGCTACAATTAGTTCAAAAGGAGGAGAAAGCAATGGCTGTTTTTCGGAAATCATTTTCATATTTTCATAGATTGGAACAGAGATTTGACCGCTGCGCGGAGCAGTTTGCATTTCATCATCCGTGTGCGGCGCTGTTTGCCATGTTTATAGGAATTCCGGTTCTGATTCTGCTGGCAGTTACGGCATCCACACTGATCCTGTCGTTTCCAATGGCATATCTGTTCGGATGGCTGTAAGACTTTTCATATTTGTTCAGTATCTTCACAGATACGATTCGTAAACCCATGAAAATCGGCTGCGCCGATGGGGTTTACTCACACCTGAATCATACTTTTACGGCCTCATCAGCAAGTGATGCGGACCAATCGCTGTCTTTATACAATCTTAATACGAATGCCGGGTTATTTATACACACTTAATGCAGGTTAAGCTATGATTAAGCCGAAATAAAGAAGAAATAAAGACGGATAAAGGGGTATACAGGAAAACATGGAGCTTACAGGCAAAAAAAATCATAGACATATCACTTCTTTTCAGGTGATCATACTGGGATTTTTCTCTGTCATTTTAATAGGGGGTCTGCTGCTTACGCTGCCGGTGGCTACACAGGACGGACAGGGGGCAAGCTTTGCGGACGGGATTTTTACGGCGACATCCGCTGTGTGTGTGACCGGACTTGTGGTTCATGATACAGCGACGTACTGGTCGATGTTTGGACAGGCGGTGATCCTGCTGCTGATCCAGATCGGTGGAATGGGAGTCGTGACGGTAGCCGTAGCGATTGCAGCTGTGGCTGGAAGAAAAATAGGGCTGATGCAAAGAAGCGTGATGCAGGAGGCAATTTCGGCGCATCAGGTCGGCGGTATTGTCAGAATGACAAAGTTTATTCTGAAAACAAGCATGGCGATTGAGCTTGTGGGAGCTGTTCTGCTATCACTCGTGTTTTGTAAAGATTTTGGTATGGCGAAAGGACTGTGGTACGGGCTGTTTCATTCCGTATCCGCATTCTGTAATGCCGGATTTGACCTGATCGGAATTCGTGAGCCGTTTTCGTCGCTGACGTCTTATGCATCACAGCCGATCGTGAATCTTACGATCATGGCACTTATTGTGACGGGAGGTCTTGGATTCCTGACTTGGGCAGATATTCAGAAAAATAAGTGGCATTTTAAGAAATACAGGATGCAAAGTAAGGTAATCCTGACTGTGACGGCAGGACTGATCCTGATACCTGCCGTATACTTTTTCTTTTTTGAATTTTCTGATCTGGCGATCGGAAAACGGATATGGAGCTCCCTGTTTCAGTCCGTCACACCCAGAACAGCAGGATTTAACACGGCGGACCTGACGCTGATCAGTGAAACGGGACTGATGCTTATGATTGTGCTGATGCTGATTGGAGGTTCGCCGGGATCAACTGCGGGAGGTATGAAAACGACAACGGTGGCGGTACTGTTTTCTTCGACTCTTGCAGTATTTAAGCAAAAAGAATCTGCGCATTTTTATGGTCGGCGCATTGCAGACGATGCGGTCAAAAATGCCGCGACAATACTTTTGATGTATGTGACTCTGTTTTTGACTGGAGGTATGGTGATCAGTTCGATCGAAAATATTCCGCTGGTGACAGCACTGTTTGAGACAAGTTCTGCAATCGGTACGGTAGGTCTTTCGCTCGGAGTTACACCGCAGCTTGGCGGTGTTTCAAGAGCAATTCTGGTTGGGTTAATGTTCTTTGGACGTGTTGGAGGCTTGACGCTGATCTTTGCAGCCTTTGCAGAACGCAGAGGAACGAGAGCAAAACTGCCTCAGGAAAAAATTACGGTCGGGTAGACTGTGAGGCAAGGGGGCAGCCCCCAAACGCTGTTGTATAAGAAAAGGAGAAAATCATGATGAAATCAATTTTACTGGTTGGACTTGGAAGATTTGGACGACATATTGCAATGAAGCTTGATGAGCTGCATCATCAGGTGATGGCGGTAGACAGGGAGGAAAAAAGGGTAAATTCTGTGCTTCCGTATGTGACGAATGCGCAGATCGGAGACAGTACGGACGAGGAGTTTATGGAATCGCTCGGCGTGCGCAACTTTGATGTGTGCATCGTTGCGATCGGTGATAATTTCCAGAGTTCTCTGGAGACAACTTCTCTGCTTAAGGATCTCGGAGCGAAATACGTTGTTTCGAGGGCAGCTCGCGATGTTCACGCAAAATTCCTGCTCAAAAACGGCGCGGATGAAGTTGTATATCCAGAGAAGCAGCTTGCTGCATGGACGGCAATCCGCTACAGCGCAGATCATATTTTGGACTATATAGAGCTGGATGAAGGTCATGCGATTTTTGAAATATCGATCCCGAAGGGCTGGGTGGGTAAGACCGTCGGTCAGCTTGACATCAGAAACAAACACAATATCAATATTATGGGATTTAAGCATAGTGGAATGATGGATCTGAATATCAGATCGACAACGTGCCTGCCTGATGACAGTACGATGCTTGTTTTGGGAAGCATTAAGGATATACAGAAATGTTTCCACATTTAACGCGTGATCTTATACATGGGAGTGGTGGAGATGGAAGAACTGGTTTTGCTGTGTACAATGGTAGTGTTTTTTACCGCTGGTTATTTCGTGATGAAAAAGCTTGATCGTTTCTTTGAGGAAAATCTGCGGATGCCCGATGATGAAGAAGAATCAAATTCCTGTGACAAAACAGAGGAAACCCGGACAAATATGTGATAAGATAGTTGCAAAAACGGCAGATTTCTACTGGAAAAGGGTGATTAGATGGAAGCAATCAGGCAGTGTAAAGGGCACTTGAAAATATTTTTCGGCTATGCGGCAGGCGTGGGAAAAACGTATACAATGGTAAAAGCTGCCCTTGCGGCAAAGCGAAGAGGCGTTGATGTGGCGGTCGGCTATGTAGATGCGCATAACCGGCCGCAGACAGAGGCGCTGTGCAAAGGACTGGAGATGCTTCCAAGGCTTTCGGTGAAGGAGAATGGCGTTTCGATTCAGGAACTGGATCTTGACGGCGCGATCCGCAGAAATCCGCAGCTTATTCTGATCGATGAGCTTGCGCATACAAACGCATCAGGATGCAGGCACAGCAGGCGGTATCAGGACGTACTGGAATTGCTGAAAGCAGGCATTGATGTTTATACTACAGTCAATGTACAGCATATTGAAAGCCTGAATGATACGGTCGCTTCCATTACGGGGACAATGGTGCAGGAGCGGATACCGGACTTTGTATTTGACGATGCAGATCAGGTAGAGCTTGTGGATATTGAGCCGCAGGAGCTGATCGAGCGGATGAATTCCGGCAAAATATATGCGAAGGAACAGGCGGAAAGGGCGGCAGAGAATTTTTTTACAATTGAGAAGCTGACCGCCTTAAGAGAGATCGCGCTGCGCCGCTGCGCAGATCGTGTCAAGAGTCTGACGGAAGCTGGAAGAATCAGGAGCAACAGCGATTATCATACAGACGAACATATTCTGGTATGTCTGTCGCCGTCCCCGTCAAATAAGAAGATCATACGGACGGCGGCCCGCATGGCAAACGCCTTTCGGGGCGCATTTACTGCGATTTTTGTGGAAACGTCAGATTTTTCTTATATGGACGAAGCGGATAAAAAGCGGCTCCGGTTAAATATGCACCTTGCACAGCAGCTTGGAGCGGCGATCGAGACAGTGTACGGGGAGGACGTGCCATTTCAGATTGCAGAATTTGCACGCCTTTCCTGCGTCTCAAAGATCGTGATAGGAAGGAGTGCGGCAACGCGGCGTCATCCATTCGGGAGACCATCCCTGACGGAGCAGCTGATCGCGAATGCGCCGAATGTTGATGTGCATATTATACCGGATCAGACGGATGGGATTGCTACGTATCGGGAAAATCACAGGAGAAGAATTATATT
>ENA-ORMO01003004-ORMO01003004.1-human-gut-metagenome-genome-assembly--contig:-NODE-3004-length-11918-cov-5.949338_pt1 | contig 11918 bp, 10 predicted proteins | sample MGYA00242106_ERZ509001 | MGnify/ENA primary metagenome ERZ509001 (study PRJEB26280, sample SAMEA2338736) | human gut metagenome | biome: human gut; feature: human-associated habitat; material: faeces... | reverse complement strand
GGAAAACTCCGGGTCCATGTACGGCTTGATGTCCTCCGGTTTGCCCCATCGGGCAGAGCCGTATTCTTCGCCCTGCCGGAACTTCTTGCGGTTTTTGCCCTTGATGTAGACTGCCAGCTTGAGCAGCGCACCGGCAACCAGACCGACGAGCAGATCGACGGGATGAAAGCTGGGCAGCGGATTTGCAAAGGCTGTGCCGAACACGGCAAAGCCGTTTGTCAGCTTGTCGATGAACTCCGTGCCGGGGGCGAGACGAAACACGGCGGCGATCTTATCCGCAAAGTAGAAGGCGAAGACATACGGGAGGTTCAGAAGAATGAGCTTCTTCACATCGGGTTTGTTCACAGCTCCACACCCCGATCCTTGGTCTTGACCTTGACTTTCTCCTTGTGCTGCGCCTTGCTCTGGGCTTTCTCCTGATCCAACTTGTGCCGGATGGACGGCTGTTCCTTCTGCTTGACCGTCTTGGCGGAGAACTCCTTGAAGGCGGCTGTCATCACATCAACGTCTCGTCCCTTGAAGAAGACAAGGTAGCTGGGCGGTTCTACGGAAACGTCCTTCTTGAGCGCAAAGTCCAGACCGTATTTGCTGGCAGTCCGCTCAAAGGACTTGATGTTGCCGTCCGTCACTTCGATGTTGGAGATGGCGGCATTCTGGCTCATCAGATGCTTGATGGACTGCTTGCCGCGATAGGTTTTTGGCTGCTGCATCTGCTTCTGCGCCTTCTCAATCTCCTGCACAAACTTGTCCAGTGCCTTTTTCAGCACCTCGGCTGAGATTTTGCCGCCCTTGATCATGATTGCAACAACTTTGGTGTTGACTTCATCCTGCATTGCTGTGTTTACCTCCTTTCCTTGGAATGATTATGGGGACTGCTGCCGACGCTAAGGCGGCACAATCCGGCGATAGATGATTTTCATTTACACTGTCCTCCTTTCCGAGCATTGCTCACGATGGTATTCATTAAAGAGTGTCTTCACAAAGGCTATAATCGTAGGTCTTGGACTTCTTTGACCCTGCCAATCTGTCCTGCCCGTAGAAATCATGGTTGACGAGGGCGGAGTAGTAATTGTCTATCGTCAGAGAGGCGTTATACAGAGCGGTTAAAAGGTATGCCCGGATATTGCGGATGTCTGACGGGTTCTTGTTCATTGCTTCCAGAACATACTCAATGTGGCTACTGTTGAGTTTGAGAAACCGGGACTTGACCACTTGCTGCGGCATATCCTCACCGTTGATGCGGATGGTCGGCGCAGTGGAACAGACGGCATCCAGCATGATGTCCATGATCTCCCGGAAGCGGTCTTTATCGAACTTCGGATCCTGACAGAGAATGTCGTAATCAAGATTCTCTTTGATAATCTCTTCATACTCGCTTCGCTCATCCATCCTGTCCATCACATCAAGATTGATGGATTGATAGTTCTTTGAGAGAGTATTTCTTTCTTGGGTAATTACTTGATCAGTATTTATTTGTGCGGACTTATCCCCGCGTGGATTATCCACATCTGGCTTCTCCACACATGGATTTTCCGTGTGTGGCATTTCCCGTTCTGGCGTGGACTCCTGCGGCTCTTCGTATATCTCAAAGATTGTGCTGCTCATCCTGCCTTTACCGTCTCTCTGCCGGTGCCGGACAAGGTAGCCGTGCTTTTCAAGCTCACGGAGCGCGGAGAGAATGGCATCCGGACCTTCCTTGCAGATTGCAGAAAGTCCCTTGGTTGAGAACTTCCAGCCATCATTAAACGAAAGCATCTTTGAGAGTAGCCCGACTGCCTTGAGTGACAGGCTCTTGTCTCGGAGGTGGAAGTTCGCCATGACGGTATAGCCACGATTCTTGTTTACGCGATAGACTGCCACGAAAATCACCTTGCTATCTTGGGAAGCAGCTCTTCGCCGCACTTTTTCTGGAACTTCATTCGGACGACCTCCTTGCCCTTCGGCGTGAAGTAGGTCTGAGAACCGGTGTAGCAGAACGTCACAAAATCGCGGACGATGAACAGTCCGGCATTGCTGTCCTTGTTGTAGGGAAGTAGCTGCCCGGAAGGAGAGCGGAACAGGTACTTTTCTTTGAGAAGGAACTGGACGAACTTGCGCTCCGGGATTTTCAGTTCCTTCGCCGTCGTTCGGATATTGGTGCAGTCATCCGGATTGATGAAGGCGTCGTAGTAATCAGCTTTGGGCTTCGCCGTGTTCAGCTCACACTCAAGAGCCTTCACACGATGCTTTTCCAGAATCAACGCCTGAGCAAACTCTACAATGACCGCAGGTTCCTTCTGAATGCGTTCCAGAAGGGAGTCCGTCATGTAGCCGCCGGTCTTGCGAATGGTAGGAATGACCTCATCAAATACCCACAGTTCAAACTTTTCAGCCGCAGGAAGTTTGCTGCGAATAATTAGCCGATAAACGTCTCCTTCCGGGATGAAGTTGATACTCTGAACTTTCCCGCTGATAGGGGTAGAACGTTTCGTTATAGCCCTGCAATGGTCGTTGACCGCCTTGTTCGGGTTGGTGTAACCGAGTGCCTTTGCAACATCTGCTGCACAGAACAGAACTTTTTCTCCTTCGAGGATCGTTCTTACCTCACCAAACTGTTCATTCTTGAAGATTTCGATTTTGTTATCCATGACTCGCTTCCTTTCCGGCATCAGATGTGCCACTTTGATTTTTGAGGGTTGAAACGGGATTGCAGCAGTAGGGACACTCCGCAAACACGCAGGACTGATATTTCCAGAAGGGACGATGAAAGCGGCAGCTTCGGCACTCAGGGAGAATGCCATCCACACCGCTGTCATAATGCTCAAAGCCGGGTGTGGTCTGCATCAGCAATTCCAGTGCTTGCAGATCACCGGCTGTCATGCGTTTCATGCTTAAAAACTCCTTTCCTTCGCCGCATCGCCAGCAAATATTCCGGCTTTTGGGCAACAAAAAAAGAGGGTTTGCTTCTTACTCCAAATTGGAGAAGAAACAAACCCTCTTCGTTTACGATGTAGTTCAGATGATTTCTCGGATGGTATGAATGACACCGAGCAGCAGCCCGATGAAGAAGGCAAGTCCTCCGATAAGACCGCCTATGATTAAGTTCAATGCGAAGATGCCGACTGAGCCGGAGATACCGTAGCCGCTGGGAACGAGCCAGAGGCACATCCTCCGGATGCCGAATGGCAAGCCGACGCAGATCCACATAAGGAAGTAGTCACATACGCCGTCAGGCATATAGATCGGCTTGAGAAATGACGCGAGGCAGAACGCAAGCGCGATTGGAAGCAGAACCTCCTTCAAGAAGACTTTGATAGCACCCACTATATCCTCCTTCTGCCGGAAGTGTGCAGCAGCACCCTCCGGCTTGCTTGATTATTGTGAAAGTCCTTTGTTTTCGGTCAAAAAAAGAAGGGACTAAGCCAGAATGCCTTGGTTTTCAAGGTCTTTCTGATTTAGTCCTATTATTGCACAATAATCTTTCACCACAATAACCACTGCACAGACATAGGCAGGAGTGACCCTCATTACTGCTGAGGGTCAGGGTAGAAAAACCCTCATTTGAAATGAGGATAACACGATTATGGAGGAAATCAGCCATGCCAACACTTGAATGGATTGGAAAGAGCAAGGTTATCAATCATCATCAGGAAGTTCCGTTCCGGGTGTTGGAGCGCAAGTATAGCTTTGACGAAAACGGGGAGCATAGCGAGGACAACGGCAGCGACAACATGATTATCCGGGGTGACAACCTTGAAGCCCTGAAAGCCCTGCTGCCCCGGTACGAGGGGCGCGTCAAGTGCATCTACATCGATCCGCCCTACAACACTGGCAACGAGGGCTGGGTTTATAACGACAACGTCAACGATCCGAAAATCAAAAAGTGGCTGGGTGAGGTAGTCGGCAAAGAGGGCGAGGACCTGACCCGCCATGACAAATGGCTGTGCATGATGTATCCCCGGCTGAAGCTGCTGCAAAAGCTGCTGGCGGAGGACGGGGTTATTTTTATCAGTATCGATACAAATGAACTGTATAATTTAAAATCAATCTGCGATGAAATATTTGGTACAAACTGTTTTGTAGAAGATATTGCATGGCAACGCACTTATTCTATGAGAAATGATGTCAAGGGTATCGCGGCGGAAGTCGAACATATTCTTGCGTACGGTAAAGCCCCTCTTTGGCAACCAAATAAATTGAAGCGCACTGAGCAGATGGATTCAAAATACAAGAACCCAGACAATGACCCTCGCGGCGCATGGAGAAATATTGTAGCAAGTGCGCCCAATGCAGCAACTCACCAAGGCATGGTGTATGCTATTCAAAATCCCAGTACAGGAGAGTACGCATATCCTCCACAAGGACGATGTTGGAGTTTGGGGCAAGACCAAATGCTGGAAGCGATGAATAAGTGGGCCGAGTATAAGCTGCTTGATATTCACGATGAAGAAAAACGCGCTGAAATGTGTGGTGTATCTACGGATAATATCAGGAAAGGTGTCCTTGCCATTGTTCTGGCAGAACCGCTTGAAATAGCGCAAGCGAAAGCAACTGCTATATTTGAGAACGGAGTGTTGCCCGAATTTTATTTTTCACGTAATGGAAAAGGTACATTGAGCCGAAAAGCATATATCAACCAAGTGGCTGGGAGACCAGTAACCAATTTTTGGCCGTTCGAAGAAACTGGGCATACCGATGAGGCATCTCGTCTGTTAAAGACTGTTTTTAATGGCACGGCGGTATTTGATACCCCCAAGCCGCCGCGCCTTATTGAGTGCATTTTGCAAATTGCAGGGAAAGAAAATACCCTGATTCTTGACTCCTTCGCCGGTTCCGGCACCACCGCCCACGCCGTTCTGAATATGAACAAAGCTGACGGTGGGCATCGGAAATTCATTCTGGTCGAGATGATGGACTACGCCGACAGCATCACCGCCGAGCGCGTGAAGCACGTAATCCGTGGCTACGGCGAGGGCAAGAACGCCGTAGAGGGTACGGGCGGCAATTTCAGTTTCTATGATCTGGGCGAGCCGCTGCTGGTGGGCGATTGCCTGAATGAAGCGGTTGCCCCAGAGAAAATCCGGGAATACATCTGGTTCATGGAAACCAAGCAGCCCTACGCCCCACCTATCGGCGACAATCCGTATTACCTCGGCAAGCACAACAGCACAGGCTATTACTTCTACTACGAGCCGCAGCGCGTGACGGTACTGGATTATGCGTTTCTCTCCACCATTACGGAAAAAGCTGATGGGACGGTGATCTACGCCGACCGCTGCTCCATCAGCGAGGACAAGCTGGCAAAAATGGGCGTCACATTCAAAAAGATTCCGAGAGACATTAGCAGACTCTAAAAGGAGGTGAGTTCACATGGCTTTTACATATTTTCTCCCCGATGAGAATGGAAATAAGACAGAGCACGGAACTACCTCAAATGCGGTAATCATTATCGGAGCAAATGGATCTGGAAAGAGCAAGCTGGGGGCTTGGATCGAGCAGCAGGATATGGAGCAAATCCACCGTATTGGGGCACAGAGAAACCTTAACTTTCAGGAAAACATCCCACTCAAAAGCTATTCACAGGCAGAGGACTTCGTTTTTTATGGAACAGATGAAAAATCAGGTAAACGCGGGAAGGGGTACCGTTGGGAGTGGGGGAAATATACTACCAAACTGGTAGATGACTTTGATAATGTACTCGCTGCACTAATTGCTCTAAAAAACAACGATAACGAAAAATTTGTAAATGAATGCAAAGCAGCACCCACCCGTGAAGAAAGACCTGACCCTCCATTCACCTCAATTGATAAATTAACCCAGATATGGAATGTCATTTTTCCGCAGAGAAAGCTACGAGTTGAGGATGCTAAGTTCTTAGCTTTTTTGACTCGTGACGATTCTGAAATTCAGTATAACTCGAACCAAATGAGCGATGGTGAGCGTGCAGTTCTATATTTAGCTGCCCAAGTACTTTGCGTTCCAGCAAATAAAACGCTTATTATCGATGAGCCGGAGGTACACTTACACCGTTCCATTATGAACAGATTATGGTCTGCACTCGAAAGTTATCGCCCAGATTGCCTGTTTATTTATATCACCCATGATACGCAATTTGCAGCCGCACACGGGCAGTCTGATAAAGTATGGATCAAGGAATTTGATGGGACGCACTGGAAACTCGAAATAATTGATGACCATGAGCTTCCCGAAGAATTACTCTTTGATATATTAGGCAGTCGAAAAAATGTATTGTTTGTTGAGGGAGAAAGAAACAGCTATGACACTCAGTTATATAGCATTTTGTATCCGAGCTACTATGTGATTGCCTGCGGGAGTTGCACCCAAGTTATTTCAAGAACAAAAGCTTTCCGAAACAGCCCATCACTACACCACTGCCAAGTGTTTGGCATTATTGATCGGGATTATCGATCCGATTATGAAATCGAAAAATATAAGAATGACGGGATTTACGCGCTCAAAGTCGCAGAGGTAGAAAATCTGTTTTTGGTAGAGGAACTGATACGCCTGATAGCGGATCACTTAGGACAATCACCTGATGAAAGCTTTGCCCCAATAAGAGAATACGTTATCCATACTCGCTTTGCCCATCAAATTGATCGGCAAATTTGCCAAAGTGTAGTTGCGCATTTGAAATACCAGTTAACCGCCATCGAGCTATCGAAAAAGGATGATGATGAAGCTAAAAGCAGCTTAAACACTGCATTACAGAATATTGACTACGAGAAAACAAAAGCGGAGGAGGAGTCAAAATTCAGAGGCGCGTTATGTGAAGATGACTATGCTAAAGTACTTAGCGTATTTAATGAAAAGGGCTTAACAAGCTCCATTGGGCATTTCCTTGGATTGGTAGACAAAGAGTACTGTAAAAGTATACTGGCGCTTCTCAATGGAAAAATGCGCAATGAAATTTCAGACGCTATTTCGACTTATTTGCCTCCTGAAATTCCGAGATAAAGAGGGCTGCTGTATGGAACTGAAAACATATCAGAAAAAGGTGATAGCGGACCTGACCCGCTATCTGGAACTGCTGAACGAAACAAAGAGTGACGCAGCGGCGTTTCGCCTGTTTTGGCAGGAGAAATCAGCCCCGACTTTAGGGCTATACCAAAACGTGATACCCGGTGTCCCGAACCTTTGCTTCAAGGTGCCGACGGGCGGCGGCAAGACCTTTATTGCCTGCAACGCCGTTCGCCCTATCTTTGACGCGCTCCCCGTTACCAAGACAAAGGCGGTCGTGTGGCTTGTTCCGTCGGACGCGATTCTGACGCAGACGGCGAAAGCCCTGAAAGACACCTCTCACCCCTACCGCCAGAAAATCGACGTGGATTTCGGCGGGCGTGTAGAGGTTTACACCAAGCAGGAGCTTCTGAACGGTCAGAACTTCAACCCCACCGCCGTAACGGAGCAGTTGTCGGTTATGGTGCTGTCCTACGATTCGTTCCGTGGGCGCGGCAAGGAGGTCTTGAAAGCCTATCAGGAGAACAGCAATCTTGCCGCGTTTGCAAAGGTGCTGGGCAAGCCCGACAGCCCCATTGAAAAAGCGGACGAAACTGCCCTGTTCCAGATCATCAACCAGCTTAACCCGCTTGTCATCGTGGACGAGAGCCACCATGCCCGGTCGGAATTGAGCCTTGAAATGCTGGAAAACTTCAATCCCTGCTTTGTGCTGGATTTGACCGCCACGCCGAAAAAGGAGAGCAATATCATCTCCTATGTGGACGCGGTGCAGCTGAAAAACGAACACATGGTCAAACTGCCCGTGATCGTCTATAACCGGGACAGCCAATCCGAGGTGCTGATTGATGCAATCGACCTGCGGAACAAGCTGGAAGAAATCGCAGATGCGGAGTACGCCAAGACGGGCAAATATATCCGTCCAATCGCGCTGTTTCAGGCACAGCCGAAAGGCAAGGAGGACGCGACCACCTTTGAAAAACTGCAGGATAAGCTGGTGGATGCCGGGATTCCCGCCGAGCAAATTGCCATTCGTACCGCCGATGTGAACGAACTGAAAAACACCGATTTGATGTCCCCAAACTGCCCGATTCGCTATATTATCACGGTCAATGCTCTGAAAGAGGGCTGGGATTGCCCCTTTGCCTATATCCTTGCGTCCCTTGCCAATAAGACAAGTCAGGTTGACGTGGAGCAGATTTTAGGGCGGATTCTCCGTTTGCCCCATACGAGCCAGCACACGCAGTCAGCTTTGAATATGTCCTATGTGCTGACTTCTTCCAACGATTTCAATAACACCGTGGCGCACATCGTCAAGGGCTTGAACAGCGCAGGTTTCAGCGATAAGGACTATCGCATTGGAGAGTCTGCAAAACCGCAGATTCCCGAACAGCCAGCGGAACAAATCACGCTGCCTGACCAGCAAGGGTGTTCCAAAACGGAAACCCCTTTGGAAACCGCCGAGGACGATTTTTCGGGGCTGGATGGGAAATCTATCGGGGCAGAGCTGGAGCGGCGCAGAGAACAGGCGCAAACGCCTGAAATCGCCCCGAAAGCCAACACCATGTTGGACGCTGCCGCAGAGGTCGAAAAGGCATATACAGATGCTATCCAACAGACAGACAATGACCCGATGATGGACAATCTTCCGTGGGAGGTGCGGGATAAAGTGAAATCATTCCACGTAAACCCGCAGTTCCGGGAGGATATTGAAACGCTGCAAATCCCGCAGTTTTTCCTGAAAATTGAGCAATCTTTGTTTACGGATGGTTCTTTTGAACTGCTGGACAAGGAAATGCTGGCAGAGGGCTTTACACTCAAGGGCAAGGCATACGACATTGATTTTGCCACCGCAGACGATGAAATCCGCGAAATCGACGTGCGGGAGCAGGACGGCGGTTTGCCGAAGGTGTTCAAGATGGAGAGCGCCGAACAGCGGTACTTCAAAGAGTGGTTCAACAATCTGCCGCCGGAAAGCCGGGTGCGTCAATGCAAGGATATGATGTTCAATCAGCTTAACAAGCTGAACATGGTGGACGCTGCCGAACTGAAAGCCTACATAAACCGCATTGTGGACGATATGGATAAGGCGCAACTTGCCGCTATGGAGAAAGCCCCGCTGGGCTATGCGGCAAAGATCCGCTCCAAAATTGAAACGCTGCTGGAAGCCCATTATCGAGAAAACTTTGAAAGGTGGCTGGAAACGGAGCGCATCGTCTGCAAGCCCTATTTCCGTCTGCGCCCCTCTATCCATCCTGCCACCTATACCGACATATATGCCCGTTCTCTGTATGCAGCAGAGGACGGTGACATGAACAAACTGGAACAGAAGTTGATTGTGGAGTTGACCGCCCTCCCGAATGTCCGCTGGTGGCACAGGAATATTGCACGGCAAAACTTTGCAATTAACGGCTTTATCAAGCACTACCCCGATATTCTGATTATGACCCAAAGCGGCAAGCTCATCTGCGCGGAAACCAAGGGCGAACATCTGAAAAACGATGACAGCCAGGAGAAAATCGCACTCGGTCAAGCATGGCGCACAGCAGCGGGCAAGGATTTCCGCTATTACATGGTATTTGAGAATGAGGAAAACCTCTTGCCGGGTGCGGTGAGCATGAGCCAGTTTATCGACACGATCAAGGAACTATAAAAGCCTCTTATTCGCAGGGGTCGATATTTTCTACCCCCATGTTTGACCGCTGTGATTGCACAAGTTTATACAGATTCAGGCAGCAGGAGCAATTCTGCTGCCTTTTTCTTTGGGTGACTACTCCGCTTACCTCGCGTATGCGGATTGTCATAATTTTCAAAAAGGGAGCGTGGTAGTAATGAAATTGGAAACCGTGCAAAGGAGGTGGTGTGCCGATGCAAAGCAGAAAACGCAGACGGATTCTGATGCAGGAGGCAGGATATGGCAAAGCCGCTTGACCCCAAAGCGATAGAGGCAGAACGGCAAACCAGCAGCCGAGCTGAACGCAGGGAACAAAAACGCCGCCAGATGCAGGACGAGATTTCTTATAACCAGCGTGGAAATGGCGTTATTATCATCCCACCGCAGAAACGGCGGGAACTTGCAGAAGAACCGCCCAAACTCCGTGTTGCGGCGTATTGCCGCGTCAGCACACAGGAGGAACAGCAGGTCGGCAGCTTCGATATGCAGATTCACCATTTCACCAAGAGGATTGAGGCAAATCCGCAATGGGAGCTGGTTGAGATTTATCAAGATGAGGGTATCAGCGCGACTACCGTTGAAAAGCGCCTCGGCTTTCAGAAGATGATTGCCGACGCAGTTGACGGGAAGATTGACCTGATTCTCACCAAAAGCATCAGCCGTTTTGGTAGAAATATCGTGGATATTCTGGACAATCTGCGAACGCTTTCTGCGCTGAATCCACCCGTTTCCGTTGAATTTGAGACAGAAGGAATCACCTATACCGGCGATGGACGGAATAATCTGCTGATCTCATTGCTGGCAGCCCTGGCTGAAATGGAGTCCCAGCAAAAGAGCGAGGCAATTAAGGCTGGTATCCGCTGGCGCATGGCAGAGGGCATCTACAAGTTCTCCGTTCAGAATACGCTTGGCTTCTATCGTGATCATTTCGGGCGGCTTGTTATTGAGCCGACCGAGGCAAGAATTGTTGAGTACATCTATGAAAGCTGCTTAGAGGGCGCAACCCCGGCAGAAATCGCCGCCGCTTTGACAGAGCAGGGTATCAAATCTCCAATGGGGAACGATCTCTGGTCTGCCGGTACTGTCCGCAGCATCCTCCGAAACGAGAAATACTGCGGTGATGCCTTGATGCAGAAAACCTATACCAAGGATTTCCGCACCCATAAATCCGTCAAAAATACGGATTTGAATATGTATTTCAAGGAAAATCACCACACAGCGATTATCAAAAAAGAGGATTGGAGCAAGGCACAAATGCTGCTGTCAGAGAGGCATAGCACAGCAAAACGAGCTACATTGCGCCGTTTGAGCAATCACTTCGTCGCATACCGCGTAAAGGATGGTCTTTTCAAGGGCTATCTAATCATGGATTCCCGATGGTCTTTTATGGAACGCCAGGAGTTTATGAAAATCGTGGATGAGGCGCAAAACACCATAAAATGAAAGGATTTTTACTATGAACTTCGATTTTTCTGCTCTGAACTTTGAAACCATCGACTCCAACATCAACGCCTACCCGGATATGTTCCTGAATCAGAATGGCGTGACTTTCACCAAGAAGGTGCTTGAGGACTTGGGCTATCCCGCCTTCGTTTTGTGTCTGCTGGATGCGAAAGCGAGGGTATTTGCGATCCGTTCCTGCAAGAGCAACGAACCGAAGGGCTTCAAGTTCTCCAAGCCGAAAGGTGAACAGAAAGGTGTTGTTACGATTTCCAACAAGAATCTGCTTGACCCGCTTCGCGCTGTCACTGGCGAGGACTGGATTCCCGGCAAGCGCTACAAGGTGCGTGGTTTCTGGGTTGCCGATGCAAAAACCATGTGCTTTGACCTCAATGAAGGGGTGCAGGAGGACTTTCGCCCTGTTACACCGAGCAATGATGCGGAATAACCCCTGATATTCAGGGAGAAAAGGGAGAGCAAAAGAGCGGCGGCAAGCCGCCTGAGCGAGAAAGCCACCTCTCCCTTTTCTCCCTCGCTGCGGCTATGGAAACCGTGGAAAACCGAAAACGGTTTACACACCGTTCCCACAGCCTGCGCTCACCCTCTTTTTCCTCTCTGCCTTTCTCCCTATACAGAGAAAAGTGTCCATTTTCTATCCAGAAAACGTACAGTTGCCGTGATGAACAGAGGTCAGCGTGTCAATATGGCAAAGAAAAGCAAACGGCACACAGGCGGTTTTATCCTCAAAAAAAGCCCCGAAACATGACAAAAGAGAAACCCAGCACCACGCCATTATGAACTGCACCCCATTTGTTAGACAGTATGATATACTATCTAACAAGTGGGGTGT
>ENA-ORMO01003002-ORMO01003002.1-human-gut-metagenome-genome-assembly--contig:-NODE-3002-length-11923-cov-2.232137_pt1 | contig 11923 bp, 15 predicted proteins | sample MGYA00242106_ERZ509001 | MGnify/ENA primary metagenome ERZ509001 (study PRJEB26280, sample SAMEA2338736) | human gut metagenome | biome: human gut; feature: human-associated habitat; material: faeces... | reverse complement strand
TGCATTGAAACCGAAGCCGACCGGAAGCACGGGCTTTGTGCAGATGGGGGTTGAAAATAAGCCGCAGGCAAATCCCGGAGAGCCAGTGACCTTAAAGGGCGCCATTTCAGAAGCATTAAAAAGATAAGGAGTGAAGAAGAGTTATGGCAGTAACATTAGCACAGGCAAAATTAAAGACGCAGGACAAATTATCTATGGCAGTGATTGATGAATTCCGCAAGTCCAGTTTCCTGATGGACCATATGATCTTCGATGACTGTGTTTCTCCTGTGGGGAACGGGGCGACAATGACTTATGGTTATTTCCGTGTCGTCACGCCTTCTACAGCAGGATTCCGTGCTGTAAACGAAGAATATAAGGCGAATGAGGCAAAGAAGCAGAAGTATACCACAGATCTGAAGGTGTTCGGCGGTTCTTTTGAAATCGACCGTGTGATTGCGGATATGGGAGGTGTTGATGATGAGGTGACCTTCCAGATGCAGCAGAAGATTAAATCAGCATCTGCCCTGTTTTCCGAAACGCTGATTATTGGAGATTCCAAAAAAGACACAAAAGCATTTGATGGTTTGGATGTGGCGGTGAAGGGCAGCTCCACGGAGTATAAGCCGTCCGCTGCAATCGATCTCTCCACAACAGCAAAGGTTACGGAGAATTATCAGCTTTTCCTGGACCAGCTGGATGAGTTCCTGATGGGACTGGATGGCCGGCCGGATTTTATTGGCGGGAACTTAAAGCTGATCGCGAAAATACGGGCATGTGCTCGAAGGGCGGGCATGTATCAGATCACGAAAAATGATTTCGGTCAGCAGATCGAAAGCTATGGTGACATTCCGTTGGTAGATTTCGGGGCAAAGAGCGGATCCAATGATCCGATTGTAGGAGTAGACAGCGGCACAGGAGAGACTTCTTTGTATGCGGCCAGGATTGCTTTGGATGGATTTCATGCCGTTTCCCCTACTGGTGCACTTCCGGTAAAACAGTGGCTCCCGGATTTTACAGAGGCCGGCGCCGTGAAGAAGGGAGAAGTGGAAATGATTGCGGCAGCAGCTTTGAAGGCGACGAAAGCGGCTGGTATTATGCGCAAGATTAAAGTGCAATAGGAGGTGTGAGACATGCCCAATGAAATGAAGTATGGAAATGTGGACTGGCCGGCCGGAGGTCCTGTTGCTGGGGAGCGGTTGGCTACGGCCGGGGAGTATACCGGCCAGCATAAGGGAGAACCGCTGCAGGATGCGCTGGAAGGGGCCGACAATGAGGAATATCTTCGCGCCAGACAGACGGTTCGCTATGGAACGCTGACACCGGATGCGGCGGATGAAAACTTCCCTGACGAATTGATTACCGTAGCATACACAGCTACTGGAGAAGTGACGGAGATCTCTTTGGCTGGCGTAACGTACGATGCGGAAAACGATGTATTTCTAAATGTCCCCAGCAGGACGGAGAGTTTTACTTTTAAAGATGGCGAGACATCGAAAACCGCAACAAATTCTGACGGCGAGTGGGAGATTACATAAAGGAGGAGAATAATGGCCTACGAACCCTATGTAACACCGGAATATTATCGGGAAACCTACGGGGGGAGCCAGATCCCGGAGAACGAACTGGAGCGGGCGCTGACGCAGGCCAGCCGCCATATTGATTCCCTGACCTACAACCGTATTGTGGGCCAGGGATTTTCCAATTTGACGGCTTTTCAGCAGGATGTGATCCGGGAGGTCGTTTGTCAGCAGGCAGATTTTGAATATGAGAATGCAGATGAGATCAATACGATCCTGTCCAGCTACAGCCTGAACGGCGCCTCCGTTCAGTTTGGCAGTTCCTGGAACGTATATACGGAAAAAGGTGTGGCTATCAGGCGGGATGTGTACGCGCTTCTGTCTCAGACAGGTCTGTGCTGCCGGTTAGCGAGGTGAACGTATGAAATACCCATGTCTGGTTCCAAAGCGGCTGTGTCGCACGAATATCCTCATTCATTTGGAATCCGAAGATACGGATGAATACGGCGGGCCAGAGAAGACTCTTGACCTGGATTTAATGTGTAATTTCCAGGACAGCGCCAAGACAATATTAACCGCAGAAAAAAAGTTGGTAGAGATTACGGGGACGGCATTATTCCCGGGAGATATCGCGCCGGACTGGCCTACCTTGAGTGGCGGGACTGTGACGGTATTTGGAGAAACCCGTCGGATTGAACGGGGGATGAAGGCCAGAAATCCGGATGGAACAGTAAATTTCTCCAAGCTGGAGGTGATTTAGTGCGGGTGAAATCCACTGTGAAAATGAATTTGCCACGAATACGGCAGTTGACACAGGCAGCGGTAACGGCATTGGAACTGACCGCGGAAGCGTTACACACAGAAGTGGTACAGGCGCAGGTATTTCCATTTGACACTGGGGATCTACAGAATGAGAGCACCTTTGTGGATACCAGCGATTCTGCAAAGGGAAAGGTGACCCTGGTTTCGTCTACGCCCTATGCCCGCCGGTTATATTATCATCCGGAATATCACTTCCAGAAGGAAGAAAACCCAAACGCTCGTGGAGAGTGGTACGAAGATTGGCTGCCCGGAGGAAGTAAGGAAGATTTTGCGGCGAATGCCTTTAAAAGATTTTATAAGAAAGTGGGTGGTGTGTGATGCTGGCTTTGGCGGATATCCGGGATTATATATCCGGCCTGGCCATTGCCGACCAGGTGTATATTGGCAAGCTGAATAATAAAAAGAGCCACTCCATCGGCGTATATCACCGGAAAGGGGAAGGGCCGCCGGTGACCGCTTTGGGCGGCAGGGAATATTCCAGCTATGATATTTGCAGAATATCTTTTCTGGTTCACTGGGATAAGGATGCCCGAGCCTCAGAGCGGGCCGCCTATAAATTATATGAGAAACTGCAGGATGTATCCAGCTTGGACATCGGAGAAACGCATGTATGCTTTTTGATTCTTCAGGTTCCTGAGCCAGTAGATGTAGGAACGGATGATAACGGCGTATATGAATATGTGATCTGGGTGGATTTTGTTTATCAAAGAAAGTGAGGTATGAAAGATGCCTGAAGCAACGGGTGGAAAGGTATATCCGGTACACAATAATAAGTTTAAGTTCGGAATCAATGGGCTGGCCAGTGAAGAAGACGATATGGTCATGCCGAAGGATTTGGAGAATTTCTCTCCATCGATCGATGGAACCGTTGAAGAATGGTATGCCATGGACGCGGAAGGCTGGGCCAAGGCATCCATGACCGGTAAAAAGCTCTCCTTCGAGTTTAAGGGGAAGCGTTCTGTCGGGGATCCTGGTAATGATTATGTTGCTGGCCTGGCCTGGAAGTTTGGACAGGATGTAATGACGAAGTTTGCGTGGGAAATGGTCTCCGGTGCAAAGCTTGAATGCGATTCTGTGATCAATGTGACTACGCCTGGAGGAGGGGATACAACGAATATTGATACCCTGGAATTTGAAGTGATCTGTTACGGCAAGCCGACATTTACCGCGGCACCTGTGCAGAGTGGAGGCTGAAGAAAAGGAGGATATGAGAGATGGCAAAAGTACTGGATATTACAGAAAAGTTGAGTTTTGAGGGGAATCCCTGCTTGATGATTAAGGGAAAGAAGATAGAGGTAAATGCGGATGCCCCTACTATGCTGAAGGTTATGGGACTTATGAGCACGGATGATCCCGGCGCTGATGAGGTGCTGGAGGCATATAGGCTGATATTTCCGGAGGTTTCTCAGAAAAAGATTGAAGCCTTAAAGTTGAATTTTGCAGATCTGGTGATTGTGATTCAGTCAGCCGTACAGCTGGTAACGGGAGGCGAAGAAGGCCAGGGAGAGCAGTGACCCGTACTATGACATTTTTGAGGACTGGGATTTGATCGTCTCAAGTTTCCTGTCGCAGTACGGGTTGAGACTCAAAACAAAGGAATTTGAAACGGTTTCCTGGGCAGAGTTTAAGGCGCTGATTGCAGGACTTTCTTCAGAAACGGTACTCGGGCGGATTGTGTCTGTCCGGTCAGAAAAAGATAAAAATGTGATCAAGCATTTTTCTCCTGAGCAGAGGCGTATTTACGATGAATGGAATCAGCGCCGAGCCAGAAAGATTGACCAGGAAACCTTTGAAAAAGAAATGGCGGGGCTGGAGCAGATGTTTGCCGCCCTGTTTGGGGGAGGTGATCAGCATTGAAAAGGTAAAATGTGAAAAATGTGGGCGTACCCTTCTGTTAGCAGAATCGGTAAAGGGAGAGATCAAATGCCCGCGTTGTGGAAGAGTGAATGAAATTGAGTATCCGCAAAGGGAAGAGCACATAAAGCGCACCTCTGAGTAGCGTCCGAGCCTACTTTGCTTTTTGAAACAAGGTAGGTGAAGTGGGCGATGAAGGCAGATGCAGCAATTAAATTTGATATAATCCTAGATTTAGGGAAAATAAAAACTGCTGTTAGTGATGCGAGTGCTAAAGTAAAAAGCGAATTTGAAGGGGCATTCCGTACCTCTGCAAAGAACTGCCAGGAAACATGTAATAGGATGGCAGATTCTTTTAAAAAAGTAGATTCGGCTGCGGATGAAACACGCCAAAAGATAAATGCGATCTTAAATGATAATGAGCGCAGTGCAAAATCGAAAGCCTCTTCCATTGCCTGGATATACCGTAAGCAAGGTATGAGCCAATCAGAGGCCATGAAGAAGGCGTGGTCTGAAATTGAGAGAGAAAGCTCTACATCAACGCAAAAGATCAAGAAAGATATTAAAGGAATTGGGGAACAGTCTAAGATAACCGCCGTTAATATGGGTGGGACCCTGTTGCCTGCATTGAAAAAAATTGGGCTTGCCCTGGCTGCCGCTTTTTCCGTCAAGAAACTGGTGGACTTTGCAGCCCAGTGCATTGAACTTGGAAGCGACCTGCAGGAGGTCCAGAATGTCGTTGATGTAACCTTCCCGCGGATGAGCAGCCAGGTAGATGCATTTGCAAAGGAAGCGGCGGCCTCCTTTGGTCTGTCGGAAACTATGGCAAAACGGTTCACTGGAACCTTTGGTGCCATGGCTAAAGCGTTTGGATTCAGCGAAAAGGCCGCTTATGAAATGTCCACGACGCTCACTGGACTTGCCGGTGATGTGGCATCCTTTTATAACATCAGCCAGGATGAAGCGTATACGAAGCTGAAATCCGTATTCTCTGGAGAAACGGAGACACTGAAGGATCTGGGCGTTGTTATGACCCAGAATGCGCTGGATGCCTATGCCTTGGCGAATGGGTATGGGAAGACTACCCAGGCTATGAGTGAGATGGAGAAGGTGGCCCTGCGGTACCAGTTTGTGCAGGATCAGCTTTCTGCCTCTTCCGGCGATTTTATCCGGACTTCTGATTCCTGGGCGAACCAGGTACGGATCCTGAAACTTCAGTTTGACAGCCTGAAAGCGACGATAGGCCAAGGCCTGATTAATGTTCTGACCCCGGTGATCAAAGTGATTAACACGATCATCGGAAAGTTGATGAGCCTTGCCAATGCATTCCGTTCCTTTACGGAGATGATTACCGGAAAGAAGAGTTCCGGTGGAGGCGCGTCTGTAGCAGCAGCGGGGATGGATAATGTGGCAGCTTCCGCAGATAATGCGGGGGCAGCTATGGGCGGGGCCGGAAGTGCAGCGAAGAAGGCCGCAAAGGATATCGCCACAGCGACGACGGGCATTGATGAACTGAATATTCTGAATCCGGAAACCGGTTCGGAAGAGAGTGGTAGCGGTGGCTCCGGCGGATACGCGGCTGATGAGTTTGATATGGGCGAGCTCGCCACGGAGCAGCTGGATGAAGCGGACAACCGCCTGCAGGGGCTGATTGACCGTCTAACGGAACTGAGAGATCTTTTCATAGATGGTTTTAAGGCAGGGCTTGGGGATGTTACCCTTGAACCACTGCAGGAAGCGATCGAAGGCATTAAAGCGAGCCTGCAAGAGATCTTCACGGATCCGGGAGTGGTGGAAGCGTTCAACCGTTGCCTTGACAAAATGGTCTATTCGGCAGGACAAGTTGCCGGCGCGATGACCAGCATCGGAATCACGATTGCGACAAATCTGCTCGGAGGATTGAACCGTTACCTGGCTGAGAATACGGATCGGATAAAAGAATATCTGATCAGCTGTTTTGATATAACTGGTGAAATAGCGGAGATTCAGGGGAATTTTGCACAGGCAGTTGCCAATATCTTCTCCGTATTTGGAGGGGAAAACGGCCAGCGGGTAACGGCGGCAATCATCGGCATTTTCGCGGATGCCTTTATGGGGGTCAATGAAACGTGCCTGAAACTGTCCCGTGATTTGGTTGATGTAATCACCCGACCTTTCATCGATAATCAGGATGCATTTAAAACAGCCATTGATGGTTTTCTGGGATTTTTGGCCTCTGCTCTGGAAACTGTGAAGGGCGTTGTTGATGAAACAATGGCGAACCTGGGAGAGATGTATGACGCCCATGTGAAGCCGATGTTCGATGCGCTTGCCAGCGGGCTTAGTTCTATTGTGAGCGTTTTGCTTACGACTTATCAGGGGCATATTCAGCCTATTTTAGATGGCTTGGCTGAGCGTCTCAGTTCCTTTGCCAGTCAATATTTACAGCCCTTGATTGATAAGGGGCTTGAACTTATAGGAAAAGTGGCGGATGCGGTAACCCTTTTATGGGTGAATATTCTTCAACCGTTTATTGAGTGGTTTGTTTCTACGATCATTCCGGCAATTACTCCTGTATTGCAGGGAATAATCGATAGTTTCTTCCTGGTAGGCGAAACCATTTCCAGCATACTTTCCGGAATTATTACCTGGATGGGTGGGATTATTGATTTCCTAGTCGGAGTGTTTACAGGAGAGTGGAGCCTTGCTTGGACAGGAATACAAGAAATATTATCCGGGATATGGGAAATCATTAAATCAATCGTAACAGGGGCCTTAAGTCTAATAGAAAATGCGATCAGTTTAGCCTGGACAAGAATTTCAGTAACGACAACGACAATCTGGAACACCATAAAGACTCTGATCAATACCATCTGGACAGGTATAAAAAGCCTGGCCGTTACGCTTTTCAATAATATAAAGGACGCGATATCACTGGCATGGACGACAGTCCAGACGGTTACAACGCAAATTTGGAACGGTATACAAGAAACACTGTCCTTGGCATGGGAAACCGTTAAATCAACAGCAGAACTGGCTTTTACCGGAGTGAAGGATACGGTAATTGATGCATGGAACGCGCTGAAAGATAAAACGGGGGAGATATGGGATGGTATCTGGAATACAATCAAAGGTGCGATCAACAATATCATCAGCGGTGTGGAAAGCATGGTTAATGGAGTTGTGGACGGCATTAATACCATGATTAATGGGCTGAACGGACTGATCGATAACATTCCAGGTGTGTCTGGCAGCGTGATCCCAAATATGGGCACGGTTTCCCTTCCACGCCTGGCGCAGGGTGGTTTTGTCCGGGCCAATACGCCTCAGCTGGCAATGATCGGTGATAACCGGCACCAGGGAGAAGTCGTCGCGCCGGAGGATAAGCTTCAGGAAATGGTGAATCGTGCAGTGGATATGGCTTCTAAGGATAGGGGGATGAGCGACTATTACCTAGAGGCTATGGTAGACCTGCTGCAGAAGGTCATAGACTTGATTGAGCAGATGGATTTGACAGTTACGATTGATATTCGGGATATTAAGAAGAAACTCGTTGAATTGGACAAGCGCAGCGGCTATACCGTGCGTACGACATAGGAGGCGGAACAATGGCGATTTTCATTAATGGGCATAAATATCCGCACTATGACCGCGGCCCAGGCCTGACAATAGCCACGAATGTAAACCAGGGCAAGAATGCCCTGGGAGAATTTGTTGGGCAGCGGGTAGGACGAGATCAGGATAAAATCGACGGGCTCCAATGGTCATATCTGGACGCGGCAACCTGGCAAAATATTCTGAAAGAATTTCAGGAGTTTGTGGTAGTGGTGAAGTTTCCGGATATGGTTAACGGAGGGTGGAAAACAGAACGGATGTACCCAGGCAATCGGACGGCGAAGGTATGGGAAGAAAATGAAGAAGGGTTGCCGACTTGGTATAAAGACTGCAAGGTAAACCTGATTGATTGCGGGGAGTTGGAATAGGATGCAAGCAGCGAGTAATGAATATAAAGAAATGATGCGCAGAAAATGGAGGAATCCTCTTTCCTATGTGCGTGTAACCATAGGTGTGATTAACCAGGAAGCGCAGGCGTCCATGTATGTGCCGGAACCGGAGCAGTATACCTATTATTCCGACCTGAAAAAGCCCATGGATAACTATCAGGTAAAAGAGTTATACGCAACGTGTGATCAGAATTATACAGTGGTGGATGGAAGCATGTATTTTCTTCCCAGGGCGGCTCCTGACGTGGTTTTGAATCAGGGAATTGTATCAGAAGAATTGTTCGGAAGTATTCAGTTCGCATTTCCTGTAGCCTATGATGTGAGGGGGCTGACCATTGAATTTGGGGCTGCCTATCCGGTGGACTTTACGATTGAGTCAGATAATAAAACGGTCCAGATTACAGGAAACACAGAAGCGCATTTTGTTACAGATGAAATTTTTGAAGGAGCCACCTTTCTGAGATTAATCCCATCCACTATGGTGAATGGTCAGAGCCGGTTCCGGATTCATCAGATTACGATGGGGATTGGAATTTATTTCGGAAACCGAGAGATCCTTTCAGCAACGAAAAAAGAACATATCAGCCCGATATCTGAGGAACTGCCCACCGTGGATTTTGAACTATCGGTGGTGAACCGGGACAGGGCATTTGATGTGGAAAACAAAGAGAGCACGATCAATTATCTGGAGGTAGGCCAGGATGTGGAAGTGCTGTATGGCCAGGGGCTTGATGATGGGAGCATTGAATGGATACCAGGGGTGTTCCTGACTTTGAAAGAATGGTCTGCAGATGATACGGAGATGGATTTCAGAGCTTCTGATCGTTTTGAGGCGATGAACAACACATTCTATGGAGGGGATTATTATCCTGAAGGGGTTAGTCTCTATGATTTGGCTCTGGAGGTTTTCCAGGATGCGGAGGTCGATTCCCGCACATATTGGATAGACCCCTATTTGAAGGGGGTAAAGGTATCCAATCCCATGCCCGCCGTCACGCATAAAGAAGCGCTGCAGCTGATCGCCAATGCGGGTCGCTGCATTTTATACCAGGACAGGAGCCAGAAGATTATTCTGAAATCCAGTTTCCTTCCAGATATGGAAGCCTCTTCGGAAAACGAAACATATTTTTCAAACGCGGCAGCTATACTGGATGGGGACGAAAAAGACGGTTATGCCCTTACCGGGGAAGATCATACTGCGGCCAATGGAACGGTATATTTCCTGCCCAGGGAATCTTCAGGTACGTTATTTCTGAATACGGGATATGTGTCGGAACAGGTAGCAGATGGCGAGGGGGATTTTGAAGAAAACCCAACTGTTGAGGTGGGCATGGAAGCTGCGTTTAAATGTTTTGGCCTTACTCTGGAATTTGGAGACTGTTGGCCGGAGACGGTTGTCTTTCATGCGTACTATAACGGCGAACTCCAAGAAGATTATGCGGTAGAGGGACTTTCCCAGAACCAGGTGATAAACCATGAGTTTCCGGAGATGGATAGGCTGATCCTGGAATTCACGAAGGGATGTCCAAACAATCGGGTGATCCTGAAGAATATATTTTTCGGAGACAATACGGATTATGTGTTGGAGTATGGCGTGGAACTGACGAAGACCCCGAAAGGAACACAGCTGGATAAAGTGAAAGAACTCCAGATAATCAGAACATTATATAATTATAGCAGTGAAGACGCGATGGAGTTGCTTCGTGAAACGATTACGGTGACTGCAGAGGAAAACAGACATACATTTTATTTTACGAGCGCTGCATATGGCTTTTCTGCATCTATAACAGGAGCGGAAAATGGCCAGGCTATATCGATCATATCCAGCAGTGCCTATTATGCGACTGTGGAATTGACGGGGGTAACGGGAAGCGTTGAGGTGGTGATTACAGGAAAGGAATACGTTATTACGCAGGCGAAAACAAGCCGCGCCCTAAACACAACAGGCGGCGTGGAAATATGGGAAAACCCGCTCGTGTCCGAGAATGGCATGGCCGCTGATTTGTCAGAATGGATAGGGGACTATCTGAAGGCAGATCGGGAATATGATCTTTCTTACCACGGAGAACCACGGTTGGATGCAAACGATCTTGTATTCCTAGAAAACAAGTATGTGCCTGACCTGCTCGTTCGGATTTATGACCATACATTGAAGTTTAATGGAGGCTTAAGTGGTACGATTAAAGCAAGGAGGGATATGAGCAATGTGGCAGCAGCCAAAAACAAACTGGCAGTCAAATGATTATTTTAACATCGGAGATTATAACCGCATAAAAGGAAATCTGAATGAAATCCGGACGCAGGCGCTGATCCTGTATCCGGATTTTGAATTTGAAAATATGGGGGCGGATAAGACCTATCAGGATTATTCCTTCTACGCGGATGAAATCAACCGTTTTGAAGAAAATCTGGAAAAAATATGCGCCGGAACATTTCCCTTTGTTATTGGTGAAAAGAAAACCTATTCAGAGAATACCCCATTTATTCAGTGGGATGAGCTAAACCGGATAGAATCGGCATGCTTGAAGCTCTACAGTAATATCGTATCAGGGATAGAAGGAAGGCTTCAGCTGGAATTTACATTGAATGGAGGCGAGTTTTAATATGGCTCACAAAACTGATTTTAAAGATGCTTTGTTTGAACAAAGAAAATACCGGATGCAGAATAACCCTGATGGAACGGTAACTCCGTTTGATGAAACGGAATATACCCAAGTGGGAGACCGTGTTGGGGCCAAGGAATTCAATGAAATTGGAGCTGCCTTGAACTCCTTGGAAGGGAAGATGGGAGAGCGAAACTTACAGACATATACCGCACTTTCGCAACTATCTCTGGAAGCACCGGTTACTATGGCACAGGTTTTTGAAGCCATGCCGAATAACTCCTATGCAGTGATCGACGCAAATGGCTCAAATACCATAACGGATGTGCCGGTTAGTGGAAGTGGCATCGTTGAAATCTCCAAAATCAACGGTGGTAGAAATTTTGCTCGCTTTACAAAAAGTCTGTCCTCTCAAACCGTAGGCATGACGATGTGGTATGGAACCTTCTCATGGGCGGATACGACTGTTTTCAGCGGTTGGAAACGGCTTCTCGAAGAGGACGATGTCTTGGAAACCATGGAGGAAATTGAAGCCAATACTGATGCTGGGAAGGCAGCGGGGGCGTTGGCGGTTAAAGAGTTAAGTAGTGAATTACATGGGCATATTGTATGGACGAATCCCGATTCTACCTCTGATTTTACGGCTCAAACTATTATCCTATCAAAATCACTAAATAATTACTCTTGCGCAGAAATAGTGTATAAAGGGGTAAACAACACAATAAGCATAAAAACGACCGGGAAGTTACCGATAATCGAAGGCTTGGCCCCGTACCTTGAGTATACGTCAGACTATGCATATCGGAGACAGATAACAGAATTTTCTGGCGCCACAATAACATTTGCAGATGCAATGTATTTTAGTAGTCCATCAGTATCCCATGTAGAAAATAATATATGCATACCATACCAAATTATTTTATATAATTAATATAGCGTATGAGCTCTATTGTTTCACCGACACCTCTGTATTTATATTTTCCTGGATGTAAATATAAAATAGGAGTACTAACCTGAGAGTATTTTGTTGCTTCAAAAAGTGCTATGCTAAATAAGATATCCTCATCAGTATTAAATATCGCGGCCATTAATGTGCCTGCAACAGTATTATTTGTTGCCATTAACGCATAAAATCCGCTTTGTTCTATTATTAGATCTTGAG
>ENA-ORMO01002999-ORMO01002999.1-human-gut-metagenome-genome-assembly--contig:-NODE-2999-length-11937-cov-2.522555_pt1 | contig 11937 bp, 11 predicted proteins | sample MGYA00242106_ERZ509001 | MGnify/ENA primary metagenome ERZ509001 (study PRJEB26280, sample SAMEA2338736) | human gut metagenome | biome: human gut; feature: human-associated habitat; material: faeces... | reverse complement strand
TGATGAGCAACAAAAAGGGCTGTAAATCCCTTTGTTTAGCTGAACAGCATCATCTCACCCTTGAGAGAAAGTAGTGATTGCAAGAGTCCTAATTGGAGTGATTCGGTCTATTACATCATGAACCGTTCCAGATGCTCTTTCCATCGTCGCCAGTCGGGCATTTCGGTTTCGAGCAAGGCAAAGAAGGCGGCGGTATGGTCGGGATGCAGCAGATGGCACAACTCGTGCGTGATGACATACTCGATACAGGGCCTTGGCGCCTTGATGAGTTCCGTATTCAGAATGATCTTTCCCCGAGGTGTGCAACTTCCCCATCGGTTTTCCATCTCCTGGACCCACAGCGAAGAGGGAGCCACGCCGTAACGGGCAAACCGCGCTATGATCGGCTCGGCATATTCGGCAAATTTGAGTTTGGCGTGCTCGCGGTACCAGCTTTTCATCAGCTCGCGAGCCTTGTCCGGCGAGGTACATTCCACTTCGAAATATCGTCCCCGGTAACGGACACTGTTGGTCGGGCCGGGACTGACCCGGAGCAGAAACTGCCGTCCAAGGTAGTAATGCGACTCCCCGCTGACATACCGTTTCTCTGGACTTCGGACACCGAAATCCCTGAAATAGGCCTGCTGGCGGAGAATCCACGCAGCTCGTTTGTGGAGTTTCTGCAGGATGACGTCCTGCGGAGTTCCCTCCGGAGCCAACAAGAGTACCTCGCCGGAGGGATGCACCTTGATACCGAGGGTTCGGCGCTGCGAATACCGAACGTTGTAACAAATCGTCTCCTTGCCGAAGATAAATACCATTTCCTCCATTATCGGAACCATTTTCGAGCCACATCGACAGACCGATCAATGATGGCATCCATATCTTCGTAACTGATCGCTATACCATACCGATCTTTGACTTCGTCAATAAGGTAGTCTTCAATCTCCAGTTTCATCGGGCCGAGCAACTGATCTTTCTGTGCCCAATCGACAATTAGTGTTCCGCCATCGAAAATGTGATGCCGGATAATCTGGTCTATGCGATTGGCCGTCTCGAGCGAGATGGAACGCAAATCTACCTTTTGATTGGTTTGCGCGACTGTCTTGTACACCTCCAGACTCAACCCGAAGTATGCTCGTGCAGCATTGTTCTCCTGCAACGAATCAGGAATCTCGCTGTCCGTATGGTTCAGTACCTGATCCATCAATGTACGTACGCGGGAAAGGTATTCCACCTCGTCCATACGCCCCTGCTCGTACTCGGTGATGGTTTCCCGGAGCAACTGCGAGAATTTTTTGTAGAAGGCCGGGTCGGTGTCCATATTCTCGGTGATGTATTTGGCCGTCCGCGAGGCTATCGTATCGGCCTTTGCCGCCGGACCCGAGACCTTCTCGACCTCCTCGGCAAATCGTTCCTTGTCGAAAATGTTCACCAGATCGGTAATGATCCGCACCTCGCCACTCTCGATGTGGGTGTCGATCAGTTTCTGTATCTGGCCTTCGTATTGCTTGTAGTCTACCGTGTCGGAGTAGCGTTCTTGGACGGCATTGCGGAGCTTGAGGAAAAAGGCCAGGTCATTTTTGTAACGCTCAATCTGGTCGGCGGGTGTCTGGCGGTGGAACTCGATAGAGGAGAGCGCGACCTTCAGCCCGCGGGCATAGGTGCGCAGCTTCTCGTAGAAGACCACCCGGCGATCCTCCTCGCGTAACAGGTTGCCGTAGGCCTCGAAGTCGGTCGTGTTGCGCACCTCCTTGAAAAGGTCCCACACCTCGGCATGTTTCTGGGGCAGCCGGGCCGCCTCTTCCGAGAGATCGGTATAAATTCCATTGAGATCCTCGGCGTCGAAATCGGTATAGAGATCGAGTGCCGAATGGAGCGATCCCAGCACTCCGTAATAGTCGATAATGTATCCGAACTCCTTGTCGTCGCAGACGCGGTTGACGCGGGCGATGGCCTGCAACAGAGTGTGGTCACGGAGCGGACGGTCGAGGTAAAGCACCGTGTTGCGCGGTTCGTCGAAACCGGTCAGGAGTTTGTCCACCACGATGATGATCTCCGGCCGGTCGCTGTTCTTGAAACGGTTGATGACGTTCGTCTCGTACTTCTGGGCCGTGCCATGTTCGTCCATCATGCGTTTCCAAAAAGCGACTTCGACGTTCGAAGTTTCGCCGTAGGCCTCCTCTTCGCCTTCACGGGTATCGGGAGAGGTAATCAGCACCTCAGACGACACGATACCTATCTCGTCAAGGTACTGTTTGTAGAGGATGGCGATACGTTTACGCGGAGCCACCAGTTGGGCTTTGAACTTCGAGCCCTGCCAGTTATCCCGGAAGTGCTGCGAGATGTCCCATGCGATGGCGTAGATACGCTGCTGGGTCTGGTTGATCTGGTCGGCACGGCTGAATTTCCGTTTCATGTCGGCCCGCTGGGCATCGGTCATCCAGTGGCATATTTTGTCGAAATAGCGGTCGATGGTCGCAGCATGAACCTCCTGCGGAACCATCCGCCCCTCGTACAACAACGGCACGACGGCTCCGTCGGCCACGGCCTGATCCACGGTGTAGACCGGTCGGATAATACCGCCGAACTTGCGGGCAGTATTCTTTTCCCGCGTCATTAGCGGGGTGCCGGTCATGGCGACAAAGCAGGCGTTTGGCAGGGTTTTCTCCATCTTGATACCCATTTGGCCATACTGGCTGCGGTGCCCTTCGTCGATCAGCACGAAGATGTTAGGGTCTGTCAGCGGGGTGCGGATGCCACGGACGGCGGTCTCGAATTTGTTGATGATGGTCGTGATGACGGCATCGCTCTTGCTGTTGAGCAGCTCGACGAGTTTGCTCCCTGTTGTGGCATTCTCGACGCGAATCTGACATTTGCGGAAGGTGCCGGTGATCTGCCGGTCGAGGTCCGTGCGGTCGGTCACCAGGATGATCTTCGGGTTCCGGATCTCAGGATCGAGGATGATAGCCTGGGCCAGCATTACCATCGTGAGTGACTTACCACTACCCTGCGTATGCCAAATGACCCCACCGCGACGACGGCCTCCTTCGATGTGACGCACGCGCTGCATCGTCTGCCGCACGGCAAAGTACTGCTGGTAGCGGGCCACCTTCTTGATGCCGTCGTCGTAGAGCGTGAACCCGTACATCAGCTCCAGCAGCCGCTCGGGACGACACAGGTTATAGAGGTATTCGTCCTGCACGGAAGGTGCGACGGGCGAACAGTAGAGCTGCTCGAAGTTGCGGCGCACGTAGCCGAACCGTTCGCCGAAGAGTTTGTCGTTGAGCCGCGGGGTATTGACCAGCGTGTCGAGCCGTTGGCGGTAATCGTTCTCCTGCTGGCTGTCGGCAAACTGCTCGTTCCACCGGGCCCAGAATTTGCGGGGGGTCGCGGTGGTGGCATAGCTTGCCTCCTGTCGGTTGACGGCCAGTAGGAGCGCCGAGTAGAGGTAAAGCGAACGGATTCCGTCCTCTTTCTGGTTTCTGAGGTGCTGCGAGATGGCCTGCTCGATGGAATCCTTCAGGTCGGGCCGTTTGCACTCGATGACGCAGAGCGGGATACCGTTCACGAAGAGGACGATGTCGGGTCGGTAGGTCTCGGTCATTCCCGTGCGGCTGACGGCAAACTCCTCGGTGACGTGGAAGACATTGTTTCGCGGGTTCTTCCAGTCGATGTATTGCATCACGAAACTCTTGCGGTCACCGTCAACAATCTGTTCCAGGGTTTTACCCGAAGTGAGCAGATCGTAAGCCGTTTGTGAAGCCTCCATGTACCCTTCGTCAAGTGGAATATTGCGAAGCGCTTCGATCCCGGCCATGATGTTCTGCTCGGAGAATACGGTAGTTCGTACCGAACTGACCTGCACGACGTTGATAGCGGCCAACTGTTTGCGCAGCACGGGCTCGAGTAGCACGTTGGCGAGATTTCCGCCACGCAGGGCCAGCGCTTCATCGGGCGTGAGGTATGTGTACCCGAGTTTTTCGAGCAACATCAGCGCGGGGATTTGGCTGATATGGTCTTCTTTGAAAGAGATCGGCATAATACTTTAATTAACAAGAGTGTAAAACCTCATTAATTGCTTGTTTTATATTAGAAGGCGAAATTCCCCAATTTTTTACTGTTTCATCGTTACAAACAAAATTGTATAATTGTTGCCGTTCTAAACTACTTTCCGACTGCATTTTTAACGTTGATTTTTCTACCTCATGCATGAAGCAAAAGTTATAAATTGCATGTTGAACAATATTGTAAATCAATACATCGAGTATTTCAGGCTCTTGGTTTGTTCTTGGGACTTTTTCGAATCTCACCCTTGCAACGCGGGCATTCATTTGTTTGAAGACTCGAAATTCGTCTTTCAAGTCACTTAATTGCTGAAGGATTACATCGTTAACAGATCCTTCTTTGTGCTCTATTGCAGATACCTTAAATTCTCCATAATGTTTCAGAAAAGTTGTGTACTCGGCTTGTTCTGCATTCTTCATCGTTCCGATGATTTTCCCTCCTAGCTTAGTCTTAAAATCCATTATTCTATAATAACTTAAATCACGTGGATAGATTAAATGTTCGATTGGGGCAGTATCGAAAGAATAATCAGTCATATTATCCATTACGATTATTGTCGGTTTATCGAACGCCAATCGCATACCCAATTCGAACATGACATTGGGATTTTTGCAGCTGACATCGCAGACTACGATTTCATTGTTGTATAAATTTTGTACGATTCGTTTTTGGATAACCCCACTATCATCTGCATCACTTACAAGATTTACCTCATATCCAACAGAGGAAACAGCCTCACTCAAAATATTTTTTACTTCTTCCCAATGTCCTGCAGAACAATCCTCTATTGCGGAAATAGGCATAACGATTCCGCATACAGGTTTTTTGGGTTCGGATTGTGTCGTTTCGGTCTGTGCAGCTGGGGCCCGTTTCGTTTTGTCGGTTGTCATATTTTATAAGATTTAAGGGTTAATATTTTAGTCGTTTTTTGCCGGTTAGGAGTTGTTGCATGAGTCCGCGTTTCTGACGGCGGAGGCGTTCGAGCTTCTCTTTGGCCAGGTCAATCTCGCGGTCGGCCGCGGTCAATACCGCCGCAATAGCATTCTGCTCGGCTAAGGAGGGACAACAAATACGAACCTGTCCAAAATCACGATACTTGCAGTTTAATGTGTCACCGACCAAACCTTGAGAGTGCGTCCAAAAGTCATACACCAGACGAGGCTGTTTAAACAGAACAGACATATAATACCCATTCACCTCTTTGCAGGGTGTAACAATCGTATATGCAGGACTGACGATTCCATCCAAATTAGAGAGTGCACTTCGTCCCTGCCACATGCGCATGGTATTGTACCCTATATCGCCCGGGGCAATTCGTTTGTATTTCGATTTATCATCGTTCGAAGTATCTCGTTTTTCAGATTCAGATTGAAAAATGACTCCTCTATCTCCAGTGATGGAGAGTAAAGGAAGGTCTGCTCGACCAGTTTCATTACGTTCTTTGAACAAATCCTGCAATTTGTATATTTTCCAAGGTTCGGAGAAGCCGGGCAGACGCTCTTGGGCGCTCAGCAGCCGCTGCATCAAGCCGCGTTTGCGCAGGGCGAGTTTCTCAACCAGCCACGCCTGCTTTTCAATCGCTGCATCCCACACCCCCAAAACCTCTGCAATCTTTCGCTGCTCCGCCAGCGGCGGAACAGGGATTTGCAAAGAACAATATTCGGTGGCGTTTATACCTGGCTGGCCACTTCTTTGTGATGTAATTTTAACCCACTTCCAATAGAGAGAAGTATTGGTGTATGCTTTTAAGTAATAGGGAATTATCCTTTGTTCGTCAGGTGAAAATCGAATCAAGAATCCGGCGAACACTAAATCACCATCCTCTCGGTTATAAAGATATGTTTTCCCTACTGTTGCCCCTGTTCTGGCAAATACAATATCTCCGTCTTTCAAATGATAACTTTCACTGTTGGGATTATTTACGGAAGCCTTATTGGTGATGATAAATTTTCCGTCATCGTCAATATCTGTAATGCGCAGATAAGTTGGCATATCATTTGAAAAATCAGTAGCTGGAGCATTGATGCCGTAATCACCTTGGTTATGACATAAATCCTCTAATCGCATCACCTCCCACTCCTGCGGAATGAGACCTAGCGCCGTCGCCTTATAACCCTGCGGTATGCTATTGATCTTTATCCCCATATTGATAGGTGTTGCTCAAGTTCGTTATTTTCTGCATAGTCATCATCCCAAATAAATCTGATTACAGACTTTGTCTCTGACATAGGATTTGAATGAAAATAAATTGCTAAATCAATATTACTATTAGGACTCATCGTTTCCAGGGGAAACATTGTACTGTAATCATATAAGAATTCCCGTAAATCCACCCCCTCTATACGAATATTACGCGCAATAGATTTTCCATAATTAGATATCCTTAATATACGTACATCTTCTTTGGAACCCATTCTTATCTCACCTTTAATTATCGCTTTCTTATTATCCTCAAAAGATTGTTCTAATTGCTTTAATTGATATTGATTAATCTTTTTTTCCTGTTTTTTTCAATGCTCTGTCGTGAGCAATGTATGTATACAGGCTGGCAACTAAAGCGAGGGCAGAGATTATTAATGTCCACTTTTCCATTATGCATATTTCCTTAAAATCCCAACTCCTTCAGATAGCCCTTCATACGGGTCTGCACCTCGGCGAGCTCCGTCTCCAGGGTGTCGATCTCCTGCTGAACGGCGACGATGTCGATCGGGGGCTCCTCCTCGAAGGTGTCCACGTAGCGCGGGATGTTCAGGTTGTAGTCGTTCTCGGCAATTTCTTCACGACGCGCTACGTAGGCGTAACGCTCCTCCACCACCCCGGGGCTGAGCTCCCCGGCGGCAAAACGACGATAGGTCCGAACGATGTGGTCGATATCCTCGTCGCGCAGCCGGTTCTGGTTCTTGCCATTCTCGAACTCGCGGCTGGCGTCGATGAACAGTACGTCGGTCGTGGTCTTGGCTTTATTGAAGAGGGCGATGGCGGCCGGGATGCCCGTGCCATAGAACAGATTGGCCGGCAGCCCGATGACGGTCTCGACCAGGTTCTCTTCGACGGTCTGCTGACGGATCCTGCCCTCGCTCGCGCCGCGGAACAGAACCCCGTGTGGAACCACTACCCCTACTCGACCGTGTTCGTTGGCCACATCCAGCATGTGGCAGATGAAGGCCCAGTCGCCTTTGCTCTTGGGCGGTATGCCGCGCCAGAATCGGTTGTATGGATCAGCAGTAGCCTCTTCTGCTCCCCATTTCTCGAGCGAGAAAGGGGGATTGGCCACCACGGTGTCGAACTTCATCAGGGCATCGCCCTCCCGGAGCTTCGGATTGCGCAGCGTGTCGCCCCAGCGGATCGTGGCGCTGTCGAAGCCGTGGAGCAGCATGTTCATCATCGCCAGGGCCCACGTGCTGCCGTTCAACTCCTGGCCGTAGAGCGAGAAGTTGTCGGTTCCCACCTCGCGGCCTGCCTTGATCAGCAGCGAACCCGAACCGCACGTCGGGTCGCAGATGCGCGAGCCGGGGGCACTCTTGGTTAGCCGCGCCAACAGTGTGGAGACCTCCTTTGGGGTAAAGAACTCACCAGCTTTCTTGCCGGCGTCGCTGGCAAACTTCTCGATCAGGAACATGTAGGCGTCGCCAATGACGTCGTTGCTCTCGAGGTGCGATTCGTCGAACTGAAGCTGATCGTCCGAAAAGTCGATGAGCAGTTGTTTTAGGCGTACGTTACGCTCTTTGGTCTCGCCCAGGTTGCTGCTGTTGAAGCTGATATTCCGGAAGATACCGCTGCCGTCTTCGCTGCTCAGTTTCGCGCGGTTCTCGTGTTCGAGGTCGGCCAACCCGATATCGATCAGCTCGCCAATATTTGGTTCGTTACGGTGGTCGAAAAGGTAGTCGAACGAACTGTTCTTAGGAACCTGAAACCGTTCACGGCGCATGGCCCGTGCGGCACGTTCCTGGTCGCCTTCGTAGCGCGTGAGATATTCCTGGTATTTGGCTCGGTTCACGTCGCTGACGTACTTCAGGAAGAGCATCGTGAGGATGTAGTCTTTGTACTGACTGGGGTCGATGACGCCCCGAAAGGTGTCGCAGGCTTTCCATACGACTTTATTGATGTCGTCCTGTGTGATTTTACCGTTCATTATTTTCTTGGGTCAATTGACATTCTATGATTTGGTCGTAGCAATGCTTGAAAGCGAGACATTCAGATTTTTCCAGAGTTGCCACCAACAAGGAATTTGTGTGAATGGATGTCATTGCGTTGCTGTGGTGGAGATAGTTACCCATGCATGGGGGTACCGTGTGGGGCGGATCGTTAAACTGGGAAATCAGAAAAAGAATGACGCCACATAAGGATGTATTTATCTGCACAAACTCTGGCCTGAATGGGGATATATCTTGCGCATGTTATTGACTTTGAGTGGTTGTTCTGTAAAATCGCTTACTATTATGAATTCAACTTTGTGCATTTAAATTCAGTTGACGTGGGGGTCAGTGTGTCCCCTTCATTGTTATTGCAGTTTGGATTTTAGCATATTATAAGTGTCAGGAGTTTCGAGTTCTCCCCAATAAAATCGGGTATATCGTGTCCGGTCAAAACTTTCATGTTTTTCATACACAAACAATCCGTGTTTGTCACATAACACGATTACCGATGATTCCAGCAGTTTCGCATATGAATACGCCTGCTTGAAGCACTCTTCGAGCTGGATGTTATTTCGTATTTCCAACTTAGCCTCAATCAATACTTTTGCAGTCTCATAATCGGGCGTATCATCATAATGGAGCGCATAATCCGGAAAAATGCGATGCCCTCTCCCGGCATGGATCGACAACTGACGACGATAGTCACGATTCTCGACATAGCCCATTTTATTGAGATAGTATTCAAGGAGTTGCGTTTCGACATCGCGCTCTTTCTCTATGTTCAAAGCAATAGGCGCAGGAGGGGCATACAGTTTTGGCAAATTATCTACAGCTCCTCTTTTGGATCGGATTAACCGCAGTAATTCATTATAATCCTGCCCTGTGATTTGCCACCCATTTACACCCTGAAATTTCTTTCTCACAAGCGGATGCTTCGAGAAGTAATTGTCTGCTTGTAAGTCTTTTAATGAAATAGGGGGAAGCGATTGGTATTGTCCCATATATACCCATGAGTACCAATGAAAAAACGGGTCGATTATTCCATCAGTTGTGGCTATCCACATTGCAGTGATCGCACTAACCGGGGCCGTCTCGTAATGGATCAAGATATCGCCTCGTTTTGTCGCTACATTTGATTGCCATGAATTGATCTTATCAGGTGTTTTATCTGCTTCGGGCAGAACGCCACCGATAAACCAGGCATTCGCAGGTCGAGGAAGGTTGTCGTTTTTATCTGTTTGTATAACGTTAGGGGCAAAATCATAAATGAAGGCGCACAGTTCCTCTGGGGACAAGCCATTCTCGCAGCGAAACCGATAGAACATTTCGCACAATTCCCAGTAGTACATGCAACGGGCACGATAGTCGCTTTTCTTTGGGTAGGACGGTAATTCCATTTCAAAGTAGTCGGCCAAGTTTTTCAAAGCATAAGCATTGTACTGGAAGAAGTTTGGGAAATAATACTCCTTGCATCGAACGTACAAGCCAAATGACACAGGTGCGGTAAGTTGCAATGCGACCTCATAATCTTTAGGGAGTAAGGTTTGGCAACCTTCTATGCGTATGCCAAGATCTATTATTTCCATATATACCTGCTTAGCATCGTCGAATGATTCGATATCCGAATCATAAGCACTGCTAAACACATCGTCACAGATCATTGCAAAATCAGTTTTAGCAAGGAAGTTTAGCTGAGGGTTAAACTTAACCGCTGCTTCATAACAATCCTCGCCAGTTTCCGGATCGAACAATGCAATAGTTGCTTTGCCTACATCAGACGACGTGTACAAACTCCATGTATATGGGGAAAACTTCATAATAGTCTTTAAGTGGCGTGTGTCGTTTGGATCTATGCTTGTCTTTAGAAGATTCGCTTTGCACAACCGATGATCTGGAACACACCCAAGACAATCGACTTATGGATATCCTGCTCGTCAAATTCCGGGTTTACTGGCACCAATCGCAAATAGTCTTCCCCTTTGGCCGATTTACGCACTTTTTTCACTGTGCGATACTCACTGGTGACGATTCCGTAGACTTCACCATATAAAATGTAATTCTGCCAATCTTCGATTTTTTTCAGCGCAATCATGTCTCCATGGCTAATGAGCGGTTCCATGGAATGGCCTGTAATATTGGCCCAGGCATCGGCTTTGTTGTAAGCCGGGAAGTCTATGTAGTAATCGGGATTGCGGGATTGGTCGTTCAGCACCACATCAAAGCCGCCGATAAAATCCACGTCGTAATACGGCACTCCTCTATGGGTGGCCGATACGGAATAAGAGGACGGTGTGGTTTTCAGCATATCGCCCTCTCCAGTCAAAAGCCATCCGGCATTACCCCATCCTTTGTTTGCTAATATTTTGCCAATATATTCAACAGGCAAAGGCCTATCACCCTTTTCAATTTGCGAAATAAACGACTGGCCAACTCCTAAATATTTCGCAAGCTCAGATTGAGTAATATTATTTGCACTTCTAAATCGCTTCAGATCAATCATATACAATCAATCTAATGGGTTGAACAAAAAAATATCAGCAAAATATTTGCATCATGCTAATAATGTGCTTATATTTGCGGTGTGGTTCTACAACAACTGCGCAACACTGTTTCAAAAGTAAGAATAAAACGATAATAAAACAATGCCATGGACGCAACGATAACAGTACCTGAAATGATCTATTCGGACGTGGCTCAACGTATCAAGGACACGGCCGAGGACAACTACGACGGCACGATGACTTTCTGTCTGCTCGACGAACAATTCGAGGACAAAGCCGGCATGATCTACAGCATCAGTGCTGCGGGCAGTATCTACTACACGCCAACCCGCGAAGTCTGGGGGGACGACTATTGGATTCGCAGTGTGTCATTCAACTACGGCTCTTGCGAAATTCTCGACGAAGACGGCGAACAGATCGCTAACGACTTTGACGAATACAAACTCGAAAATTATATCTGCTAATACCCTAAAACGAATCGCTATGAAACGCAACGACCTTTCAAATATCATGCGCCGGGCGTGGGTATTTTACCGCACCACGGGCAAAGCGTTCGCCGTATGCCTGGCTCGTGCATGGGTACTGTATCGGCTGATCAAAAGAATGCGTACCGGCGTGGTGGCTTTTGCCTACGAAAAGGCTGACGGCACACTGCGGCACGCCAAAGGCACACTGCAAGACGTTGCTTCGCTGGTAAAGGGCACCGGCAGAGACACCCCGACTACGATCAAATACTATGATGTCGAGGCCGCCGGTTTCTGCTCCTTCAGAATTGAAAATCTGATAACCATCGACTGAACCGTACCAAACGATGATGAGCGACGAATTAACCATCATGCTAATCATTGGCGTAGTCCTTTTCGCCATGGTCGCTGCATGGTGCCGGACGCTGGCCGAAAAGCAAGGACACCATGACACGTCGAAACTGCGAGAGGCCGAAAGCGAGGCCACACGGCACAGCAGAACAGAAAAATACAGATAAACGGGTCTCCTGCCCGCTGCCAGAGTATCAATTAGGTTTGGGTTAAAGATAGATCACTGGGCAGGGGACTTTTTAATGACTTACACACAACAATGGTATGACGACAATAGACCTGAGAACCCCAAGAGAAAAAGCAATCGAAGAGAGACGCAAGGCGATATGCGAAGCATATCTCAAACTGAAAAACCAGCACCCGGATTGTAAGCCGAACAGAATTATGGATGCCGTCGCCAGGCAATTCGACATGTCGATCCCGGGAATCAAACGAGTC
>ENA-ORMO01002992-ORMO01002992.1-human-gut-metagenome-genome-assembly--contig:-NODE-2992-length-11969-cov-2.200017_pt1 | contig 11969 bp, 12 predicted proteins | sample MGYA00242106_ERZ509001 | MGnify/ENA primary metagenome ERZ509001 (study PRJEB26280, sample SAMEA2338736) | human gut metagenome | biome: human gut; feature: human-associated habitat; material: faeces... | reverse complement strand
GCTTATTTTTGGAATCGACCATGGAAACGGAAATATGAAGGGAGAAAGTGTATGCTTCCCATGTGGTCTTGTTCGATATGTGTCAGAACCGGGAAGATTTATGAATGAGGATATTTTGGAATACCAGGGAACCTATTATACGTTGTCTGATACAAAAATGCCATTTAAGGCAGACAAAACAGTAGATGATGATTATTTTATTTTGACATTATATGCTCTTACAATGGAAGCCCGGAATAAGGGAATTACGTTGACGGGAAAAGATGTAGTACTGGGAATCGGATTGCCTCCGGCAGATTATGGGCAGCAGGCAACATCATTCAAGAAATATTTTTTAGATTATGCAAAACATGGAATTACATTTAAAATGAATGGAAAAACTGTAAGTTTCTATTTGAAGGATGTATTTGTCAGTCCTCAGAACTTTGCGGCTGTTATGTGCTTTAAAGCAAGCCTTTTAAAGAAATACCGCACAGTAAACTGCATTGATATTGGAGACGGAACGGTTGATCTTCTGGTGATTAGAAATGGAAAACCGGATTTATCTGTCCGTGTCAGTGATCGTTCAGGTATGGCAGTTCTCAGGTCGGAAATTTCCAATGCAATACAGCAGAACTATGGTATTCACTTAGATTCTTCTGATGTGGAACAGGTGTTAATGCAGGAGGAAACCATTCTGGACGAGGAAGTAATTGTGGAAATTCAGAGAATGGCAGAAAACTGGTTACAGAGAATCATCAATAAACTTCATACTCATGTGACCGATTTCAGAACTAATCCGGCTGTTTTTCTCGGTGGAGGAAGTTTGCTGTTGAGAAAGCAAATTGAAAATTCCTCAGAGTTTAAATATGTGGAATTTATTGATGATGTGCGTGCTAATGCTATCGGATATGAAAAATTGACAGCAGCTCGCCTGCGTAGAGGGTAGGAGGTGCGGTTCATGGGACAGATAAAGGTCGTGCTGATTTTCAATGAAGATGATGAACGCCAAAGAGAAGCGGGAGAATATTTAAAGACCAAGAAAAGATGCAAGACGGCACTTGTGACAGAACTGGTTCATGCCTGGATGAAAAACGGAGAGACAGCAGTGAATACGGTTTCTTCCACCGGAAACATAAATATAGAAGATATTAAAAGGCAATTATTGCAGGATAAAGATTTTTTATCAAGAATTGAGAAATCTATGACTGAGACAGGTAATCAGAATGAGCCAGAAGTGGAGTCAGAAGATAATGAAAATCTGGCTATGGATGAAGACATGATGTTGGCAGGGTTGTCAATGTTTGAGGACGATTATTAAGAGATACCGCTAAGCATATGAATAAAATGTATGCTTGGCGGTATTTTTGATGCTTTTGCTAATTGTTAAGATATGTTAATATGATGTATATAATATATACGAATTGGAATTAAAAAAATTCAGTAATGGGGGAAGAATATGGTCATTTCTAAAATAATGTTAAAAGATTTTAAGACCTATAAAGATACCGTTGAGATTAAGTTTGGCGGGCGATTTAATGTGATTATTGGGGAAAATAATATCGGAAAATCAACAATATTTGAAGCACTTCTTTTATGGGAAAAATGCTATAACGAAAGTTTGACCAGTAATAAGAAAAATTTTTATAGTCAATCGGTTCCGTTATACATAAGTTTTGATGAATTGTACTTTTTGCGAATTACAAAAGATGAGGATCTGTTTTACGGGAATAAAAGAACGTGTGAAATAGGAGTTGAATTTAGTGAAGAAAATTCAGAGGAAAAATTTTATTTGACATTTTCTTTAACGAAACCATCCATAGAAAATGCATATGTTAGAGTACAACGTATGGCACCAGAGCAGTTCGATGCATTTAAAGAGAAAATGGATTCAATTGGTACAAAGTTGACAGAATTTTTGTTTATACAACAAACAGAACCCGTTGCAAAAGTACTGGCGAAAGAGCCTTATATGTTTCCGGGACAGATCCGAAAAAAAATTGAAAAAGGTAGATCACATGAAGTTTTGAGAAATAAGATATTGTCAAGTGACATAGAATTATTAACTGAACGGATGAAAAGAGTATTGGATTGTGATTTTGATTTTAAAGTACCAACTAGAACTGCAAGAGAGAAAGAAGAATATATTAATTTATATGTAACTCAAAATGGAAAAAAGATAGATGTTGGATTACAGGGAAGTGGATTTTTACAGGTCGCTGAAATTTTTTCTTCAATGGCAATTATGGATAATGCATTGAATGTTCTGTTAATTGATGAACCGGATTCTCATATTAGTCCAAGAATACAAAATAAATTACTTGATTGTTTGAAGGAAATATCAAACGTACAGGTGTTTGTTATCACTCACAATGATAATTTTGTTTCTGAATTAGCAGCAGAGGACATTATATTTATTAATTCAGAAAACAAAAATACTGGTCATATAGAAGCATTAAATGATATAAACATAGATGTATTACATAGTTCACTGGGTGGTGTGATAACTGGATTAACAAGATTACAAAAAAATAAACGTATTATTTTTACGGAAGGGGATGATGATATAGCATATTTAAAAGCTATGAATGAAGCTTTTAAACGAGTAAATTCTCCTTCGGCAATAGATTTCTCAAAAATATCTTTTTGGTATATTCGAGGAAAAGACAATATGAATTTGAAAATTATGGCTAATAAGCAATTACTTTCCCAAGCAGTGCAAGGTTGTAAATATGCTGTTATTTTTGATAAGGATTATTCGACAGAGGACGCTAATACAAAATTTATTAATAGCGATATATTGCGGAGACTGGGCAACTCATCGTGGGCACATACACATAATGGATATTGCATTGAATCGGTATTGTTTTCAGAAATGGATAAATTGAAAAAATTCCTGAATAAGATAACCGGAAAGGATGAGGAAACAATAAATGTTTTTTTGGATGAGTACTTTTATGAATTGAAGCAGAGTTTATCTAATGTGCAAAGTAATATATATTTAAATATGAAAGAAAAATTTAAGTCTCAAAAGAAACCAACACGTCCAGAACTTGATAATGTAGAATTTGATATTTATGCTGGAGAAGCGGCACAAAATATACATTATGCTATGAATAAAGATAATATACGGGCGTTTGTATTGAAAATAGAAGAAGAATGGGGAATAACTCTATTTCAGAGAGAAGATGATGCTAGTGAAACATTTGCATCCGGCTTGTTAAATAAATATATTGATTCTATCGAAGTAGCGAACGATATTTACAATGATTATGTAATTTTATTTCGAAAGATTAGAGATTTTATTGTATAATACTTGGATTTGCAAAAACGCAAGGAAGCAAGACCGCAAAAGGATAAAAGAAGGATGCAGAAATAAAGGAGTTTCTGCATCCTTGAATTATTTGATGGGCTTGTAGTTGCGTAATGCAGTTTTTGTTGATTTTATAATTTCAAGTAAAAATTCTTTTTCCTGATTGCTGCAATCAGAAGTAAGTTCTTTTATATCCGCATCGAACTTGGAAACCAACACAGGGGTATTATCGTATAAGAGCTGATCCACGGTTGTATCAAGGCTCTGTGCAATCCCTAACAGAGTAGCCAGACTTAACTTGGTATGTCCGTTTTCGATACTGCTGACATAGGTAGGGGCAACATCAATCATATTTGAAAGTGTTTCCTGAGTCATTTTTTTTGACAGACGTGCAGTGCGGATTCTCTTTCCAATAGCAAGATAATCAATTTCTACTTCCAAACCTGTCACCTCCTAGACTTTGACTATTAGTTAATGTTTACGATGAAACTCCACACACATTTGATATTCCTTATTGTATTCCTAAAAGAGATATATTATAATTAAATATAAGTAGAACTTTAGTGCAATTATTCACATGTAGTAGAAAAATACATGAAACACCGGGGGTATCAAATTTGGAAGATACAATTACAGGTGTTGAATTTTATTCCAACGTGAAAACCTCGGAGGTGGAATGGATATGGTATCCATATATTCCCTGTGGAAAAATTACAATGTTACAGGGTGATCCGGGAGAAGGAAAATCAACATTAATTATTCATATTGCAGCTATATTGACAAAAGGCGGATATTTACCGGACGGTCAAAAGATAAAAAAACCGGAGATTGTGATATATCAATGTTCAGAAGATGGAAAAGGCGATACGATAAAACCAAGACTTGAACAGGCAGGGGCAGATTGTAATAGAGTTGCATTTATAAAAGACGATAATGGAGAATTGACACTGGAAGATGAACGCATAAAGAATGCAATTAACCAGATTGGTGCAAAAATGGTTGTGCTTGATCCGATACAGGCATTTATTGGACATAATGGAAATATGACCAATGCCGTAAAAATGCGGGAAACACTGTCAAAACTATCCAAGGTTGCAGAAGAAACAAACTGTGCGATTGTTCTGGTGGGACACATGACAAAGAGTAGCGGTGGAAAGCAGATTTATAGAGGATTAGGAAGTATTGATATTGCCGCAACAGTGAGAAGTATTCTTATGGTATCAAGAGACAAAGAAGAACCATGGAAAAGATATATGTTTCCGGTGAAATCGAGCCTTGCACCAGAAGGAGAACCAATCGGATTTGAACTGGATAAAGAAAAAGGTTTTCACTGGATGGGAAAATGTCAGATAAATATAGAGGAATTGCTGGCTGTGGAGAAAAGTACCGCCAAAAAAGATGTTGCGGTTGAATATCTTCAAACGTTGTTGGCGGTGGAAGATCTGCCAAGTACATATATCTATGAAAAAATGAAAGAATATGGTATTGCCAAGCGAACGGTACAGGAAGCAAAGAAAATTGCGGAGATTAGTGCATATAAAAAAGGTAAGATATGGTACTGGCATATGGAAGTGGGGGACAGCATATGAATGAACAAGAAAAACATGCTGTAAGCCAGGAAGAACGAAAAGAGAAGATTCGTGCAAGATACAAGGGCGTAGATCGTAGTGAATTGGAGTTCATTCCAGCGAAACAGAAAGAAAAACTATTTGAGGATGTAGGCACAAAAAGAGTGTGTGCATATTGTCGTGTGTCTACGGATGACGCTAATCAGACATCTTCATATGAACTGCAGAAAAATCATTATGAAGATATGATAAAAGAACATGCAGGGTGGAACCTTGTTGGAATATATGCAGATGAAGGTATTTCAGGAACATCCTTATTGCATAGAGATGAATTTAACCGTATGATTTCAGATTGCCAAGCTGGAAGAATAGATTTGATAGTTACCAAAAGCGTATCCAGATTTGCCAGAAATATTGTTGACTGTATTGCTAAGGTTCGTGAACTGGCAAATATGAAGCCACAGGTGGGCGTATTTTTTGAGACAGAGCACATTTATACGCTTGATAATACAAGTGAAATGATGCTTGCGGTGTTGTCCGCAGCAGCACAGGAAGAATCGCACACAAAAAGTGAAATTATGAACATTTCTATTGAACAACGGTTTTCAAGGGGAATTTTTTTGACACCAAAACTTTTAGGATATGATAAAGATGAGGATGGAAATCTTGTTATCAACGAAACAGAAGCGGATACAGTCAGACTGTGTTATTATCTGTTTTTAAGTGGTTTTCCGACCTCTGAAATAGCTGAGATATTAATGGATTTGGGGCGGAAAACAAAACTGGGAAATACAAGGTGGACAGGAAGTACAGTTGTAAATATTCTTCGCAATGAAAGGCATTGTGGCGATGTTTTGTCCAGAAAAACATTTACACCAAATTATCTGGATCATAAGTCAAAGAAAAATAACCATGACAGAAATCAATACAGGCAAGCAGATCACCATGAAGCAATAGTAAGCAGGGAAATTTATAATGCGGCACAAAAACTGTTAGAAGCAGGAAAGTATAGTAGAAAAGGGTATCCTTTGCCTACATTACAGGTAGTTGATCAAGGGGTATTAAAAGGATTTGTGCCGGTAAACCGGGCATGGAATGGATTTTCAACTGATGATTATAAAAAAGCATCATTAAGTGCATATGATGAAGATTCGAACGAGATTCATGAAGAGAAAACGAACAAAAGTACTTTCGACTTGAGCGGATATGAGATCGTAAGAGCACAGTTTTTCTCAACAAGATTTGATCCGGCAGTTACGATATCTTCTGGAAAGATTGCGTTTAATACTGCATGTATGAAAAAATTTGAAAATGTAGAATATGTGGAGTTGTTATTTAATTCGGTGGAAAAATGTATTGCTGTTCGTCCATGTGAAAAAAGTAACGTAAATGCGATAAAATGGGGAACTATACGAAATGGACGTTGGGCAGTTCTGCCTAAGAGCTGCAAAGGCTTCTCGGAACCGTTATTTGAACTTATGAATTGGGATAGCGATTGCAAATATAAATTACGAGGACAATTTTGTGGCAATTCAGACGAACAACTATTGATATTTGAATTGGAAGAACCAGAGGTGTTCGTACAAGAATATGTTGAAGAACAACATATAGACTCATCGGTAGAAGCCCCATCTGAAAATATGAAGACTGTTAAGAAAGTACTTTATCCAAAAGCATGGATTCATAATTTTGGAGAAACAACAAACAGAACAGTTTTTCTTCAACGAATAGCATATAAAGGAAATTGGGAAATACTACGCCCGGCAAAGACGGTTGAAGGCATGGAAATTATAACCAGAGAAATATTGGATGATTTGATAGATGAAGCTGAGAAACTGATAGATAGAATGAGGTGTGCTACATATGAGTGATACAACAAATTACACAGATGAGCAGGAGATTGTTGAGCAAAAAGCGATAGAGCTGGCAGAGGATTTCAGTTATGACGGTTATCAGGTTGTCAGACGTGAGTTGTTTGCACATTTAAGGGAGCCTGCTGTTGTGATCCGGAGAGACAGCGTAACATTTAATACAGCCTGCATTGCCGGATTGGAGGATGCAGTTTATATACAGATACTTGTAAACCAGGAAAATAAAAGAATGGTTGTCCGAAAGTGCGAAGAAAATGATAAAGACGCACTTCGTTGGTGCGTGGCAAAACCAGATAAAAGAAAAAGCAGAAAAATGACAAACAAAATCTTTTCTGCCATGATGTATGAAATGATGGGGTGGAATCTGGATTGTCGTTATAAGATTTTAGGACATAAGATTTCGTTTGAAGGTGAGACAATATATGTATTTGATCTTATGGAGACAGAAATATACCTGGATACTAAGGGAAAACGTCAGAAGAAAGATGCAGAAAATCAGGAAAGTGCAGAGAGTAGCAATAATATAGAAGGAACGTCATTATCGAATGCATCAGAGGATAATACTTCTACTGAAGAAATAAATAAAAAGACTCGTACACCTTTTTATCCGAAAGAATGGAAAGATTCTTTTGGATTGCCAGTAGAGGAACATAGGAAAGCCCTGGAAATAAATATGCTGAAGGGATATGCGGAATTTACAACACCAAAATAGATGAAGACAGGGAAAAGTCTGTTCTGAGATTGGAGGTATCAATATGCAGGAAAACAATATGATGATACCAGGGATTTCTTTGTGCCAAAAATGGGGAAAGATAAGAATTTTTCATTCAACAATAGTGGCACTGGGAGAGCCGAGGTACATACGGTTCCTTTTTAACCCTGATAAGAAAGGCTTAGTGGTACAGGCATGTGCCAGAAAGGAAGCAGAATGTTTTCGTGTGCCTAAATACAATCCGGAGAATTGGGAATTTAAGATTAGTAGTGTGCCAATGTTACGGATGATCTGGAATACATGCAATTGGGATAAGGAAAAGACATACCGATTGACTGGAATGTGCCATATAGAGCATAATCTGGTCGAATTTGATATGAAGCAGGCAACAGTGCAGGCAGCAGATGAATTTTAAAGAAATGGCGTAAAATAAGGACTTCTGAGAAATCGGAGGTTCTTTTTTTGTGCGATTTTTTGAGGGTAATTGCATGGTTCTGTGATGAAAAATTTTCTTTGAAAAAAAGTTGTTTCTACCTTTACATCAGGAGGTAATATGAGTTTTGTCGGAACTAGACCGGAAGCAACAAAATTCGTTAAGCAATATACAAAGGAAATGCGTGCAACATTGTTGCTACCTGCGGGAATCACATCAGAAGCGAGTATTAAATATAAAGATGAGGCAGAATTACTGGATGTTGCGGACGATATAGATAAAGTATATGTTGAACAGATACTCCCTGGAAAAATGAAATATAATCTGGAAAGTATTCGAAAGTTCAGTGTTGGGCGAGAAATTGAAACAATGATAAAAACGGTGTTGGTAGTTGTAGGAATAGAATTTCCAGACAAAGGATGAAAAAAGAACGATGAATAGAGAAAAATATACAAATATTAATAAAAAGAAACCTTTAATTGCGTTACTTACCAATAACGATGATGATGTTTATTGCTTTCGAAAGGAGCTGATTGAGGGACTTATTGAAGAAGGATATGAAATGTTGATTTCCTGTCCGAATGGTTCAAAGTTTGAGCTGATGAGTGATATACCATATATCTATGATGATCCGATTATTGATAGGAGAAGATCAATCTAATCCAGGCAGGGGCTGTTGTGATGATGGTAATATTTCTTGGAATCGTATTTGGATCTACGGTATTTACCAGAACGAGTACTGTACGTCAGTATGAATTGATACCATTCTGGTCATGGAAGACTATTTGGAAATATAAAGACTGGACCTTGCTAAAAGAAAATCTTCTGAATTGTTTATTGCTGTTTCCGGCCGGAGCCTTATTACCAATAATTGCAAACCATAAAGTGAAATGGTATCAGGCATTATTGTTTGGAGTTCTGGTATCGGCAGTCATAGAAACCAGTCAGTTGATATTTATGAGAGGACTATTTGAATGGGATGATATGATGCATAATGGATTTGGTTGCATGATTGGAAGTATGATAATTAATTTTTTGAAGAAAGATAAAATTGGGGATTGAAGAGCATAGATTCGATTGATGTAATCATAAATATTGGGAGGAAACAGGAGTTCAAATTATGCATATTTATGAATATATCAACACCTTTAACACAACCAAATCCGAAGGATACCTTGTAAAATGATAGATTTAATGATAGGATAAAAACAATTCTAAATATTCTTAGTGTAACAGGTGAATAACAGCGGATAAGCTGTGGTAAACTACGCAGAAGATAAAGGAGAACCTTATGAGAAACGTAACGTTATTGATTATGGCAGCCGGAATCGGATCCCGATTCGGCGGAGGGATTAAACAGTTGGAACCGGTAGGTCTGCATGATGAGGTAATTATTGATTATTCCATTCACGATGCCATTGAAGCCGGGTTTAATAAGATTATTTTTGTCATTCGAAAAGATATTGAGGAAGATTTTCAGGAGAGGATTGGTAAACGGGCGGAAGCACTGTGCAAGAGTCGCGGTGTGGAAGTGGCGTATGCTTTCCAGAATCTGCAGGATGTTCCGGGCGTGGTTCCGGAAGGAAGAACGAAACCGTGGGGAACAGGACAGGCTGTGCTGGCAGCGAAAGCATTGATTCACGAGCCTTTTGCCGTGATTAATGCCGATGACTATTATGGAAAAGAGGCTTTTCGTCAGCTTCATGACTGGTTGATTCTTGATCATGCCGATCAGGCCATTGCCATGGCGGGATTTATTCTGAAAAATACGCTGTCCGATAATGGTGGTGTGACCAGAGGGGTCTGCAAGGTAGAGGATGGTCATACCCATATTGTGGATGTGGTGGAGACCAGTAATATTATCAAAACTGTGGATGCCGACGGAAAGATTGGAGCAGAGGTAGAGGGAACTGCCCTTGATCCGGATTCTTACGTTTCGATGAATTTCTGGGGGTTCCCGGCAAAGGAAGGCTGCAGGCCGGCATATCTTGAAGTCCTTGAGAAGGGATTTCAGGCGTTTTTTGAGAATGAGGTAAGGAATAATCCCCTGAAGGCAGAATATTTGCTTCCTACGCATATTGGGGGCTTATTACGGGAGGGAAAATGTTCCGTAAAAGTTCTGGAAACTACAGACAAGTGGTTTGGCGTTACTTACAAGGAAGATAAGGAAGCGGTTGTGCAGAGTTTCAGAAAACTCATAGAAGATGGTGTGTATCAGGAAGAATTATACAGCGATTTATAGAGAAAATTCATAGACAAAGACCTAAAGAGTAGGCATTAACGAAAGAACCTCCCTCCGGAAGAGCAAGCTCAACCGTGCGGGAGGTTCTGTTCTCTTAGCGCTCCTCTTTCCCGTCGAGGAGATAGTCGTAGGAAACCTGGAAGATTTCTGCGATCGCTTTGATTTCCAGATCGGTAACGAAACGTTGGTTATTTTCGATGCGGGTAATTACATTTTTATCCATGTCATATCCGTTGAGCTGCAGGCGGTAGGCCAGCATTCGCTGGGACATGTGATGGCGTTGGCGAAGAGCGACCAGTCTTTTACTGATCAGATTTTTTTCTCCGGTTGCCGTTCTTGGCTTGGGCATATTCTCACACCTCCTGTCAATGGTAGGAAAAATGTCTCACTTTTTGCACTTTTACTAAATTGTACACAGACATAGGATGTGCTCGGTTGTAAAAGTGATACACCTTTTCCCAACCAGAGAGTGGGAAGCTTTCAGCGGCAGGGGAATTAAGTCAGCTCTTTTTCTTTTCCGTCGATCAGGTAGTCGTAGGAGACCTGAAAGATTTCTGCAAATGCTTTGATTTCCAGGTCGGTAACGAAGCGTTGGTTGGTCTCGATTCTGGTGATTACATTTTTATCCATATCATAGCCTTTTAGCTGAAGCTGGAGAGCCAGGGTTCGCTGGGACATATGATGCTGCTGTCGAAGAGCAATAAGGCGCCTGCTGATCAGATTTTTTTCTCCGGTGGATGTCCTTGGTTTCGGCATGTTTTTGTCCTTCCTGTACAATACGTGGCAGAATGTCTCATTTTCTGCACTTTTGTTTTCATTTTACCTGTAGTAAGTCGGAGAAATGGTTGAAAAAATGAGACAAAGAAAGGAAAAAGCAGGGAACAGTTCGTTTTTTTATAGAAGCTTTTTATGAAAAACATGAGTTGTTTCTATTGCTATTTTTGGAAAATATGGTATTCTGATATACATATTTATGCATAAACATAAAATAAAGTTGCAAATAGTTTTTAGAGAGTCGCAGAACAGGCAGAGGTCTGCTCCGGCTTGTTTTATGGAAAAGGGGATTAATTATGTGTGGAATAGTAGGCTTTACAAGTGATAATACCAATGCAGCGCCGATTCTTCTGGATGGTTTGTCCAAACTGGAGTATCGCGGATATGACTCTGCCGGGATTGCGGTACGCAATGGTGAGGCAGATCCGCAGATTGTGAAAGCGAAGGGAAGACTGAAACTTCTTGCAGAAAAGACGGATGACGGTCGTGCGGTATCAGGCTGTTGCGGTATTGGACACACACGTTGGGCAACCCATGGAGAACCGAGTGAAGCAAATGCGCATCCGCATTGTTCGGAAGATGGGAACGTGGTAGGCGTGCATAATGGTATCATTGAGAATTATGTGGAACTGAAAGAAAAACTGATTCGTAAAGGATATACATTTTACAGTGAGACCGATACGGAAGTGGCCATTAAGATGGTGGACTATTATTATAAAAAATATGGGATGGGACCGATTGACGCGCTGGCAAAGACCATGGTGAGAGTTCGTGGTTCTTATGCGCTGGCCGTAATGTTTAAGGATTTTCCGGGTGAGATTTATGTGGCGAGAAAGGACAGCCCGATGATCATCGGTGTGGGTGATCATGAGTCGTATGTGGCTTCCGATGTGCCGGCAGTTTTAAAATATACCCGCAGCGTTTACTATATCGGTAATCTGGAAATGGCCAGACTGACTCCGGGACATGCTGCTTTCTTTAATCTGGATGGAGATGAAGTGGAGAAAGAACTGGTGGAAATCACCTGGGATGCCGAGGCGGCAGAAAAGGGCGGTTATGAGCATTTCATGATGAAGG
>ENA-ORMO01002988-ORMO01002988.1-human-gut-metagenome-genome-assembly--contig:-NODE-2988-length-11980-cov-2.171656_pt1 | contig 11980 bp, 10 predicted proteins | sample MGYA00242106_ERZ509001 | MGnify/ENA primary metagenome ERZ509001 (study PRJEB26280, sample SAMEA2338736) | human gut metagenome | biome: human gut; feature: human-associated habitat; material: faeces... | reverse complement strand
TGCCTCTACACCCGGCTGATCGAACGGATTTACGCCCAGAAGGTATCCGCTGACGCCGCAGGCAAATTCAAAGAAATAGAACAACTGTCCCAGACTGTTTTCTTTCATATCCGGAATATTGATCATCATATTTGGTACTCCACCATCCACATGGGCAAGAACCGTACCTTTCATGGCGTTTTTATTGACAAAGTCCATGTTCTTTCCTGCCAGATAGTTTAATCCGTCCAGATCTGCATCTTCTTCATTGATCACCAGATCAAGATCCATGTTTTCTACATTGATGACGGTTTCAAAAGTAATGTTGCTTCCATCCTGGATAAATTGTCCCAGAGAATGAAGATCCGTGGAGAAATCAACGGATGCCGGGAACAGTCCCTTGCCGTCTTTTCCTTCGCTTTCTCCGTAAAGCTGTTTCCACCATTCAGAAATGTAATGCATGGCCGGCTCATAGTTTACAAGAACTTCCACCGCTCTTCCTCTTCTTAACAGGATATTACGAATCGCTGCATATAATAATGCGTCATTGGCTTCGTATTCATCACTCATGCAACGGTCTCTCATCTCCTGAGCGCCTGCCATGAGCGCGTCAATGTCTGCGCCGCTTACGGCGATTGGCAGAAGACCTACTGCAGTCAGAACGGTAAAACGTCCTCCCACGTCATCCGGCACAACGAAGGTCTCGTATCCTTCTTCTGTTGCCATGCTCTTTAAAGCGCCACGCTGACGGTCTGTGGTCGCATAAATACGTTTTGCCGCTTCTTCTTTTCCGTATTTTTTCTCCAGTTTTTCTTTTAAAATACGGAATGCGATGGCAGGTTCTGTTGTTGTTCCTGATTTGGAAATGATATTCAAAGAGAAGTCTCTGTCTCCGATGATATTCATCAGCTCTGCCAGATAAGTTCCGCTGATGCTGTTACCGGCAAAATAAATCTCAGGAGCTTTTCTTTCTTCTTTACTGAGCTGATTGACAAAGTTATTATTCAGGAAAGAAATCGCCGCTTTCGCTCCCAGATAAGAACCACCGATACCAATCACCACAAGCACATCGGAATCTTCCTGGATTTTTTTTGCCGCTTTTTTAATGCGGTCAAACTCTTCCTTGTCATAATCTACAGGAAGATCGATCCATCCAAGGAAATCATTGCCCGGTCCGATGCGATCGAGAAGATCTTTTTTCGATTCCATGACAAGACGTTTCATCTTTGCGATTTCGTCCTCACGGATAAACGGTAACGCATTCTGGTAATTGAATGTTACTTTGCTCATGTTTTCAACACTCCTTTTAACATGTTTTTTCGGTATGCAGGTCTGAAACCTGTTCCCTATTTTGTGTATTGAATGACGGAAATTGCTTCCCCAATGGCTTCGGCTTCATCCTCACCATCAGCGATGACCATGATTTCATCCCCTTGTTTCACGCCTAAGGCTAGCAATTGACCGATATTCATCAAACTCGCCATCTTCTTTTTATGTTTAATGTAAAGATGACAAGAATCATAACGTCTGCTTACCTCATACAGTCTTGCGGCTACTCCGGCATGTATACCCCAGCAGCTTTCTACTACTATTTTCTTCAGCAATCTTACCCTCTCTATCTGTGTTATGTCTTATATCTTCTTCGTTTTGCGCGCAATCTCCCACAGGAAATCTGACAGATTCAGGCAATTACTTTAATAATGCTGCCAATTTTTAATTTCGGCACTTCCGCTTCTTCCACAACCATAGCTCCAGGAAGTCCTGCTTCCGGGTTACCGGAAAAATTCACTGTAATGTGTCCCAGCGCTTCCAGATTTTTCTGCATGACATCGCCAACACGGACAATCTTATATGGTTTTCCGTCAATTTCCAGGGTCTGTCCTGCTTCAATGGTTCCTTCTGCATTTTTGACTGTAATGGTATAGCAGAAATCTTTTAAGGTATCCGGTGCATTATCTCCAAAAAGGATAAATAATCCTTCACTCATAAATGCTTCAACCATATCACCCATGCCTTTTACTTCATTTTCATAAATAACGCCCATCGTCATACCTCCTGTTTATTTTATTACATTTCCGATAGAATTTCCATAGATTTTATTATATTTTTTTTAAATTTTATCAGCCTCTTGTTTTTCCTCCGGCTACATTATAAGTTACTCCATGAATATAGCTTGCTTTTTCACTGGACAGATAGCAGACAAGGTCGGCTACTTCCGTAAGTTTTCCACTTCTTCCCAGCGGTGTTGTGGAAGTTTTGCTGTATCCGGCTCTTAACTCATCCACCGTAATATTTCTGGTGTAAGCCAGAGCTGTCTCATAGGAAAGAGTACGCAGTCCCGTTGCTTCCAGGATTCCCGGAGCCACGCCAACGACTCTCACACCCAGTTTACCCAGTTCTTTTGCCCAGGAACGGGTCAGAGAATTTACCGCATTTTTAGTTGCCGCATATACACTTTGTCCTTCAGAACCTTCCAGTCCACTTTCAGAAGACATATTAATCAAAACGCCTTCTCCCTTTTCCACCATAATCCTTGCTGCAGCCTGTCCGCAGAAGAAAACGCCTTTCAGATTGACGTCGCAAACCTTATCCCAGATCTGTTCATCCAGCTCATATTGTCCGCCGGCATCTTTTGGATCCACCAGAAGACGTGGAATATTGATGCCTGCATTATTGACCAGCACGTCCACCGTTCCGAATTTTTCTACGGTTTTTTGTATCATCGCATCGACGCTTGCCTTTTTCGTTACGTTTGTCACCACATAAAGGAAATTATCGTCTGTGGCATTTTCAAATTCCGGTACATTTTCGTTCATATCACAGACAACGACTTTCGCAGACTGATTTAAAAATTCCTGTGCAACGGCTTTGCCGATTCCGGACGCTCCGCCTGTCACAATTACTGTTTTATTTTCAAGATTTAACCATGTATTGCTCATTTTTCTCTTCCTTTCTTTTTTATTCGCTGACGAAATGACCGCTTCTTTTCTCCGATCATTCCCTGTTCTTTGCTAAATTTGGGGGCTGTTGAATGAGTATGTTTTTCTTTCCGTTACTCCTCAACAGCCCAACTGAATGATTTCTATATTTTCTGCCTGCTTTCCCAGGAAAGCGGCAGGTTCGATTGCCCAAAAATAAGTTAAAGGTTATGTACGATCGTTTTAGAGATTTCCCAATCTTTCTAGCTATATAAACCGATACTTGCCGCCCATGCAACCAGAACCCGAGGCACGCCGACCAGGAATCTGGAATATAATACGGAAGGTACGCCGACCTCTACGGTTTCCGGTTCTGCTTCGGCAAGACCAAGACCTACAGGAATAAAATCGCAGGCACACTGTGTATTGATGGCGAATAATGCCGGTAATGCCAGAGAAGGCGGGATATTTCCCTTGCCAATTTCCACACCGATCATGGTACCGATGACCTGTGCAATAACCGCTCCAGGTCCCAGAAGAGCAGACAGGACAGGAATGGAACAGATGAAACCAAGAACCACAAGACCGATACCGTTTCCAGCCAGCGGAATCAGAAGTTTTGCAAACCAGTTACCAAAACCGGAACCGTTGATGATACCGATCAGCATGGCAACGAATCCCATAAATGGAAGAATCGTTGTAATCATGGACTGTACGGCATCACGACCTGCCTGATACAGGGTGTTGACAAATTTACCGGCGCCCATACCGACTTTCTGAATGATACTGGATTTGCTGGTTTCTCCTAAAGTTTCCGACACTTTTTTATCTGCGCTGTACTTAAATTTTCTGTCATCGGCGCCTTCTTTTTTCTCTGCTGCTTTTGCCGGTTCTGTCACCGTTTCCTGTGCCTGAATCGGTTTGGCATCCGGATCGGCCAGACTGATCTGGTTCATGCCTACAGCGGAGACATAAATGTCCTCTGTAATAAATTTAGCCAGCGGTCCGCTTTTTCCTACCGGCATAACATTGATGGTCGGAATTCTTTTCTGCGGATAAATGCCACAACGTAATGTTCCGCCACAGTCAATGATAACCAGAAAAATTTCATCGTCCGGTACGGAAGTTTTAAATCCGTTTACCGGTGTACATCCTGTCAGGTTTACAATTTTTTCTACAATTTCCGGTTCTGCACCGCCACCGGTGATAAACATTAATTTATCTTTTCCTTCTTCCGGTTTTACAATCAGAGGGCCGCCGAATCCGCCGCTTCCCCTTTCTATTTTTATTGCGTTATACTTTGCCATTTTTTCTCTCCTCTTCCCAAATCTATTGCATACTTTTCCTTTGTCGTCACGTTCGCAAGACGTTTTTTATAACTCGTTGCTCAGTTCGATCTTCTGCTGTTTCATGACCAGTTTTGTGGTAAAGTCAGTCGCCCATCCGGCAACGAAATTCATAACCAGACCAACCAGAAGATAACGAACGGCCAACGGTGTTGTGGACAATCCCAGGGTACTGATTCCATCGGCGATTCCCAGGTAGATAAAAATTTCTCCCACGTTAATATGTGGAAAAATACCGCTGTTGGTATGGCAGTGATAAGATGCGGAAGCGTAATAACTTGGTTTCATTCTTTCCGGGAGGAATTTTCCCATGGACAATGCCATTGGATTTCCCAGCATAAAAGCAGATAAGAATGGTAATATGCCATAAGCTAAAATTACATTTTTTGAACATACTTTTGCAAATTTATTGATTCTTTCCTGACCAATCAGGGCGATCAACGCATTCATAAAGATGAGCAGCAACAATACTCTCGGGATAATTCCGGTTACCCAGCTTACAAAGGTCTCTGCTCCTGAATCAAACAGACCCATAAATCCTTCTGCAAAATTAACAATATACTCCATAGACTCTCTCCTCTCCCTTCCTTAACGGAAAGCTAAACTTATGCAGCTTTTTTTCTCCCTCTTCCAGTGAGAAAATTTCCAAGCTTTTCTACAGGACTCGGCGGTTCAGGAATTTCACCACCTGCCATCAGAATATTATAATTTGAAGATGCTTCCAGAACACCTCTGGTCAATGATTTCGAAAGTCTTAACTGTCTGCAGTCATCTTCCGTCAACGTCGCTACGTTTTTTCCTTCGAATCCCTCGAGCATTTTGCATCTTGCCAGAACAGTTACCCCCTGCATGGATCTCCCTGCCAAAATGGTTCCCTGTTGATCAATGGCAAACATGACGATTGCTCCAGCTCGCAGGACGCCTTTTACTTTTCCGATGGCCACCCGGCCCATTTTTCTTAATGTGCTGTAATGTCTGTTAAAGTCTTTCATCTGTATGAAAGTGAACAGATACTGCAGCATGAATGCTGCCAGAAATAAAAGCATCAGTGGTATCAAACTCATTATGTTGTTCTCTCCTTTCCCCTTCATCCTTGTGAACATGTGCCTGTTGCTGAGGCCTCAGCTTTTTTTATTGTGTCTTCATTATAACGGATGTTTTTTTCTTTTTTAATACATGTTTTTTCTTTTCTGTGGAAATTTCCATACTTTCCAATTGGCAATTACTGGTTTTTTTGTTTTTTCTCTTGTGCATTATGCACACAGAATCCTCCTGATTCCAGACAAAATGCCCAATATCCTTTTTCTTTGTTCTTCTGCAAATTTTATGGAAGGTTTTTCCATCGGAAATTGTGTACTTTTCTGGCAAAGAAAAAACGTTCTGCAAAATTTCTCTCTGAATCAATCACCCAGTTTCCTTTTGCAGAACGTTTTATTCTCTGTTGCCTGTTTTCGTTGTCTATATCGGTACATTTAAGGATTCCGCCACTTCCTCCCTGGCTTCCTCCATAAATCCCTGTCTGGTCACCTCATCAATATCCGGCAGTTCTTCAATGGAAGAAACGCCAAAACACCGTAAAAACTCTTCCGTCGTTCCGAATACGATGGGTCTTCCGATGGTTTCCAGCCTTCCCAGCTCTTTCACCAGTTTATATTCCACCAGTTTATTGACCGCAAAATCGCTTTTCACTCCCCGGATTGCTTCAATCTCCTGTTTGGTTACCGGCTGTTTGTAAGCAATGATGGAAAGGGTTTCCAGCATGACGTCCGTCAGCGATCTCTTTTTCGGCTGGCTGACCAGTTTCCGCACATAGTCATAAGTCTCTATCTTGGTACAGATCTGCCAGGCATCATCCAGTTCAATAAGGCAGATTCCCCTTTCTTCCTTATTATAATCTTCCTTCATTTCCAGAAGAATCTCCCTTAGCGTTTCCTGATCTAACTCCAGAGCAACGGCCAGTCGTTCCAGCGTAACCGATTCTCCCATCGTAAAAAGAACGGCCTCAATAATTCCCTTAATTTTCTCTTTATTCTTCAATGTTCCCTTCCTTCCTGTTCGTCTACAGCATCCATGTAGATTTCATCAAAGTTTTTTTCCTGACTGACGGTAATCTGTCCCGTTTTCATCAGTTCCAGAACAGCAAGAAAAGTCACGATGACCATTTCTTTTGTTGGCTGTATATCCAGCAGCGTCCTGAAATTAATCCGTTTCAGCCCTCGAATCTGGCTACGGACATCTCTCATCCGGTCTCCACCTTATATTTTTCTTTTTCAATCTTGCCAAAGCGGCTTCTTACCGGGTCTTCCCTGTCTTTTTTTCTCCGCATAACCATCTGAAAAACCTGGTTCAATTTTTCCAGAGTGACATCGCCCACAATCTCCGATGGACATACCGGTTCCACATAATCTTTAATCTCCGGGGGAATCGTTTCCGGCTTATAGAATACTTTTTCTGCGTCCACCGTAAGATCCTTTAATTCTCCGGCGGCATACTTGTACATTTTATATTCCATCAGACGCTGCACCAGTTCTTCCCTCGGATCTCCTTCCTCTTCTTTTTCTTCTTTCAGCAGAAGCATCCGGGATTTGATTTTTAACAGCGTCGCTGCCATCACCAGAAATTCACTCATGGACTCCAGCGAAGAACGCCTTTCCATCTCACGAAGATATTCCATATATTGATTGGTAATTTCCACAATCGGAATATCATAAATATTTACCTTGTTTTTTTCAATGAGGTGAAGCAGAAGATCCAGAGGACCTTCAAATGCCTCCAGCTTCACATCTATTTTCATCCTGTCCTCTTTCTCTTTTTTATTTTTCTTCCTGCGCTGCCATGGCTTTTCGCATACGGTCAACCTGATCTTCTGCAGGTTCCGGCAAAAATTCCACTTTATACACAATGGCAGCCAGAGCAGGGACAACAATGTTGAATTTCCTCTTCCACCACTTATATCCTTTGATCTGTGCAGGAATATCTTCCCGGGAGCCATCAAAATATCCCCCATATTCCACTCTTTCCCCGGAAAGAACCTCATGGAGTATCGCATTTTTATCGTAACCAAAGGAAAAATCATCATACTGCTGGTCGCTCATATTCAGCACCACGATGAAATGATCTCCCCCGGCCATCCGTTCATAGACATAGACCCGTTCTTCCACTGCCTCTACTTCCAGCCAGCGGAAACAGGCGGAATTATATTCTCCGCAATAGAAGGCCGGTTCCGTCAGGTATAAATGCTGCAAATCTTTAAAGAAGCGATAAAAAGCTTCATGTTTCGGATAATCCAGCAGGGACCAGTCACATTCCCGGTTTTCATCCCACTCCCTGAACTGTCCGATCTCATTGCCCATAAAATTCAGTTTTTTACCCGGACGGGTGAACATGTACGTATATAACGTCTTGGCCTGCTGGAACTTGTAATCATAATCTCCCCACATTTTCTGCAGGATCGTAGCCTTCCCATGGACGACCTCGTCGTGGGAAAACGGCAGAAGATAATGTTCCTGATAAAAATACATCATGGAAAAAGAAAGTTTATGATAATGATATTTCCGGTCATACGGATGAATCTTAAAATATTCCAGCGTATCGTTCATCCACCCCATATCCCATTTATAATCAAAACCCAGTCCATCATATTCCACCGGCGCTGTCACTTTAGGAAAGTTTGTCGAATCCTCGGCAATGAGCATGGCCGTCGGGTATCTTTTCTGCAATCCCTGATTCATCCTCTGGATAAACTTGAGCGCTCCCTCGTTCACTCCTTTGGAAGCGTCTCCCAGCCAGAAAATAGCATTGCTGATGGCGTCCATCCGCAGTCCGTCAAAATGAAAACGATTCAGCCAGAAGTCTGCCGCCGACTGTAATAAACTGCAGACCTCTCCCCGATAATAGTTAAAATTACAGGTTCCCCATTCGCTGTATCCGGTATCTGCAGCCGGATATTCATAGAGGGCCGTTCCGTCAAACATGCTCAGGGCATAATCGTTGACCACAAAATGTACCGGGACAAAATCCATGATCACCCCGATACCGGCCTGATGGAAAATATCGACCATTTCCATTAATTCTGCAGCTGTTCCGTAGCGGGAAGTCGGACAGAAGAAACCGCTGACCTGATACCCCCAGGAACAGTCCGCCGGATGCTCGGCCAGCGGGAGAAATTCCACATGCGTATAGCCCATCTCTTTCACATAATCCACCATCTGACGGGCCAGCTCCGGATAGCGAAACCATCCGTTTTCTCCTTCCGCATTCCGTTTCCATGAACCGGCATGTACCTCATAGATATTCACCGGCTGGTCAAAGTTCTTCGTTCTCTGCCTCATCCATTGTTCATCATGGAACTGATACTGATCTATATCAACGATAATGGCCGCCGTATGCGGACGAAGTTCCGATCCGAAGCCATAGGGATCAAAGCGATCCACCACCCGGCCATCCTGCTGATAAATGCGGAATTTATACATCATTCCCGGTTTTGCTTCCTGATTCACCGCTTCAAAAATTCCTGACTTGCCCTCCTGGTGCATCTCATCTTTACTGCCATCCCAGTCATTAAACTCTCCAATGACTTCTATTTTTTCTGCATTTGGCGCATACACACGGAAAACCACGCCGTCTTTCGTTTTATGCGCACCAAAATAATCGTAGGCGTCAAAGGCTCTGCCTGTATAGAAATCATGTAATACCATCTTCCGCTCCTCCTCTTCCTTCGTTTTATACTCATACAAATTTTATCCATTTTCTGAAAAAATATCAACAAGGAAATGCATATTTTCATACAACCGCCATAAAATGTATTAATTTCCATCAGGAGAATGCCATGCTCGCTCATACACGTTTTTTTCGCTGTCTGTCTCTCTCTCTTTGTCTCTTTCTTCTCCTCTTTTTCCCCCTGTCTGCTTCTGTTCTGGCTGCGCCAGCGGCCAATGGATTTACAAGTGATGCCCCTTCCGCCATTGTCATGGAAGCTTCCACCGGAACCATCCTTTATGAAAAAGAAGCAGATCAGAAAAGACCTCCGGCCAGCGTCACCAAAATTATGACTCTGCTTTTGATTTTTGACGCCATTTCTTCCGGCCAGATTTCTCTACAGGATACCGTTACCGTCAGTGAACATGCGGCCTCCATGGGAGGTTCTCAGGTTTTTCTGGAAGTCGGGGAAACCCAGACCGTCGATACTATGATCAAATGTATCGCTGTTGCTTCCGGCAACGATGCCTGTGTGGCCATGGCCGAACATATTTCCGGCAGCGAAGAGGCTTTTGTACAAAAAATGAATGCCCGTGCAGCCGCTTTGGGCATGAAAAATACCCATTTTGTCAACTGCTGCGGCCTGGATGCCGACGAGCATTACACTTCTTCCAGAGACATCGCCCTGATGTCCCGCGCGCTGACGACCAGCTACCCGCAGATTTTTACTTATACAACCATCTGGATGGAAAATATCACCCATGTCACCAGACGTGGCTCTTCCGAATTTGGTCTGACCAACACCAACAAACTGATCCGGCAGTATGAAGGCGCCACCGGTTTAAAAACCGGCAGTACGTCCAAGGCCGGATTTTGTTTAAGCGCCACCGCCACAAGAAACGGCGTTTCCCTGATCTCCGTCGTGATGGGATGCAATAATGCCAAAGAACGGGTATCCGCTTCTGCGGCTTTGCTGGACTATGGATTTTCTGTCTGTCAGGTCTTTACGGATTCCCGGCCTCCTGCCCTTGAGGCTGTTCCTCTTTCCGGAGGAAAAAAAGAAAGGGTTGCCTGTCGTTATGAAAAGGATTTTTCTTACGTCACCACCCAGACCATTGATCCTCACAAAATAAAAAAGAAGATCATGCTGAAAAAAAATTTACAGGCCCCGGTGAAAAAGGGCCAGTCTCTGGGAACGCTTAATTATTACTATGAGGGAAAGCCTCTGGGCAAAGTATCTGTTCTCGCTTCCGAAACGGTGAAAAAAGCCACCTATGGCGATTATTTTCAGCTTCTTCTCCGGTATCTGTAAAACTCTTCTCCTTACAAAAACAGGACTGCCATGCAAGAGAACGCCTTCTTATTCTCCTCTGTGGCAATCCTGTCTTTTATTCTTCCACCAATAATTTTTCCTGTATTTCCTCATACATTTTATCTTCAGATAAAAATTGATACTCCTCCAATTGTTTCAAAAAATCTGCGTCGCGAAAAAGCTGGGACAGGTTTTTCAAAATACGTAGATGCGACAATTTATCCGGCGTAGATAATAAAACCACCGTATGAATTTCATGCGTATTTTGTGAAAAAGTCAGCGGATACTTCAGGTTTCCTATGCTCAGCCCCAGATGATTACAATAACTGACGTCTTCTGCATGCAGCAAAAGCACCCCTTTGGCAATTTCTCCGTAAGCCCCCATTGTATTTAACAGATGCAGCACATTTACCGGATACAGCGTTTTTACCGTCCCCCGGAGAACCAGTTCTCTGGTCATGGCAACCAGCAATTCTTCTATACGCATCCGCTCCGAAAAAAGAAAAACATCTTTTTTCGTTATGGTCTGTCGAAGAGAAGGAATCTGTGAGGATTCTCCCACGCCGCTTTCATTTAAAAAAGTAAATAACTTTACTTTTAATATCTCCTCATCATGAATCGTACAATGCATTTTTATCATATCATATAATTTTTTTAATCCTTCGTCATTATTCATATCCGAAAATTTAATACTCCACTGGAGAATACGGTTTCTCTGGGATTCTGTCAAAATTGCCGAGACAGGAATAATATGAGGATAGGTATCAACATTGGAGACATCGCCTACAATTAAAGAATATTCTTCTGCCATGGATAAAGAAAATTGCTGTGATGAGAGCACTTCATATTGAAAATGCATTGGTTTTAACAGGTTGGCCAGTTGTAATTGTATCAAAGAAGACGTACTGTTCCCGTCGGACACTACCAGTAAAATTTTATATTGAGAATCTACCTTCTCGATTTCCAGTACGCTCTGATTCACCCATCCCGCAAAATATATACACAAATATGCCAGTTCATCTTCGGAGATCATATTATAATAACTTTGTTCTGTTAATTCCAGCGCTTTTTTGGTCAGATGATAAAACATGGAATATTTTTTCTGAATTTCTTCTGTGAGCGCATTATAAATCCGTATTCCATATTTCATACGATAATACATCGGCCGGATGTGCAGCAGCAGTTTTTTAATTCTTTCTTTTTTATTTTCCAGATGAATCATGGCCAGCTTTTCAAAATTTTCCACGAAACGTTCCGTATGTTCCATAAGATTTTCTTCAAAAAACAAACCGGTTCCTTCCTGCTGCCTTTTGGAACTAAGCAAAATTTCCATCAGATATTTCTCATTTTCCTGTGGAACACAAAAACCTGTTTTTCTGATCTCGTCGATTAATATTTTGGCCAGCTTTAATTCTGTTTTCGTACTTTCGTCTTCCCGATACAGAGAAGTTTCCGGAACCTTTTTTCGCAGAATCATTAAGGTAAGATGCACAAAAATTTCTTCCAGAGCGTCTTTGGTGTATCTTGCATATTTATCCTGATTAAAAATCTGCATTACCTGCTCATACAATTGTCTGTAACTGCTTTCATCATACCTGTCCTGAAATAACTGCTGATAAACCAGATGAATATAATATTTGGAATACTTATTTTCATAAAACATATGCATACATTCCAGAAGATAAAATCTGACCGTCATTTCATCTCCGCCCAATGCATAGCCCGTT
>ENA-ORMO01002987-ORMO01002987.1-human-gut-metagenome-genome-assembly--contig:-NODE-2987-length-11981-cov-7.273772_pt1 | contig 11981 bp, 10 predicted proteins | sample MGYA00242106_ERZ509001 | MGnify/ENA primary metagenome ERZ509001 (study PRJEB26280, sample SAMEA2338736) | human gut metagenome | biome: human gut; feature: human-associated habitat; material: faeces... | reverse complement strand
TCTAAAAGTTAAATGGTAATCCTACATCTTCAACACCATCAGGGATATTCATAAATCCATCTCCGGCTGGAGCTGTTGGAGCTGACTGTGCCTGTGGCTGGAAACCACCTTCATTATTAGAAGCACTTGCTTTGCTTTCAGCAAATTCCTGATTTTCTACTACAACTTCTGTTGTGTAAACTTTATTACCATCTTTGTTTGTATAGCTTCCTGTCTGAATACGACCTTCTGCTACAATCTTAGTTCCCTGATGTAAGTACTTTTCAGCGAATTCTCCATTTCTTCCAAATGCTACGCAAGAAATGAAATCTGCTGTCTGCTGGTCGTTGTCTCTTCTAAATCTACGATCAACTGCTAATGTATATCTGGCAATTGCCATTGGGCTATCGCCCTGTGAATATCTTACGTCAGGATCACGGGTTAATCTACCCATAAGAATAACTTTATTCATATTATACCTCTTTATGTTTCAAAAACCTATGCCTCAACCTTTACGCACAAATATCTGATAACATTTTCCATAATACGAATCTGATCTTCTATTTCGTTAGGACAATCTGTGTTATCAGTGTCGAAGTGAATGAAGTAATAATAAGCTTCTGACATCTTCTGAATTTCGTAAGCTAATTTCTTCTTACCCCATTCTTCTACTTCTGTGATGTTGCCGTTGTAACGGGTAATGTAGCCTTTTGCTTTCTCAACAATGGCTTCACGTACTTCGTCTTCAACCTTGGCACTCACAACTAATGCTAACTCGTACTTGTTCATGCTTTTTACCTCCTTATGGTCATTATGGCCCTCTGCACTGTCAGAGAGCAAGGATATGAAAATATATCACACAGTTGCTTATTTTAACATGTTTTCCCCTGTGTGTAAAGTACCTTTATTCTTTTTTTTAAATCTTTTTTATTTCTTTTTTATTTCTAAAAAAATATCCATTTACTGCTTGAAGTATTTTTACTTCGTATTATAATAAGGTCGAAAGATATCAAAAAATGTCATTTTACAGGAGAAATACGTTGAGAAAAAGAAAATCATATTCAAAGAAACTATTTTGGGTAATTCCTGTCGTGATCATCTTTGCCGGTGGGATTGCCTATTTTTATGTCCACACCCATTCTGGTGACAGCAGCATCATCTATGAAGAAGGACTTTCCCGCCTTAAGGCTCTGGAAGATTCCGATATCTCCCAAATCGAAAAACAACTTCAGGAACTGGATCAAAGTTCCAAAAAACAACAGGATTCTGATATCCAGAAAACAATCACAGAAGAAAACAGAACCCTCAGTGATATTGAGATCAAACAAGCTTTCCAGGGCAGTGTCATTATCGGGGATTCCATTACAGAATCCATTGTAGAATACGGCTTTCTGGATACTGATGTGGTAATCAGTAAACGTGGGCTTTCTGTAGCGGATGCCAGTGAACAGATAGAAACGGCAATCGGTCTTCATCCCAGAAATATTTTTATGGCATTCGGTTCCAATGACCTTGAACTTTATGAATCCGATTCGCAGGCTTTTATCGACGCCTACCGTACACAGCTGAAAAAGCTTCAGGAAGCGCTTCCTGATTCTCCTATTTACATAAACGGGATCCTACCCATCCAACAGTCAACTATCGATCAAATTCCGGCTCTTGGATACTATCCAGAATATAACGAAGGTCTGAAGGATCTTTGTCAGGAAATGAACTGCACCTATATAGACAATTCCTTTATTGTACAGGACAATGACGCCATGTATGAGCCTGACGGTGAACATGTAGTAAGTGAGTATTATCCAAAGTGGCTTACTTATATGGCAAAAACAGCGGGGTTATAACTATGGAATCAAAAAAATATCTTTTTATCAAAATCGGCATGGTTGCTTTTCTTACCGTATATCTGTTTCTGATCTATACCTCAGACAGTGCCAAAGACGTACCCATGGAGGAGATCACTGCTTCCATAGAATCTGAGGAGACAGTCACCTCACTGAAAAAGCGGGGACGTACCGATTTAAAACGTTATTATCAGCTCTCTGAAGATTCTCTGGAAGGCTACCTGTTCTACAAAGCAGTCTCACCTATGTCTGTTGAAGAACTGCTGATCATAAAGGCTCCTGATAAGCATCAGGCTGATATTGCCTGCGACAATGCGCGTTCACATCTGGACAGCCAGAAGCAGGTTTTTCAAGGCTATGGTACTGATCAGATGGCCTTTTTGAATGAAGCAGCCGTTGAGTCTAAAGGTAATTATGTGATATATGCCTGCGGTCCCAATGCACAAAAATGGCACGAAATATTTTTATCCCTGATTTAAGATTGGAGAAAAACAATGGTTTTCAGCAATATTTTTTTTATATTTGGGTTTTTACCTGTATTTTTACTGATCTATTATCTGGCTCCTTACAGGCTCCGTAACATTCTTCTTGTTGCGGGAAGTTTCTTTTTCTATGCCTGGGGAGAGCCGGTATATGTGATCCTTATGATCTTCAGCGCCCTTTTTCATTATTTTATGGGGCTGGAAATGGAGGAATTGTCCTGCCATCCCCAAAAGATCCGCGGCAATCTGATCTTTATTGTTGTGATCGATCTTCTGATCCTGGGATTCTTTAAATACTACGGCTTTTTTCTGGATTCCATCGGAGGAATTTTCGGTATCTCCATCTCCCATCCGGAACTTTCTCTGCCCATTGGAATCTCTTTTTACACATTCAAAAATCTTTCTTATATTTTTGATATCTGTCAGAAAAAAATACATGCTCAGAAAAGACTGCTGCCGTTTATGGTCTACAGCACCATGTTTCCACATATGACCGCAGGCCCTATCATCCGGTATGCGGATATCGAGGAACAGCTTACCAGACGTTCTATCAATATCATAAAGCTTGGCGTCGGCGCCGAATATTTTATCAAAGGTCTGGCAGCAAAGGTTCTTCTTGCCGACAACCTTGCCGGAATCTATGCAGATCTTACAGCTTCCGGTGAGGCGCTTTCCCTCCTTGGAGCCTGGATCGCGATTTTTGCCTATACCATGCAGATTTACTTTGACTTCAGCGGGTATTCCAATATGGCTATCGGTCTGGGAAAAATGCTGGGGTTTGATTTTAAGAAAAACTTTGACTATCCTTATATTTCTACCAGTGTTTCTGAATTCTGGAGACGCTGGCATATTTCTCTTGGAAGCTGGTTCCGGGATTACATCTATATCCCCCTTGGTGGAAACCGTGTAAGTCCTCTGAAGCACATCCGAAATATTTTTATTGTATGGGCATTAACAGGATTGTGGCACGGGGCAAGCTGGAATTTTGTTCTGTGGGGACTGTATTATGGTCTTCTGCTTCTTCTGGAAAAATTTGTCCTGATGGATCTCCTGAAAAAAATACCAAAACCTCTGGCAAATCTGTACACCATGCTGGCTGTTATGATCGGATGGGTATTTTTCAGTCAGACAGATTTTTCTTCCATGGGAAATTTCCTGATGGCGCTGGTCGGTATCGGTGTTTCAGGTTTTGCAGATACACAGGCGCTTTTTGCCCTGAGAAGCTCTCTGATCCTGTTCCTGATCGCTATTCCCGCATCACGTCCCGGATTATATCAACACTATAAGCTCTCCATGAGACGCAGCCCGTGGAAAGCAGCCGCCGTAAACATGATCCTGCTGCTTCTGAGTGTGGCATTCCTGGTTTATAACTCTTATACGCCATTTTTATATTTAAAATTTTAAGAAGGTAAGATACAATGAAAAAGAAGACAAAAAGCTATAAATATTTTTTCAGAAATATGGGATTGTTGTTTCCGGTTTTTCTTATCGTAGTCTTTCTCATCAGTATATTTATGCCGGAACGTTCTTTTTCTGAAAAGGAAAACCGTGTACTGGCATCAAAACCGGAGTTCACAGTTTCTTCCCTGGCCTCCGGCCAGTTTGAAAAAAAATATGAAACCTATGTGAATGATCAGTTTCCGCTTCGTGACATGTGGGTGGAACTGAAAGCCGGGGCAGACCTTCTGATGGGAAAAACCAGATCCAATGGTGTTTACCTTGGAAAAGACGGCTATCTGCTGGAGGATTTTACACCGCCTCTTCCGGAACACCTCAATGCCACAACAGAGGCAATGACCTCTTTTGCCAGGGCTCATTCAGACATAGCGCAGTATGCGCTGATCGCTCCTAATGCAGTAAACATATTAAAAGACAAACTGCCTGCCGCCGCCCCGGTAAAAGATCAGAATGTATACATGGATGAACTTTTTTCCACCCTGGAGCAAAACGGCATATCCTGCATTGATGTAAGAAATACTTTTAAAGAAAACACAAATCACCAGCTTTATTATCACACAGATCATCACTGGACAACGCAGGCAGCGTATTTTGCCTATGAAGAAGCAGCTTCAAAAATGGGTCTGGATACGGGTGTCTGTTCCTATGAACAATTTCCTGTGACCGGAAGTTTTCAGGGCACACTGTCAGCCAAAAGCGGCTTCCGTTCTCACGAAAAGGAAGATATCTATGTATTTCTTCCCAAAGGCGACGCACCGGCCCATATTGTCAATTATGTTGACGAACAGAAAAAAACTGCCAGTTTTTATGCTACAGAGCAGCTGAACGTCAGGGATAAATATGCCATGTTTTTTAATGGAAATCATCCTCTTGTCAGGATCAGTACACCTGTAAAAGAAGACCGTACGCTGCTGGTACTGAAAGACTCCTATGCAAACTGCATGGTACCCTTTCTGGCGCCTCATTACCGCAATATCATTATGGTAGATCCAAGATATTATTATGATGATCTGGAAGAACTGATCCAGGTAGAAAATGTACAGGAAATCCTGTATCTTTATAATGCCAACACCTTTTTCAGTGATACTTCTCTGGAAATGACACTTTCCCCCCAGTAAATCAAATCCCAAAGGAGGACTTATCTATGTTATTAAAAAATGGTTTCCTTGTGAACCCCCGCACGGGTACGGAACAGACCACTGATATCCGTATCACAAATGGGCTGATATCTGAGCTTGGCGCCGGGCTTGCCCCGTTAGAAAACGAGCAGGTTCTTGATCTGAACGGACTTACCGCTGCCCCCGGCCTGATCGATACCCATATCCATTTCCGTGATCCCGGTCTTACCTATAAAGAGGACCTGCATACAGGCGCCCTGGCAGCCGCAAAAGGCGGCGTGACCTCAGTCATCTGTATGGCCAACACAAAGCCCACCGTTGATTCTGTGGAAACTCTGAAGGACGTCCTTACCCGGGGACAAAAAGAAAAGATCCACATCTACCAGACAGCCGCTGTTTCTCAGGGCTTAAAAGGTGAGGTCATGAACGACTTTGACGCTCTGAAAGCTGCCGGAGCCTGCGGTTTTACCGATGACGGTATCCCGCTTCTGGATGCAGATTTCTGCAGCCGCGCCATGGAAAAAGCGGCAGAATTAAATATGCCCATCAGTCTTCATGAGGAAGACAAAAGCTTTATCACCAATAATGGGATCAATGCCGGAGAAGTATCAAAAAAACTGGGGATAAAAGGCTCTCCTTCCATTGCCGAAGAAGTTATGGTAGCCCGGGACTGTATGCTTGCTCTCCATACCAAAGCTCCTGTAGTGATCCAGCACATCAGCTCCGGAAACTCTGTTGCACTGGTGCGCCTTGCAAAACAACTGGGAGCCGATATCCACGCTGAAGCGACACCTCACCATTTTACACTGACAGAAGATGCGATACTCACCTATGGTACTCTGGCAAAAATGAATCCTCCTCTCCGCACTGAAAAGGACCGCCTTGCCATCATAGAAGGCCTGAAGGACGGCACCATCGACCTGATCGCCACAGACCATGCGCCCCACAGTGAGGAAGAAAAAAACAAACCTCTTACAGAAGCCCCCAGCGGCATCACCGGTCTGGAAACCTCCCTTGGTCTTGGTATCACAAATCTCGTAAGAACCGGTCATCTGACACTTATGGAGCTTCTGGAAAAAATGACCTGGAATCCTGCCGCACTTTACCATCTTCCTTCCGGCTCCATTGAAAAAGGCGCCCCGGCAGATCTGGTAATTTTTGATCCGGATGAAAAATGGACTGCGGACACCTTCCTTTCCAAATCTTCAAATACACCGTTTAAAGGCGCTGAACTTTATGGAAAGATCCATTATACTATCTGCCGTGGAGAAGTGGTTTATAAGGGATAAACCGATAAAAAACACCCTGGTGATCCTCGGATCCCCAGGGTGTTTTTTTTGAGAAAGAACCTCTTTAATAATGGATCAGAGTTTCTTTTTCAGCTCTTCATTTGCACGTTCCACATTCATCTTTGACATCAGCAGCGTAATAATCAGAGTAATCACAACCGGTATCCACAGATACATAATCTGGAGCATACGGATACAGGAAGCGCTCTGTACTGCAAGAGTTCCGTCAAATCCACTGAGATCCAGAAGCCATCCGGTAATTGCAATACCGATGCCACCGCCCAGCTTGATTCCAAGAGAAGTACAGGAATACATGGTTCCATCCACTCTTTTCTTTTTTGTCAGATAAGTATACTCGGAGCAGGATGCGATCACCGCATTCATGTCTCCCTGCCACGGTCCCATACCAAAGGCCGCAATTCCTGTAAACAGGAGCATCAGAGGAACACTTCCCATATAACCTGCCAGAACTACCAGAGCCCTTCCCACAGTACCAATGACATATCCTGTCAGATTCAGTTTATACATCCCGTTCCATTTTTCTACTAAAACAGGCGTGATCAGAAGCGCTATAATCAGCGGGATATTAATGGCCCAGGAAAATACTCCGTACAGTTTTTCATTTAAAAGAATATAGGTCATATAATAAATACCCATATTCAGCATTGCCGTATAGATCTGCTGCAGAATATAAGTCGCACAGATCATTACATAATACTTGTTTGTAAAAAGAAGTTTCCCGGCATCAATCAGAGAATATTTTTCGTCTGTTCCTGATGTTTTTCCATCGTTTAGCTCTTCTTCCGGCAGCTCTTTTACAGAAAATACAGAAATCGTATTTACTGCCAGCCCGACCACGGCATAGATCACAGCCACCATTCTCCAGCCGGCAGCGCCGCCGCCCATCCATTCTACAAAACCAATCGTCAGGGACTGGATCAGAAGACTGGTAGAAAACGCAAATATAAAGCGGTAGGAGCCCATCTGCACACGTTCCTTACTGTTTTTTGTCACCAGTGCAGTCAGTGCAGAATATGCGATATTATTCGCTGTATAAAAAACAGCGTTTAATAATGTATAGGCAATAAAAAACCATGCATACTGAGCAAATGTTCCCATACTTGTGGGAATGGCAAAGATTGCGACCAGAGTCACAGCACAGCCGATATAAGCCCACAGCATCCACGGACGGGCTTTTCCAAGGCGGCTCTTTGTCTTATCGATCATAGAACCAAAGAACACATCTGTGATGCCGTCAAAAAGCTTTGATACTGCGATCAGGGTTCCTACGATACCGGGATTCAGCCCTACTGTATTGGTAAGATAGATCATGACAAAGGAAGACAGAAATGCATAAACCACATTTCCGGCAATGTCACCGGAACCATATCCCACCTTATTGTACCATTTCAAGTATTTCTTTTCGTTCATTTTTCTTTATTCATCCTTCCCAAATAATAGTTTTATCTCAAATATAAATTCTTCGGCATCCAGCTGATATTCTTTTCTTAATTCCGGTCCGCAGCTGTTGGATCCGATTCCATTCTGTGCATAATCCAGACATACCACTGTATTTCCGGATCTTTCCAGCTGGAAATTGTGTGCTTTTCGGGTCAGTTCCTCCTGTGTAAAGTAAGACACGTTAAAAGAGAATGTCTTTGGCGCTGCTGCCGTAAATATTTTTTCGCCTTTAAGGATCTGCACATAATCACAGTCTGTATGACTTCCGTTTTCCTGCGGTCTCAGATAATCTTCATGCAGTTCCTGAATGGAAGATTCAAAAAGTCCGTGACTGCAGGATCGGCATTTATCAATATAGCTTTCATGAGGGCCAAGTCCATAAAAACGAGCCTTCTCATATTCCCCTTTCAGGAATAAACGGATACCAAATCTGGGGAGCTGCGGAAATTCCATGTCTTTTTTTACATTCATCTTTACCTGTATCTCACCGGTATTGGAAATCTCCCATAATGCTTCTACATCCAGGACTTTCTGCAGAGCAACTGCGGAAAGGGACAGGATACTGTGCAGGATCACCCTGCCATCTTTCATTTCCCAGCTTGTTTTATAGGCTCTGGTCCTGCTCCGGTCATATCCGGCATCTGTCCACTGCTGCTTCAGTTTCCGGTCATTATCCGTAGGCGCTCTCCAGATGTTTAATTCTAATGGAGCATCCAGAAGTTCTTCTCCTTCTCTGTTCAGACTCTCAAAAAGCCCGGTCAGCTTATTAAAGGTATAACAGAATTTGTCCGCCTTTATCCATACATACCTGTCGTTTTCCCAAACCTGAACAGCGCAGGTATAACCGTCTTTTTCGGATCGCAGCAATTTTTCTGCTTTCTGGTTTCTGCTGTTCTGATTTTTCAGAGGTATCTCGTCAAATCCCAGGAAACTTCCCTGGGGCTGAATATCCGTACTGTTTTTTAAGTGGTAGGAAATTTTTAAATAGCATCTGCCACATTCGGGAACCTTTACTCTCAACTGTATGCTTCCTGTCTCATGAGGGCAAATTGATTCCAAAAGCTCCAGTTCTCCTTTTTCCACAGGCATTCCGTCGCAGCTGGTCTCATAAGTGAGAAAAAGGAAGTCTTTCAGATCTACATGATCCATATGATTTCTCAGACAGATCACACCGCTTTCCTGATCATAGGATACGATCCTTGCAGGGCGGTATACATTCTGGTATTCCAGCAGTCCGGTATGAGGGGTGCGGTCCGGAAAAACCAGCCCATCCATGCAAAAATTGCCGTCATGCACTTCCTCCTGGAAATCACCGCCATATAAATATTTTTCTTTTTCGTTTTCCGCTTTTCCCTGATAAATCCCATGGTCGCACCATTCCCAGACAAAGCCTCCGCAAAGGATCGGATATTGACAGATCATACGAAAATAATCTTCCAGATCCCCAGGTCCGTTTCCCATAGCATGACAGTATTCGATCAAAAGAAACGGCTTATCCGGTTTCTTTTCCATGTATTCCTGTATTTCTTCCAGCGACGGATACATCCTGCTGAAAACATCAATGTTACTGTAATCATACTTTCTTCTGTCATTCCGGTAAAAAGAACTTTCATAACAGGTCAGCCGTGTGGGATCAAAAGCTTTTGTCCATTTCAGCGCCTCTTCAAAGGTACATCCGTATCCACATTCATTTCCCATGGACCAGATCACGATGCTTGGACGATTTTTTTCTCTTTGTACACAGAGCATCGTTCTGTCCAGAGTAGCCGGTATAAACTCCGGATTATCAGAAATCCTCTCATTCCATCTTTTGCTTACGTTTTCCCAGCTGGAATCCTTCAGATACTGAGACTGTGTTCCATGACTTTCATTATCTGCCTCCGCGATCACATAGAGTCCATACTGATCGCAAAGCTGATAAAAATACGGGGCGTTAGGATAATGGCTGCTGCGAACTGCATTGAAATTATGCTGTTTCATCATCTGCAGATCCTTTTTCATCTGATCCAGACTAATGACAAAGCCGGTAACCGGATCTGAATCATGGCGATTGACTCCTTTAAATTTAACAGGAACCTCATTCTCATAAATTACAGCATCTTTTATACAGATTTCACGAATCCCGATCCGGTCTGTAATGACTTCATCCCTGCCTTCTATTACCATAGTATAAAGATATGGCTGCTCCGGATTCCAGAGTTTTGGATTTTTTATTTCAAAAACTGCCTGATGTGTATAAAAGGAAGTCCTCTTTTCCTGCAGCATCTGAACTGCCACGATATTCTGTTCCCTGTCATACACAGTGATCTTTACCGGAAAAGCTTCTCCCTGATAATTTGCCTGAACCGTGACCACTGCCTGATCTTTCTCAGACTTCGTGGTCGTAAAATAATCATAGAGAATATTTTCCGGTCTGTTTAAAAGATATACATCACGGAAAATGCCGCTCATACGAAACTTGTCCTGATCCTCCAGATAGGTTCCGTCACACCATTTTAAAACCAGAACAGCCAGTGTATTTTTTCCGTTTTGAAGCATGTCCGTCACATCAAATTCACTTGTAGCATGGGAAACCTGACTGTATCCGACATATTTCCCATTCATCCATACATAAAAACAGGAATCCACACCCTCGAAATTCAGATAAGCTTTTGGTGCATCCTTTTGTATCTCATATTCAAATTCCCGCACATAGGCTCCACAGGGGTTTTCCTGAGGCACATAAGGCGGATCCAGTGGAATCGGATATCTTACATTTGTATACTGATGTCTGTCATATCCGTCGTTCTGCCACACTCCCGGTACTTTTACCTGCACAAAATCACTGCATTCATATCCCGGTTCATAAAATTTTTCCTGCAGATCATAAATACTTGAAAAATATCGGAATTTCCAGTTTCCGTTAAGCAGGATCATTCTGTCAGTGTCTTCTCTGTTTTCTACAAGCGACCCCATATCTCTGGACGCCGGTATATAATAGGCTCTGCAGGGCATGGTATTTTCATGCATTATTTTTAAGTCTTCATAATGTCTGGGCACGATCATTCTTGCTTTCTCCTTTTTCTTATTTTTTCCCTTTAATTTACTTTGATTTTACTACCTTTTTACATATTTCGTCCATAAACTCCATTAGACAAAACATGCACAAAATGATACACTTATAATCAGATCCACAGTATAAAAATATACTGTCAAAAATTTCATATAGGAAAGTAGAATTTTGGATTACAAATCACAGAACAATATATCAGACTTTTTGTCTCTGCTATCATAAGAAAGGAGTATCTATGTATATCAATTCCGGGTATCTGCACAATTCACTGCTTGATTTTAAAGACAAAACCAGACCGTTAGTTGTAGGAAGCTGCGGAACCTACCGTCTTATCAAACAGCCAAGACTTCCTACTTACCGCCCAAAAGGCAGGATTGATTATCAGTTGCTTTATATTGCTTCAGGAAAAGGGCATTTCTTTTTAGATAATAAAGAAGAAATTATAGATGCCGGACATATGATTTTATACCGGCCCAGAGAAATGCAGAAATATATTTATTATGGGACAGATCAGACGGAAGTTTACTGGGTTCACTTTACAGGAAATCGTGTAAAAAATATTTTAAAAGAATATCATTTATTTGAATCCACTTCAATCATGCAAGTTGGAAATTCTCCGGAATACCACCAGATATTCCGAAAGATGATACAGGAGCTTCAACTGACAAGGCCGCACTATGAAGAGTATCTGTCTCTGCTTCTTAACGAACTTTTTCTCCTGATCAGCCGTCATCATCCGGAAAGTTCCAGGCAGAACCGTTATCTTCAAAAGGAGATGGAACGGGCGGCTCAATTTTTTAACGAACACTTTACAGAAGAGATCTCCATAGAAGATTATGCTGCTTCCAGACATATGAGTACCTGCTGGTTCATCCGTAATTTTAAACGATATCATGCTCTTACGCCTATGCAGTATATTCTGAACCTTCGTATTACAAATGCCAAAACACTCCTTAGGACAACCACATATTCTGTTTCAGAAGTGGCATCCATTGTAGGCTACGATAATCCCTTATATTTCAGTCGACTGTTTAAAAAACAGGTGGGGATCCCTCCATCTGATTTCCGTAATCAGGCAGTCCCTCCTGATGATTTTATACACAATAAAAAACCTTAAAATTTGTATTTCAAGGTTTTTTAGAGGTGCCACCCGGATTTGAACCGGGGATAGAGGTGTTGCAGACCTTTGCCTTACCGCTTGGCTATGGCACCATGTATTATATTGTATGCTTTCCCTTAAAGGAAAATGACTCCAAGGGGATTTGAACCCCTGTTACCGCCGTGAAAGGGCGGTGTCT
>ENA-ORMO01002976-ORMO01002976.1-human-gut-metagenome-genome-assembly--contig:-NODE-2976-length-12043-cov-12.246663_pt1 | contig 12043 bp, 8 predicted proteins | sample MGYA00242106_ERZ509001 | MGnify/ENA primary metagenome ERZ509001 (study PRJEB26280, sample SAMEA2338736) | human gut metagenome | biome: human gut; feature: human-associated habitat; material: faeces... | reverse complement strand
CCAGGTCGGGGCCCGAGGTCTCGTATTCGCGGGCGTAACGCTCGGGGATGCCCGCTATGCGTTCGGTGACCACTTCGACCACCTCGCCGCGCCGCAATGTCCGGTCACAGGCGCCGGCAATGCCGGCCAGCACCACCAACTGCGGCTTTTTGGCTTTCACGGCGCGCAGCGTCGCCGCCGCGATTTCGGCCATGCCCACCCCGCCGACGAATACCGGGTCGCGGGGCTCGGTGAGGATGAAGGCCTTGGCCTCCTCGATGGTCGGGAAAATGAAAATCCGTTTCACGTTACCGGCCTACGACTGCTTCGAGCTCCTCGACCGTGACGGGTATCTTCTTGTCGCCCAGCATACGGCTCCCGCTCTCCGTCACAAGGATGTCGTCCTCGATGCGGATGCCGCCGAAGTCGCGGTAGCCTTCCAGGGCGTCGTAATCGACGATCCCCTTGTAAAGGCCCTCGGCCCGGCATTTGTCGATCAGCGCCGGGATGAAGTAGAGCCCCGGTTCGTCGGTCATTACTGTCCCCGGTTCGAGGCGCCACGCCGCACGGTAAATGCAGGTCGCGGACTTGGCGGCGCGTTGGGCGATCGAGGAGAAGTCGAAGCTCCGCTCGCCCATCGCCTCGCAGTCGTGCACGTCCATGCCCAGCCCGTGTCCCAGCCCGTGGGGCATGAACATCGTCATGGCACCCGCGGCCACGGCGTCGGCCGCCGATCCCTTGATCAGCCCTATTCCGGCAAGCCCTTCGGCCAGCGTCGTGTAGGCAGCGTTGTGTATCTCGGAGTACATCATGTGCGGTTTGACGATGTCGGCCACATGGTCGTGTGCCGCCAGCACGATGTTGTAGACATCCTTCTGTTTCTGCGTGAATTTCCCACTTACGGGGTAGGTGCGGGTGTGGTCGGAGCAGTAGTTGTCGACCGTTTCGCTGCCCGCGTCGCACAGCAGCAGACGCCCCTCTTCCAGTACGCCGTCGGCGTTGAGGTTGTGCAGCGTTTCGCCGTGCTGCGAGACGATCGACGGGAACGACACGCCCGAACCGTAGGATTTGGCGACGCCTTCGATGGCGCCCGCGATTTCGCGCTCGACGACGCCCGGGCGGCACATCTTCATGGCCAGCGTGTGCATCTTGTAGCCGATTTGGAACGCGCGCTCCATCTCTTCGATCTCCTCGGCGCTCTTTTTCTCGCGCATTTCGGCCACGGCGAACATCAGGTCTACCGACTTGTAGTCGTGCAGCAGTGCGGGTTTGATACCCAGCAGCGACGACAGCCAAAGCTTTGTCTCTCCGCGGTAAGGGGGCAGGAAATGGATTTTGCGCCCCAGCGAAATGGCTTTGCGGAGCCGTTTCTCGAGTTCGGAGAGGGGATATGTCGCTGCGATGCCGACCTTTGCGCCCAGCTCGCGCAACGTGGGCTGCGGGCCTGTCCAGATGATGTCCTCGACCGTGAAATCGTCGCCGTAGAGTGCCTCTTCGCCCGTGTCGGCGTCGATCAGGCCCGCCAGCGAGGGGACGTTCAGCCCGAAATAGTAGAGGAACGACGAATCCTGCCGGAAGTAGTAGGCGTTGTTCGGGTAATTATTGGGTGACAGGGGGTTGCCCGGGAACAGGACGATGCCCGATCCGATTTTGGTGCGCAGCATGTTGCGGCGCGCGGCGTAGGTTTTTGCTGAGAACATATGCGTAGTGTATTTGATTTCCGATAATCCGTATTTCGTTTCCGGGGACGGTTTCCCGCGCCTTTTGCAGGGTTACATATCCCACCTTTTACAAAAATAGTAAAAATATGGCAAGCCCGTTCCCCGACGGGTTTATTTTTTGCGGAGGGCGATGGCCCGGAGCGGAAGGCTTTCGCCGCTCCGCCGCAGCCCGGCGGCTTTGCCCGGGACGGTTGCCCCGCCGCCCTGCTGTCCGGGCGGAGTCGGGCCGTTCCGCTGCGCCCCGCTTCCTTCGTCAGAATTCGATGGCGGCACCCGTTTCGCCCACCGTGACGGTGACTTCGCGCCCCATGTAGAGCGCCACATTGGGGTCTTCGTGCCCCGCGGGCAGGCCGAAGACGACCGGGATTCCCAGCGGCCGCACGTATTGCGCAACGATGTCGTAGGGGTCGGTGATGCCGAAATGTTTTTGTCCGGCCATGTCGGAAAAATGCCCGACGAGGATGGCTTTGCATTTGGCGAGCTTTCCGCTCCGGGCGAGTTGTTGCATCATGCGGTCGAGGCGGTACATGTGTTCGCCGACCTCCTCGATGAAGAGCACCGTGGGGGCGTCGAAGTCGGGTTCCTCGGGTGTGCCGAGCGACGAGCAGACGATCGCCAGGTTGCCGCCCGTGAGGCGTCCGCGGGCCGTGCCCGGGCTGTTGAGCGGGTGAGGGGCGGTGTCGATACGCTGCCGCAGTCCCAGCAGTGCACTGCGCAGCGCTTCGTCGGAGACGATCGCTTCGGGGGTCTCGTCGCGGCCGAAGCGGAACTTGCCCGGCATGGTGGCATGGAGGCTCTCAACGCCCAGCCGTCCCAGTGCCAGGTGGAGCATTGTTACATCGCTGAACCCGACGACCCATTTAGGATGCTCGCGCAGGCGGCCGAGGTCGATGAGCGGCAGCAGCCGTACCGAGCCGTAACCTCCCTGGAAGCTGACGACGGCTTTTACGCCGGGGTCGTCGATCATCGCCTGCAGGTCGGCGGCGCGCTGGGCATCGGTGCCTGCGAAATAGGGTTGCTCGCGGTCGGCGGTATGCGGCCCGAACTTAACCTTCAGGCCCCACGATTCGAAGCGCTCGCGCACTTTTGCCGTGTCGGCCTTCTCCGACAGTTTCCGCGCCGGGGTGACGATGCCCACCGTGTCGCCGGGCCGCAGGTAGGGCGGACGGATGAATTGCGTCCGGGCGGATGGTTGTGCGGTGTCGGGGTGCAGTGTAGGGGGTGTCTCCGCGCCGGTTGCGTGCGGGGTGCAGATCGATGCATTGTCGGTTTGCAGAGCGGCCGTTGCACGTTGTACCGTATCGGAGGGTGAAGGCGGGGTTTGTCGTGCGGGCGCCATCCCGATGCAGGAGAACAGGACGGCGAGGAGCAAGGGGTATTTCATGCTGGGATTAGTGTTGTTGTATGCTGTTATTTGTGTGGTTGTCTTGTGTGTTTGCCGTGCGTGCTGTGCCGGGTTGCATGGGCGGTGCCGATACCTGCCGGAGTGTCCGTCGTTCCGCCTGCCCGGGGAATTATCTCTTGAGCCGGGCCAACCCTTCGGGCAGGGGTAGCCGGATACGGGTAAGGCTGACGACGGCTCCTGTGAGTGCGAACCCGCCGGCGAGCAGGAGTGCCGTGTGGGTGCTGTCGTCGGGGACGATGTGGAACAGCAGCGCCATCAGGGCCGCACCCGTGGTCTGGCCTATGAGACGCGCCGTGGCGAGCATGCCGCTGGCGCTTCCGCTCCTCTCGGGCGGAGCCGAGGCGATCAGGATGCTGTTGTTGGGCGACTGGAAAAGCCCGAAGCCGGCACCGCAGAGCACCAGCCGCCATACGATGTCGCCCGGTGCGGGGTGTTCGGGCAGGAATGCCAGCAGGAACAGTCCCGCGGCCATGGCCGTCAGCCCTGTCCCGCCGAGCAGTCCGGCGTGGATGCGCTCGACGAGCATTCCGGCCACGGGAGCCACGACCATGATCACGGCCGGCCATGCGGTCATCAGCAGCCCTGTCGCCACTTCGTCGTAGCCAAATTCGTGTTGCAGGTAGAACGGCAGCGCTACCATGGCCAGCATTTGCCCCAGGAACGAGCAGATCGACGTGACGACCGAAACCGAAAAGATCGGGATGCGCAGCAGGTCGAACGGCAGGATCGGATAGGGCTCGCGCAGCTGGCTGCGGATGAAGAAGAACCCGACGATGAGCAGCGCTGCGATGCCCAGGGTGAGCAGCCGCGGGTCGAGCCCGTGCGAAAACCCTTCGACCGAAGCCATCAGCAAGCCGAAGGTCAGGGCGTTCATTACGGCGTCGCGCCAGTCGAAACGGCGTGCGCTCACCCGCACGGGATTGTCCGGCAGGAAGCGGCGGCTCAGCCACAGCGCCACCAGCCCGATGGGGATGTTCACGGCGAAGAGCCACGGCCACTCGGCGACGGAGAGGATGCCCGCAGCCAGCGTAGGCCCGGCGACCGACGACACGGCGACGACCGTGGCGTTGATGCCCATGCCGCGTCCCAGTTGCGCCTTGGGGTAGATGATGCGGATAAGCGTGGTGTTGACCGATGTGACGGCCGCGGCGCCGAACCCCTGCATCACGCGCGCCAGCACCAGCGTCGGGAGTGATGTCGAAAGGGCGCAGCCCACCGAGGCCACGGTGAAGAGCATCAGGCCGCCGATATAGACTTTGCGGTAGCCCACCACGTCGCCCAATGCCGAAAACGACAGCAGCGAGATCATGATGGCCAGCTGGTAGGCGTTGACGATCCAGATCGAGTCGGCCGACGAGATCCCCAGTTCCAGCCCGATGGTGGGCAGGGCGACGTTGGCGATGGCGCTGTCGATCACCGACAGCGAGACGCCGAACGCTACGGCCAGGATGGCCCACAGGCGGCGGGGCATCGGAAGCCCGTCGTCAGGTCGTGCGATATGGGGTGCGGCGTTCATTGCAGGGACAAAGATAATGTAATCGCGGCTCAATTCAAATTCGGGGCGGCCCGAAGGCTGGTTGTAGCTGGATCGGCCGGGTTGCGGGAAAGGGCTCGCCGCCGGTTTCGGGGATGCTTCTGACTGCCCGCAGCGTGTCTGTCGTCGGATGCTGCCGCCGGACGCCTCTCTCAGCGCTTTGCGTTTTGGCGGCGCCCGCGCCTCCGGCTGCTGCCGTAGGTGAGGCTGTCCGTGCCCCCCCCCTTTCCTGTGCTGTAAAAAACGGAAGCCCGGGATTATCCGGGCCTCCGTCACACAACTATGAATTTGAACTTTTTATTTTAAAAATTGGCTGTGTTCGTTTTAGGGATTGGGTGTCGCATACGGTTTACCTTCGGCTGTCTTCGGGGACGATTTCGCCCTCGGGTTCGATGCCCTTGAGGTATTTGCCGAGGAATTTCTCCATCGTGCGGTAGAAATCGAAGCGGTTTTCCTCGTTGTGGAAGCCGTGTCCCTCGTTGTCCTTGACCATGTAGTCGACATGCACGCCGCGTTTGCGCAGGGCGTCGACCATCTGGTTGCTCTCGTTAATGTTCACACGGGGGTCGTTGGCGCCCTGTACCACCAGCAGCGGGGTTTTGATCCGTTCGGCGTTGAGTGCCGGGGAGTTTTCGCGCAGCATTTGGGCGTCCTTTTCGGGATTGCCGACCATCTCGTACATCATGTCGAGCATCGGTTTCCAGTAGGGAGGGATGGTTTGCAGGAACGAGAAGAGGTTCGATACGCCCACGTAGTCCACGGCGCAGGCATAGAGGTCGGGATCCTTGACGATACCCTGCAACGTGGCGTAACCGCCGTAGCTGCCGCCGTAGATGGCGATCTTCGCGGGATCGGCGATGCCTTTTTCGATCAGCCAGTTCACGCCGTCCGTAATGTCGTCCTGCATGGTCTGGCCCCACTTGCCGTAGGCGATTTCTGTGAATTTGCGTCCGAAGCCGGTCGAACCCCGGAAGTTCATCTGCAGTACGGCGTAACCGCGGTTGGCGAGGAACTGCACCTCAGGGTTGAATCCCCACGAGTCGCGGGCCCACGGGCCGCCATGGGGATTGACCACTACGGGCAGGTTCTTGGCGTTGTGAAGCGTTTTGCCGACGGGCAGCGTGAGGTAGCCCTCGATTTCGAGGCCGTCGCGCGAGGTATAGGTAACCGGTGTCATCTCGGCCATCTGCTGCTCCTCGATCCAAGGTGCGAGGTCGGCCAGTTTGGTCATCGTGTCGGCTTTCACGTCGTAGAGGTAGTAAGCGCCCATCGTGCGGTCGCCGCCCGCATAGACGATATATTTGTCTTCGGCCTTGTTCCAGCCGCTGATGCCGACTTCGTAACCGCGCAGGTGTTTCTCCATGCGGCCGAACATCTCGCCCGTCGCCTTGTCGAAGAAATGGCGCCTCACGCCTTTGTGGCCTTCGTACGAAACACCCTGCAATTTTTTCTGTGCATCGCTGTACCAGATGCCGCGCAGGTCGTATTTGTCGTTGGTGTAGAGTTGTTCCAGCTCCTCGCAGGTCGCCGGATCCATCAGCACGAGTGCCGATTTGTCACGCCCGAGGTTGGTGATGGCGTAAACCAGCTTGTTGTCCGGGGTGAAAGTGGCGAACGAAACGCCTTCCTTGAAGTTGGTCGTCAGTACGGGACGGAAAGGTTCGGCTTCGGTTTCGCGGTAGCGGATCTGCGTGTTCACGCCGTCGACGATGGCATAGGCTACGCGCAGCTTGCCGTCATGGTCGGTCTGCCAGCCCTGGATGTCGCCGGGATTCTCGCACAGCATCGTCATCTCGCCCGTCGAGAGGTTCAGGCGGTAGGGGTCGAAGATCATCGGGTTGCGCTGGTTGGTGCCGATGATCATCAGCGAGTCGATCTCTTCGAGCGGGTCGATGATCTGTGTTCGTACGCCCGGGATGGCCGTATAGGCTTGCGGGTTGCTGCCGTCGATGTCCACGCCGTAGAGTTGGAAATTCTCGTCGCCGCCGGTGTCTTTCAGATAGAGGATGCGGTGGTCGTTGGCCCAGAAGTATCCGGCCAGGTCGCGTTCGGTTTCCGAGGTGATGCGCACGGCGTCCTTGCCGTCGACAGGTTGCACGAAGATGTTGCGGCGGCTTTCGTAAGGCGCCATGTAGGAGAAATATTTTCCGTCGGGCGATATTTGGTACCCGGTTTTTTCCGTATTGCGGAAGAAGGTTTCCAAAGGCAGCTCGGGGGCTGTCTTGGGTGTACAGGCGGCCAGTATGGCTGCCGTGGCGGCGAACATGAGGAGTTTTTTCATGGGGTTTATTCGTTTGGATTTTCGTTCTGCTTTTTCGTGCGCAAGGCGTCCCGCCAGATGCCGCAGACCGAGAGGGTCAGCAGGATCAGGATCGGGATGTCGCCGGTGTGCGACGCCCCGGGAAACATCAGGTGCGTGGCTACTTTGATTGCAAAGGCTGCCACGGCGATGAAAATGGCCAGGATGCGGATGACTTTTTCGATTTCCATACTGGGTGTCTTTTTGTTTTTGACACTGCAAACTTACAAAAGAAATTTTGAAAAACAAATAAAATTTATTGTTTTTCGATAAAATTTTTATGATAAGCAACTTTTTCCTGCCTGACCGCAGAGAAACCGTAACAAAAAAACGCCCGGAGGCGTTTCTTGTAATGAATATTGTCCTGACAGCCGGGTCTATTCCGCGTCGACGAATTTGTAGAGCTGGTCGCCGCGGTGGATCGGGGTGTCGGTGTGCACGGCGCAGAGGGTGCCTTGTGCCACGGATTGCACCGGGGTACCGTCGGTGTCGTGCAGCTCGGTGAGTGCCTGTTCGGCGATGCCGGTGGTGGCACCCATGAAGAAAATATCCTCGCCCACGGACAGCGGTGCGGCTTCGACCAGTACCTCGGCCACCGATATTCTCTTGTAGAAGTTTGTTACCTTGCCTACGTAAACCTTGCGCCGCGTGGCGGCCGAGCCGTAATGTTGGCTGTGTTCGGCCACGGGGCGCCCGGCGTAGTAGCCTTCCCAGAAGCCGCGGTTGAAGACCGTGGCGAGCCGCTCCTTCAGTCCGGCGGCCAGGGCGGGGGTGTAGGTGCCCGCTTCGATGGCGCGCAGCGCCTCGTCGTAACACGACACCACGCGCTTGACGTATTCCGCGCCGCGTGCACGCCCTTCGATCTTCAGCACCCGCACACCCGCACCGATGAACCTGTCGAGGAAATCGACCGTGCAGAGGTCTTTGGGCGAGAGGACGTAGCGCCCGTCGATGTCCAGCGCCGCACCGGTCTCGGTGTCCGTGACGGTGTATTTGCGGCGGCACAGCTGGCGGCAGGCGCCGCGGTTGGCCGAGCAGTTGGTTTCGTAGAGCGAGAGGTAGCATTTACCCGAAATCGACATGCATAATGCGCCGTGGGCGAACATTTCGATTTCGACCAGCTCGCCACGCGGGCCCCGGATGTCGTTCTCGACGATCTGGCGGTGTATTTGCGCCACCTGTTCGAGCGTCAGTTCGCGTGCCAGCACCACCGTGTCGGCCCACTGCGAGAAGAACTTCACGGTTTCGGAATTCGAAATGTTGCTCTGGGTCGAAATATGCACTTCGACCCCGATGCGCCGGGCATAGAGTATCGCCGCGAAATCGGTGGCGATGATGGCGTCGATGCCTTCGGCCCTGGCGCGGTCGATTACCTCGTGGACGGTTTGCATCTCGTCCTCGTAGACGATGGTGTTGACCGTGAGGTAGGCCTTGACCCCTGCGGCGTGTGCCATGGCGACGATCTTCGCCAGGTCGTCGAGCGTGAAATTCGCAGCCGACGCCGAGCGCATGTTGAGCTTCCCGACGCCGAAATATACCGAGTCCGCCCCGGCCTGTATGGCTGCGGCCAGTGCTTCGTAAGACCCTACGGGGGCCATGATTTCTATCTCGGAGCGTTGCATAGTGTCGTTTACGGGGGATGTCCCTGTGAGGGGTGTTGCCGGAATCAGTTTTTGCGTCCCATCAGGCTCAGGGCGTATTCGCGCATCCGCTCCGTGCGGGATTTTTCGACCGAAAGGGTGTCGAGGATGCCCAGCGCCCTTTCGAAGCGCAGCGAAATCTGCTGTTCGGTGAGGCGTGGTATGTCGAGACGGTCGTAGACGGCTTTTATCGTGGCGATTTTCTCGGCGTCGGGCATCTGTGAGCGGTGCGTCGAGCGGAGCACTTCGCGCGTAGGTTCGTCGGCGCGGCTTATGGCCGTGATCATCAGGTAAGTCTGTTTGCCTTCGAGGATGTCGCCGCCGATGGCCTTGCCCAGCCTTTCGTCTCCGTAGCTGTCCAGCAGGTCGTCCTGCAACTGGAATGCCAGTCCCAGTTCGATGGCGAAGCGGCGCAGCTTGCGGCAGTCCTCTTCGGAAGCGCCGCCCAGCAGGGCGCCGATCGTGGTGGCCCCGGCCAGCAGCACCGAGGTCTTCAGCTCGATCATGTGCATGTATTCCACGACCGAAACCTTCGGCTTGCGTTCGAAATCCATGTCGTACTGCTGCCCTTCGCACACTTCGAGCGCCATGGTGTTGAACGTCGAGAGTATCTGCGGCAGCAGTTGCGCCGGCACCTCGCCCAGCAACCGGTAGGCGCAGATCAGCATGGCGTCACCCGAGAGGATCGCCACGTTCTGTCCCCACTTGGCGTAGACCGAGGGTTTGCCGCGCCGCACGGCTGCATTGTCCATGATGTCGTCGTGCAGCAGCGTGAAGTTATGGAACACCTCGACGGCCGCGGCGGCCGGCAGGGCATGTTGTATCTTGTCGGTGAAGATGCCGTTGGAGAGCATCAGCAGCATGGGGCGCAGGCGCTTGCCGCCGCCCGCGAGCGAATAGCCGATCGGGGCGTAAAGTAGCTCGGGTTCGGCCGGGAACTCGGTTTGGGCCAGGTAATTTTCGATGGCGGAGAGCAGTTGCTCGTTCGTTTGCATAGTCTGACAATACTTTTGGATCGGAATCTGTCCCAAAAGTAGGAAAAAAGTTTGGAGTAGCCGAATTTTGGATTAACTTTGACCTGATAAATTCTAACCTTTAACCAGAACACGATATGAAAAAACTCGCTATCGGCGTGGACATCGGCGGTATCAATACTGCGTTCGGCCTCGTCGACGAAAACGGCGACCTGTATGCCGAATCGGTCATTTCGACCAAGAAATACCCCAGTGTAGACGATTATCCGGCCTATGTCGAAGACCTCTGCCAGGCGATGCACGCACTGGCCGACAGCCTTTCGTTCGAGTACGAACTGACGGGTATCGGTATCGGTGCCCCCAATGCCAATTATCATAAAGGTACGGTCGAAAACCCCGCGAACCTCTGGAAATTCCGCGAGGGAGACCCCAATCCCGATGAAAGCCGCCGCGTTTTCCCGCTGGCGGACGACATCCGGAACTGCTTCGGGGGTGTGAAGGTGCTCGTGACGAACGACGCCAATGCCGCGACGATCGGCGAGATGATCTACGGCAATGCCAAGGGCATGCGCGACTTCATCATGATTACGCTCGGTACGGGCCTCGGATCGGGTTTCGTCGCCAACGGCGAGATGATCTACGGCCATGATGGCTTTGCCGGAGAGTTCGGCCATGTCATCGTCGAGCGCGACGGCCGCGAGTGCGGTTGCGGGCGGAAGGGCTGCCTGGAGACCTATGTTTCGGCTACGGGCATCAAGCGCACGGCATTCGAGCTGATGGCCAAAATGTCGGCTCCCAGCAAGCTGCGCGACATCGCTTTCGGCGATTTCGACGCTTCGATGATCTCCGCCGCTGCCGAGCAGGGCGATCCCATCGCACTCGAAGCCTTCCGTTTTACGGGCGAGATGCTCGGCCGTGCGTTGGCCGACGTGGTGACCGTCACGTCGCCCGAGGCGATTTTCCTCTTCGGCGGCCTGTCGAAGGCGGGCAAGCTGATCTTCGAGCCTACGCAGTGGTACATGGAGGAGAATATGCTCTTTGCATTCAAGAACAAGGTGAAGCTGCTTCCGAGCGGTATCCAGGGTAAGAATGCCGCGATTCTCGGCGCTTCGGCCCTGATCTGGCAGGAGGAGCATAAATAATCCGGCGGAAGGCCGGGCGACGGGCGTCGCTTCGGTTTGCCTGGCAGAGGATGAGCCGGGATTGTCTTGTCTTGCCGATGCCGTTTTCGGATTTGTCCGGATGAAAAGAATGCCGGCGGAGTTTGTGCTCCGCCGGCATTGCCGTTACATACCGGCTGCCCGGTGTCCCTGTGAAGGGCTATTTGTTGTAGGCGGTCAGCATCCAGACCATTTTCTCCTGCTCCTTCAGGTAGTCGCTCATCAGCGCCACGGTAGCCTCGTCGCCGGCCTCCGAGGCCAGTGTGAGCAATTTGCGTTCCTCGCCGATAAGGTAGCTGTACGTGGTGAGGATATGCCCGATGGCCTCATCGCCGCGTGTTACGCCCGAAACCTCCTTGACCTTGGCGACCCTGAGGTATTCGCTGAACCTGTTTTCGGGCTTGCCGCCCAGCATCAGGATGCGTTCTGCGATCTGATCGGCCTTTTCGGCAGTATCGTCGTACAGCTCTTCGAACTTGCCGTGCAGGACGAAGAACCCGTGCCCTTCGATGTCCCAGTGGAAACCCCGCAGGTTGGTGTAAAATACTTGAAAATCAGCCAGCAGCGAATGCAGTGCCGATACTACGCCCTGTACCTTCTTCTCGTCCAGGTGCAAATAATCCAGTGTTTTCATAATCGTTTTTTTTGTTTTAATTGTTTGTATATCAAATTATTCCCTTGATCCGGTCTTCCGAGGCCGACAGGGCTGCCTTGGCCCCTTCGCCCATTGCGATCACAATCTGTTTGTAACGTATGTCCGTCACGTCGCCCGCTGCATATACGCCGGGTACCGACGTGCGGCACTCCTTGTCGGTCAGGATTTCTCCCGCGCGGTTGGTGTCGAGGATGCCGGCGAACAGCTTGCTGTTGGCCGAGAGCCCGATCTGAACGAATACGCCGTCGAGCGGCAGTCGTTTTTCCGCTCCCGTCGGGCGGTCTTTCGTGCGCAGGGCCGTCATGCGGCTGCCGTCGCCTTCGACCTCGAGCGTCTGCACGTTCGTATGTACCGCTACATTGGGGAGCATGCGCAGCTTCTCCTGCAATACCTGGTCGGCCTTGAGAGTCTCCATGAATTCGAGAACCGTCACCGAAGCGCAGGTGCCCGCCAGGTCGATTGCGGCCTCGACGCCCGAATTGCCGCCGCCGATCACAGCGATATGCTTCCCGGCGTAGAACGGCCCGTCGCAGTGGGGGCAGAAGGCTACGCCGCGGCCGATGTACTCCGCTTCGCCCGGCACCCCGAGCCTGCGCCACGAAGCTCCCGTGGCGACGACCAGTGCCGGGGCGCGGAAAACCTCCCCGCCTTTGGCATGCAGCTCCCGGATGCCGCC
>ENA-ORMO01002975-ORMO01002975.1-human-gut-metagenome-genome-assembly--contig:-NODE-2975-length-12048-cov-2.916785_pt1 | contig 12048 bp, 10 predicted proteins | sample MGYA00242106_ERZ509001 | MGnify/ENA primary metagenome ERZ509001 (study PRJEB26280, sample SAMEA2338736) | human gut metagenome | biome: human gut; feature: human-associated habitat; material: faeces... | reverse complement strand
CGAAGGGACCGGATGTGCCGACATATGTTGAATATGGTGCAGCAGATATTGGTATCGTTGGAAAAGATACGATCTTAGAGGAAGGCAGAAATATTTACGAGGTACTTGATCTTGGATTTGGAAAATGCCGCATGTGCATCTGTGGACCGGAAAATGCAAAAGAGCTGTTAAACCATCATGAACTGATCCGCGTTGCAACCAAGTATCCGCGGATTGCAAAAGATTATTTCTATAATAAGAAACATCAGACTGTGGAGATCATCAAGCTGAACGGATCAATCGAGTTGGCGCCGATCGTCGGCTTATCTGAAGTTATCTGCGATATCGTAGAAACCGGCTCCACCCTGCGTGAGAACGGTTTGTCGGTGTTAGAGGAAGTTTGTCCGCTTTCTGCCCGCATGGTAGTCAATCAGGTGAGCATGAAGATGGAAAATGAGCGCATTACAAAACTGATTTCCGATTTAAAGACCGTCATATAAGATAACAAAAACCGTTTGCCACAGCAATGTTTTGAATACAGACGGAACAGATGTTTTGAAATGGAGGAGAAGTATGCGAATTATAGAACTGACAGAAGAGGCAAGAACAAATATACTGGAAAATCTTTTAAAAAGAAGCCCGAATTCCTATGGTGAATTTGAAGGCAGAGTAAATGAGATCATAGAAAATGTAAGGGCAAACCGCGATGCAGCGATCTTTGATTACACAAAGCGTTTTGATGGAGCTGACATCAACGCAGAGAATATCCTTGTGACGGAGGATGAGATTAAAGAGGCCTACGAAAAAGTGGATGAAAAACTGCTTACGGTGATCCGCAAGGCGCTGGTAAATATCCGCAAATATCATGAAAAACAGCGCCAGTATTCCTGGTTTGATTCCGAGGAGTCCGGCATTATTTTAGGACAGAAAGTGACTGCCCTGGAAAAAGTCGGCGTTTATGTACCGGGCGGAAAGGCAGTTTATCCGTCCTCCGTGCTTATGAACATCGTTCCGGCAAAGGTTGCGGGTGTAAAAACTATCGTTATGACAACACCTCCCGGAAAAGACGGAAAAGTCAATCCGGCGACCTTAGTTGCGGCAAAAGAGGCAGGTGTGGATGCAATCTATAAAGTCGGCGGTGCACAGGCGATCGCAGCGCTGGCATTTGGTACGGAAAGCGTTCCAAAGGTAGACAAAATTGTAGGTCCTGGTAATATCTATGTTGCCCTGGCAAAGAAAGCCGTATTTGGTTTTGTAAGCATTGACTCCATTGCAGGTCCTAGTGAGATCATGGTGTTAGCAGATGAAACTGCAAACCCGCGTTTTGTTGCAGCAGACCTTCTCTCGCAGGCAGAACATGACGAGATGGCATCTGCGATCCTTGTTACAACGAGCAGGGATTTAGCGGAGCAGGTATCAAAAGAAGTGGAAGGTTTTGTGGCACAGTTATCCAGAAAAGAAATCATTCAGAAGTCTTTGGATAATTATGGTTATATCTTAGTGGCAGAAAGTATGGACGAGGCGATCGCGACAGTGAACGAGATTGCATCCGAGCATCTTGAACTTGTCACAAAGAATCCATTTGAGACGATGACAAAGATCCGCAACGCGGGAGCAATTTTTGTCGGGGAATATTCCAGTGAACCATTGGGTGATTATTTCGCCGGTCCAAACCATGTGCTGCCGACAAACGGGACTGCAAAATTTTTCTCACCGCTTAGCGTGGATGATTTTATCAAAAAGTCAAGCATTATCTCTTATTCAAGAGAGGCATTAGAGCCGATTTATAAAGATATCGTACAGTTTGCAGAATGTGAACAGTTAACGGCGCATGCAAATTCAATCCGTGTACGATTTGAAGACTAGAGAGGAATGTGGTAAAATGGAAAGAACGGCGGAGTACATACGAAAAACAAAAGAAACGGATATTAAGATTAATCTGAATATAGACGGAACTGGTAAAGCGGAGATTGACACTGGGATCGGCTTTTTTGATCATATGTTAGAAGGATTTGCCAGACATGGTTTTTTTGATCTGGATGTCAAAGTGGAAGGGGATCTTGCCGTGGACTGCCATCACACGATCGAAGACACCGGAATCGTGCTTGGTAATGCGATCCGCAAAGCGTTAAAAAATAAAAAGGGCATCAAGCGTTTTGGAAGCTGTATTTTGCCGATGGATGAGACACTGGTGCTCTGCGCCGTGGATCTCTCCGGCAGACCTTATCTTGTTTTTGATGGCGAATTTACTGTGGAGCGGGTAGGGTATATGGACACGGAGATGGTTAAAGAATTTTTCTATGCCGTTTCTTATGCATCGGGTATGAATCTGCATATCCGTGTATTGTCCGGCGGCAATAACCATCATATGATCGAAGCAATGTTCAAGGCATTTGCGAGGGCGTTAGATGAAGCAACCGGCTATGATCCGCGTATCACGGATGTGTTGTCCACAAAAGGCAGCCTGTAGGAAAACTTGCGATTCCTGCAGAAATCTGTCTTAGGTATATATCACAAAAGAAAAACGTGTATGGCTTGTTAAGAAAATGCAGGAATGGAGAGTTTTTAAATATGGAACACAAAAATATTGTTGCCACCATTTACTTAAAAAATGGACAGGCAGTAAAAGGCATGGATAATTTTGAACCAATGGGCTGGGACGTGATCAGTCTGGCACGTCTTTATAATGACAGCGGTATCGATAAAATCATCATTTTTGATCTCTCAGACGATGACGAAGAACACGAGAAGAATATCCATACCATCAAAAATATCAACCGCAATGTCGAGATCAAAGTCTGCGCAGGTGGAAACATCAGCCGCTTTGAGGATGTCAAGAAGTTTATTTATGCCGGATGCCTGCAGGTTATTGTAAACGGTGCAAAATCAAACAGCATGGATATTGCAAGAGAGGCGAGCGACCGTTTTGGAAAAGAGCGCATCCTTGTTTCCGTGGCAAATGTTGATTTTGTATTCAAACATCAGGAGGAGATGCAGGAGCATTTTCACGAACTTCTGGTTTTAAACACCAGCGTTTTGACGGCAATCGAAAATATTACAGACGTTCCGTATGTCGTATATTTTGAGGAATGCGATTACGAGAAAATTATTGAGACCTTAAAACGCGAAAATGTACGCGGAATTGCCGGATCTTTTATCAATGATCCTGAGACAGATATCATGGAAATGAAAGCACAGCTCTCTGCAGGCGGGATCAAGATGGATAATTTCGAACCGGCATTAAAATGGGCAGATTTAAAGAAAAATTCGGATGGCATGGTTCCGGTTATTGTGCAGGATTACCGCACGGATGAGGTTTTGATGCTTGCCTACATGAACGAAGAGGCTTTTGAAACGACGATCAATATCGGAAAGATGACCTATTACAGCAGAAGCCGCCAGGAGTTATGGATCAAAGGTATGACATCCGGACATATCCAGTATGTAAAGTCACTGACCGCAGACTGTGATTATGATACGATCTTAGCGAAAGTATCACAGATCGGTGCAGCCTGTCACACCGGAAATGTCTCCTGTTTCTTTAATGAGATCGTCAAAAAGGAGTATATGGAGAAAAATCCGCTGAAAGTATTAGAGGATGTCTATGCGATTATTTTAGACCGCAAGGCAAACCCGAAAGAGGGGTCATACACGAACTATCTGTTTGACAAAGGACTCGATAAGATCTTAAAGAAGATGGGAGAAGAGGCATCAGAAATCATCATCGCAGCCAAAAATCCGGATCCGGAAGATATCAAATATGAGATATCCGATTTCATGTATCATATGATGGTGCTGATGGCGGAAAAGGGAGTTACGTGGGAGGAGATCACACAGGAGCTTTCACAGAGGTAATATACGAAGGACATTTACAGGCAGAAATTACTTGTAAATGTCCTTTTGCAGGTTCATCATGAATAACAAATATTTATGAAAGAGAGATTACAATGATACCATTAAAAATAGAAACACTGTTAAAAGGCCGCGTGGTTGAACATGATCGGGTAGAATATAAAACAGGATGGAACCCAAATGATATCATTCATTCTATTTGTGCTTTTGCAAATGATTATGACAATACAAACGGTGGATATATTGTGATCGGTGTAAAAGAAGAAAATGGGATGCCGGTATTTCCTTTAGAAGGGGTACCAAAAGAGGATCTGGATTCCATCCAACAGGAAATTTTTCAGTATTGCAATCAGATCGTTCCAAGATATATTCCGAGAATGGAAATCATTGATTATCAGAATTCCGGAATTTTTTTGATTTATCTTTGGTGTTCTGCTGGTGACAGTGGTCCATATCAGGCGCCTAAAACTGTTTATCTGGAAAAAGGAATGAAAGCGGATAAAAATTTGAAATACTGGATCCGTCCTGCATCACTGACTACGGATGCAAAACAGGATGAGATTTCAGAATTGTTTGATAAATTTAATTCCGTTCCGTTTGATGATCGTGTAAATCGCAAGGCAACAATTGATAATATCAGACATTACTCCTTGCCGAAGAAGTCGCCGATGAGACAGATACAGAATTGGATATTAGAAATATCGGGGTTTTAATGTTTGCAGAACATCCGGAAAAATTTATCCCAGGATCATACATTGAGTTAATCCGGTTTAATACAAAAGAAGCAGAGGCATCCGATGATTTTATTGAAAAAACCTTTACAGGTCCTATCTGGAAACAGGTTCAGGATGCATTAGATTACATTAACACAAATGTTATTGAAGAAAAAGTTGTAAAACTTCAGGGGCAGGCGGAATCAGAACGATTTTTTAATTATCCATATAATGCCCTTGAAGAGGCACTGGTAAATGCAGTTTTTCATAAATCATATCGTGAACAGGAACCTGTTGAAATCCGGATTTACGTCGACAGTATCCAGATACTCAATTATCCGGGATTGGCAAAATGGATTAATCTTGAGCGATTTGCCGAAGGCAGGATCAAAGGCAGAAAATACAGGAACAGACGGATTGGAGAATTATTTAAAGAAATTGATTTGTCAGAGAAAAAAGGCACAGGTATTCCCAAAATATTACGTGAACTTAAGAAAAATGGTTCTCCTGGACCGGAATTTGATATGGATGATGACAGAACATATTTGAATACAATTATTCATATCCGCGATGGATTTGATAAAAATGAGATTATGTCCGAATCAATGTCCAAATCAATGTCCGAATCAATGTCCGAATTAGAAATTGCCAGAATACAGGTAATATTACAATATCTGACTGTTCATGATACCATTAACAGTGCAAAAGCGGCTGAATTACTGGATGTAGAGAAAAAGACCGCAAGCCGGCTGTTGTCAAAAGCTGAAAAAGTAGAAGTTCTGATCAGCAAAGGCAAAACGAAAGATAAAGTTTATATGAAAAAATAATTTGGGTATATCAGATAAAATCCTGAAAATGAAAATTGGAGACTCCATGTTTGAAAAAATAAAACAACTTATGACTGGTAATCTGTCAAAAGGCGGCAGGCAGGTCTACATCGATGATCTGCGCGTCATAGCGACCGTATTTGTGATCGGGGTGCATACAGTCTCACTGGCTGCCACGATGACAGAATACGGAAGCATCCCATTCCGGGTGCTTACCATCTTTAATTTTATATTTTTGTCCTGCAACCTGCTTTTTGTCATGTTAAGCGGAGCATTATTGCTCCCGGTAAAAAATGAATCGATCGGCAATTTTTTCCGGAAACGTTTCACAAAAGTTGCAATTCCGCTGGTTGTCTATTACATTCTGTATATCGTGGCAAAGGAAGGGCTTGTCTGGCTGAGACCGGACCACTGGATTCTGATGTTGAGGCGTATTTTAACGGGGGCTCCAATGGAGGCACCTCATTTCTGGCTGGTCTATGTGATCATCTGGCTGTATGTACTGACGCCGTTTATGCGGTATATTGTACATAATATTCCCGATACCGTATTGTCGGGTGTGATAGGGGTCGTATTTGCAATTTGTGCATTGGACACCTATCTACCACTTTACGGAATCAACTCTGTGTTTGGCATTGTGGTGGATTCTTATGCGGGCACTTTTTTACTTGGATATTTTCTTTCTGAAAAATGCAGCAGAAAGGTAGAAAATTTTTTCATGTTTACAGGATTTCTATCATTTATTGAAACCTGTATGTGGATCTGGAACGGAAATGATTATGTCAATTATATTTATCAGAATTCGCCCACAATGATGTGTTTTACGGCAGCTATCTTTTTGTTGGTAAAGCGCCTTGCGTCCCAAAAAACAAAAAGCAGTTTCTTTGTGCAGTGGATCAGCCGGTACAGTTATTCTATTCTGCTGATCCACTGGGGCGTACTTCATTTTGTGGTCAAACAGAAACTGCATGTCAATGTGCTCGGCGGTGGCATTGTCGGCGGCTGTATTGTGATGATGGTACTGACTCTTTTTATCTCAGCAATCGGTGCAATGATCCTTGACAATACGCTGCTGAAATGGCTCCAGAAACCTTTTACAAAAAAGCAGAGACAGAAATAAAAATACAAGGTATGAATTTGTCCATAGATTCATAAAATGATATCAAAAATCAGAATAAAAAAACGATGTTTACTTAAAAACGGTCACTGGTATACATAATATTTTTATGGTAAACCAGTGCCGGGACACAGAACTGCTGTATGAAATCAGTCATATAATTTTATGCAGATGGACTGGCACAGAAATGGAGTGTTCTATGGACAGACAGACAGTCGAACGGCGCAGGGAATATGTGCAGAATATCCGCAATTCTTTTTATGAGGAAAACGGGATGCAGAAGAGAGAGACCAGAGAGGTGGATGATTCTGCACCGGAAATGGGGCTTGCGGCAGCACTGAAACTGCGCATTTTTTTATCTGTATGTATATTTGCAGCTTTTTTAGGCTGCATGTATACCCATACGGATTTGTGTGGTTACAGCACGCAGACGATCACAGAAATGATCTGTGATAATCATTATTATACAAATCTGAAAAATTATGTTATGATACATTGAGCGCAAGTGAGTCAACATACATGTATGATTGACGAACGGCGAAATTTGAGCGCGAAAGAAGAAATGGAAAGGATTTTTTTAAATGACAAAATTAGCTTTATCCGATGAGATACTGATGAAGATTGATAAACCGGCGCGCTATATCGGTAACGAGTTAAACAGCGTGGTAAAAGAGAAAGATACGGTTGATATCCGATTTGTGATGTGTTTCCCGGATGTTTATGAGATTGGAATGTCACATCTTGGTATTCAGATTTTATACGATATGTTAAATAAAAGAGAGGACGTCTGGTGTGAGCGCGTCTATTCCCCATGGTCGGATCTGCATGCAATTTTAAAAGAAGAGAATATCCCGTTATTTTCTTTAGAGTCGCAACAGCCGGTAAAGGATGCGGATTTCTTGGGAATTACGATACAGTACGAGATGTGTTATACCAATATCTTACAGATCTTAGATCTAAGCCAGATTCCAATCGAGGCAGCAGACAGGACGGAAAATGATCCGATCTTAATTGGCGGAGGTCCATGTACCTATAACCCGGAACCGATTGCGGAATTTTTTGATCTGTTTTATATGGGAGAAGGCGAAATTTCCTATGATGCACTGCTGGATCTGTACAAAAAAATGAAGCAGGAAGGAGCTTCGCGCAAGGATTTTTTACATGAGGCCGCAAAGATTCCTGGTATTTATGTACCATCTTTATATGAAGTAAGCTATAAAGAGGATGGAACGATCGCCGGATTTGAACCGGTGTATGAGGATGTGCCACGCACGGTCACAAAACAGATTGTTACAGATATGACGCAGGCAGTTTATCCGGAAAAACCGATTGTACCATTTATCAAGGCGACACAGGACCGCGTGGTTCTTGAGATCCAGCGAGGCTGTATCCGTGGCTGCCGTTTCTGCCAGGCGGGTATGGTCTACCGTCCGACACGTGAAAAAGATGTGGAACGGTTAAAAAAACTTGCGTACCAGATGTTAAAGTCAACCGGACATGAAGAGATCTCTTTAAGCTCTTTAAGTTCTTCCGATTACTCACAGTTACAGGAACTTGTGACATTTTTAATTGAGGAATTTAAGGGAAAAGGTGTCAATATTTCTCTTCCATCTCTGCGTATCGATGCATTTTCCTTAGATGTTATGGGAAAAGTGCAGGATATCAAGAAAAGCAGTCTGACCTTTGCACCGGAGGCTGGTTCCCAGCGTCTCAGGGATGTTATCAATAAAGGTCTTACAAAAGAGGTTATCTTAGAAGGTGCCGGAATGGCATTTGAAGGTGGCTGGAATAAGGTAAAGCTTTACTTTATGTTAGGGCTTCCGACCGAGACAGAAGAGGATATGAAGGCGATCCCGGAACTGGCAAACGATATTGCGGTACGTTATTATGAGATTCCAAAAGATCAGCGGAATGGGAAATGCCAGATCACAATTTCAACATCGTTTTTTGTGCCAAAGCCTTTTACACCGTTCCAGTGGGCATCCATGCATGATCCGGAGGACTATATTGCGCGTGCGAAAGTTGTCAATGACACGGTAAAAGAGCAGTTAAACCGTAAAAGCATCAAATACAACTGGCATGAAGCTGATGTGACGGTGTTAGAGGGTGTATTAGCACGCGGTGACCGCAAGGTCGGAAATGTGATCCGCACGGTTTATGAGCGTGGCGGCATATTTGATGCGTGGTCCGAATATTTTGATTACCAGAGATGGTTGGATGCATTTGCGGAATGTGGCGTGGATATGGATTTTTACACCAAAAGAGAGCGCTCACTTGATGAAGTATTTCCATGGGATTTCATTGATACCGGCGTGACGAAAGAATTCTTAAAACGCGAATGGCAAAATGCCATGGAAGAGAATGTGACTCCAAACTGCAGGATGCGCTGCTCCGGATGTGGTGCCGCCCAGTTTAAAACAGGGGTATGTATGGCAGAGCGTTAAAAAAGATATTTAACGTTTTACATGAGATACTTAATGTGAAAGAAGAAAGGGTTAATGTAAGGTTGACATTATGATAAAGATAAGGATTAAATTCCGTAAATACGGTGTGATGCGTTTTATCGGACATCTGGATATTATGCGTTATTTTCAGAAGGCAATGCGCAGGGCAGAAATTGATATCTGCTACTCGGAAGGCTTTTCCCCGCACCAGATCATGTCTTTTGCGTCACCGCTTGGTGTCGGAATCACCAGTGATGGAGAATATCTTGATATTGAAGTAAATTCTACCAGATCAAGCGAAGCGTCTATTAAGGCACTGAATGATACCATGGTGGAAGGTGTGGAAGTCACAGAGTATGTAAAGCTGCCGGACAATGCGAAAACAGCAATGTCCATGGTTGCAGCGGCGGACTATGACCTTTTCTTTAAAGAAGGGTATGAACCGGCTGCAGACGTTAGAACTTTTGCAGATGGCATCCGTCAGTATTTTACGGAAAAAGAAGAATTTCTGATCACAAAACAGACGAAAAAAAGCGAAAAAGTCATGGATTTAAAGCAGCTTGTATATGCATTTGATGTGTCAGAAAGAGACGGCAGACCGGTATTTTATTTAAAAGTATCCACAGGAAGTACGGATAACCTAAAGCCGGAACTTGTACTAGAAGCAATGTTTCAGGCAATGGGATATACTTATGACCAGAATGCGATCCAGATTCACCGCAGGGATGTCTATGCCATGGATCCGGCAGGAGATGGATTTATTTCCCTTGGGAAAATGGGGGAAGTGATCGGGTAATATGAACCGTTTTATTATTACAACAACAGAAATCGAAAAAAAAGAATACCGCATTGCGGCACTCTGTGATGCCAGACAAAAACTGATCGAAGTGACCACGGAATCCATGACCGGGACATCTGTGCTTGGAAATATTTATATAGGCAGGGTAGAAAATGTTGTAAAAAATCTGAATGCTGCCTTTGTCTGCATCGCACCGGGACAGAACTGTTACCTGCCGCTGCAGGAGCTGAAAAATCCTGTTTTTACCAAAAAACAATCAGAAAAAAAAGCAATTTGTGCAGGGGATGAACTTTTAGTTCAGGTGGTAAAAGAAGCATTAAAGACGAAGGATCCTTCCGTAAGTACGAACCTTACGTTTACCGGAAAATATGTGATCCTTACGACTGGAAAACGAAAAATCGGTGCATCTTCCAAGCTGCCAAAAGAGAAAAGAGAAAAACTGTTAAAGATCGTAGAAGATTTTCTTTCAGGCAAAGAACAGATTCCATATGGTGTGATCGTCCGTACCAATGCTGCGCAGGCATCAAAAGAGGAACTGCTTTTGGAATTGGCACAGCTTGAGGCAGAAGTTCAAAAAATCATCTCAGGCGCAAAATATTTGATCCGCTATTCTCTGGTACATAAAGAGGAACAGCCGTGGCAGAAGATGTTAAACGGACTTTATGAAACAGAACTGGGGGAAGTGGTGACGGATGACAGAGAAATCTTTGAGACAATCTGTAACATGTATGGTGTCGGTGCAAAACAGCTTGTAACCGGGGGCAGTGTGAGATCCAGGGTAGATGAAATACTCACCGGACATGGTCTTAAAATCCGCTATTATGAAGATGAAATGGTTTCATTATCGGCACTTAGCGGGATCACATCACAGCTACACGATGCATTGAGGGAGAGAGTATGGTTAAAGTCAGGTGCATACCTTATTATCCAGCCGACGGAAGCTCTGACGGTAATTGATGTAAATACCGGAAAAAACATTGCCAAAAAGGAAATGCAGGAAAACTTCCTTAAAGTAAATATCGAAGCTGCAGAAGAAATTGCAAGACAGTTAAGGCTGCGCAATATTTCAGGGATCGTCATTGTTGATTTTATCAATCTGGAAGCAAAGTCGGCAGAGAGTGAACTTTTAAATGTTTTTGGAGCGGCACTGAAAAAAGATCCGGTACCAACGCAGATCGTTGAGATGACAAAACTCGGTCTTGTTGAGGTCACGCGGAAGAAAATCAAAAAATCACTGCGGGAGAGTTTGTCCTGACACAATCTGGAACATTTTACGGACATTTGAGTATCATCAAAATTAAGAAAGTATAGAGAGAATAAAAATGAATTTAAGTTTTATTGAGATTTTAAAAGTAATTTTTCTTGGAATCGTGGAGGGAATCACGGAATGGCTCCCGATCAGCAGCACCGGACACAGGCTTTTAGTGGACGAATTTTTACAGCTAAACGCAAGTGATTCCTTTAAGGAAATGTTTTTTATTATCATTCAGCTTGGTGCGATCCTTGCGGTTGTAGTCCTCTACTGGAACCGGATGTTTCCGTTCCAGTTTAAGGATAAGGCGAAGCCTGTGATAAGAAAAGATATTTTTTCTTTATGGTTTAAAGTAGTGGTAGCATGTATTCCGGGAGCGGCTGTCACAATATTATTTGACGATTATATCGAAGCACATCTTCACACACCGGTTGTGATTGCGATCGCTCTGATCTTTTATGGTGTTGCCTTTATTCTGATTGAAAACTGGAATAAGACAAGAGAGCCAAAGATCAAAACACTTGCGGATATTTCCTACCAGACTGCATTTATGATCGGATTGTTTCAGGTTCTTTCCATCATTCCTGGAACTTCACGTTCCGGTGCAACGATCATAGGTGGACTGATCATAGGTGTCTCCCGTGTAGCTGTTGCGGAGTTCACATTCTACCTTGCAGTTCCGGTTATGCTCGGCATGAGCCTCTTAAAACTCTTGAAATTTGGATTCGCATTTACCGGGGCAGAGCTTGTGATCCTGGGAGTTGGAACAGTGGTTGCATTTCTTGTATCCATTGTTGTCATCCGCTTTTTGATGTCCTATATCCGGAAACATGACTTTAAGGTATTTGGATGGTACCGTATCGTGCTTGGAGCGCTGGTGCTGGTTTATTTTGCTTTCAGATAAAAATATTTTATAAATTTGTAAAAAATGGTTGACGTAACAAAAAATATATGCTAAAGTAACGAAGTATGCCGCACAGTGAGGTCTGAAAGTCCGTCTATACTGTATCAATCACAGATAGAAGGCACCATAACTGGCGAGTAATGATAATAGGAGGGGCCATA